>Ga0129317_1000098_pt1 | contig 107547 bp, 103 predicted proteins | sample Cm1ome_FD_94430 | JGI IMG/M metagenome (GOLD analysis project Ga0129317, IMG submission 94430) | Eastern black-and-white colobus group fecal microbial communities from Wisconsin, USA - Cm1105 metagenome | ecosystem: Host-associated > Mammals > Digestive system > Large intestine > Fecal...
AAAATGCTTGTTTTCTAATGTAAAACGAGCAAAAGCAGGCATGATGCCTGCAAAACATTTAGTGCAAAAAGAAAAAATTGTGGTATGAATACAATAAATATTATGGTAGCTAATGCCAACGCAACACACCACATAACTACGACCGAGCGTTCATGCTGAGGTACCTCCCTGACCCGGCCGTAACCTCCCGACACAGGAGAACAAGTGCCACTCATGCGTTTGCCATGAGGGGGAGCATGAGGAATATCCATACCCCTTCAACTTCAGAAGCAAAATTTTGGTAAGTGAGGGTAAAAAAATAAATCATACCAAGTTATTTTTTATCATCACAAAGTAAGCAAGCAAAATTAATGGCACCCCTCAATCATAAAAAGACTGACTTCAAAGACAACATCCATTACCAATGGATGATAGTACGCACCCTGCCGGGACAAGAGCGACAGCTCCAGCGTCTCATTCAGAAGCATATCCGCACGTCTGTTGAAAATCCTGACTACATCTTCTATCAAAAGAATATACTCGAAGTCTACAATCCGGTAAAATCAGCCGTACAATCAACAACCGACAGCGCCAAGGTGCAGAGCTCACTGTTTGCCGGTCACGTGTTTGTACTCGCCACCCACAGGGCACTGAATCAGTTTCTTGAATGGAAATATCCACAAGGACGCATACTCTACGACCGCAAGATCGACCCCAACGCCCAAGCCGAGGTATGGACAGTACCCGAAAAACAGATGAAATTCTTTCGGGAGTTCAATGAGAACTATTCCGACAAGGTGATTGTGCTCGAACGTCCATACACCGACTATGCCTTCAATCCCAAAACCAATGAACCCAATGCCACCATCAAGGTGCTCGACGGACCTCTGGCGGGGCGAATAGGCTATCTCACCCGCTTCCGCGGCAACCGGCGGCTGGTGTTCAATATCAAAAATCCGTATGGAAGAGGCGACATGGCAGTGGCAATTCCCGACATCTGGAACTTCCACTGCGTGCTGCTGCACAACTCCAAGGACGACCGCAGCACATTGGGCACCAAGAAAGCCCGTGCCGCCGACCTGCTTATGGGCATCCTCCAAGGCTGCGGATACGGCAACAGATGCGTTCCTATGTTCCATCACATCATGGACACCCTGGCGCACAAACCCTATCTTGTAAGCCTCTGCCAGCAGCTCTACAAGGAGCATCCGCAGCTGAGCCAGACTCTCGCCAGGCTGACCACCGGGGAAGCCGCATTAGTGCTGCATCTGGCAAGATACGAGCAGGAAAATCCAAGATACGTCCGTCATACATGGCACCGGCTTACGCTCCGTCCGTTCCTTACACCCACCGCTGGCATTACCTTCGCCGACGGCAAGGACTATGCCCGTCTGCAGCATTCCGCCTTCACCGAATACATCTTCCGCCAAACCTTCACCGAGGCAACCTACTATGCCGAGGAACAAAAAGAGTGCAACGAATCAGTCACCTACTACGCCCATGTGGGCATCAAAACCGCAGACAACGGCTCCTACTGCCTCTTCACCAATTGGGACGAATTTCTCGGCGAATACTTCAACACAGGAGGCAAGGCAAACAAAGTGCTGCTGGAATCCTTCCGCCAGTACTCCCCTACCCTGCACAGTGTGTTGAGCCATTCTCAAGAGACCGTGCATCCCATACACAGCATGAATATAGGCTCCCACTCCCTGAACGTCATGGCTATCAGCGTCACGGCTGCAAATGAAGAAGAGGCAGCCCAAAGCCCGGCAATGCAGGCACTGCTCTCCACCTGCCTTCAGATATGCCGAGAAGTAAGCACCACCCCGCACCTCGCCATCTGGCGCAGGTATCTCCTGGGAGTGTGGTTGCACAAATAGAGAGAAGTGTCATGGCAAATTCATATCCATCCAAAATCAGTTCCGTTGATGCTTTGTGGACGTTGATACAAGACATACGTGCATATCGGATATGAAAAGAATGATTATGGCAATAGAAATAAAGGCAATACCCACATTGACGGGCGAAGAAGCTGTCCGTTTTGTTAATAAGGCAGACATAGTTTTTGCAGTGACTTTTCATGCGGCAATGCAGACCTTGATGATTTCTTTCGTAATGATGCTTTAAAGGGCTGAAAACAAGGGCGTATGGATTCCGAAAGCCGAAGAATGGCTTATAGAACAATATGGACCTGAATTAGCTCATGGAACAGAGGCTAAAGTGTATTGTAAGAAAGGAGAGAGGACAGGTGACAGGTCACTGTCCAGCATTTTCGTTAAGCCAGATGAGCAATGATGAGCTTGCTCAATCATTGCCATGGCGAGAAAAGGTGCATGAAAATAAATATATAACCAAAGAGGACACAGACCTGTGTCCTTCTACTGCTCTATTAGAGGTTTATTTTATAAAATAATAAATAATCCTTAAAATATTTGGTGTTTACAGAGTAATAATGTTATTTTGCAAATAAATATTATAAAGTGGAGTATGTGCAGAATACAATTATTAAATACCAGGCAGACAAAACCTAAGCGTATTGAAGTACGTGATGAAGGTGTCGCTCCAATGACATATACACAGATACAATACTATAATGATTGTATCAGAGCTTATGCTGTAAAACTTAACGAGCCTGTTGATGTGACTTTTGGTGAGATAGAGAAGAAAAATCTTTTACCCGTAATAGAACAGGCTTTCCGTAACAAAAGCAAAGTGTATGTTGCTGTACATCAAATGCAGGCTGCCAAAAAGTAAAAAAGCTACATTTTTGACAAAAAATTTGTAGGAATAAGAAAAAAACGTAACTTTGCAAAAAATATTATAATAGTCGGATGGAATCCAACATATTAAGGCTATACGTCAACCTGCGTTCAACAAAGTTAAAATTGAATGTTTACAACATTTTCTACAAAAAGTTTGGTTAAATAGAATTTTATGCTTAACTTTGCAGCAAAAAGATAAAAAGGATTTTATTATGGCTACAACAGTATTAAATACAGCACAACAGAACATTCTTCGTATGTTGTCATTCGTCAAGGATGAAAAAACAGTTTCTGATGTGGAAAATGTTTTGAAAGAGCATTTTGCCCAAAAGCTGGATTCAAGTCTCGACGCATTAATCGATAATGGCTCCATAACGATAGACACTATACAGTCGTGGGGAAACGAGCACATGAGGACCTCATACAAGTAAATACCAAATGAAGAGAATCGTACTCGATACAAACTGTTTGTTGATGTCTATACCAAGAATCAGTCCATACAGAAATGTGTGGGACTCATTCTTGAATGGAGACTTTATACTTTGTGTATCGACAGAGATTTTGGACGAATATCATGAAATAATATCTGTAAAAACCACCCAAATCGTTGCTGATAATGTATTGTCAACGATATTAAATTCGTCAAATGTGTATTATTCCACACCTTATTATCGTTTTGGACTGATAGATACAGACTATGATGATAATAAGTTTGTAGATTGTTGTATAGCATCTGGAGCTTCCTTTATTGTTACAAACGACCATCATTTTGATATTCTAAATTCTACTCCATTTCCACATGTAAATGTGATTAGTATCAATGAATTTAGCAAGATTCTATAAAACCAATTGAGTGCTATCTCTCTCTGCTCTTGCTTAATCAAAATGTTCCGCCAAAATATGCGTGAAAGACCACCAAAAAATGCAGTAGACTCCTACAGCATTATTTTAGCTCGTAAAAAACAACAATGAGTAAATAATATCGAGTATAATCAAGATTTATAACAATAAATATTAATAATCACAATAAATTATGGCATTAAGTCAGATGAGCAGAGCAAAGCTTGCTTTAGTTATGCCATGACGAGCCATAATCAACGAAGTTAACTTTAATGTTCTTTTAGACGTTTTCCCTGAAAAAATGGGGAACGTCAACTGACGAACGAAGCAAGAGCAGAGTATCAAACTTGTTTGAGATATGCCTTGCAAGGAGGAAGAAAACAAGGTTAACCAACGGTCAACGAAGTTAAATTTGGACGCTTTCATGCTTACAAAGTAACATTTTCTGTGAAAAGTTTGGTGGAATAGAATTTTATGCGTATCTTTGGGGCGTGAAAATTAAGAAAGGAACAAATATGACAACAATGACTTTAAATATTCATAATAACAATATTTTGGAAAGCTTGAAGCAGGTTCTTTCCAATATGGTTGGCGTGGAGATTGCAAGTGTTGATAATCCTGCTGACAATCAAGATGAAACAGAATATATTTCGTCTTCCGCCGCCATGATGCGTGTTATTGAAAAGGGTGATGCGGAAATAGCAGAAGGGAAAGGCACAAAAGTTGCTGTTGAAGACTTATGGAAATAATTTTGCTTGACTCCGCATTGGAAGATCGCGATTATTGGCTTAAGACCCATAATACGAAGATTATGAAAAGGATAACGGTGTTATTGGAGGATATTCTTGCTCATCCGTTCACGGGTATAGGCAAACCAGAGCCGCTGAAAGGGAATCTCAGTGGCAAGTGGTCGAGAAGAATTAATGATGAACACAGGCTTGTATATAGTGTGAGCAATAATATGGTATACGTGTATGTGTTTTCTATGAGATACCATTATGGAAAGTAAGCAATCAATTTCAACTGTAAGTAAATAAAAACGTAAGCGTCCAATTTTGGCGTTATTGTCCAATTAAAATATAATAAGTACATTTGTACAGCAGCAGAAGTATGCCCAGAAGAACAAGTTCGGCTACAAGCGCCAGAAGGACCGCAAAGATATTTAAAGGATGTTGGGATTTCTTTAGCTTGACACCCTCCAACATCGGATTGTCACCAATCTAATGTTAAAACAAACATCGAAACTTCAACATACTCCATTATAGGCACTGAAGAAGTGCCTTTTAAAAGGGGGATGCCTTTTTTGAGTACTTACTTATATTAATAACACAGTATGAAACATATAGCTTTAATTATAGGTAATGGATTTGATTTAAGTTTAGGATTTCCTACATCTTTTTCTGATTTTATAGAAAGTGATGAATTCGGTGAACTTCTCAATATCGGCAATCGTCTTTGTCTGTATTTATCCGAAGTAAATATGAATTTCAGATGGATTGACGTGGAGATAGAATTGGCAAACTATTCTGTCAGCCATCCCTATGATGAAGATTTAATTGATGAGTATGAAGAATTAAAAGATGCATTTTTTGAGTATATTTCGAATGTTGATTCCCAAAAATTGGAAATAGATCAGAATTCTAACGCGTATATGGTATTGGGAGAAAACTATTTCGGTAAACTTGATAAAAGTGATGAGTTTAAAGTTGAAATTATTAATTTTAATTATACAGAGACCGTAGAGCGGATAAAGCGGAGCCTCTTTGGAGAGTCATTTGGTGAGTTTTTTGAAGTTTTGTTGGAGATTAATGATCTGCTTGGAGGTGAAAAACCTGCAGAGCACATCCGTTTTTGGTATCCTCATGGGAGTATCAAGAACAATTATATTATTATGGGAGTTCAAGATTCTGCAAAGATTTCAGAGGAACACACCTTTTTGAAAAAAACATGTGACATTAATTATGAAAGATTTCCCTCTCGCCTTTTGGAGGAGTGTGATGAGGTAATATTTTTTGGTCATTCCTTAGGAGAAACAGACCACACATACTTTAAACGATTCTTTTTAAATCAATGTGAAGAGGATGCCGATTATAAAAAGATTATAATATCATATTATAAAAGAACAGGCTACAATCAGATTGTGAAACAGTTGGATAAACTGACAAATCATAATGTAGGAAAATTAAAAGAAAACAATGATTTGAGATTGATTGATGTGTCACAAGAGTTTGCTTGGGAAAAATTTGAGTAAGCAGTCAAAATCATTTAATGTATACAAATATCACAACTTGCCTAATCAGAACGAATTTCAAATACTTTTTATAATGGATAAAACATATAAAATTGCCGTAGCCGGAACGGGTTACGTCGGACTGAGTATTGCCACCTTGCTGGCGCAGCACCATCAGGTGACTGCCGTGGATGTCATTCCCGAGAAGGTAGAGAAACTGAACAACCGGATTTCTCCCATACAGGACGAGTACATCGAGAAGTACTTGGCGGAGAAGAATCTGAACCTTACCGCTACATTGGATGGAGCATCTGCCTACAGGGATGCCGACTTCGTGGTGATTGCCGCCCCGACGAATTATGACCCAGTAAAGAACTTTTTCGACACGCATCATATTGAGGATGTGATTGACTTAGTGCTGAGTGTGAATCCAGATGCCGTGATGGTGATCAAGAGTACCATTCCTGTTGGGTATTGCGAGAGCTTATACCAGAAATATGGAAATGGACTAAAGTTGCTTTTCTCTCCCGAGTTCCTTCGTGAGAGCAAGGCATTGTATGACAACCTTTATCCAAGCCGGATAATCGTGGGAAGTCCGAAAGGAAACGAAGCATTAAGAGTAAAGAGTGAAGAATTTGCCGCATTGTTGCACGAAGGAGCTATCAAGGAAAATATCGACACGCTCTTCATGGGATTGACAGAAGCTGAAGCCGTGAAACTCTTCGCCAACACTTATCTTGCCCTCCGTGTCAGCTATTTCAACGAGCTTGACACATACGCCGAAATGAAGGGACTGGACACTCAGAGCATAATCCGTGGCGTGAGTCTCGACCCCCGAGTGGGCGACTATTATAACAACCCCAGCTTTGGATATGGCGGCTATTGTTTGCCTAAGGACACCAAACAGCTGCTTGCCAACTACAAGGATGTTCCTGAGAATCTTATAGAGGCAATCGTTGAGAGCAACCGAACACGAAAGGATTTCATAGCCGACCGTGTATTGAACATGGCTGGATATTATGACTACTACAACCGTGGCGATTTCAATCCCTCAGAAGAGAAGCATTGTGTAATCGGAGTCTATCGCCTGACGATGAAATCAAACTCGGACAATTTCCGCCAGTCCTCCATTCAGGGTATCATGAAACGCATAAAGGCAAAGGGGGCGGAGGTGATTATCTATGAGCCTACTCTTGAAGACGGCAGCACGTTCTTCGGCAGTAAAGTAGTGAACAATTTAGAAGAGTTCAAAACTCAAAGCCAGGCCATCATCGCCAACCGCTATGATGCCTGTCTGGATGATGTGCAGGCGAAAGTGTATACGAGGGATATTTTTAGAAGAGACTAAATGGCATTATCACCGATAAAAACTATCTGTTGACTATGCCTGATTTTACTTCACACTTTTTGCTACAGTTTTCTAATTCACTTTACATATTCCAGTAAGCACTCAATTTAGGGCTATGCAATAAGATTTTTACTTTTGCTGCAGAATATTAACATTACAGATTATGTACAGCAGTGAAGATATGCCGGCAGATCAGAAAGACCGATATATTCATTATTTGGTGGACAAGGTCAATGAACTTGACCTTGACTAACGTGCCATGGAATTGACCGTCGGAGAGTTTCAGGGCATCCACGAGAATGTGCTGGCCCAGCTTGCCGAGTTGCAGCGAAGCATGGCTGAGATAAAGTCCGATTTGCAAGAGGAACGCAGCAAGCGCAAGCGTGCGGAAGCCCGTGCCCGCAAGCTCGACCAGCAGCTGAAGTATGCCCAGAAGAACAAGTTCGGCGACAAGCGCCAGAAGGTCCGTAAAGATATTTAAAGGATGTCGAGATTTCTTTAGCTTGACACCCTCCAACATCGGATTGTCATCAATTTAATGTTAAAACAAACATCGAAACTTTAACATACTCCATTATAGGCACTGAAGAAGTGCCTTAAATGGTGCTATGCCCTAAATTGAGTACTTACTGTTACTTGAAATATTTCTATGAATATATTGAATAAAATAAAAGAGAAAGGATTAGTAAGAAATTTCTCTGTTCTAGTCATATGTAATTTGGGAGTTCATTTGGCGAACTTATTAATTAATATGATATTAGCACGGATGTTAGGTCCAAATGATTTTGGTATGTATGGTATCATTATCACTTGGGCAACTATTATTCAAACTATAGCATCATTAGGAATACAACAAGTGACAATACGACATATAGCAAAAGAACAACAAAAATCATATTATTATTTTAAAATATCATTAATATCAAGAGTTGTTGGTTTTTTATGTACTATTTCATTATTTAGTATTTATAGTTATATATCTACTGGATATTCTTTTTTATTTATATTATTTGCAATAATGTATTCAATCTCTCTATTCATGTGGGATTCTATTCAAAATGTTGCCTTTGGATTACAACGAATGGAATCCACTGGATATATTAATGTTGCAGGTTCTTTTATGCTGTTGTTAATATATGTATGTATTCCAACAAAATATTTTAATATTGGATTAATAATATGTACATTAATTGTTGTTCAAACAGTAAAAGATATTATCTATTATTTTTCATGTGCAAAAGACGGATTTTTCATGAAAGATAATAATAAAGCTGAAATCCATGATTGTTGTAAAATAATAAAGGAAAGTTTACCATTTTATATAATTTCTTTATTTTCATTGTTTACAACACAATTTCCTGTCCTTTTTTTATCACTACACACAAACAACATTGAAGTAGCCTATTTTAATACAGCAAATAAGCTAATGATTCCACTAACTATGATACTTCAAACTCTAATGACTGCTATATATCCTAAGTTTGTAAACGACTTTTCTACAGATTTGAATAAATTCCATATAGGAGCAAATAAGCTTCTGCGATTAATGATAACACTTAGTATTTTCTTTTGTTTGATAATTTCGTGCTTTAGAAACGAAATAGTTTTAACAATTTATGGTAAAGACTATAAAAATACAGGCGATATTATGCTCACCCAATCTTGGTATGTAGTATATTTTTCCATCTTAAGCTATTATGGGACCCTATTAGCTAGTATAGGAAAAGACAAAGCATTAGCGTCATTGTCTATAATCAATTCCTTGTTTTCTGGTATAATTTTATGGTTTACATCATATTATGGTTCTGCAACTATGTCATTAGGGTTTATATTTTGTGGAGTTATTAATTTAGCTTCAAATAGTGCCTATTTGTATTATTCCCGTTGTCAGATATTTTCCAATAAGACTTTGTTGTGTACTAATGGTGTATTACTGTTAAGTACATTCTTGTCTATTTTGGTATAGAATTGAGTACAGTTAGTCATAAAACATATGTATAAACATTTGAAATAGGTACAATATGAGGGCAATAAATAAAGGAGTATTTGCATTACTTTCTGTTTGCATTATTTTGGTGACGTCTGGTATTGCATATGAGGATTGGGATTATTCTATATTTTCTCCTATAACATATGTTACTTTCTTATTAATTGGAATATCATTCTTATTTTCTATCAAGCAAGTTGGTATTAGTACATATAAATTTAGCAATGTTATAGTACCGTTGGCATCATTGCCACTTTTATCAATAATATCCCTTTGTTTATTTGGTAATGAGGCATTAACGCATTCTGTTCGTTATTTCTTAGAGCCTATGGTATTATACGTGTATTTTTTATTATTAAGAAGAAATACAAATTCTAATACAATTATTTCACTCTTCCTATTTTGGGGAACAATAATAGGTTGTATTTTTATAGTACAACAAATTTTTCCTGAAAATGCTTTGTTTGGAGTATTTAATGAGAAACAAATGTTAGAATCTGGTATAAAAGAAAATGTTACCATGAGAAATGACTTATATCGATATCGATTAGATTCATTCTTTTATGTGAGTTATTTTTGTTGTTTTTATTCGTGGAATAAATTACGAAATAAATTATCTGTTTCAAACCTTTTTATCTTTGCATTTTTTCTCTTATCAATATATTTATATCTTACACGGCAAATATTAATTATTGTACTTCTTGTAATTATAGTATCTGTAGTTATTAATAAATTTAAACTTAAAGTATTATTACCGATATTATTAATTGGTTATATATTATATTTGTATGCTGATATATTATTTGCTAGTTTACTTGAATCAACACAAAATGATATTTCGAGTGACTATATTAGGTATTTTTCGTATTCTTTTTTCTGGAATAAATGCATAGACAATCCCATTGTATTTTTAATAGGTAATGGTCATATGCCTAATCTTGAATTAAATTGGGGCAATAATTATGTTTTTTTTGCTTCTGATATCGGTATTGTAGGTGCATTATATTATTATGGAGTACTATGGATTATAGCTTATTTGTTTATGTTTTACAAAATTGCAATATACTACAAACATGTTCCGCATTATTTATTAATGTTTTTCTTTGCTATGTTCGTTAATTCAATATTAATTGTTCCCTCTGAACGTCCGAGCCATATGTTATTTTTGAGTTTATCATTATTTTTAATAGAAAATCAAATTAAATTAAAAAATGAAACACAAATTCAATCATTTTAAAACATCAATTCAATGGTTAGTTATAAAGTTATTTTTGGCTATACCTTCTAAGCACATTCGTCAATGTTTTCTTAATTGTTTTAAAGAAGTCAATATTCACAAAACCGTACCTATTTATTCTGGCTTTTATTGGTGGAAAGGCAAATTGGAAATAGGTGAAGGTAGCTCTATTGGTTTTTGCAACCATATAGATAGTAGAAGAGGCGTAGTTATAGGTAAAAATGTTTGTTTGGCTACAGGTGTTTATATATGGACATTACATCATGATTATAATGATTCGGATTTTTCCGCAATGGGGGGGCAAGTTAATATTGGGGATTTCTGTTGGCTTTGTTCCAAGTCTATGATATTGCCTGGAGTTTCAATTGGTGAAGGAGCCGTTGTAGCAGCTGGTGCAGTTGTTACAAGTGACGTTGAACCATGGACAGTAGTTGGTGGTGTACCAGCTCGTAAGATTGGCAATAGAGAAAAAAAACAATATAATTATAAACCAGGAGATTTTTGGATTCCTTTTGTTTAAATAAATGGAAAAAGTTGCAATTATTGGTGCTGGTATATCTGGATTGAGTGCCGCACATTTTCTAAGAGAGAAATATGAAGTAAAAGTTTTCGAAAAAGATAATTGCCCCGGCGGACTTATCAAATGCCAACGCATTAATGGTAGTCTCTTCCATACTTGTGGGGGGCATGTATTTAATTCCAAACGTCAAGATGTACTTGATTGGTTCTGGTCAAAGTTCGCGCGAGAAGAAGAGTTTTCTAAAGCAGACCGTAACTCGTGTGTCTTTATGGGTCAAGAAGCAAAGTCTGTTCCTTATCCAATCGAAAACCACGTGTATCTTTTCGATGCAAATATTCAGAAATCATTTTATGAAGATTTAAACGAGATAGATGAAGTAAAAGGTATTGATGCTAAATTTACTGATTACGAGAGTTTTGGGGATTTTCTCCGTTGGCGGTTTGGTAAGACATTGTATAATATGTATTTTGAGCCATATAACAAGAAGGTCTGGAGACGTGATTTGACAACAGTTCCAATGTCTTGGATGGAGGGTAAATTACCTATGCCAACCACTCAAGAAATGCGAGATAATAACGCAAATAAAATTGAAGAAAAATCCTTCGTTCACTCGACATTTTGGTATGAGAAAACAAATGGTTCGCAATTTATAGCAGACAAGCTCGCAAAAGATTTAAATATTATATACAATACAGATATCGAAAGCATCGAGAAAGAGGATGACAAATGGATTGTGTTAAGAGAAGAATTTGATAAAGTCGTATTTTGCGGTAATATCAAGGATATGATTAATATTATCAAAGGTGTTGACTTAAAGAGTTATTATACAGATGTCGAGTCTCTTGAATATCATGGTACTACTGCTGTATTCTGTGAAATAGATGCTAATCCATACTCTTGGATATATTTGCCATCGCGTAAGCATGAAAGTCACAGAATTATTTGCACAGGAAATTTCGCCCCTTCCAATAATGGTGAGTCGATTCCTGAAGGTTGTATTACTGCAACCATTGAATTTACAGATGAAATAAGTAAGGAAGATATAATAGACAACTTATCCCGCATTCCATTAAATCCCAAATATCTTGACCATAAGTTCAACAGATATACTTATCCAATACAAGATGCAAATACTCGAAGTATGATTAGGCAACTAAAAAATGAACTTGCTTCTTCAAACTTCTTCTTCACTGGTCGTTTTGCAGATTGGGAATATTATAATATGGATGTTGCAATTGGAGCTGCGATGGATTTGTGTAAAAAATATATTAGTCAATGAAAATATTAAAGGCAATAAGTACCCCTAGGAAGATATCCCGGTTTCAATCTGCTCAAATTGTATATGAATGGGAAGATACAATTATAAGTAATTCTAATATAAAATTAGAATATGAGTCAAAATTTCAATTTGTTTTGTATTCAATAATTGAAAGATTAGGAATGTGGAAATTATACAATAAATTATTAAAAGGCAAAAATCTAAAGCTTAGATTTATAATGACTGCAAAAGTAAAAAGGGAATGTATAATTAATAAGAATACTATTCCAGTCATAATAGATTATTGGTTGACTGATGAGCAAATTAAAGATTTTTGTTTAGTTTATCGTTATTGTCCATTAGTATTAGTTACAAATGCAGAAGTGTACTGTTTGTTAAAGAAGCACAATGTACCATTACCTATTGAGCATTGGCCTCTTTCCTATCCTGATAAATATGCGATTTCGTCTTATGATAAATTTGAGAAAAGATATGATTTTTGTTTGTTAGGTCGACCTAATCCTTTTTTTATTAGGTTGTTGGATAAATATTGCGAAAGTCATAAAGAATTTACTTATATCAAAAATGCAGGAACAATAGACTATAGATATTATGAAACAAATACAGGATTATTTGTTGGAAAAGACACAGGACGAAAATCTTATTTGGAAATGGTAAAACAAACCAAAATAACATGCTATACAACCCCTGGATATGATGAATCAAAAAAGGATGTGCAAAGATTTAACCAAGTCACTCCTCGCGTTTTTGAGTTCCTTTGTGGAGGTTGCATGGTAATCGGCCATTATCCAATGACAGAAGATGTTTTGTATTATCAATTGGATTCAATAATTTACAACGTTAATAATTACACTGAATTTGAAAGCAAATTAGATGAATTGCGAAAAAAAGAATGCGACATAAGTAAGAATGCTAAATTCATGGAGCAACATTATACTTCCAAGAGAATTAATAGTTTGGTAAATCTATGTAAGAAACATAATATTAGCATAATATGAGAAATGTTTTATTATTAGTAAAATTAAAGAGATATATAAAAAATGTATATTTAAATACATTTTGCTCTTCACCATTGATTCCATATCAATTGAGAAAATATCTGTACAAATTGTGTGGACATAATGTTAGTCGAGTTTTTTCAAATTGTTTTTTGGGCTTTGGAAATGGGAAGTTATACGTAGGAAATAACAGTTATTGTAATTCACTGTGTTTTTTTGATTTATCAGATGATATTATTATAAAAGATAATTGTAGTATTGCAATGCAATGTTCTTTTATAAATGCGACCCACGAAATAGGCGATAGTCATTGCAGAGGAGGGGAAGGTATTTCCAGGAAGATTGTTGTTGAAGATGGATGTTGGATTTGTGCAAAGGTCACATTGCTTCCAGGGGTTACTATCGGTAAAGGATGTGTAATTGCAAGTGGTTCTTTAGTTAATAAAGACTGTGAACCAAACGGATTGTATGCAGGAGTTCCTGCAAAACGAATAAAAGATCTATATTGATGATTATAACGAAAACCCCATTTCGCATGTCGTTCTTTGGTGGCGGAACTGATATGCCAGCATTCTTCAATGAACACGGTGGTGCTGTCATAAGTACAACATTTGATAAGTATTGCTACGTGAACGTACGCCACATGCCGCCGTTCCATCCGTATTTCTCAGAATTGGTACATAACCGCTTTGAGAGAGTGAATAATTTTGATGAGGTAGAACATCCGCTGATACGTGAGTGTATGCGGTTGCATGACATCCATGAGATACGTCTGACGTATGAGGGTGACCTGCCTGCCAGGACCGGACTAGGAACAAGTTCTACATTTGCAGTCGGGATGCTCAATGCTTTCTATGCCTTGAAGGGCAAGATGATGAGTCATCGGCAGCTGGCGGAGGAGGCAATTCATGTGGAGCGTGACATATTGAAAGAGCATGGAGGCTGGCAGGATCAGATAGCGGCTGCATACGGTGGCCTCAACCGCATCGACTTCTATAATAATGACTTCTCCGTTCATCCGGTGATTATCAGCCCTGAGAGAAAACGTGAACTGGACGATAACCTGTTGTTGTTTTATACAGGTGTGCAGCGTTTCTCTTCAGAGATCCAGGCAGACACATTTGCCAAGCCTGTGGACAAGACGCAGCAGTTGAAGGATATGCTGGCTCTTGTGGATGAGGCGGAGGCGGTATTGACAGACAAGAACCGCAGTCTCTCAGAATTCGGAAAACTTCTCGACACCACATGGAAGCTGAAGCGTGGAACAGGAGCAAAGGTCAGCACCAATGCCATCGATGAACTTTATGACATGGCTATCAAGGCAGGTGCTTTAGGAGGCAAATTGCTTGGTGCTGGAGGTGGAGGATTTTTGCTTTTCTACTGCGAGAAAGAGAAGCAACCATGCCTAATAAAAGCGATGGAGAAACTGATGATAGTGCCATTCAAGTTTGAGAACGAAGGGGCGCAAGTGTTGTATTATGCGCCTACGGAGTATTCACCGAGAAAAGAAGTAAAACTTTTAGTATAGACATTTATGGAAAACTCTATTTTAAACCATGTGGATTTGCTTGTGCAGCGCTATCCTTCATTGGAAACGTGCAAGCAGGATATAATCTGCGCATATCAGCTGCTTGAGGAGGCCTATTCTGACGGTAGAAAATTGCTGGTTGCAGGAAACGGCGGCTCGGCTTCTGATTCAGAACACATCGTCGGGGAACTGATGAAGGAGTTTAAGTTGAAACGCAAGATATTTGCCGCTCAGATTGACAGGCTGATGAAGATTGATGCTGAGATGGGAACAGTGCTTGCAGACCATTTACAAGGCTCCTTACCTGCAATATCTTTAGTGGGTGAACCGTCGTTGACGACAGCATTCATGAATGATGCAGTGCCTGTATTGATATTTGCCCAACAGGTGAACGGACTCGGACGTGCCGGGGATGTGTTCCTGGGAATCTCTACATCAGGCAACAGCAAAAATGTGCTATATGCTGCCGTGGCTGCCAAGTCGAAGGGACTGAAGGTCATCGGGCTTACGGGACAGAAAGAGAATGAACTGGAGAAATATGCTGATGTGTGCATCCATGTTCCCGAGACGGAGACGTACAAAATACAAGAGTTGCATCTGCCTGTATATCATTGCCTGTGTTTGATGTTGGAAGAAAAATTCTTTGGATAGTATGAAGACGATTCTTATGGCAGGCGGACGGGGGACTCGTATCGCTGAGCTTTTCCCGGATATACCCAAGCCGTTGATACCCGTGGCAGGTGTGCCTATTCTTGAAAGAGAAATCAGGTCTCTTTGCGCACAGGGATTTAAGGATATCATTTTGACTGTTGGCTATCTTGCCGACAAGATAATGGCATATTTCGGTGACGGCAGCCAATTGGGTGTGAAGATAGATTATTTCGTCGAAGAGACTCCGCTCGGCAATGCCGGAGCTTTGTTCCGGCTGAGAGATAAGACAGGCAATGAACCTTTCCTGCTGCTCAACGCTGATGCTGCTTTTGACGTGGATTTCAACCGTATGGTAGCTTTCCACAGAAGTCATGGCGGTCTGGTGACTCTCTTTACCCATCCCAATTCTCATCCATACGACAGTGGATTGATTGTTGCAGATGACAGGGGCAACGTGGAGAGATGGCTTGCCAATGAAGACGAGCGTCCACAATGGTATGACAACCGCGTGAACGCAGGGCTTCATGTGATTGACCCAAAGGTGTTGGACTTGAGCTTGGCGCATCTTGATATAGATGCTGGAACAGGTCTGCCCAAAGGTAAGGTTGATTTGGACCGACAGATTTTGAAACCATTGTGCGGCACCCGTCAGATGTTCTGTTATGACAGTCCCGAATATGTGAAAGACATGGGTACTCCCGAGAGATACCATCAAGTCGAGGCTGACTACAAGAATGGCATCGTTCAGGCAAAGAACCTGAGCAACAAGCAGAAGGCAGTATTCCTTGACCGTGACGGAACAATCAACAAATACGTGGGATTCCTTAGGAACATCGATGATTTTGAACTGATAGACGGAGTATCTGAAGCCATAAAGCGTATAAACCAAAGTGGCTATTTGGCTATTGTTGTCACCAATCAGCCTGTCATTGCCCGTGGAGAAGTAACGTGGGAGGAGCTGAATGAGATACACAGGAAGATGGCAACGCTGTTAGGTAGGGACGGTGCATACGTTGATGCTATCTACATTTGTCCTCATCACCCAGACAAGGGGTTTGAGGGCGAACGTCCCGAATACAAAATCGACTGTGATTGCCGTAAGCCAAATCCTGGGCTATTGCTGCAGGCTGCAAAGGACTTCAATATAGACCTTTCAAAGTCGATTATGATTGGAGATAGCGATAGAGATGTAGAGGCTGGAGAAGCTGCGGGATGCAAAACATGTATAAACATAAAAAACAAATTATTAAATGAAAATATTATATATTGGTTATCAATCACTGAGTCTAACTGATTCAGGCGGTGCTTTGGGTTGTGTAAGGAATCACGACTCATTAGAACATCTTTATGGAAAAGATAATGTTGACACTTTTGTATTGAAAGGAACAAGTAAACCTTCACATTTTCAAAAAATCCATAATAATTATGTACGGCTTTTTCAGAGAATGCCATTCCCGATAGACGAAGTTGAGAATATTGATTTCAATAAGTATCATTCAATATTCATTGATAGTTCTCGTTTGGGAAGTATAGCTAAGATTATACGCGGAAAAGGATATAAAGGGAAAATAGTCGTATTTTTTCATAATTTTGATTATAAGTTTGTTCGTGATTTTTATTCACCTGCTTCATCAATAAAGAAATGGATAAATGCTCGTGTGTCATTTTCAAATGAGAAAGATGCTATCACATATTCTGACATTAACATAATTCTCAATAAAAGAGATTCTGGTGAGATGCGAAAAATATACAATTTGAAAAATGAATATAGGATTCCTGTAAGTTTGTACGATAGGTATTCTAATAATAATTGTAGTTCGCCGTACAAAATCACAGGTAAGCTTGTTTTTTTATTTGTTGGTTCTTATTTTTTCGGTAATGTTGAAGGGCTTGATTGGTTTATGAGAGAAGTATATCCTTTTGTTAATATTCAATTCGTGATTGTCGGGAAGGATATGTACAAATTGAAATCTAATCCATTATATGAAAACATTGAGATATACTCAGATGTAAAAGATATCAATCCATACATTATACACGCAAATTGTATGCTGATGCCATTAACAGGGGGATCTGGTATGAAGATAAAGACATGCGAATCGCTTATGTTCGGTAAAAACATAATAGGAACCAAGGAGGCATTTGAAGGATATGAATTTGATATTGACAAGGTGGGCAAATGTTGTAATAGCGCAGATTCTTTTATAGAAGCAATCAACAACTTTAATATGCCTATGTTTAATGAATACTCACGTAAGATGTTTTTGGAAAAATATTCCTTCTCCGCAACATTACAACAATTTAAGTATATAATGGAATTATGATAAGAAAAGCTCTAATATATTGGCATAACTATTTCTTTGGATTAGCAGGAATGAATAATTTAAAGAAAGAAAAAAAATGGTTGTGGGCTATTTGTGGGATTAACTGGAAAATTTCTGCATTATTTTTAAATCAATATTTGAGAGTATATTCATTTTTGGGTTTATTGCCCAAAAACAAAACAGACGATAGTTCTGATATTGTTGTATCATTAACCACATTCCCGGCACGTATTAATACTGTTTGGATGGTAATAGATTCATTGTTACATCAAGACATATTACCGTCAAGAATATATTTATATTTAGCAGAATCAGAATTTCCAAATGGTGAACTTGATATTCCTAAAAGATTAAAAGATTATAAGGAATATGGCTTGGAAATATGTTTTAGGGAAATAAATATGATGGCGCACAACAAATATTACTATGCATTACAGGAGACAAAAGGGAAAAATGTAGTTACTGTAGATGATGATTTCTATTATAATAGCAACACACTGTCTAATTTAATTCGCCTTTCTAAAGAATACCCAAATTGTATTTGTGCAAATTCTGTTCACGTCATAACGCAAAATGATGATGGAAGTTTCAAATCATATAATAATTGGATACAAAGAGCCTGCAAGCAACGACCATCACACAAAAATCTTGCATTGGGTTATAATGGGGTTTTATATCCACAGATGGATTATTCTTCAAAGATGTTTGATAAAGAAATGATTACTAAGACATCGCTAAAGGCTGATGATTTATGGCTAAAAGCTATGGAAATTGTCCAAGGTATAAAAGTTGTAAATGGTGATTATTTCTGCACGGGAATAGAAATTGGCGGAACGCAAAAGATTTCATTGAGTAAAACAAATATTGTTAGTGGCTTAAATGATAAACAATGGTCGGAGCTATGTAAAGCATATAATATAAATGATTTAATAAAAGAATAAATATGAAGTATTTTGAGATTGCAACAGGTTACACATCAATACCCGCAAAAATTGGCGCAGCCACTGAAAAAGATGTGGAAGGGCAAACCAAATCTATGGTAAAAATGGGGTATGACGTTTCTATTGTCGATATTAGGGATAAGTATCGTGCACCAACAAATTTGCCAATAATAGATGTATGGATGCCGCAGTTTTTCAATTCTAATAAGGTTGTTAGCTTAGGATTTATCCATAAATTAAAAAGAGTATTATATTCATTATCATTGACTCATAAGTTGCATAAAATAATAAAAGACAACGTCAACCAAGAAATATATCTTCATTTCCATAATCAATATAATATGTTCTTTTTTATGAAATTCACTAGAAAATCATTACTTAAGAATGTAAGCATTGGTTATACGGTTCATAGTTATATTTGGTACGGAAAATTTGAGGATATAAAAGATACAATAAGAAAGAGATACTTTCAGGAAGTATATTGCTGTCAGAAAGCTGATCGTGTTTTCGTTCTTAATGATGTTGTTACAAAAATGCTCGTAGAGAACTATAATATTAACAAAGAGAAAATTCGCAAAATATTTAATGGTGTTGATACTGATGTATATGATGAAAATATTGTCAAAACTTCAGAGCTTGACAAAGCTAAGGCAAAATACGGTTTGTCAAAATATAATATAATTCTTCAGGTAGGTTCAATATGTCCTAGAAAGAATCAACTTCTATCTATAGAACTTCTGTTGCCAATATTAAAACAGAGGGATGATGTTGCTTTTGCTTATGCTGGAGGTATCATTGATATGGAATATGCCGAAAAGATTCAAAATTTGGCAAAGAAGAATGGGGTGGAAAATAAGGTAATATACTGTGGCGAAGTTTCTCCAGGTAAAGACTTGAACATACTATATGCTATGTCAAAATTCACGGTTTTTAATTCTTCCGCAGAAGCATATGGATTAGTAATAACAGAATCTTTGTCTGTTTCACGGCCTGTTTTTGTAAATGAACACCTTATAGAAAGCATATCATATTGGAAAGAAAACGAGGGTCTTGGTATAATAAGAATTACACAAGACTTTGAAAAGCAGATTAATCGATTGTTAGATGACAAGTATTATTATCAAGATATGAAAAATAAGTCTAGGAAGGTCGCTTATGACAAATTGAGTTGGGATGCTGCAACAAGATTACATATGGAATATATGTAGAATAAATATGATCCTAATTATTTAGGTAAGCAGTCAATTTAGGGCTATGCAATAAGATTTTTACTTTTGCTGCTGAATATAAACATTACAGATTATGTACAGCAGTGAAGATTTAGAAAGACAGTGCAAACCGAATACAATAAAACTTGTTTTAAATGTTGAGGTGCAGCCTGTCTTATCTAAAGGTTTTACTTTCAGTACAAGACAGAGGCATTGCCTCATGGTTTGTCAGTCCAGGATTTCTGTGTCAGGAACAATGTCCCTTATAACATATTCTACAGATGGTACAAGATGTGTTTATTGAGCTGGTAGGAGATAATACGGTTAAGTGAAATAATAACGTGTGTAATTATGTGTACAATTGATAAAGATTTACTTGATTCTCTATGGAGACAGGCCTTCCCTGTAGAAGGTTACGATCAGGAAAAGTACAGGCATGATGCCTGTGGAGCATGGATTGAGAGGGATAAATACGGTGATCGGACTAGTCCCTATGGATGGGAAATCGACCATATATATCCACAGTCTCTCCTAAAGGAAAGAAAAGTTTCCCAGGAAGAAATAGATGACCATAGGAATCTGAGGGCATTGAATTGGCAGAACAACGATTCTAAAGGAACTGACTATCCCGTGTATCATGCTAAGGTGTGGGCAGATGGAAATAAAAATAAAGAAGATGATAGAGAACTTGTTGTGAATAAAAAAACTCAGCAAGTTATTGATAGCTTATATACGAAGTATTTGAAATGATGGAAAATTTGAATACATTTATACAGTATCTTGCTGCTCTCTATTTCACAATTTGTATTGATGGAGCGTTTTTTCGCCGTTTTTGGTCTCCAGATTATTACAAACTGGTGACTGAAAACATTGGTAAGTACAGGTTTCAACAAAGTACAATGTTGAAAGATAAACTGAATAAAGCCATTAGGGAGCACGCTGATAAAATAGAAGACCATTCTGTTAAAAGAGGGGTGTTTATGTTGTTGTTTTGTGTTTTTCTTCTTATTTACAATGCTTTTGAGATAAGGTATATAGCAGATTTTGACAAGGCAAAAGAATGGTTCCCTCTATGCATGATGTCTCTATATGTCACTGTAATTATGCTGATGTCGGGGTCGTGTTTGAAAAAATAGAGGTGGGTCGTTTTTCATACTGCGATATTTGTGAGTATATATATTGTCTTTCGATGTGTCGGCTTGGTGAAAGAGGATAATATGCAATACTTTGAGTGGGTGTTTGGGCTAAAGATTTATTGGGTAATATTCCTTTTGGCACCCATAACTTACCAAGTCTATATTAATTGGCTATATTCCCAGGCTTATGTCCAGCATCTTATATCAACGCTTAATGATGAATATGAAAGATACTTAAAAACCAGTAAAGCTATAAATGACAGAGACAAAAATCTGGCACATGAATGTTATACGAAGGTTTTCTCTGACTCGTATTTTGAGAATAGTGATCAAGATGTTGTTGTAACGAATTTCAATCAGGCAGTCTTAGAAAGGTTAATTACAGCCTGTCAGCCACCGAAACCACACGTTTTGATAATCAGGTGGATAAGAATCAAACTTGACAAAGACAACGTTGAAGAAATTAAGAGAATTGAATCCAAATACCAATTTACGGATGTGGAAGGTATTCCTCTTAAGCAATGACTTGGTAAACAAAACAGATAATCAGCTTTATGACCAATTAATAGTAGAGTATGACAAACAACCAGGGGGGGCCATTATTAAATTCTGTTCAATGAAGTTTACGATGCCTATCGTGAATTTTCTGCCATTGGACTTATGAACCGTACCCACACAGAAAAACCATGGATAGAAGCTATGCCTCACGACCGTGGTACAGTCATTCCACAGTCAAGCATGATGTCATATTTCAAAACTCAGATGCAATAACTACAGTCCTCATGGTCAAGAAGTTCACCATCAAACAACCGAAGCCTTCTGCTGCTGTCATCGGCAAGCCACAGGAAAAAATTGTATTCGGTTTTTCAGAACTTCGCCCGTTCAGCTATGTTGACAACCACAATGATACATCGTTTTTCATTTCTTTTTTAGATCGGCTGAAAAAGCTGTGCAGTTTGGACTGGAACACGGCGCCTGCTGATATTGTGTTAATTAAGGCTAATAGGAATAATATTTTCAGACGTTTGTTTTGCCGTAAGCGAAAAAACAGCTATATTTGCAGACAAAAAGAAAGATTATGGCATACAAAGCATTAGACATAGCAAATAAATTGATTTTCAAGGCACAGAACGACGAGCCAAACGGAGGGGAGCGTCTCACAAACTTGAAGTTGCAGAAACTGCTCTATTATCAACAGGGATTCCATCTGGCAGCTTTCGGCACACCATTGTTCTCGGAGGATGTAGAGGCATGGATGTATGGTCCTGTTGTGCCTGTCGTGTATGATACTTTCTCAGGATATGGTTCTTCAGCACTCCCTGAAGTGGGAAACGAGATTTCACTCCAAGAAGAAGAGGAAGTTCTGTTTAATGAGGTCTACGATGCCTATCGTGAATTCTCAGCTATCGGGCTCATGAACCGTACCCACAGAGAAAAACCTTGGATAGAAGCTATGCCTCACGACCGTGGCACAGTCATTCCACAGTCAAGCATGATGTCATATTTCAAAACTCAGATGCAATAACTACAGTCCTCATGGTCAAGAAGTTCACCATCAAACAACCGAAGCCTTCTGCTACTGTCATCGGCAAGCCACAGGAAAAAATTGTATTCGGTCTTTCAGAACTTCGCCCGTTCAGCTATGTTGACAACCACAATGATGCATCGTTTTTCATTTCTTTTTTAGATCGGCTGAAAAAGCTGTGCAGTTTGGACTGGAACACGGCAAACACATCTGCACGCCATTCTTTCGGTATGGAGAAGATGCTGGTTGACAATCTTACCGCAGCGGCAAAACAACATGTGCCGGAAGGCATGACGAGTCTCTTGGTGTTTCGTGCAACAGGCGACAACCATGTATTCCTTGGCTATCGCGATAACAGCGTATTCCAGATTATATTCATTGAATACAACTTTGGGGACGTTTATTCTCACGGCAAGAAATAATACAATATACATTTACAAACTATATTAGTTCGTAAGCGTCCAATTTTGACGTATTGTTAGACTCACAAAGGGTCAGAGGGACAGGTACGCTGACCCACTTTCGTGTGCTCATAAACTGTTAAACAAAATGAAAATTGATAGCTTTTGTTTGGTGATTTGGAAATAATGAGTATCTTTGCAGAAATAATGTAAAAGAAAGGATATAAATGGCAACAGCAATAAAGGCAATACCAACTTTGTACGGTGAGGATGCAATACGTTTTCGTGAAGAGATGGAAACAAATGAAGAGTTTTTTTTAAGAGATGAAAAAAGAACCAACCGAGAATCTGATCCGTTCATAATCAAAATGCGCTGCTTACTAAAACGCAACTCATTATAAGACTACATCATGGAAAGTCTGCTTGATATTTGTTTTCCGAGTGTCCTCACTAAGGACGTACTTGATGAATGCGATAAGTTCACATGCGGAGATGATGATATGGATGAGTTCTTCTATAAAGATGCGCACGACTATGCGCGTTTTCGTATGGGTAAATCGTATTGTTTCCGTCTTACCGCCAATCCAAGTGTGATTGTAGCCTGTTTTACAGTCTCCAATGACAGCATACGCATATTTGACCTTGGAAGTTCTAAAAAGAATCGAATGTGGAAAGAAATATCAAATAGGGAAAAAAGACTAAGCCGTTATCCAGGAATTCTAATTGGGCGACTTGCGGTATCTACAAATTTCTCAGGATGCGGATATGGCTCTGAAGTTTTACGTTTTGTGAAAGAATGGTTTGTTGACGATGCGAACAAATCAGGTTGCCGCCTTGCCATAGTAGATGCTAAGAACAGTCAAAATGTACTTGGCTTTTATCTTAAAAATGGCTTTAAGTTCCTTTTCCAATCAGAGATAGATGAATATGCGTATATGCATCACCACGAGATTGCAAAAGACAATATTGTAAATCTGAATACACGCCTAATGTATTGTGATTTATTGACAGAATCATTGTGAAAATTTTCGTATTAAATTCTATGAAGAGCTTTCAAGCTATTAAGGTAAAAAACACGACTAAGGCGGAACTGCCTCAAAAATGGGAAAAACTTTGTGGTATTATTGAAGGGGTCAAGGATGATGAAGATGAACGTTTCAACTATATCATTAACAAATAGATGAAAACTGTCTTTATAGATTTAATTATATAAAAACTCCCATTCCGCAAGTCTCACGACTTACGGAACGGGAACAAAAAACAATAACAACTAAACAAGTTCTAAATGCTGAAACGGATGTCCTTCAACCACTTCCTGACGTCGAAGCAGGGACAGGCTTTCCTAACCCAGGGCAGGTCGCGGTGACCGATAATCTCGGCATCAGGATAGTCAACGCAGAGGCTCACAAGGAGCTCGCGCATGGTGGCTTTCTGGGCTTCGGTGCGGGTGTCGGCAGGACGGCCGCTGCTGTCGAGCCCTCCCTCATAGCAGATGCCTATGCTGTGGGCGTTGTAGCGGCGGGCATGGGCACCGGGCTGGCTCTCGGGACGGCCTGGATAGAGAATGCCGTCGCGGGTGATGTAGTAGTGATAGCCCACGGAATGGAAGCCACGCGCCTTGTGACATGCTTCGAGGTCCTCGAAGGTGAAACTGCGGTCGGCACGGGTTGCCGAGCAGTGAATGACGATAAGATTTATGCTACGCATTTTTAATTACGAATTTTGAGTTACGAATTTTGAAACGAAGTTCGACGAAGTCAATTGTCGGCTAACGCCGATAAAGAGTTATGAATTACGAATTTTGAGTTACGAATTGTTCTCGCTTCGCTGCGATTAAAAATTATTCATTTATAAATTGGAGCGTTAATTTGCCCCTCACAATTCATAACTTAACAATTCTTCATCGGCTTTAGCCGACAACTCGTAATTCGTAATTCCAAACTCGTAATTCCAAACTTCATCACCCGCAGCTCTGCACGGCGAAGGTGCTTACGATGGCTGTGAGCACGGTGATGATGAAGTTGATGACGGTTTTCCAGGTGTTTCTTTTCATTGTTGACATAAATTTAGATTATTAAGGTTAAATATTAGTGTGGAGTGTGGAGTGAGGAGTGTTTCGGTCGGGAGTCCTTATATGGCTGTGATATGGAATTGATGTCATGCTGATGATGACCTTGGGCGCCATAGGTGCTCCCCGGAACCGATAATTCCTCACTGTTTACAGTCCGCTGCCGCCTGTGCCCGGGTCCTCGGGAGTGACGGTGCCGCCTTCGTCCTCAGTGCGTCGCGGACTGGTGTAGTCGGGACTCTCCACGAGGCTTGCGCCCTTGAGGTTGTCGATGGAGAACTCACCGGTGGCGCGTGAGCTGAGGTGAACGTTGGTGATGTTCTTAGCCACGGTCCACTCCTTCGGGTCAGCCACTCCCTTGCTCTTCACCTTGAGCGAGAAGATGGCGAGGTCGTTGATCTTCACCTTGCGGCCCTGTAGCACCATCTCCTTGATGCAGCTCACCATGTCGGTGAGGATGCCCTTGATGAGTCCCTTGGAGTACGGGCTGTTGTGCTCCGACATGTGTTTCGAGAGGTCGTCGAGCATCATCGTCGGCTCTTCGTGTCTCACTGCTCCGTACCAGAGCTTCTCGCCCTTGGTGTCACGCGGATTGGTTTTCTGTACCAGTTGAAATTTTAATGCCATAACTTTTTTTTGTGTTTTTAAATGGTTGAACTTAAGGTTTACTGTTTAAAAGCAGCTTGGGGAATCGTGAATGCAGCATTTGCGCGCGTGAATGCAGCATTTAGAGTCGTAAAAGCATTACTTTCGGATTGTATTGCAGTTCCTCTGAACTACAATGCAAAGGTACGAAATTTAGGAATGGCATTTTCAGTTTTCCGCAGGTTCTTTCAGTTTTCCGCAGGTTAAAGTTGATATTTTTGTATTTATTGACAAAAACATTTGGAGGTTATGAATTTTATTCGTAATTTTGCAACGGATAATTTAAAAAGAAAGGATTATAATATGAATACCATATTAATCAACAACAGTTTATATAACTATGTTTCCCGCTGTGCGAAGCATAGCTCTATGGACGTAAACACTTTTGTTGAAGCCGTACTGAAATATGGATTGGATGATTTGTATCCAACACCTGGCGATGCAGGTATTCATGATTGTAATCACACTATGCCTAAAGACGTTTTGGTTGCAGCTGCAGAGTATGCCATTTCTGAATGTAATGCAGGTAAGGGTATACCCAATGATGATGTTGAATCAGTAATCGCAGACAGACGGGGATGGAAGTGATATGGTCAAAAATTGCAATCGAACAGCTTGATGCCATTGCTGAATATGTTGAGGCGAATTATGGTGTCAACACAGCAAAGAAGATGGTGAGAAATATAACGGGAAAGGTAAGCCGTTTGCTTTTGTACCCGTCAATTGGTATTCCAGACTATAAATTTACAGCAGGAGCCAATAAACAAATTGTAATAAGACATATTCAAATTTTTCCAAACGTATTATACTACGCAGTGGAATCGGACAAAATATTAATTATCTGCATAATGCACGAAAAGCAGTCGCCTGAGACGGTTTCCTGTATGATAATGGAATTTCTCAGGAAACACTAAATCACGGTTCTCCGAGATATTTCACGATCAGTTCCACTTGGCGTGAGGTGAAGTTCTTCGCCCACTTGTTGTAGTAGGTGGCCTGCAGCTCACGCTGCAGGTCGGTGTTGATGCTTATCCAGTTGTTCAGTGTGCGTATGGCTGACGGTGCGCAGATGTGTGGCATATACATCGACGCAAGCTCTTGTTTGGTGTAGGGTTTTATTGTCATTGTTAATTACAAAACGTTAGTTCGACGAAGTCAATTTTGAGTTACGAATTACGAGTTGTCGGCTGATGCCGATGAAAAATTATTGATTTATGAATTGTGAGGATGATGCCTGCGAAGCTGATGAGCTTGCGAATAATTATGAATCATGCATTATGAGTTGTTCAATCTCTCCGCTGGTGAGCGTGGCGTCATTGATTATCTCCATGCTCTCCTTCTCTATCACCGCCCATCCGTTGCCGTCCTTCTTATGTACCTTCTTAAATCCCAGACGCGACATCACGGCACCGATGTTCTGATTGTTCAGATTCTGGCGAAGGGCGGGATTGCCGCCGATTCTCTCCAGTATCTCGGCGCTGTAGCGGAATCTTATGCAGCCAGGATTGGTGGTGCTGTCGGGAACCTTGTAGAAACGGAGAATCTGCTCCTCGGCATAGTTGGCGACCATGAACAGGCGGTTGTGCCGGCGCATCAGCTCTATGTCGTTGCGTGTGAGCCAGTAGGTCCAGAGCGGCTCCGTGCCCTTGGGGTGAGCCGCCACCTCCTTGCCCAGTGCCACCGCCTGGGCATACACGTTGTCGTAGTCAATGGGATGGTCGATGGGGCTGAGGATGCTCTCCACAATCCACGGCGAGTAGCGGCGGTTCTCCTCGTCGGTGATAAACTGGCGGCTGTTGGTGGTGCCGCCAAGTGCTCCGCGGTGAGGCAGTTCGGAGCGATACTTGTCGTAGGGGCGGCGTATGGAGAAGGTTGTTTTCGTGATGTTGCTCTTGAATGCGCTCAGGTTCTTTCCGAACACAGTCTCAAACTCGTCGAGGCATATCAGTGCCTTGCTTGAGAAAGCCTCCATGAAGTCCTTGTCGGTGTATGCCCCGGTAGAGTCGTTGATGAAATACTGGCGGAGCTGCGGCGGCAGGAGCATGGCGAAGAAGGTGGTCTTCATGATGCCTCCCCTGCCCACGAGGATGAGTATGGTCTGGTTTACCACGCTCACCTTTACCCACGCTACAACCATAGCCACCAGCCATTTCTTGAAGAAATAACGGAAGAGCTCCTGAGTGTGACAGTCATCCGGCAGGTCAGCCACGACGATACGGTCGGCGAGCATGCCGATATAGTCGGGATCCTTTCCCTTGACCCACGGTTTGAGAGAGCGCAGATAGAAGTCGAGCGGGTCGAACGCCTCGCTGAAATCGCTGTTGATGATGCTGTGGAGCGTCTTCTCGGGCACATTAAGCCCCTGCTCATTCATCTCGCTCCAGAGCGAGTTCGAAATGTTGTCGTCGATGCCCGTCCAGTGCGGATACTTCCCCTTGAGCACCATGCGGCTCATAATCTCATAGAAGCCCGTCATCACATTGCGGCGGAAGTCATAGTGCGTGGTGAGCCACTGCTTGATGACCTTCACCGAGAGCCTGCCGCCGTAGCCCTCTCCCTCTTGATAGAAATGCCAGACGCCCATCCTCTCCGTATGCTTGTAGCACGACTTTATCACCGCCGCCGTGTCGGCGTAGGCGCTGCCATACTCGGCGGTGGCATACTGCATCACCTCATCGACGGCGATGCCGTAGCGCAGACAGGTGTTGGCAAAGTTATACACATACTCATTGTGCCTGCCAGGCTCAAACACATATCCCCATTGCGCCAGCAGCTGACCGATGTGCGCCGCAGCCTCGTCCATGGCAGGCGGTCCGTAGGTTTGCGCCGCCGCGGCGCCCTTCTTCGCCGGGGCAGTCTTTTTCCTTGCCGTGCGTCTGGACGTTTTCGTCTCGATTGCCTTTTGCGAATACAGGATTTTCAGGTCGGGAATGTCAAGCTCGAAAGGAATCGCCTCCCAGCGGAAAAACGCGTCGGCATCGTGGGCAAGCCCTGCGCAACGGGTGATGTCGGAACACTGTTTGTCGGGAGCCACGCCCAGCAGACGGGTGTAATGATCCATGGCTTTCCTTAGCATCACGTCGAAAAGCTCAAGCACCGTGACATCATCGTCGGCAAAACGGCTGTAGGAGCAGAATATGCGGAATCCCCTGCCGCTCACTGTGACATACTCCACCATGGTGTGCGGATCATCCCTCACCACGGCGAGCAGCCGCTCCATATCCTCCGTATTCACATGGTCGAAGTCGAGCTGGAGCATATATGTAGGCTTGACGAAGTTGGCGAGCTTCCTGCCGCTGCCGTCCATCATCGCCGATGTGGTGATGGCGGGGAACGAGGGCTTCAGCTCGTCGGCAAACTTCTTGCTGATGACAAGGCGCTTGCGGTAGGTCTCGGTGAGCGCCTTCAGCGAGGGGTCGGCGGTTATCACCTGTTTAAGAAACATCCAGTCTGTGAGCTGGTGGCTCTCAGAGCTGTTGATAGAGTGGAAGTACGACGGCATTGCCCCGCGGGCGGCCTTCAGTGGATTTTGGTCATTCTGTTCCATTGTCCTTTTTGCTTTAATGTTAAAAAAATTAATACTTTTAGCTTTTTTTGGCGGCGGTGAAGGGTGAACCCTTACTTTAAACATTGCGTTAAAACAGTGTTAAAAACACCACTTAACCCATTGATACATAACTTTCTTTATATTCTTTTGCGCACGCGCTGTATAATCAAAGATCTTTATGTACAGGGTTCACCCTTCACCCCAAAAGGTGAATGTTTAACATTAGGGTTCACCCGCTCCGCCAGCCTTTGCTAACTGGATGTAAAAGTACAAAAAATATTCCGATGTGGAATTTGAAATTTACCACATTGTTGTAAAAAACGACACAAATTTATTAAATAACTTATACAAAGATGAAAAATTTTGCAAGTTTGTCAGAATTGGTCACTGAGTGCCCCTTTTTGAGCAGACGGTGCTGAAGACTGCCGAGGAGCGCTTCAGCGAGGTGGCGCATGAGCTTTACAAAGCAGCACGCCACGAGTACACAATGTCCGACAAGTACGGCGAACTGACCGACAGCATGCGCCGCTGGACACTTAACCTTGACGACATCGCCCTGAAGTTTCACCTCGGGCGGCAGTTCCGCAAGCATTTCAGGCACAGGCGGCTGATGCAGCTCTGGGAGTTTGTGCGCCTGGTGCACTGGATGCTCACCCAGTACGACAGCGAGGAAGCCCGCCTGTATATGCTGCTCGATGTGCTCACCCTGCTGTTTTGCGGCGCTAAGGAGAACGAGGAATATGGCTGGCGGCCGTTCTCGCGGCCTCTCCGCGAGCTGTTCGACGACATGGTTAGCCGCGAGGTGGAGCGACGGGTGAAACAGGAGCTGAACATCAGATACTGGAAGAGGATGCAGGAGGGGAAATGAGGATTATGATTTGAATCATGAAAATATTATTAGCAAATAAATTTTATTACCGCCGTGGCGGTGACTGCATCTACACCATGAACCTGGAAAGGATGCTGAGAGACCACGGACAGCCCGACGTAGTGCACCTGAACAACATTCATACGCAGCTGAGTCCCGTGATTGCCAGGATGGCGCATGAGAGGGGAATAAGGGTGGTGTGGACTCTGCACGACACGAAGCTGGTGTGTCCGTGCTATACCTGCACCCGTGACGGCAGATGGTGTACGGAGTGTTTCACTGACAAACGGGCGGTAATACGCCATCGCTGTATGCCCGGCGGACTAATAGGCGCCGTCATCGGATACAGGGAGATTATGAAGTGGAGCAAGGATGTGTTGCAGGAATATGTTGACCTGTTTCTGCCTCCGTCGCAGTTTATGATGGACACATGTGTGGCGGGCGGATATTCGCCCGGGAAGTTCAGGGTGCTGTGCAACTTCATTGACGTGGAGAAATGCAAGAACCCGGACTTCAGAAAAGGGGATTATTACGTATATCTCGGGCGCGTGAACGAGGTGAAAGGAGTGAGGACGCTGTGCAAGGCTGCCGCGCAACTGTCGCATAAGCTGATTGTAATTGGTGACGGTCCTTTGAGTGAAGAATTAAAAGTGAAAAGTGAAGAATCGGGTGCTCCCATTGAGTTTAAGGGACAGATGCAGTGGGAGGAGTTCCGCCCTATTCTGGAGGGGGCACGGTTTATGGTGCTGCCTGCGGAATGGAGCGAGAACAATCCACTGACGGTGATTGAAAGCCAGAGTCTCGGCACTCCCGTGCTTGGTGCAAGAATCGGCGGCATCCCCGAGCTGATAGAAGAGGGCGTGAGCGGCATGACATTCACATCGGGCGACGTGGAGGACCTGAAGGACAAGATACAAATGATGTTCAATCATCAGTTTGATTATGAACACATTGCGGAGAATGCCGTAAGGCGGTATTCTTCAGAGACGTATTATGAGAAACTGATGGAGTATTATGAGAGGTAATGTCTTACAGGAGTGATTCAATTCCATTTTTGGGACTAAAAATAGGAGTTGTACTCCGTTTTTTCGTCCAAATGTAACATTACTCGGAGCAATATGTTTCTCACATGCCGTTAAATACAAAGTGTTTCCGAGGCTTAAGATAAAATAATGCCGCTGGATTAATTGTTAAACAAAATGAAAAACATATGATTTTGTTTGATGGTTGGGAAATAATGTGTATCTTTGTGACAAATTAAATATAATTGGCTATGTGCGAAAAAAATTATACAACCATAGTAAGTGAAATAAACAAACATTTGGAGACGAGCGGGAGACGTAACTACTCTGATTTTTATGTTGGTGTTTCAAACAATGCGGCACATCGACTGTTCTCAGAACATCATGTTCGCAAAGAAGGCTCTTGGTGGATTTACCGTACTGCCATCAATGCCAATACTGCAAGAGATGTTGAACGACATTTTCTTGAATTAGGTATGCGCGGAGGTACAGGTGGTGGAGATGATGCTTCCAATATGGTTTATGTGTATGCCGTAGAACCAACAACAACGGAATAAAGTTATGGAAGAATCAAAAAAGATGCTACCAGAAGAGGAAAACAGCAAATATATCATTGTTAATGAGAAAATAACAGCAGAAAGATTTGTTGTGTTCTTGGATATTATGGGATTCAAAGACCGTGTAGGAAGAACCAATCATGAAGATTTAAAACAACTTCTATCTGATTTTAATAATGACATTACAAACCTGATTGGAAAGCATAGGGGTAAAAATAACATACAACTGGCACAATTTTCTGACAGCATCGTTCTTTTTAGTGGTGATGCCACAAAAGAAAGTCTTCTTTTGGTTGCAACGATAGCATGTGAGATTATGGCGAAAGCCATTGAACTTGGAATACCTTTGAAGGGAGCTATCTCAGAAGGAAAAATGACGTGTGACATGACAAAACAGTTATTCTTCGGTCAAGCTTTGATAGACGCTTATTTGTTGGAGGAAAATGTTCAGTATTATGGTGTTGTTGCACATCATAGTATTGAGAAGATGATATTGGAATCAGGTGAGAAAAATTTATTCAGGGACATAAAAGTTCCTTTGAAAAGCGGCTCTATATCACATTTTGAACTGGCTTGGTATCGTGTGACAGGAGAAGTCGGGCATATTATAGAAAAACTTAACGATATACGTCAAACTGTTTCTGATGCCCCTCGTAAGTATATAGACAACACTTTAGATATTATCAATAGTGATACACTATATTACTGATATTCCAATGCTGTGGATATTCGCCGCAAAAGTAATAAGTACAACCTTTTAAAAAGGTAAATAGGGAGTGTGTATAAGGATTTAGAGATAAAATAATAGTTGTGAGATTATGAAATTTATAGGTAATATAAATAGTTTACATAAGGATTCGACCGCCTATCGAATATATGACAAACTAAACTCCATATTAAATGATGGTGACAATAGTTTATTGTATTACATGTTTCCTGTTTATAGTGGAGATATTGATAAAGGCAAAATTGAATGTAATCTCTTGTTACTGTCTCGTAAATATGGAGTGTACTATTTTGATTCAACAAGGATTGATGAATCTGTAAAAGATGCGGAATCTCGTATAAACACTTTATACTCTTATATAACTGATAGCTTTAGAAGAATCCCTGATTTAAAAAAGAATAGAACTTCTTTAAAATATGATATATCAACAATCTTTGTTTCAGATGAGGTGGATAAACTTGTTTTGTCGGAAGACTTTATACCTTCAGATATAAATAATTTGAAAGATATCTTATTGGACAAAGAGGAAGAAATAGATAGCATGTCTTTTGACTTGATGCAAAGTTGTCTTGATGGTACTGTACAAATGACAAGAAAAGCCTTGCGGCAATGTCCTTCAGGAATGGTAACAAAAGGTGCTATTCTAAATGAAATAGAAAATAATATAGCAAAGTTTGATTTAGAGCAAAAAAACGCAGCTTCTGCAGATATTGACGGTCCGCAACGTATTCGTGGCTTAGCTGGGTCAGGAAAGACAATTGTATTAACCCAAAAGGCTGCAATTTATCATTTGAATCATCCAGACGATATTATTCTATATACATATTATACAAAAGCTTTGCATGATACCATAAAGGAGCATATTAGCAGAGCCTATAGATATTTCTCTGATAACAAAGAGCCAAACTGGGATAAGATAATTATTTGTCATGCGTGGGGAAATACACACACACCAGGTGTCTATTCTATGGCTTGTAAAGATAATGGTGCAGATTTCTTGAATTATGGTCAGGCTATCAGATTATCAGGAAATGATGCTTTAGGAGAAGCTTGTAGTTTATTGTTAAAAAATAACAAGATAGAACCTTGCTATGATTTAATATTGATAGACGAAGGACAAGATTTTACACCTCCTTTCTATCAGTTATGTTATAATCTTTCAAAAACAAGGAAGATTGTTTGGGCATATGATGATTTCCAAAATATTTTTAATGTGAATATTCAAGACGAAAGGGAGACTTTTGGAAAGAATGAAAATGGAGAATATAATGTTGACTTTGAAAGAGATAAATTCTCAAATCAAGATATTGTATTGAAAAAATGCTATCGCACACCTCGCTATTCTTTGATTTCCGCATTTTCTTTGGGACTTGGAATTTACAATGAAAAAGTGTTGCAAAGATTAGATACGAATGAGCATTGGGAATCTTTAGGATTTCATGTATTGGAAGGCAATTGTCAATTGACTGGTGACAATATAAATATTGAAAGGCCTGAAGAAAACACCCCTGGTTATTCAAATGACAAATTTGATGTTAATAGTATTCAATATAAAGCATTTGAACAATTTGATGCAGAGTGCCAAGATATTGCTCAAGGTATAGTCAGAGATTTGACAGAAGAAGAACTTCGTCCTGAAGATATTTGCGTTATATGTGTTGATAGAAAGAATGTTGATGCTTATTTCTCTAAAATAAGTACATATTTGCAGAAGAATAGTATTTCAACTTTTAACTTGATAGCAACAGCAAGTAATAACCTTTCTTTTACAAGAGACGGATGTGTAACGTTGGCTACAGTTAATAAAGCGAAGGGTAATGAAAAAGGTGTTGTCTATATTTGTGGTGCCGATTATATTTTTTCTGCACCAAACAATGTTGTTATGCGTGATATTTTATTTACTGCCATGACAAGGACTAAGGGGTGGCTTACCATTACGGGGTGTACTGACGACTTTAAAAAATGTATTTCCGAAAGTGATATGTTGAAAGAACATCAATATCAGTTATGTTTTGTCCAACCGTCAGAAAGTGAGACAAAGACTATCGAAAATCATAGTCGTGCTCAAAGCAATTTCCATAATGATTTGGGAAAGAATATAGAGTCATTGAGAAAGATAGGGCTTTCTGATGAGGAAATTAAAGAAGATATTATGAAACAGCTGCAAAGATTGTTAGATAATGACAGATAATAGTTTTTGCATAAAGGTTCGTGACAATGTGGTTCCTTTTTTAACAAGGGCAACACTGCTTAAGGAGAATATATTTAATCCTGATTCTCATTATTCTGATAGAGTGAAAGAAATAGCAAGAAATGGTTCTCAGTACGATATTTTAAATGAAATTTGGAATACTTATTCTTATGACTTGCTTTTGAAAGATGATTCTATATTCCAATTTCATAAGGAAGGAGATAATTTGCGATATTGTTTTATGCAAAATCCTAAAGTGAAAATATCTTGGGAAGAGTATTTATATAAATACAATTTAAAAGAGAAGGAACTTGCTGCAGATGAATTTGAATTATGGCGGGGATGTTATGATAATGGTGATGATGAAAGCTGTTATACGCATTGCAATTATCCTGTTTATCTTAGATATGACGTTTCTGATAAGCAATATATTGAGTGCTTTCATCCCTATTCTCATCTTCATGTTGGTTTACACAATGAAATTAGATTTCCTATAGCAAAAATATTAACTCCTGAAATGTTCGTTCAAATTGTTGTAAAAATGACATATCCAGAAGTATGGAGAAAGATGATGGAGCAAAATGGTATAAAGGAATTTTATAAAATGGTCAAGAAAGGATGTAAGGACGTACCTAAAAATCGATGGAGTGAACTAGACAAATGTGATTTGTTCTTTCTTTAACAAAAAAGTTGAGCATTGATGCAATGCACACAACAATCTTATTTCACGAAACAATGGTAAAAAGTTCGAGTTTGACGTGTTATCCAATTAAAATTTTCTGCATCAAGCACAATATTGCACATAATCCTTTCTGTAAATACCAGATAATACACACAATTGTTAGAAAATTTATCTAAAAATGAAAATCTTATTAGCAAATAAATTTATTACCGCTGTGGCGGTGACTGCATCTATATGCTTAATCTTGAGAAGATGTTGAAGGCGAAAGGGTATGAGGTGGCAGTATATGCCATGCAATATCAAAATAAGGAAAAAATAACTGTTTCCCAATTTTTCCCCTAAAAAGTTTGGTAGAATGGTAATTTATGCTTATCTTTGCGGCAAATATAAAACCTAAAAGAAAACAAAATGAATATGATGTGGTATAAAAAAAGGAGTTTTGCCATTCCCACCACGCGTTTGGGAAAGATGGCATTGTCAGCACTGGCAGATGAGCCTGCAGAAGACTCGTTGTTTAAGGAGATGTGGAATGAATGTAAGTCCATAGCACAGGATGTGCTTGCCACAGATTATTTTAAGGGTATACTGAACAATAATCTGGATCCCAATGCCTATGGCTCACTGATGGTGCAGGATGCATATTATTGTTTTAAGGCACAAGACAGCTATGCCGCAGCTGCCACTCATGCCATGGATGAGGATTGTGAGAAATTCATGCAAGCCAAATTTGACAGTTATGCTGAATACAACAAATATTACCATAACCCGTGGTGTGTCCGTGAGGCATCTGGTGTCATACCTGGTAATGCAATTAAAACGTATGCAGACTATGAGGCATACGTGGCTCAGCATCTCGACTCCCCATACGTGTTTGCGGTAATGCTGCCTTGTGAGTATCTTTGGAATTGGGTGGCTAATGAGCTTGCGAAGACAGCAGATCCTAAAGGATTGTACTATTTCTGGATTGAGGGAAATGGCGGCAAGCCGGAGGGAGCGTATCAAATGGCAGCTATGCTAGAGAGATACCGTAACAGGATTGACGAGGCGAAAGCCAAGGAAATATTCCGCACTGCGATGGAACATGAGAAAGAGGTGTTTACATGTGCGACAAAATTGAAATACCAACAAACTAAAAAAATATATAGACTATGGCTAAAAAAGAATACAAACTGCCGGAAATGAAAAAGGGGTATTATCTCTTTTGGAGTGTTTGTACCCAATGTATGTATAACTGCAGTGTGAAAATGGAGGATGAAAGCAGCCGCTCATATTTCAGCTGCAGCAAGTCAAACAGACGCACAGACCTGCAGGTGCTGGAGCAGGGCAACAGACAATTGGATGGAAACGGTCTGAAACTCATCATAGAGGTCCCGGAGTCAGCCGAAATAAAACAGAGCATTCCGTCAGGTGCTATTACAGACAATAGCGGAGCAACTGTAGGTTATGTTTATTCTTTCTGTATCGAAGACTCCACGGATGAGGACTACAACGACATTTATATCAATGTTGTTGGATGGAAAAACAAGGGGTAGTAAGTTTGGTAAAAAAATTAATTAAAATAGAAGACCCTATTCTACCTGTTTTGAACAGGCGGCACAGTAGGCAGAGATAAGAGAAGATTATCGAATAAATAAAACTTAAATCATAATTGTACTTTATTTGTCATACTTAAATAAGTGTTAACCTCAGCATTTATTTAAGTATAACAAATATTCATTTTATTAACCTTTTATGTCTAATACCTGACAGCAGGTATTATATTCCTTGAATTATAATTGTTTTTTATTTAAAACAAAAAATCTTACATAATTATGACAGAAAAGAAACTGAACGGTACGGTCATAGTGACCTACCGCTGCAATGCGCGTTGCTCTATGTGCAACCGCTACAAGGCTCCTTCGCGTCAGGAGGAGGAAATCTCAATAGAGACAATAAAGAAGTTGCCGAAGATGTACTTCACCAATATCACTGGCGGTGAGCCGTTTATACGCACCGACCTGAAGGAAGTGGTGAGGGAGCTGTACAAGAAGAGTGACCGCATCGTGATATCTACAAACGGATTCTTCACCGACAGAATCATCGACCTGTGCAAGGAGTTTCCGCAGATTGGAATACGTATATCCATCGAGGGACTGGAGAAGACGAACAACGAGATACGAGGTCTGAACAACGGTTATCAGCGCGGATATACCACGCTGAAGAAACTGCGTGAGATGGGTATGAAGGACGTGGGCTTCGGTATGACCGTGCAGGATAAGAACGCGCCCGACCTTGTGCCGCTGTATGAGATTTCAAACAAGATGGGAATGGAGTTTGCCACGGCATCGCTGCACAACTCGTTCTATTTCGTGGAGGCGAAGAATATCATCCACGACCGTCCGATGGTGGCGAAGAACTTCGAGAACTTGGTGAACGAGCTGCTGAAGTCGAACTCACCGAAGAAATGGTTCCGCGCCTACTTCAACCACGGTCTGATAAACTATATCTACGGTCAGAAGCGTCTGCTGCCATGCGACATGAGCTTCGACACGTTCTTCATCGACCCTTACGGTGACGTGATGCCATGCAACGGAACGAAGGACAAGGAGGTGATGGGTAACCTGAACCGGCAGACTTGGGACGAGCTGTGGAACAGTCCTGAGGCGGAGAAGGTGCGCAGGAAAGTGCGCTGCTGCGACCGTGACTGCTGGATGATTGGCTCTGTGTCGCCGGCAATGCACAAGTATATCTATCGTGTGATTCCGTGGGTGATGTGGCATAAGCTGAAGGCGATGTTAGGCATGAGATACTCGATGTTTGAGAACAAGATTTGCCGTGACCTGCGCGACGGACGCGTGACAAAGGAGGAGCTTGACAAATGTTCAACCTGCGACATGTGCGCCACAATAAATAACGGACTTTCCAATGAATCAAAAGAGGCGTTGAAGGGCAAGCGCGGCGAGGATATCGTGAATGCCGATGTTGCAGGTCAGGGATATGAGGCGACAAAGGCTGAGACAGATAAAGAGATTGAAATAAAATAAAATGTCTTTATCTTATGGATTATTCTCTTCTATAATAGCAACCATCAGATTTCCTTCTTGCCTCCCTTACGGCATTGATTTCTGCATTAATCTCCTCAAGAGTCATTTCAGGACCAGATTGTGCTTCAGCATTCTCTCTGATTCTTTGAAAAGCCTTCAACGCCTTGGCTCTCAAATCCTCTTCCTGTTCGGGAGCTGCAATCATGAATGGTATGCGGCGGCAGCGGATTACCTGACGCACAAAGATATTGATGGCGGTGTTGGCACTCATGCCAAACTGCTCGCAAAGTTGATCGAACATAGCCTTTTGCTGGTTGTCGATACGTACTGTCATTGATGTCTGTGCCATAATCGTAAGTGTATATGATTTATTTTTTCTGCAAAGATAATGCGATTTTACGTCAAAATGGCATAAATACGTTTATTTAAGATTGTTTTTATAAATATTTAACCATATTCATAATAATGAAAATAGTTGTTACCGGTACCCGTGGCATTCCAAATGTCATGGGCGGAGTGGAGACGCACTGCGAGGAACTGTTTCCGAGGATTGCGGAGAAAGGTGAGGACGTGACCGTGATACGCCGCTCGAACTATGTGAGCGACGGATTGACGGAATGGAGGGGAGTGAAGCTTGTCACTCTACCGTCACCAAAAAAGAAATCGCTTGAGGCGATAATCCATACATTCAGGGCGATAAATGAGGCGAAGAGGCTTGGAGCAGATGTGCTGCATATACATGCCATAGGACCGGCATTGCTGGTGCCTTACGCCAAGTTGCTGGGAATGAAGGTGGTGTTCACGCACCACGGTCCCGACTACGACCGCGACAAATGGGGATTTGCCGCAAAGACAATTTTGGAACTTGGTGAGAGAATGGGATGTAGATTTGCAGATGAGGTGATTGTGATATCGGATGTAATAAAGAGTCTCATTGCAAGGAAGTATGGCAGGACTGAGCATGTACATCTGATATATAACGGCGTGCCGTCACCTGAGATATGCGACTATCCCGAATATTTCGGGGAACTGGGCATAGAGAAGGGGAAGTATATACTTGGCATGTGCCGCTTTGTGCCCGAGAAGAACCTGCATCATTTGGTGGAGGCGATGGTTAAAGTGAAGAGTGAAGAACTAAGAGTGAAGAATTGCAAAATCGATGAAGTCAATCAAAATGCTGATGTTAAGCTGGTGCTGGCAGGCGACACGGACTTTGAGGACGAATATTCCCGCGGACTGAAGGAAATGGCAAGGAAGAACGGAGTTGTGCTGACAGGATTCGTAAAGGGACGGAAACTGCACTCGCTGCTGTCCAATGCCAAGGCGTATTGTCTGCCTTCGAGCCATGAAGGACTGCCGATAGCGCTGCTGGAGGCAATGAGCTATCATTTGCCCGTAATGGTGAGCGATATTCCGGCAAATATGGAAGTTGGTTTGCCGAAGGAGAATTATTTCCCCTGTGGTGATGTGGATGCTCTGGCAAATAAACTGCAAGATATTATAAACAAACCTATGCAGCGTATAGATTACGACATGGGAAAATATGATTGGGATAAGATAGCAGAGCAAGTGAACGATATATATAGGCAATGCTGAGAGATTACCAGAAAGATATTTGCAGCAGAACCGTGGAAGCATTCAGGAGTCACAGGAGTGTGATGGTGCAGATGCCAACGGGAACGGGAAAGACGGTGGTGCTCGCTTCATTAGTAAATGAAGAATTAAGAAACGTAAGTTCGACGAAGTCAATGAAGAGTGAAGAATTGCGAAATCTGCGAAACCAATCCGTATGCAATACAATTCTGATTGTAGCGCACCGCAGGGAGCTGGTGGAGCAGATAAAAGACACTATCCGCAGACTTGGGATTGATGACGGGAATATTATGGTGGAGTCAATCCAGACCATATCGCGGAGGATAGAGAATCTGGAGCCTACTCCTTCATTGGTGGTGATTGACGAGGCACACCATGCAGTGGCAGCGACATACAAGAAGATGTGGGACAGATGGCAGGAAGCGAGGTTCCTCGGATTTACAGCCACGCCTTGCCGATTGAAGAAGCAGGGATTTACCGACTTGTTTGAGGTGCTGCTGCAATCATGGTCGATGAACCGTTTTATTGCAGAAGGATGGCTGTCGCTATATGACTACATGTCGATTGCCCCCAACAGCAGGGACCAGCAGATTGTGAACGGTCTGAGAAAGCGTGGAGCGGACGGCGACTATTCGATGAGGGAGATGAGTGAGAAGCTGGACGTGATGCCAAGCATTGAGCGGCTTTGCGACACCGTGACGAGATATGCGGCAGGCAAGAAAGGGATAGTGTATGCCATCGACATCAGGCATGCTGAGCATATTGCAGAACATTATGTAAAGAACGGTGTCAGCGCAGCCGTTATCAGCAGCAAGACCCCGGCAGAGGAAAGAAAAAGGCTGCTGGCAGACTTCAAGAATGGGAGGACTGATGTTCTTGTGAATGTAGATTTGTTTGGCGAGGGATTCGACTGTCCCGACGTGGAGTTTATACAGTTGGCACGCCCCACCCTGTCGCTCTCAAAATATATGCAGCAGGTGGGTCGCGGAATGAGAGTGTTCAACGGCAAAAAGTTCTGTCTGATTCTTGACAATGTCGGTTTATACCGTCTTTTCGGATTACCGTCGGAAGACAGGGACTGGCAGGCGATGTTTGAAGGCCGCACGGCTGGCAAGGGACACACGGAGACAACCGGCAGTACGGTGGCGATGAATGTACATACATATTCCGACAGACGGACGGCAACGTGTGATAACCGCACGCAAATGATAATGATTATCACTCACGAAGGGCAAAGAAGTTCGCTCGACACGGCATTCGGATACCGCCTGACGGCGGGTGATGACGGAAAGACGGGTGTGGCGGACAAGGACGGGAACATCGTTTTGCCATGCATATATAATAATGTGGAACTAAAGTCATACGGTTTTGCAAAGCTGTATTCGAGAAGGTCTGCCGACAGAAAGCAGCCATGGATTGACTTGGTGAACGGCGTGAGGTTTGGCAGTGAGCCGCGCACCGCGAGACACGGTGCGCTGGAATTCAGTACCTCTGACGGATTCAAGCTCTATCCGCGAGTAAAGACCCGAATGATGAAAGACACAGATTATGTGACAAGCGAGACTCTTAGCAGAAACGGTGATGGCGCTTTGAGATTCAGAAACTTTCTGATACAGCCTTCGGAGCCTCAAAAGCTATATATCTACCGTGACAAGATGGACTGCACTTTGCTTTTTGAAGACGAGCAGGGAGAACGGTTTATCCAAAAATATCCCCAACAGCCGCTACATCCAATAAATGCCGAAGACTGGAACATGCAAAAAGCAAGATGGCAGCAATACGTGGATGACTTCAACAGCAGAAGGGCAACAAACCTAAACCGAAATAACGACTTTAAGGATGTAGGGTATGTCGCAGGACTGAGTTTAAACGACTATGAACTGCCGGTGAACATAAAGGTAAAACAGATAACCAAAAATTCATATTCGATTTACAGGACAGCCTGGTATGACCAGTTTAAGTGGCTGAATATCTCAGACTGGAAATACGTGTCACCGCCGGCATACGGACTGATGGTGGCAAAAAATTATCACGGACACTATCAGCTGCTGAACGAAAACGGAGAAGAAATTCCAAATCTTAAACGACAGTTTGATTTTGCAGAACTCACAGAAGGCGGTTTCTTGCATGCCATAGAAAGCGGTAGGGAATATTGGGTGAATCTCAGTTCTCACGTCATCTTCACCCACCGTCCCGAATTAGTGAAGATTGGTCACATGGAATTTTGGAAGGACGGCGACTTCTACTATATACGTGACAGCAGGCTAAACGGCAGCTACCCTTACCGGCGTGGAGAAATAAGAGAGGGTAACGGCATCTGCTTCGTGGGTACAAACTATGTGTTTGTAGAAAAATGTTCCATCGTATTCAAGATTGAGCAGCGTTATGTGGATGGCAGACGTTTTGTGGTGAGACATCACACGCACGGCATTGACATGAACTGTTTCAGCGATTTATATTATGACGGTGTGCATCCACCAAAGCTCAAACAACATCGCGGCTGATATTTTCAGCCGCTTTTTTTAATATTTAGGGAAAAAGCAATACGTTTTTTCCCTGATTTATTTTGTATTTCACTCAATTTGCACTATCTTTAAATAAGATAGGCGGCATCTCGGAAATAAAAATAAATCGCGATTTATTTTGTATTTCACTCAATTTGCACTATCTTTGCACTGAAAATAAAGAATAAGAACAAAAAAATGACTTATCCGAACAACTACGAACAGAAAATTGGATTTAACGAAATAAGACAATTGTTGCGCGCAAACTGCCTGAGCACTTTGGGCAAGGAGAAAGTGGACGGGATTGAGTTCAGCACCGATGCGGCAGTTATAAGACAACGGCTACAGGAAGTAAAAGAGTTCCGGCGCCTGATGTCGGAAGACGACACTTTTCCCACTCACAATTTTTTCGACGTGAGGGAATCGGTGGCACGGCTGAGACTCGAAGGCACCTACATCGAAGAAGACGAGATGTGGGACCTCAACCGCTCGCTACATACCATAATCGACATTGTGAGGTTTCTCAACCGCACCGACAGCGAAGACAGCGGCAACGACAGCGACGATGACACCACTGCCACTTATCCCTACCCTGCCCTGCATGCGCTGACCGAAGAGATAATGACATTCCCGAACATAACACAGCGCATAGAGCAGATTCTCGACAAATGGGGCAAGATGCGCGACGACGCATCGCCGGCACTGCTCAGCATACGCCGGCAGCTGGCAAGCACAGAAGGAAGCATCTCGCGTACATTATATAATATATTAAGGGCGGCACAGAGCGAGGGACTGGTGGAGAAAGACGTGACACCGACAATGCGCGACGGACGCCTCGTGATTCCTGTGGCTCCGGGCATGAAGCGCAGGATAAAAGGTATTGTCCACGATGAGAGCGCCAGCGGCAAGACCGTGTTCATAGAGCCGACCGAAGTGGTGGAGGCAAACAACAGGGTGCGTGAGCTGGAAGCCGAGGAGCGCCGGGAAATGATTAAGATACTGAAAGACTTTGCAGCACTGGTGCGCCCCCACGCCAAGGAGATTGTGGACTCGTACCGCCTGCTGGCAAACATCGACATGATAAGGGCAAAGGCTATATTTGCCGACACAACTGGAGCCACCGAGCCAAACGTGGGCAACAAGCCCCACATTGACTGGATTGAGGCACGCCACCCGCTGCTTGCGCTGCAGCTGGCAAAACAGCAGAAAAAAGTGGTGCCGCTTGACATCATGCTTACAGGCGAGAAGCGAATACTGGTGATTTCGGGTCCCAACGCCGGAGGAAAGTCGGTATGCCTGAAAACTGTAGGACTGCTGCAGTATATGCTGCAGTGCGGACTGCCGCTGCCAATAAGCGAACGGTCGAAGACGGGAATATTCCAAAACATAATGATCGACATAGGCGATGAGCAGAGCATTGCCGACGACCTGAGCACATACAGCGGACACCTGACAAACATGAAGAACATGATACGCCAGAGCAACGACCGCACACTGCTGCTCATCGACGAGTTCGGCACCGGCACCGAGCCGCAGATAGGAGGCGCAATAGCCGAGAGCGTGCTGAAGCAGTTCTGCAAAAGAGGTGCCTACGGAGTGATTACCACCCACTACCAGAACCTGAAGTATTTTGCCGACAACAATCCTGGAGTGGCAAACGGCGCCATGCTCTACGACCGCCACGAGATGAAGGCACTGTTTCAGTTGTCAATAGGACAGCCGGGCTCATCGTTCGCCATCGAGATAGCCCGCAAGACAGGACTGCCCGAGGAGGTGATAAGCGATGCCAGCGAGATTGTAGGCTCGGAATACATACAGAGCGACAAGTATCTGCAGGACATTGTGCGCGACAAGCGCTACTGGGAAAGCAAGCGTCAGAACGTGCATCAGCAGGAGAAACAGCTGAAACAGAAAATCGACAAATATGACACTGAGCTGCAGGAGATAGAGCGGCTGCGGAAGGAGGTGCTGCGCAAAGCCAAGGAGCAGGCGGAGGAACTGCTGCGCGAAAGCAACAGAAAGATAGAGAACACCATCAGGGAGATACGCGAGGCTCAGGCACACAAGGAGGAGACCAAGCGGATAAGGGAAGAGCTGAACGCCTTCAAACAGGTGGTGGACGGAATAGACGACAAGGACAGCGACGAGCTGATAGCACGAAAGATGCGCCAGCTGCAGGAGCGCAAGGAGCGGCGCGAAAAGCGTAAGCGCGAAAAAGCCGAAGGAGCAAAAAACAGCAATACGGCAACACAGACAGCAACAGGCAGTTCAGCCATCGAGAAGAAATCGTCCGCACAGGCTATCAAGGTTGGCGACAACGTGAGGATAAAAGGTCTGAAGTCGGTGGGTACAGTAGAGAGTGTCGACGGCAAGACCGCCACCGTGATATTCGGCGACATGCGCACAAAAATGCGCGCCGACCGCTTAGAGCATGCCGAGAAGCCCAAGCATGAAGAGGCATCGTCGGCATACACTGCGGCAAGCCGCATGACACGTGACACCATAGACAGCCGCAAGCTGAACTTCAAGCAGGACATCGACGTAAGGGGAATGCGTGCCGACGAGGCTATACAGGCGGTGATGTATTACATCGACGACGCTATACTCGTGGGAATGAGCCGTGTGAGAATACTCCACGGCACAGGCACGGGAGCACTCCGCATAGCCATACGCGAATATCTCAGCACTGTGCCAAACGTCACGGGATTCCGCGATGAGCACGTGCAGTTCGGCGGTGCGGGAATAACAGTCGTGGATATCGGGTGATTAAGAGAAGTAGGAGTTGTAGGAGTATTAGGAAAATTAGGAAAGATAAGAGAAAGTAAGCAATGCTATGACAATACTCAGTCAAGACATAATGTACCTGCCGGGAGTGGGGCCGAAAAAGAAAACCCTGCTTGCCAACGAGATTGGGGTCACCACCTACGGCGACCTGCTGGAATACTATCCATATAAGTATGTGGACCGAAGCCGCATCTACACCATCAGGGAGATGACCGGCGAGATGCCCTACGTGCAGGCAGTGGGCAGGATTCTGAGCTGGGATGTGTTCGACATGACTCCCCGCAAGCAGCGCTACGTGGCTCACTTCTCCGACGGCACAGGCGTGATGGACCTTGTATGGTTTAATGGCGGCAAATATGCCCGCCAGACATATAAGGTGGGCGAGGAATATGTGGTGTTCGGCAAACCGAGCGTGTTCAGCGGCAGGATAAACATACAGCACCCCGACATAGAGAGCGGCGAAGGACTGCAACTGTCGGAAATGGGACTGCAGCCCCACTACAACACCACCGAGAAGATGAAGCAGTCGGGACTGAACTCACGCGGCATGGAACGGCTCACCAAAACTCTTGTGGAGAAAATCACGGAGGAGATTCCCGAGACCCTTCCGCCGTTTATCGTGAACCGCCTGCGGCTGATGGGACGCGACAAGGCACTGCGCACCATCCACTACCCAAAGGACGCAAGGACACTGGAGCACGCAAGAATGAGACTGAAGTTTGAGGAGCTGTTCTATGTGCAGCTTAATATATTAAGGTACGCGCACAACCGCCGCATGAAATACCGCGGCAACATATTCTCAAGGATTGGCGACTGTTTCAACAACTTCTATCACCAATACCTGCCGTTTGAGCTCACTGGCGCACAAAAACGAGTGCTGAAGGAAATACGCGCCGACGTGGGAAGCGGACGGCAGATGAACCGACTGCTGCAGGGCGATGTGGGCAGCGGCAAGACACTCGTGGCACTCATGGCAATGCTCATGGCGCTCGACAACGGCTATCAGGCATGCATCATGGCTCCAACGGAAATTCTCGCCGAGCAACACCTGCAGACCATAAAGGACTTTCTGAAAGACATGCCCATAAGAGTGGAGCTGCTCACGGGCATGGTGAAGGGCAAGCGCCGCCAAACAGTACTCGAAGACCTTAATGCCGGAGCGGTGAACATACTTGTGGGCACTCATGCGGTGATAGAGGACACGGTGCAGTTTGCGCGCCTCGGAATGGTGATTGTGGACGAACAGCACAGATTTGGAGTGGCACAGCGTGCAAAGCTGTGGACAAAGAGCGAGAACCCGCCCCACGTGCTGGTGATGACAGCCACACCTATCCCCCGCACACTGGCAATGACTCTTTACGGCGACCTCGACGTAAGCATAATCGACGAGCTTCCCCCGGGCAGAAAGCCAATACACACACAGCATGTGTTCGACAACCAGCTGAGCTCGCTCTACCAAAGCATACGCCGACAGATAACGCAGGGCAGACAGGTTTACATCGTGTTCCCGCTGATAGAGGAAAGCGAGAAGATTGACCTGAAAAACCTTGAGGAAGGCTACGAGGCATTGCGCCAGATTTTCCCCGACATGAGCATGAGCAAGGTTCACGGACGGATGAAGGCAAAGGAGAAAGAGGCGGAGATGCAGCGCTTTGTCAAGGGCGAGACTCAGATACTGGTGGCAACCACCGTTATCGAGGTGGGAGTGAACGTGCCCAACGCCTCGGTGATGGTGATAATGGAGGCACAGCGTTTCGGACTGTCACAGCTCCACCAGCTACGCGGCCGTGTGGGGCGTGGTGCCGACCAGTCCTACTGCATCCTCGTCACGGGCTACAAGATGTCGGAGGAGACACGCAAGCGCATAGACATTATGTGTGACACCAACGACGGATTCCGCATAGCCGAGGCCGACCTGAAGCTGCGGGGACCTGGCGACCTTGAGGGCACACAGCAAAGCGGCATGGCTTTCGACCTGAAGATAGCCAACATAACACGCGACGGACAGATTGTGCAGCTGGCACGCGACGAGGCGCAGCGGATAATAGACGAAGACCCGGAATGCAACAGCGAGCAAAACAGCCTGCTGTGGCGGAGGCTCAGCGAACTGAGAAAAACAAACATCAACTGGTCAGCGATTTCGTGAGAGTGTGGAGGATGGAGTGTTGAGTGGTCAGTGTTTTGCTATTGGGCTAATAGGGCTTATTGGGCTAATAAGCCCTATAATTATGCCAAAAGAATACGATTTTTGAAAAAAATGCGGGAAAAATTTGGTGGTTTCAAAAAAAAGCAGTACCTTTGCACCGCGTTTGAGAGAAAGCGCACCGATAAGTAAAGAAATCGGGGATTGGAAGTTTGGGTGAGTGGCTGAAACCACCAGTTTGCTAAACTGACGTACGGGTTTACCGTACCGGGGGTTCGAATCCCCCAGCTTCCGCAAAGTTTCGTTATACATAAATAGTTAGAAACGGTGGATTCATCTAATGGTTAGGATACAAGATTCTCAATCTTGGCATAGGGGTTCGATTCCCCTATCCACTACAACAAGCATCTAAATGCAAATATCATTTAACAGGAAACGTAACTTTTAAATTATGGTGGATTCATCTAATGGTTAGGATACAAGATTCTCAATCTTGGCATAGGGGTTCGATTCCCCTATCCACTACAACAAGCACTATGAAAAATCCGCTTATATCATTCATCATTCCATTCTACAACGTATCAGCTCAACAGCTGAAAGACAGTATTGACAGCATTATTGCGTTGTCGCTGCAGAGCGAGGAGCGCGAGATTATCGTTGTAGACGACGGCAGCAACGGCAAGGAGCAATGCCCTGTGAACCTGTTGCTCGACTATTCCGACGACATCATATTCATAAGAAAAAGCCAAAGCGGAGCAAGCGATGCCCGCAACATGGGGCTGCGCATGGCAACAGGCAAGTACATTCAGTTTGTGAATGGCGGCGACCGTCTCGTGCCCTCGTCCTACGAGCAGTGTCTCGACGTGGCGCGCTTCAAGGAGCCCGACATGGTAATGTTCTGCACCACCTCCAATCCCGACCACGAAAGCGACATACTGCCTGCCGACGGTCCGGTGAGCGGCACCGAGTATATGCTGAAAAACAAGATTACCAGTGCCGTGTGGAGATACATTTTCAGAAGCGGACTGCTGATGAACCTGCAGTTCGACAGCGACGTGATGAACGGCGACTATGTGTTCACCCCGCAGCTGATGATACGGTGTGACCGTGTGTTCAGCCTGAAGGCGAAAGCCTACTGTCATTTGGGCTATATGCCGTGGGCGGACTACAAGGTGGAGAGAAAAGACAGGCTTGACGAGATGCACGACTCCATAGTGAGCCTGCGCGCCATTGCCGATGTGATGCCGGCATCTGACCGTCAGGCGATGAGCCGCCGCGTGGCAGAGCTGACTATGGCATATATATCGGCGGTGATAACCATGACAAAAAGCCACAGCATACTGAACGAACGGCTTGAGCAGTTGACCGGAGAGGGATTCTTCCCCCTACCCGACCGCAAATACACAAAGCGTTACCAGCTGTTCAGAAAAATGATAGGCAACAAGGTTGGGCGCGAGATTCTTTTCCACACACTGCCACTGATGAAAGGACAAAATTAAGGGAAGCAAAAAATATCAATACAAAAACAAAGAGCGGACTGCATCGTCCGCTCTTTGTTATGTGTATTTTCTTTCTATTATTCCAAAGTATAAACCAACGTATTGACATTGCCGAACAGTGGTTTCAACATGCCTGTAATCACTGACAGCTCCTTCTTCTGCCTAACCATCTCGTCGAGACCGGCAATGACACACAGCCGCTTGCCCTTGACAATAGCTGCAACATCGGGCGAAAGCCCCTTGAAAGGAGTTGCCATAACATCGGCGGCAGACTTAGCTCCGTTGTTTACCGATATATATAAGGTATTGCTGTTTGCCATGCCGAAACCGGCAGTAACCGATGAGCCTGTCATGGTGTATTGCGGCATGACGGCAGTTCCGACCGAAGAGATTACGGTGCCGGCAGGGCATGACTTTTTCCAATAGTCAACGTCTGCGGTCCAGTCGCTGTTTTTCGCCTCGGCAATAAAGCTGGCGGCGAGATTCTTCTCCGACATGAATTTCGGTACCACTACCACCATGTCGCCGTCAACCGATGAAATCATCTGGTCGATGTCAATTGCGGTGTTTATTCCCAGCATCAGGGTGCGCAGCGCCTCGTTGGTGCGCATGAGTTTCAGATAGTCGGCACCGGCAACGTTGGCAATCAGGGCAAACGGCGCCGTGGAAGGAATTTTGTCGAGATACCGCCCACGGAATGGACGGTAACAGTTGGCAGCCTTTTGCAGGGCATCGTTTACAGCGGCATTGAAAGAGAAGACGCTGCCGTTGATGTGGAGCATGGCGTTGCTGACATTCATCTCGGCGGTGACGATTATCTCGCTCGGGTCGGTGCCCTTGGGAGCACCGAGGGTTATGGGCGCCACAACCTTCTCGGGCAAAGCCGACGCACGTGCCACCATTGTCACAGCGCCGCTGAGAGTCTCCAGACGCTCGAACAGTTTCGACTGCATCGCGCCCTCGCCGTCCTTTGCATCAAGATATTTTGCCATCTGCAGCTGTTTGCGCGACTGCTCGCTTGCCACCACGGGCCCCATAATCAGAAGCGCATCGCCGCTGAACGCTGCCACAAACGACTCCTTCAGCAAAAAGAACGGATAGCCCTTTTTCTCGCCAAGCTCCTTGCATATCCCCTTATCTTTAAGGATGGAAAACCAATCCTCAACAGCCGAGCGGCTGCCGACAGCCGCCACAAGTCCGAAGTCACCTCCGGCAGTTTCAAAGATATACGCCGGAGAAGTGAGGTCGATGCCTGTCTTCTGCACATCGTCTACCATAAATATAGACTGGAGCGCACTCTGCTTGTCCTTGTTGTCGGCAATGCCCGTCTGCTTGCCTGTCTCCACGAGATTTACTGCCACCAAAGCCTGGCAGCCCGCGGGAATGCTGCTGCGGTAGTCCTTGGAACAAGATGTGGCAAGCAAAGCCACTGCCAGCAACAGCATGAATACTGAATACAATCTTCTCATCAAAAAAACTTATTCCTTCATAAGATTCTCGAAAAACTCATCGAGGTCCTCACTGAGGTGAGGCATCAGCTCGGTGTCGACAATCACGGTGTCGTCATCGGCGATATACAGCTCGGCAATGTCCTCGCTCTCATCATCCTCAAGCACAAACGAATAAGGCTTGAGCACCGACATAGCCTCAATCAGCTGACTGTTCTTTTGCAGCACCTGACGGAGCGTCTTTGTCACCATGTCGTAGAAATCCTCGTCCTTGTTGTCAATCCACGGCTCGATTACCACACGGGTTATCTCATGGTCGTCATCATCAAACGCCACCAGCTCACCACTCTCCTGACTCACCCTGATGTGTATGTCGGTAAGAATATTTGCTTCTTCGTTATCGGGGAACTTGTCGGCAATCTTGCGCACTGCTCTTTCCAGCTGCTGCAATGTCTGTTCATTGATATTTTTCATAATCACCACAAACGTTTTTGTTTTATTTAATATTTTACTGCAAAAGTAATCATTTATTCATTAACTTGCAAACGATTACGATTTTTTTTTCAAAAATATCACATTTTTATTTGTTTTTTGGGAAATAATCTGTACCTTTGCATTTGTAAACTGAAGTTTGCAATCTGACAACTAAAAAACAAGTCAAAAAAACAATGCACGACAAGATAAGTCACAAAGGTGTGGTAATGTCATCATCGGCAGAGCGTGTGGAAGTGAGGATTGTCCAGTCCTCAGCATGTTCGGCGTGCAGCGTGGCGAAACACTGCAATGCCTCGGAGACCAGCGTGAAGGTGGTGGAAGTGCGAGGCTGCGAGCGGTGGCAAAGCCTGAAGCCCGGCGACGAGGTGACGGTATCGGCATCGCGCCAAGTGGCGGGCATCGCCCTGCTGCTGGGATTTGGCGTGCCGCTGGCGGTGATGCTGGCGGTGATAGGCGCCATGTGGGTTGCAGGATTCAGCGAGACGGCGGCGGCGCTTGCCGGAATTGGCTCCCTTACACCTTATTATATATTACTGTATGCGATGAGGAACAGGATAGCCACGAAAATAGCGTTCAGCATTGAATAAAACAAATTAATTACTAAAACAAATAAAAAACAAAGGTATTATGAGTTTCATTATTCAAGCAGTGATTGTCTTGGGCGTGATAGCGATACTTGCAGCCGCGGTGTTGTATGTCTGCTCCAAGAAGTTTGCTGTCTACGAAGACCCCCGCATTGGTCAGGTAGCCGAGATTCTTCCCGGTGCCAACTGCGGCGGATGCGGTTTCCCGGGTTGCTCGGGTATGGCTGACGCTCTCGTGAAGGGCTGCGACGCCGGAAGTATTGACGGGCTCAACTGTCCTGTGGGCGGTGCCGAAGTGATGTCCAAAGTAGCCGACCTGCTCGGCATGGCTATTGCCAACAGCGAGCCCAAGGTGGCTGTGGTGAGATGCAACGGCACGTGTGCCAACCGTCCCAAGATAGCCGAGTATAAAGGTCTGCGCACCTGCGCCGCCATGCACTCGTGCGGAGCCGGCGAGACCGCCTGCGGCTACGGCTGTCTGGGCTGCGGCGACTGTGTTGCCGCCTGCCAGTTTGGCGCCATCAGCATCAATCCCGAAACGGGCATCGCCGAGGTCGACGAGGAGAAGTGTACCGCCTGCGGTGCCTGCGTAAAGGCTTGTCCGCGCAACATTATCGAGCTGCGCAAGAAGGGCGTGAAGGGCCGCCGCGTGTACGTGTCGTGTGTAAACAAGGACAAGGGTCCTGCCGCCATGAAGGCGTGCGCCGCTGCCTGCATCGGCTGCAGCAAATGCCAGAAAGAGTGCGCCTTCGAGGCAATTACCATTGCCAACAACGTGTCGTACATCGACCCCGACAAGTGCCGTCTGTGCCGCAAATGCGAGAAGGTATGTCCCACACACGCCATCATTGCTGTCAACTTCCCGGCTCCCAAGCCCAGACTGGCAGCAGAGACAGAGGCAGCCAAGACAGAAACAGCTAAGCCAGAGGCTACCAAAGTAGAACCAGAAAAGAAGGAGGAGGCATAGGATATGATAACAAAGACATTCAGCATCGGCGGCATCCACCCCGAGGAAAACAAACTGAGCCATGAGGTTGCCACTGTTGTGGCTCCGCTGCCCAAGCAGGCAACGTTCCCCCTGTCGCAGCACATCGGTGCTCCGGCAAAGGCTGTGGTGAAGAAAGGCGACAAGGTGAAGGTGGGCACAATGATAGCCGAGGCAGGCGGATTTGTGTCGGCACCAATCTACTCGTCGGTATCGGGAACGGTGTTCAAGGTCGACTCAGCCATCGACGCCACCGGCTACCGCAAACCGTGTATCATAATCAATGTGGAAGGTGACGAGTGGGAAGAGACCATCGACCGATCTGACAAGCTGGAGACCCTCGACGCACATCCCGAACTGACTCCCGAGGAAATCGTGGAGCGAATCAAGGTGGCAGGAGTCACAGGTATGGGAGGCGCAGGCTTCCCCACATTCATAAAGCTCTGTCCTCCGCCTACGGCAAAGGCAGAGTGCGTGATAATCAACGCCGTGGAATGTGAGCCTTACATCACTTCCGACTACCGTCTGATGATGGAGCACGCCGACGAGATACTTGTGGGCGTGGAGATACTGATGAAGGGCGCAAAGGTGACCAAGGCATACATCGGCATAGAGACCAACAAGCCCGCAGCAATAGAGCTGCTGACGCAGAAGACCGCCAACAATCCCAACATAGAGGTGGTGCCGCTGAAGCAGCGCTATCCGCAGGGAGGCGAGAAGCAGCTGGTGGACGCGGTAATAGGCCGTCAGGTACCGGCACCGCCCGCTATCCCCGTGAACGTGGGCGCAATAGTGCAGAACGTGGGTACAGCCTTCGCCGTGTATCAGGCGGTGATGAAGCGCAAGCCTCTGTTTGAGCGCTACACCACGGTGACTGGCAAGCAGATAGAGAAGCCCGGCAACTTCCTCGTGCGCATGGGAACACCGTTCAAGGATATGATAGACCTCTGCGGCGGAATGCCCGAGGGCGACAACAAGGTGCTTGCCGGAGGCCCGATGATGGGCAAGGCAGTGACCTCGCTCGACGTGACAGTGTGCAAGGGCACCAACTCAATCACCGTGCTGAGCGGCGACGACGCCGTGCGCAAGGAGCCCGACCCTTGCATCCGCTGCGCAAAGTGCGTTGGCGTGTGCCCGATGGGACTTGAGCCGTTCCTGCTCGCCACCGCGTCGGCAAAGAAGATGTGGGACAAGGCTGAAGCCGAGATGATAACATCGTGCATAGAGTGTGGCTCGTGCCAGTTCACCTGCCCGTCCCACCGTCCAATCCTCGACAACATCCGTCAGGGCAAGGCAACCGTGATGGGAATAATCCGCGCCAGAAACGCTAAATAAACAATCCTTAAAAACAAGAACAATGGGAAAATTAATAGTATCACTGTCGCCTCATGCCCATGGCACCGACTCGGTGGAGCGCAATATGTATGGCGTGATTATCGCCCTGCTGCCAGCCCTCTTAGTGTCATTCGCCTATTTCGGCATAGGTTCGGCAATAGTGTGCGCCACAAGCGTACTCGCCTGCGTATTCTTTGAGTGGGCAATAAATAAATTCATAATGAACAATGAGCGCAACACCGTGCTCGATGGCTCTGCCGCCCTCACCGGTCTGCTGCTCGGATTCAACCTTCCGTCAAATCTCCCTGTCTGGATTATCATCATCGGTGCCTTGGTGGCTATCGGTGTAGGCAAGATGAGCTTTGGCGGACTAGGCTCAAACGTTTTCAATCCCGCCCTCGTGGGGCGCTGCTTCCTGCTGGTAAGCTTTCCTGCCCAAATGACATCATGGCCACAGGCAGGTCAGCTCACTTCATATCTTGATGCTGAGACCGGAGCCACTCCGTTGGCTATCATGAAGCAAGCAATAAAAGCAGGAGATGCCACAATATTGGAACAGCTGCCCAGCAGCTTTAACATGATGATTGGTTTGCCGGACACCTGTCAGACAGGCGCCGGAACAATCGGCGAGGTGTGCGCCATAGCCCTGCTGCTCGGTCTTGCCTTCATGCTTTGGCGCGGTATCATCACGTGGCATACTCCGGTAAGTATCATTGCCACTGTCTTTGTGCTTAGCGGATTGCTTCATATCGCCAATCCTATATATGCAGATCCGCTTGCCGTGCTGTTCAGCGGCGGACTGATGCTCGGCGCCATCTTCATGGCAACCGATTACGTGACATCGCCGATGTGCGGTCGCGGACAACTCATATACGGAGTGGGTATCGGAGTACTCACGGTGGTGATTCGCAACTGGGGCAGCTACCCTGAGGGAATGTCGTTTGCCATTCTCATCATGAATGCGTTCACACCGCTAATCAACACTTACGTAAAACCAAAACGTTTCGGGGAGGTAACAAAGAAATGAAGAAACTGCAATCTACACTTCCTAACATGGTAGTGGTGCTGACGGCTGTGGCAGTGATAAGCGGTGCGGTGCTCGCATCGGTAAACCACGCCACCGAGGCACCGATAAAGGCTCAGGGCGAAAAGACCCTGGCAGAGGGAATCAAAAACGTAATGGCAACCAAAGACCTGCAGGTGGCATGGGAAGACACCATACGTCTCGACATAAACGGCAAGGAGCAGGCATTTGTGGTACACCATGTGAACGACGCTCAGGGCAATGCGCTCGGGGCTGCCGTGGAGAGCACCACGATGGGCTTCGGAGGCGACCTGAAAGTGCTCGTGGGCTTCTCGGGCGACGACAAGATTCTGGGCTACACCGTGCTGCAGCACGCCGAGACTCCGGGTCTGGGCGCCAAGGCAGACGTGTGGTTTAAGAACGAGGCTGCCCCAGCAAGCAACATCGTGGGCAGAGTGATGGACGCAGCCAAGCCGCTGACCGTGAGCAAGGACGGCGGTGAGATTAACGCCATCACGGCATCGACCATCACCAGCCGCGCATTCCTCAACGCTGTAAATCAGGCATACGCCGCCTACAAGCAGAAGGGAGCCGACGCGCAGACTGCCGCCACCGGTCAGGAAAAAAATAAATAGGAAGATTAAGAAAATTAGGAAGATTAAGAGTTAAAGGAAATTAAGAAGATTAGGAAAATTAGGATTATTAGGAAAATTAGGAAGATTAAGAGCTCCAAGACTCTCCTACCCCTCCTACAATTCCTACCTCTCCTACAACTCCTACCCCTCCTACAAAAAAAAACCAAAAAGGAAAATGAACTACATTAAGATATTAACCAACGGCATTGTCAAGGACAACCCTACGTTTGTGCTGCTCCTCGGCATGTGCCCCACCCTTGCCACCACCACCTCGGCGCTGAACGGCATGTCGATGGGACTCGCCACCATGTTTGTGCTGATATGCAGCAACATAGCGATTTCGCTCATCAAGAAGCTTACGCCCGACATGGTGCGCATCCCCGTGTTCATCGTGGTGATAGCATCGTTCGTAACCGTGCTGCAGATGTGTCTCAAGGCGTATCTGCCCGAGATTGACAAGAGCCTCGGACTCTTCATCCCGCTGATTGTGGTGAACTGCATCATCCTCGGCCGCGCCGAGGGATTTGCCTGCAAGAACAACCCGATAGCGTCGGCGTTCGACGGCATCGGCATCGGACTTGGCTTCACCCTCGGACTGACCCTGCTGGGCATCTGCCGCGAGATTCTGGGAGCCGGCTCGGTGTTCGGCGTCACCCTGCTGCCCGAGGAGTACAACATCCTGCTCTTCGTGCTGCCTCCGGGAGCTTTCATCGCCCTGGGCTACCTCACCGCAATAGTAAACAAGATTAAAAAGTAAAAGGCTATGGAATATATATTGATTTTTATCAGCGCCATCTTTGTAAACAACGTCATTCTGTCGCAGTTTCTCGGCATTTGTCCGTTCCTCGGCGTGTCGAAAAAGATTGAGACCTCGCTCGGCATGAGCGGAGCCGTGGCATTCGTGATGACCCTTGCCACCATCGTGACATACCTCGTACAAAAGCTGGTGCTCGACGCCTTCGGACTGCAATATCTGCAGACCATCGTCTTCATCCTCGTCATCGCCGCCCTCGTGCAGATGGTTGAGATAATCCTCAAGAAGGTTGCCCCCGCGCTCTACCAGGCTCTCGGCATCTTCCTGCCCCTCATCACCACCAACTGCGCTGTGCTGGGCGTTGCCATCCTCGTTATCCAGAAGGATTTCGACCTCCTGCAGAGCATCGTCTACGCCCTGTCCACCGCCCTCGGCTTCGGACTGGCGCTCACCGTGTTTGCCGGACTGCGCGAGCAACTTGAGTTCTCCAACGTGCCCAAGGGGCTGCGCGACACCGCCATCACCATGATCACCGCCGGACTTCTGAGCCTCGCATTCATGGGATTCTCGGGTGTTGACGGCGGATTGAAAGTGCTGTTCGGCATAGAATAAAATTCCTACCCAGGATAAGAAAAAAATCGAACGTTCGTTTCTGAAAACCGAACGTTCGATTTTTATTTTTTGAACGTTCGGGAATTTTTTTCTTGAACGTTCGGGAAATCTCTAGACCTAGAAAAAATTTTCTCTAGACCTAGAAAAAAAATTCTCTAGACCTAGAGAAATAAAAATCTAGCGCTAGAAAAATAATTCTGTAGCGCCAGAGAATTTCTAAAACCTGAGGATTAGCTTTTTTCTGCCTACTCTTGCGATAAAACAGTTTTCTTCATTGTAGTTTTATCGTTTATGTATTTTGTAGATTAAGCTATTCTATTTCTTAAATTCGTTCAATATGTTTTCAAGTATGTATCTGTCGCTCATGATATTCAGTTCGTATCTGCTGTCGCTCAACTGCCTGCATGTCTCGGTCTTATAGAATAAATCCAACGCCCGTTCCGGCGAAATGTCAAGTTCCTCAGCCATCAGCATTATTATTCTCCCGATTTTTCTCCAAAGCACTTCTTTTCTCATAGTTAATATAATATTGTTATAATTCTATTGATTCCTTAAAAGTCAGGAAGTTATCAATCACCTCCTGATTGTTAACACAGATTTGATGGTTTGAAACTGCAAATTTCAACTGTCCCAAAGCCTGCTCTGCCGTAATTCTTCCAGTCATGTAGTCTTCAACGGTATCTATGACCCTGTCGTTAGCCACACCTCCCTCGATAATGTCATAATCCTCCCAAGGCTTCATTCCCTTGCGGCTCTCGGTTATAAAATCCAGCCATGTCCTGTCATATTCGTTCATGCATAAACGCCTATATCCGGCATCAATGGCTGCCTCGTAGTCAAATTCGTATTTGTTTACCACCGCAACAGGCGATTTCCTCACAAATTTTACCCGTTTTGCCCATTGTATTGCCTGATTTTCAATTTTAGTAAGATAAAAACCCTTGCCAAAATCGAGATAGTCTCTGCCCACATGCGCCAATGGGCATTCTATTGTCAATATTGCCCCATGAAATAATATCATACTCTGCCTTATTTTGGATTTTCCCAGTTTTTCAATGCCTCAACCACGTCTTCAGCCACATGCTGCAGACTTTGCGTATGCTCCACCTCATACAAATCAAAGAGAAGTCCCTGCACTATACCCACCCTGTTGAGCCGCTCGTACATTTCCGACGAAGTTATGCCCAAAAGGTCGGCAGCGGCTCCTATAGCCATCACTGCAAAATGTATTTTAGCATGCTTCGCATCCCTAATACTGTCTATAAAATATTCATTGTTTGGCATTGTATAACTTTTTTGCTGCAAATATAGCAATTATTTCCGAAATAACAAAGGAATCCGTCACAGAAATTTCAGATGCCCTGCCTGAGCCTCATTGCCACGGGCAGGAATAGGGCTATGGGGACAACGCTGAGCGCCAGCCCCCCTATCGTCCCCACGGCAAGCGAGAACCAGAACGGCTGCGCATCGGGACCGTCGACAAGAAACGGCAGCATGCCCAGCACGGTGGATAATATGGTGAGCATGACGGGGATGATTTTGTGGTTGAATGCCCTCACATAACCGTGAATGCCAGGCTTTTTCTGAATGCGGTACTGGCAGACGATGTATATGCCGGCATTGACCGTGAGACCTGCCAGCAGCACCATCGCCGCAAAGCCGCCCGTGCCGAAAGGCACTCCTGTGAGATAATAGGTGACGAACATGCCGATGAACGACACAGGAATAATCACCGTGACGGCAAGCGCCTGGAGCAGACTCTCGAACAGAATGGAGAGAATGAAGAAGATTATCACCGCCACCAGTCCTATCAGCCAATACTGGGTGCCGTCGTCCTCGTATGCGCCAAAGGTTTTGTTCAGACAGCGGAAGCCCACGGGAAACGCGGCGTTGTACTTCTCGGTGATGCTCTTGATGTAGCGGCTTGTGTAGGTGTATGAGCCCAGCACGTTGAATGCCACCCGCAGCACGTACTCCTGATTGTCGCGCGGTATGATGTTTTTTGCCTTGCGGCGGCTTATGTCCATGAATGCCGAGGGACGCACTCCGCGGTTGTCTGCCGTGATGTAGGAATTATTCATCTGCCACAGGTCGAAGGTGCTTGCGGTTGAGGGATGCACGGTGACATCCATCGTTTTTCCTCCCATTTCAATTTTTCCTGCATCGCGGTCGGCAAGCATGCCCTGCAGCGCAGAGTGGATGGCGGGCGCAGTAACGCTGTCGGCGGCAAGCATCCGGCGGTGGTACTCCATGAACAGCTCGTCTTCCTGCTCCTCGTGCCCGGGTGTCACGATGGCAATGTCGACCACGCGGTTGTTCCTATGCATCTCGCTCACCATGTTCTCGGCAAAGCGGTACAGGCGCTCGTAGTCGTAGCCCGCAATCTCAATGCTGTTGGCGCGGTATTGCAGGTTCAGCGAATTGCTGAAGCCGCGCTCGCTCACTCCCCACGTAGCCCAGTCGGCTCCGCCTATGGTTATCACCTTGCCTATCACGCGGCTTTCCAGAAGATAGGGGAAGCCCGACGCCAGCGCCTCATCGCTGAACTCCACCACAATACTCGCTCCCTGCGGATAGACCGACGTCTCGTAGCGCTTTATCTCCTTGAACTGCGACAGAAACGCCTCCAGCTCCATCACCTTGCCGTTGAGTTCATGCACGCTTCCGCCCACCGGCATCTGTGCGCGGACATTCAGCTTCATCTCCTCCTTCTTGGGGCTGAACGTGTTGGCATCGAGACTGTCGACAAACAGTTTGAGAGAGCCGGCGAACATGCCGGCAAACACCAGCAGCAGGACCAGGCGCGCAAACCGCCTCTGCCCAATGCCCACATACCACGAATAATGCCGCGAAAGCCACAGTGCGATGCGCGTGCGCCGGTCTCGCGGCATGAAGGCTTTCCTGCGCGCCACCCCCAGCTGCGATACAAGCGCCGGAGTGAAAAACAGTGCCACAATCACGGCAACGAGAAGATTGACCATCACCACCACCGAGAAATCCTTGAGGTCGTGCCTCAGATAGTCGGGCAGCCAGAACACAATGACCAGCGCCCCCACGGTGGTGAGCATGGCTGCGAGAATGCCAAGGAAAGCCTTGCGGTTGCGGTAGTATGCAAAATGGTCAGCCATGACGATGGCGGAGTCGATGATGATTCCCAATGACACGGTGATGCCTGCCATGGAAAACGGGTGCAGACGGATGCCGAGAATACGGTAGAGCATAGCGGAGATGAGTATGTTGGCAAGCAGCGAGACACTGATTACGGCAAGATAGCGCCAGCTCAGTCCGCCGCATATCCACACAAACAGCAGCAGGATGGCCAGGGTGAGCGATGAGCGCGCCACGAGCGTGCGGAAATCCCTGAGCTGCTCCTCGGCGCGGTCGTATGCCAGCGACGGATGGAGCGCGGCCGACGACCGTGCCATCACGCCCTTCACCCTGTCAGCCACTCCGACCACACTGGCATCCCTGTCGGCATAGACATTGACGTAGATGGTGTTCATGCCGTTCACGCGATAGTAGCTGGCGGGCTTCCGCTCGCGGATGTGGCATGAGGCGAGATTGTTGAGATATACAATTTTGCCGACAATGCTCTTCAGCGGCATCTGCTCAAACCGCCTCTGCTCCTCCCTTGACGACAGCAGCAGCGGAACGGTCACCCTGCCCCCGTCCTCCGACACCTCGCCCACAACATCCTCGCGGCCGGCGAAATTGCGTATGGCATCTACAATATCCGGGCTGCCTATGCCGTAGATTGCCAGTTGCCCGGCATCATACTCCACCTCCATGTAGTGGGTGACGTAGCCTGTTATGTCAACGTGGTGAACACCCTCCACGCGCTCCACCTCGTGCTTCATCTCCCTCTCGGCTATCTGCCGCATCTGCTCGCCCGACATGTCGGCATTGAGCATATAGGTTAGAATCAGCTTCACCTCGTTGTCGTCGCCAAGCGCGGTGCTAACCTCTCCGCCCGACACCGTGGGGTATGACACGTCTTCGGGCAGCTTGCCGCGAATCTGCCGCAATATCGATGCAATCTCAAATTTTGTAGCCGACACGTTGGCCTCGGGCTTCAGTTCCACCGTGATGCGCCCACTGCCGAAGCAGCTCACCGACGACACTTTCTCCACTCCACGCACCGAGCTGACCATAGCCTCAATGCGTGAGGTCACGTTCTGCTCCACAACCTTGGCAGAGGCTTTATCCCAGTTGTAAGATATAGTGAGAGTCTTACCTTGCTCCGGGCGCGGCTGGTTGCTGACGTCGAGCTGCGGCAAAAGTGCCGCACCTACAACCATTAGCACACACATCACGAGCAATATGGAGAACGAGTGCTTCATTTCTTTCTATATATAAGATAATACATCAGCGGCACGAGGAACAGACTCACCAGAGTGCCGGCTGTCATGCCTGTAATTATGGCAAACGACAGCGGATACTGCAGTGCCGAGCCCATGTCGCCGCGATGCAGGAAGGGCACGATGGCAAGCACCGTGGTGAGCGAGGTCATGACGATGGGCTTGAGCCTCTGGTGGCCTGCCGTCATCACCGCCCTTAGCAGCGGCATGTTACCGCGGCAGGCTCCTGCCTGGCTCCGGCGGTAGAGCCTGTTGATGGTGTCCACCTTCAGTATCGAGTCGTTGATTACTATTCCGCATGCCACGATTATGCCAATCATCGACATGATGTTGAGCGACTCACCGCACACAAGCAGCGCCAGCAGCACTATTGCCACGTCGATGATAACCTCCAAAAGAATAATCACCGGCTGAACTATGCTCTCAAACTGTGCCGCAAGGATAAAATACAGCAGGAGCACCGCCACGGCAAGCACCGTCAGCAGCTCGCCTATCATGGAGCGCGACGAAAAATAGCCTCCCCTGAATAGTGCCCTGACGGGCGTTCCGTCTGTTATCTTCTCCACGTATTCCATAATCTGCTCTGCCTTACGGTCCATGACGTTATCGATGTTAATTACCGAAAACTCGCCGTCGTCATTTGCCGCAAGATGCTTGTAGTCCTCGCTGCGCGACTCCTTCACGAGATATGCCAGCGGGATTTCCGTACCTTGTCCGTTGGTGATGGTGTTTGCCAGCAGTGTGCCGCTGTCTGTGTTGCCGTTGCCAATCATCACAGGCACACTCTCGCCGCCGCTGTTTATCTCGTATACGCTGCTTGTTCCGAGCAGCTCCCTCAGCCGTGAATACAGCTGCTGGTAGGTCACGCCGTAGTAGGCCATCTGCTCGGCATCGGTCCTGAAGCGGATATATGTCTCGGTGGCTACCTGCTGCACGCCCGTTTCGGGAAATCTCCGTTGCAGCGAGTCCGTCATCATGCGTGTCTGCACCACCTCCGGCCTGCCTCCCTCACGCTTTTGCAGACGAATCTGCAAGTCTGGCTCGCTGGTGGAGAAAATCATGTCGAATATGTTTGCGGCAAGTTCCGCCTCCACCTTCGCTTTGGGATAATACCGTGCGATATAGCGCTTTGTCCTGTCCACGGCCTCGCCGCAGTCCTTAGCCGATGCGCATTTTATGTAGCACACAGCCTCACTGCCGGTGATGTTCCTGGTGTGCGACAGCATGAAATCCTGTCCGCCGGCCATCGTGGTGCTTGCCTTCACCAGTTCCTTCACGCTGCTGCCCAGCACTTCCTTCACCCGCCTGTTGTTTTCCTCCGCCACGATGCCCTCGTTCCAGTCTATGGTTATGAGCGCGTCATCATGCGGGGTCTCCGGCATCCGCTCCTTCGGGATAAAAGGCAACAGGAGTGCCGTCACTATCATACTTCCCATAAACACGCACGCCATGCTCTTGGGATGGCGCAGCGTGTAGCGCATGCCCTTCTCGTAGAGTGCCGTCATGCGTATGTTGATTTTGTTAACTCTCGGACGGCATTCCCTGCACAGCGCCAGATGATAGACGGGCACTACGAGCGTTGCCACGGCAAGCGAGCAGAACAGGGCTATGGTTATGCCCATTGCCTGGTCGAAGAACAGCGCCCCGGCAGTGCCGCTCAGGAATATCAGCGGTATGAACACCGAACAGGTGGTGAGCACCGACGACAGCATCGGCATGACCACCTCTTTCACTGCCGCGCTGATGGTGCGCTCGTTGCATGTGCCTTTCTGAAGTATGTTGTCTATCACGATGATGGCGTTGTCCACAATCATTCCCACGCCGAGGATAAGCCCCGACAGGGATATGATGTTGAGCGAGATGCCCATGAGATAGAAGCACAGCAGGGTGAGAATGAGCGACAGCGGAATTGATATTGCCACGAGCAGCGGCAGCCTCCGCCCCCCGATGAACACAAACAGCACCACGCTTGCCATGACGATGCCCAGCACGAGGTTCCACTCCAGGTTGTTCATGCTGTAGGACAGCAGCCGGGTCTGGTCGCGCGTCACGGCAAAGTGCAGGTCGGGATAGTCGCCTGCAAGCTGCGCCATGAGAGTGTCCACACTCTGCTGCAGGTCGCTCATCTGCGCGTCGCTCTGCTTTATCACCGCCATCGTTATGGCATCTTTTCCGTCTGACGACACCACGCCCTTGCGCACTGCCGCCGTCTCCTCCACCTTGCAGATGTCCTTCAGCTGCAGCAGCCGACCATTGTGGCGCAGGTAGATGTTCTCTATATCATGTACGGAAAGTATCTGCGAGTCGAAATGTATGTTGTATCTTGATATTCCGTCGCGCACGCTCAGCGCCTCCAGCACTATGTTGTTGTCGCTGATTGCCTTTTCTATCTCGGCATTGGTTATGCCCGACAGTCCGGCACAAGCCTCGTCGGGGCGTATCGTTATCTGCGTGCCCGTCAGCCCGCTGTAGTCCACCATTGCCACTTCGGGCAACTGCTCCAGACGCTTGCTTATCACGTTGCTCACCAGGCGCGACGTCTGTTCGGGCTTGCCCCCGGTCACGTCTACATAGAAGGCTGGAATGTCCAGTGCGCCTATCTTCATCACCTTGGGGCGCTCCATCTCCTTGGGCATGAAGCTCATGGCACGGTCAATCTTCTCGTTCACCTCGATGAACAGCAGGCTCATGTCACTGCCGGGACTGAACGTCAGGGTTATCAGGCCGGCATCGGTGCGCGATGTCGACTCAATGTCCTTCAGACCTGCCACCTGCGACAGCTGTCGGCGCATGGGCCCCACCATGCGCTGCTCTATCTCGCGGGCGGAACTGCCTTGTGCCGACATCTGCACCACTATGCGCGGCACGTCAATGTCGGGCATCAATGATACCGGTATGCGCCCGAGGGCAAGCACACCGAGGGTGACGATGGCTATGAGCGTCATTGTCACGGCTATGGGACGGTGGAGGATTGTGCGGAGCATGGCGGTCAGTTGGTTTTGTTCAGTGCCTTCACCTCAGTGTCGTCGGCAAGATTGAGGTTCCCTGAAGTTATGATAATGTCGCCCTCCTTCACTGTGGTGCTCTTCCTCTCGCAGCCCGTTATCGCAAAACTCGTGAGGTTGCCGTAAAGAATGTCAACGTATGTCCAGACGGCGCGGCTGGTGGCGGGATTGTACACAAACACCACATTGTAGCCGTCGCGCTCCACCACTGCCTCCTTGGGCACCACAAACATATCGGGCACCGAGTTCTCGATGATTACCTTCACGTTCATGCCGTCCATCAGGCGGCTGGAGGTGTTCTTTATGCGTGCCTTCACAGCCACGAGCCCCTTGTCGTCCACCGACGGGTTGATTTCCGTCACCGTGCCGTCAAGCGACAGCTCGCCGTCAACAAACGGCGACACCTTTACACGTGTGCCCTTGCTTACGGAAACAAGCTCTGCCTCCAGTACCTTGAACTCCACGTCGAAAAACGAATCGTCTATCAGCGTGCACAGCTTGTCGCCGCGCTGATATGGCCGCGCCACGAGGTCGGCAATACGTCCGCCAAACGGAGCCTTCAGGCTGCAGTCGCGGAGAGCCTGTTCGGCAGAGCGGAGCGCAAACTTTGCAGAGTAGTAGCCCGATGTCACCTCTACGCGGTGTAGCTTCTCCGCCGGCACGCTGGCGGTGTTGCCGTCATATCCCAGCCCTATCAGTTTGTCCTGCAGTTCCACCTTGGCTCTTTCCAGGTCGTGCCTGGCTTTCTCAAGCGCATCCTTGCGCTCCCTGGTATCGGCAACAGCCAATATCGTTCCGGCAGCCACATGCTGGCCGTTCCTCACGTTCACGCTCTGCAGTATCTCTCCTGCCTTCGGACACATCAGCTCAGCCCTCCGTATTGCCGTCAGCCTTCCGTTGCACAGCACCTGTTTCTGAAACGTCTGCCTGCGAAGCGCCATCGTGTCTACCTCGATTACCGCTTCCTCTCTCTCCACATTCTGCAGCCCGTCCTTTTCGTCAGTGGTTGCACCGTGGGCAAACGAATAAACCATATACGCCAGGCCGCCGATGACAGCCATTGCCGCCACTGCCGCCACAATTCTCTTGATATTCTTTTTCATGTTGTAATGTCAGTTGCTAATTCACGGTCATTGCTCAATATCGTCGTTCAACTCTATTTTCCTGTTCCTTTCCCAGTCATACAGAGTTGTCTTCTGTATCTGGTAATAATTGCTCCAGTAAGATTGCAGCAGACCTACATACTGCGCCCTTGCGGCATCGGCTTCCTGCTGTGCCGTGTTCAGTTCGGTCACACTCACTGCTCCTGTTTCAAATCTCCGTTTGGTTATGTCATATCTTTCATCGGCTATGTCGAGCGCCCTCAGGGCATTCTTGCACTGCACAGCCTGAGAGTTAAACTGCAGCACGCATGTCTTTATCGACTGGAGATACGATTCGTGTGCCTGCTCCATCAGCGTCTTTGTAGCCTCAAGGTCGGCCTCAGCCATTTTCACTCTTCCCTTGCTCACTCCCCAGTCGAATATAGGCAGCGACACCGACAGTCCTATAATCTCATTGTCCTTCAGTCCGCTGTAGGCTCCCTTAAACGTGTCGGCAGTGCGGTTGAATCCTATTTCGCTGCTCAGCTGCATCTGCAGTCCCTTGTTTGCCTTTGCCTGCGCCACCGACTGCCGCGCCTCCATTATGCTTACCTTCTGCTGCAGGTCGTGGCTTGAGTTCTCCAATGCCTTGGCTATCACGTCGTCGGTGCCCACCACAGTGTTTGATATTGAATACGGGGGCAGCAGTTCGGTGTCCTTGTAGTCAAGCACCCTGAGATATGAGAAAAGGTTGAACTTGCTGTTCTCCAGTGCCAGCTGGTTGTCGGTCACTTCCACCTCGGCGTTCAGCTTCGACAGTTCCAGCTGCAGTATCTCGCTTTTCGTCACTGTTCCCAGCTCATGGCGCTTTTTGGCTATTTCATACAGATAGTCGCGGTCTTTCTTGGTGGCGAGGCTCTGCCGGTAAACCGATTGTGCCGACAGCACGTTGAAAAACAGCCTCACCACCTCTATGTTCACTTCCTCCAGTGCCTCAAGATACACTCTTTTTGCCTGCTCATATTTCAGCGGCTCGGTCTTCTTCTGCCATTTCAGGAGGTTGAACGCCCTCAGCGGCTGTGTGTAGCTCAGCCTTATCGGCCGGCTGTTGTATGTTGTCTTGTCATAGCTGTATTGGTCAAGCCTGTAGAGATACGACTGCACCGACAGCTTTCCTCCGAGCGCCACGATGTTCTGGTCTACCGACAGCGACAGGCTGTTGCTCATCGAGTTGTTCTCCACGTATGATATGCGTCCGTCGTCAAAGTTTCTCGTTTCCACCATCGAGCGGTCAAACTGCAGCAGGTTGCCGTGCAGGTTTACCGAGGGCATCAGCTCAGCCTTAAACGAGCGGTAGCTCCAGTATTGGCTCATAAAATGCAGCCGTGCAACCATGGCGTCATACGATTGCTGCCGTGCTATCCCTATGGCGTCGGGCAGCGACAGCTGCCTTTGGGCGATTGCTGTGCCGGGAATAATAAGTGCCGCAGCCATAGTGCATGCCGTTACATATATTCTACACACTTTGCTATTCATATTTTTTTCGTCATTTTTATATTAATATCTCACGAGCCCTTTCCTTCATTTCCTCAGTTGCGGACGACTTCACCTTCACTTTGAATTCCATAACCCGCCTTGCCATTTCAAGCTCACGGTCTCTCATGCCCGTGTCATGATAAAGGAGCATGAGCTTGTACAGAGGGTATAGCCTGTTGGGCATCACTGCAAATGCCTTCCGATATGCCTGTTCTGCCAGGTCATAGTGCGCCATACATTTGTAATTGTTGCCCATCAGTACATAGAACATGGGGTCGTTGCTTATCAGTGTGCCTTTCCGCAACATGGCATTGCTGTCGTTGTATCTTCCCTGCTGCGACAGCATCTTGCCGAAATCAAAGAGAAAACCGCGGTTATCCTCCAGCCACGGCAGAAGCTCATAGTAATCATTGGTGAATGCCCTGTTGGTCATTCCCGACATCATCTTATATTCTTCCTCTGCTTTCTGTTTCGCTCTCATATAGTTCAACGGTATCAGGGCAAGCGCCGCGGCGGCTGCCGCCGGCAATATAACGTTTATCCTGACTCCCCTGTCCGTGGTGGCAGAATAGGCTATTATCACGACTGCTATAATCTGATAGGGCAGAAGCTCAAAAGGATAGGAAAACAATGAGAACACCAATAATGCCATCAGACCGTACATGAGACAATGCGATTTTTTCAGCAATGCCCTTACGGCAAGAGTCAGCAATGCCATGCAGAGCCCAAGCCCGACCAAGCCCTGCTCAACAGCCACCAGCATTATGTCGTTGAAGGCATAGTCGAGCACGTCAATATATTTTGTGTCAAACATAAGCCCCGGGGCACTCAGCTCTGCGGTCTTCCCGGCGTATGCGTGGAAGAAGCTGCCTATGCCATTCCCCGTTACGGGACTGTCCGTCAGACAGTGCACCGCCATGAAGTTTACCGCAAGCCTGCCGTTGGCAGAGCCCGACTTCACGAGATACATCACCGCAAAAACAACAGCTCCCACACCGGCTATCCACCATATCCGTCTCTTCACCACCCTCCAATACATCATGCCCACGCAGGCAATAGCCGAGACCATGCCTGCCCTGCTCCATGTGGCAGGCAGAATGACGACAAAACAGAATATCAAGCCCTCAATGACGTGTCTTGTCGTTACACCTTTATATATTAATATGCCGTTCCCCATTTCCTTCCTGTATTGGCACAGCATCACAAGCCCCATGGCAAGACTTGCCGCGTAAGGTCCGGGATTCAGGAATGTCCCCGTCATGGGATAAAGATGATGATTGCTGCTGCCCTCCACCAACTGCATCACGCCATACCCCAATTCATACACTGCCCATAAGACAATTCCCATCACAACATAAACGTCACGTATATGCGATATGGAAAACACAATCCTGGCAACAATGTAAAGTGAAAGCATATACGTGGCTACGGCAAGAGTGCGGAGACACGGATATGCCGTGCATGTCAATGCGCTTGCCAGCACATAGACATACCACAGGCATATCACCAAGTCTGTCACCGACAGACAGAGGGAAGCCTTTGCCCTCATTATGTTTAACATGCTATTCACGTCACATTTATTTAATCGTCAATTAGCGATAAAAGTATTCTTTCACTATTCAGCGTTCCATGATTTTTATCCACAGAATAGCTGATGAATCTTGCCACTCCTACGATATATTCCCCGGGAACAAGCCCCCAGTATCTTGAGTCGTTTGAATCGCAGACATTGTCACCTGCCATAAAATAATAGCTGTGACTGAACGTGTGGCTCGTGAAAGCCTTTCCGTCGATTTTCGCAATGTTACTGCTCCAGTCAAAGTCTATACTTTTGCCCGTCTCCCATTCAAGCAGCATCCTGTACACACATGCCTCTTTTGCCGTTATGGGGATAATGTCGCCTTTTCGCGGTATGTATAGCGGTCCCATGTTACGTATTGTCCATGGCAGGTTGCCGTCAAACGGCATTGTGTATAATGCCTGCTGCCATATCATGCTGTCTGCCATATTATGAAGGATTTCCTGCTGGCTTTCCAGCCCAAGCACTCCCTCATAGTTGTTGTTCCTATACCGTCCCTCCACAATGCTGATGGTATCTCCAGGCAGAGCCAGCACACGCTTGCAATATACGTTGTTGATTACGAAGTTTATTTTCCCGTCATGGTGTGGAAAGTTGAATACCACTATGTCGTTATGCCTTATCCGTCTCAGCCCTCTCAGTCTCCGGCTCTTCAGCTCACCGCCCTCACTGTTGAAGTTAAAGTCGGAGTATATCCGGGCACCTGCTATCGTCTTGTCCACCACCACCCTGTCACCGGGCACCAACGTAGGACTCATGGATTCTGTGGGTATGACAAACTGGTCGAACAGGAACACCCTGCACAACAGCCATAACATATACAGCAACACAATTGTTACTGCTACATATACAAGCCATTTTAATATTTTACCAACCACAGACATTATATTTTACTTTATTATCATTATTTCATACCCACAAACCATAAGAACCACAATACTAAGCATAATATAGATTACAATATATGTTGTTTGTTCCAGTCTGTTCATCAGTGTGTATGAATAAACAGGCAATAAGGCAGACAACGATATTGTCACATAAAGATACCTGCTTCTCAGAATAGCTAATATGTTCACTTTATACTCTGTCCAAGTATATACATGATATGCCAGCAAACAGCCAATCAAAAGCATCAACAGAATATTCTTATAGAATGTCTCCGAAGCTGTAAGATGAATAACCTCTCCGAAGCAACCGCATGATTCAATTCCTCCGTAAAAGTTGGTGAGGTTAACATAGGTCACGTATATAAATATCATCATCAACAGTGCTATGCCAATTGTCGCGACCCGCTCATAGAGCTTGTGCAACAGTAGTTGTCCTAACACCATTTCTGTCATGCATATAGCAATACCAAGTATGTTACTACTTCCATAGAAATCATACAATCCGATAAGAGAACCATACAACTCCACCATTCTACCAAAAGACTCGATATTCACAGCCTTAAAAATGGAGGAAAGTATGAATATTATTCCCATGACAACGGATATATATCTGGTTATCCTCTGCATTATTCGTATGCAATAATTATTGATGCTCTTTTATAACTGTTGTGTTCGTCATCACTATCACCTTCGTCGCCATACTCTGGTAGTATGATAGAAGCAGACAAATTTCCACCAGTCCAGGTCGGCCAGAATTTTTTGCTGATGCCCTGGAAGATAATGCCCTCACCCAACTTGGGATTGAGATTGCCTTGTGAGAAAACGAATCTTTGAGATTGCTTATCATATACGGCACATCTCATAATCCTATCGCTGTAGAGGACAAAATACAAGTATTTATCACTTTCCCTTATATCAAGCACCTGTACGTATTCATTCATAAGTTTATTCTTCAGACTGGCATCCTCCACCAACCTGCGATCTGTAATCCGGTTGCTATACGTCAGTTCAACAGGCGCATGGCTGTCATCACCTACGCAGAACAAGATGCCACTGTATTCTAACTTTACTTTAACTCCATCGCCATGACAGTACATTTCAGATGTTGACTCGCGAGAAACGGGAAAATTCAAGTTGTCGGAATATATCAATTCCCTATTGATTATATCGCCATCTGAATTTGAGGCAGCTATCAGGACATTGTACTCTATACCATTATATTGTCGCAACTCCACCATCAATCCATTCTTCTGACTAAAGCATGTGGATTTGACTTTTTCATTACCTGTAACCTTCAATTTATAATTGCATACGAAGTCCCCGTCAAAGGTATACACATAAATCTCTGATGAAAGGGTGGACACATACACTCTTTTGTTAATTGTATCGCACGAAACTGATAAGATCTGTCCATATTCAGCATGTCCGTTCCCATGTTTCCCGACAGAATTCAAGTATTTACCCTTTCTTGACAAATGATAAATATCATTGTTGTTTCTTATGACGATATCGCTGGTCGTGATAGTTTCAATGCAAGGAAGTGGTCCCAGATGCATTTCCACAGTATCGTCAAGTTCTATCACCTCAATATTTCTAAACAAGGCTGTACCATCTGCCGTCTGATTACCATTGAGAGCCTTATCTATGTCTATCTCATCATATTGCCGGCTGTTGCAAGAAGCAAAAATAGATGCGGCCGTCATTATAAATAAATAAAAATATCTCATAATCTCTTTTTTAATTGTTCAAACGCATCCGTTTTTGGTGATGCAACATCTACAGATTTTATATCACCACCATCCAAATATAGGATAATGGGGTATATCCCATCTTTTGTATCAATAGAATAAATACGCATTGTGTCAACTATTGAATTTAATGATTCAATAGTTACGTCTCCTAACTGTCGTTTTAATAACTTCATAGAGTGTATTTTCGTAAATACAACGACATTGTTTTGTTGTGCTTTGGAGAAAGAAGATTTGTTATCCTGGATAAATGATATGCCAGCCGCAATACAGCCACCACATCCACCTTCGGGTATTATGATGCATGTCTTGACTTCTTTCGGGTACAAAATTCCCTTGTCTTGAAATGTCTTAACCAAATCATATTCAGACTGTTTGACAGTGCAACTGCAAATAGACAGAAGTGCAGTCAAAAAGAACAGTTTTTTCATTTTTTCTTTAGATATCGGAATGTTATAATATTCTCATCAGAACTGTCATACGCAACAGCAAGTCCATCAGAGGTGACGTGCGCATTCATCCAATTATAATGTGAGTCATCGTAAATTTGTGTCTCGCATAGTATTTTACCATTATCATCTGCTGCGATAACTGAAAATGGCTGATTGAACGTTTCGCCTGGAACCCATTCCGTATTGGGGTGATATACCAGTCTGTAAATGCAGCCGTTATCTTTATCGTAAAAAATATCTGCGTAGGAATATTCTGAGAGATAGTACTTTATCATCTCATTCTTATCCATTAACGCAGACAGCACATCACCGTCAAACGACTTTATACCATGACAATATCTGCTGCCCATATAGAGAGAATCACAAGCGGAAAAGTCCTTGGCATAGCTGTAAACATAGTGTGATATCGGATAAGAATACAGCATATGTCTTTTGCCTGCGCAATGGTTGGGAACATTCATATATATACCGCCCCAATTGTGAGCACTGTACATATTAGGAAATGGGAGTGAGCCTTTCAGACCAGAATCAGTTAAATCATACATTGCCGAAGCTCTACAGGAATTGTCCGGTACTTCTTTCACACTTGCGAACATGCTCCCCGACATGACAATGCGGTTGTCAATATGAGATATACGGGTGCGGTTGATGGCCTCTGCATCAAGAACTATATTATTATCCTTGTGGATTTTATTCAATGACCACGTCTTAGCCAAATCTCCTTTGCGATTGATTAAATGTAAGTTTTTTTGTGCATAGTTATATACCAATATAGAATCTTGATTAATATATGCGAATCCTGAATAGTTATTGACTTTGCCACAGTGTGCTGTTGGTATAGAATCTTCCAATACGCCACTATTCCAATCAAAAACATAGATATATTCCAAATCTAACAATAGATATTTTTCTCCAAACTGAGTCGATATGACTTGTGAGGAGATGGGATTATTTGAAATCTTGTCACCAACCTTTATCGTTACAGTGTTTTCTTTATCAAAGTAATATGACAAGCTGTCTTTTGACGCAAGATTTGTTGCATTCACATTTTCATATCTCTCCGCACAAGAGCTTATCCCTCCATGTATACTTAGACACAGTAATATGCGTAATATATATTTTTTCATAAATTCAGTGGAAATGTCTTGCCTGTACAAGATGTACAGCCAAGACCTAATTGGTAAAACCTAAATTTTGCAATCTGTTAATTCATGCCAAGTGTCGGTCTTGCAGAAATAAACGCCATTACCATTATTAACGCAATTGCCATTATTATTCCACCATCCAATGCTTTCGCATGCAGTGATAGCCTCGACCTTTGCTAATAAAAGGTCAGCACTCTTTGAAGTCCGACTGTTAGTCAGAGCTAAAACAAGGGTTGTGCAAGCGCATCCCATAAAAATAATTACTTTCTTCATAATCTTAATTTTTTAAATGTTAATAAATATGTTTATAATCACCACCAAATTTGGTTTCCTTTCTCATACGTGAATATTCTTTCCTCATGCCCCTTTGTCAGATTCTTTAAAAGGTATAAACCGCCAGACGGAACATTCGTGAAGGTGACGGAGTTGCTCTTGGCTACCAGTTTGCCAAAAGATACCCATTTGCCTTGACTCCAATACAATAACTCGTATGTATTTCCGATTTCTATGCTGTTGCCGTCGTTGCGGGGGATATACCTTAGCTTGCCCACTACCTCAGGAGTGCTCAGCTTCAGTCCTACCCAATGCCCGTCGGGACTATTGCCGCTAAAGCCAGTCAGAATATCACCGTCAAACACGGTCTCCTTGGTATGCCCCGCCTCACCCTCAGTGCCAATTATCGTTCCGCTGATTTTCGTGCCCTTCTTGGAATAAAACTCCAGCTCGTTGATATTGCATCGGGAACCGTTGGGACCAATATATCGGAGATAATTGAACCGCCTGTTTTCATTAATATCTGCCTCACACCAGTTGCCGTCAGTTATTCCCTCATGCTTGAACAGGTCAACGGCATCAGAGAAGTCAACACGGTTAGCACCTTGGAAACGGCCGCCAGACATGTGGAAGTTAAAGAAGTCCTCCCTGCCGAAGAACGGATATTTCCTCAGCAGCGTCAGATTTTCACGATGCCGCATATTTATGCTGACATCACACATTTTACCGTTCTCTTCTATTATAAACGGCATTCCGAATGGACATATCTTACCGTCCTTATATGTTCCAGTAATATATAATATGTTGCGCCCCATTGACGTGAAAAGAACTTTACCGCCAGATATGCGTCCATAGTGGACTGGCTTCCACGACTGGTTGTCATAGACACATATATATGCAATCCGCCCGTCTCTCAATTCATCCGGAACCGACCTTTCCACATCGGTGGTATGGATATACTCATCGGTGACATCTATGAAGTCGGGAGCCACGAACAGAGGCGGCACTTCCTTTTCCTCTATCATGTCCTCAGATATTTGCCTGTTCAGCTGGAAGCGGTGACGGTATATCTTAGGCTTTCTGTATATATGGGAATAATTAGTTGTGTCCCCAGGCACGCATCCCATATAGAACGGTGTGGCTTTACCGTCTGGATTGATTATCACGCTCCATGAGTGCGACTGGCTGCGATTGCCCCAGTTTGGAGTGAAGTCAACGGCGGAGGGTATTCCGAGATAGCGGCAAAGAGTTACAATATAGCTGGCCTCCTCTCTGCAGTTTCCAGTCTTTCCTGTCATAAGAGAAGAAAGTTTTGGCAATATGATGCCCTCGTATGGGAAAAAGCTGAACTGGCTGCACACGCCATACACACGCATTGCCTCGGACAGACGGTCTCCTATTTTAAAGTTTAATTTACAATATGGATTGTGCCCTAAGCGGCTTATGCTCCACATCTGTGACTTCTTACCCGAATACGATGTCTGAATTATTATCTCATTGCCGTCCTCGTCTGTCGTGGATTCAAGGAAAAGACCGCTGAGCTTGTTCATTATCTTGACATATCCATTTTCAGCCGGCAGTATTGCCCACCGTTGATGATTGCCGTTTAAATAGTTGTATTGGGCAATGGGAGCCTTGTCGTCTGTCAGGCAATACCTTACCTCAAGGCAAAGGTCGGTCGTGTCTTTCCTGAATGATTTTATTGTCCAAAAGGTTTCGCCCAGATAGTCAAGACGCAACATGCCGCAGCTGTCGGAGTCCGTGACTTTTTTCAGTTTCACCAAATCAAGTACAGACGATTGCAGTGTGTCAAACGTAATGGCATTGCCGCTCTGCCTGTTGCTAATACGGCAGTAGTGTGCGGAATAATCCTCCAATGCCGCAGGACTGTATGACTCTATGGCCGACAATACGGAATAGTCAATACCCACCACGCCTTTGTCATACTTAATTGTGATTGTGTTCTTGCCCTTGGGCAATTGCATCATCAAGCCCTTGGGACTGTCTTGAAATACATTGAGCGACGGAGTTGGCGCAAGCTGCATTTCCGAATACCGCTTCCCGTTGAGCATAACGGTAACGTAGTTGCCATGCTCCACAGACGTATATCTTAGATTTATCATTTTCCGGCATGGCAGCTCATTCTCAATGTCGAACGACACAGATGCCTCATGGCTGTCTATTAACACCATCTTGCCGTTGGATGCACTTACGGCATCCGTTATCTTTCCTTTCCCAATCCTGGCTTCCTCTGCCTCAACCTTGTGACCACTTCTGCTTACTATGTAATAAGACGACAAAGACGGAAACTCATTTTTTATTGCTTTTCGCCAGTTGCTCATCTGCTCATTCAGAAGTCTGTAAGGCAGCACATAGTCGAAAAACAGTTCCTGACTGTATTCCTTGCTCCAATTCACCTTGCGCCACAAGTCGCAGGCATCGTCAATGGCAGAAATCAGTTGTTTGGCTGAAAGTGAGAGAATATCCAATGACAACGTTTTTGATGCCAAATCTATATTACCTGTTCTTGCCTTAAATACACTGTCACGGAATTCCTTTGCGGCTTCCGACATGTCAAGATAAGCCTTGTCGAGAGAATCAAGACATGCCCCGCTATAGGAATAGCGGTAAGGCATATTCTCTATAAGGAACTTCGCTGCATTATATTTCAAGGTGTCACCCTCTTCCTCATAATGCCTCAGCACCTTCTCCAGTTCCCCACGGTTTTCGCCTGCCATATCCAAGGCATCATCCAGTCTTCTGTCGCAGGAAACAACTGCGACAGAAGACAATAGTATTATAGCTGAAGCTAAAAAGCCGAAAAATTTATTTATCTGCATTATTCTATTTCTATGTAATGTTCTTTATTAATCTTTATATATAAATTAATCACTGTTAAATCTATTCAGTTTAAAGGAAAGAACATCCTCATAACGCCTTTTCACCTTTACAGCAAGACAGATGTTGACGGATGCCAGCAGCAGTAATACGGTACTTTTCACAAACGCTGATATCGGCGTGAAGTGTATCAACTCTCCGAAGCAGCCGCATGTCTCTATGCTTCCCATGATAGTGGGGAAGAACAGATTGACGGCAGTGAGATACACAAAAAAGAGCAGCATCCCGAAGAATATTATTCCTGTGAAAATAGCCATACGACGCCACAATGTGACAATGCCGACGGTTATTTCTACTGCACAAACTGCAAATGCTATCTCACTGGAGTAATCGTGCACCCATCCTCCTATGTACGAGTCACCATACATCTGCACCTCCTGCTCAAAGGCATCTATGGCAATGGCCTTGAGCAAGCCCGAAAGAATGAAACAGGCAGCCAAAATATACCTTATTATATTATATATAGTGTTGATTCTCATTTTATTAGCAATGTATGATAAAGTCTCTGTCATTTATGCCGATTCTCATCAAGAATCTTCCAAAATATATTGTTTATTTTCTCGTTTTTTACAGGGTCGCCAACCAATATCACATTTTTATTCTTATCCAGCAAAAAGGTATGAAATCTTTGATCTTTGGGTATTTGTGGATTATTTTGAGGAAATGTTCTTAAAGTATCCAAATAAATCAAACTGGCTAATTTCAATGACTTTGCAGTAAACATAAATATGTCTCTGTCTTCTTCTCGTGGCGAGAAAATAAAACAAAAATCAATACTATTGCATTTCTTCCTTGCTTTATGTATAAATTCATTCCAATACTGTAATTCACTTAATTTACATGAAGAGCAAACGAAAGAATCTGCATAAACAATCCAAAGCAGACTGTCTGTTTTATCGCCTCCATAAAGGTTTGTTGAGTCTTTTATATTACAATAAACCAACTTCATCTTTTCTTTTGTCACATTTATCGGTTTAGATTTCATTTTTAGAATACGTTCTTTGTATTGCTCGTTTTTATTACAAGCACAAAGAATAAACAGTATTGCAATAAATCCCCATTTTATAAAACGTTTACCCATTTCTTATTTGTGTTTATTTCCTCATTTGATAAAAAACCAACATGGCATTACCTTCCTGCATGTGACTTTTTATCTCATCAGGAACACCATCCTTCACTTTTATATACTCAAATAAAGCCATGTCCATTCTTCCGACAATATATATGTCATCTACATACAGGGGAGCTATTATGTCATTTATACTGAGACTTTTATTCTTCCAGCTTTTTACACCACCATCCTTTTTCTCAAAATCATAATATAATATAGACCTGTCGCCATTATTTGTAATAGGCGCAATCATTTTGTTGTTAACAAATAGCGGACACTCATCCAAATACGTGTATTTGCTTTCATCCTTATTCTTTATTAAAGCCTCATAGCTGTATTTTTTCTCATCAGGAATATTGTTGCCGTCAAAATCCATTTTATAGACTCCAAGACTTTCGCCTTTATTGGAAAATTTATACACATCATCGCTTAATGGCCTATTATAGTAAATAGTGTCATTACAGCGCTGGAACAGATTGCTGACAAGTAAATCTGCTTTTTCTTCCTTTTCGTATTCCAACAGCACTTTCTGAATCTTTAAAGATGAATCTGTTAAACAAAGTTTTTCTATACCATTATCTCTTCCTAAACTAAACAGGAAGTTCCCATTTCCTAAAACTGTGAATCCGTCACCGTGAAATTGTGATGAAATATCCTTCACAAACTTACCATCATGGCTATATAGCAACATCTTGCTTTTCATTCTGTCGTATAGATAAACATAATTGTCATCTACATCAAAATCAAATAAGCGTATATATTCCGATTGGGATTTTCCACGACGACCATAGTTTGTTATATAATTACCTTTCATGTCAAACGACATAACTGTATTCACTCCAAACTTATCAAAGATATAAATGGTGTCCTTGTGTATCAAAAGCTTTGTTATTGTGTTAAATGTCAATTCCGGTTCGTTTAATTTCAGGAAATCGACAAACTCAACAAACTCATTACTTACATGATCTTTTTCATCAGTAACAAGAGATAATGTCTCCATTTTTTCCATACACAGATTTTCCTTTTTGTTGCTACATGCTACAAAAAGAAATGAAACAATCATTAATGCAATAGTTGCTCTCATGTCTATTTATTCTAAGTTTTTCTGAGTTAATTAAATCGTCATCTGTTAATAGAATTTTATATATATTCTAATTTGATAAAATACGCATATCTATTTAACAGATGACGAATTTTAATTGCCATGCATTTCGGACTTAGCATGACGTTTCTGTGCAAGGATGTCTATTTGTTGAAAGACACCACTTCCCTTCACCACTTTTGTTTGGACATTTGTAAGGTTGTCCTGGACCTGTGTTTTCTGTCGTTGCATCACCATTTGACAGTGCTTCAACATTCTCCATCAACAGATTTTCCTCTAAAGAGGAATTGGAAGTAAATGCGTGATAACCACCTGTGGCAGCAACCATTGCAAGCATGAAACCTCCAGCTAACAAACTTTTCTTTTTCATCTTTTTCAATTTTAAATTGTTAATAATACGGTTACAGTTATTCTATCTCTATTGTGAATTGACCGATATATTCCATGCCGTTGTCAAAGTGCAACCTTATTATATATATACCTTCCGGCATCGAGGATATATTGAAGGTGAAACTATCCCTGTTGCTGACAAAGTATTCAGAGGAGACAGTTTCGCCTGTTTCCTCATTTTCCACTTCAACGACAACATTGCCGTAATACCTGTTAATATCCAAAAGGATATAATCGGAATACTGAGTCGCATCTACTGATGGTACAGAAGTTCTGCCTCCACGTATATTTGAGATTGTTTCTAATTTTATTTTCTTCTCATTTTTCTGTGCCATTCCTGATACAGGGATAAGCAGTAATGCAACCAATGCGCTAAAAAACAATTTTTCTATTTTCATAATAATACATTTTAAAAAATTCGAGTGCAAAATTATAAAATGTATATTAATAAAACAAATTTTGGAGGTGGATTACTGTGTTATAAGAAATAGAATGTAGAAATCGTTGATTTTAAGACCATTACATTCAAAACACAGAACCATAAAAGGCACAGGATGGCAATAATGAGGTGGATAGCCATATAACGTGTAACACTACGCAAACAAAATGTTACACGTGCAGCAGTAAAAAACAGGCGTTTTAGAAGCTTTGGATATAAGATCTAACTGAAACATTACGGTCGGTGATGTTCAATTTCTCCTTAAAACAGTAGAGCTTCTTCTTGATGGAGTCAGCAGTGATGCAGTAAATATTGGAAATATCCTCGTTGGACAAGCCTATTTTGATGAGCATACACAGATGTATATCATCATCATTGAGATTGGGGAAGCTGCTTTTTAGTCTGCTGACAAAACAGTCGTCGCCACCCTCAAGGATTGCATAGAGCTGATTCCAGTCGTTGTCGTTTATAAGTATATGACACTTGTTATTTCTTGCATCTTTTATCTTTTGGGCAAGGTCGAGTTTTTCAAACAGGCTGTTTTTCATCAATGCTATCTGTTTGTTCTTCGATTCCACCAATATCTCGTGCTGTTTCTTTAAGAAAAGTTTTTCTTGCTCTTGAACTGCTCTTTTCTTGGAATATTGCATATACACAATGGCGGCAACAAGGACTACAAACACAGCAATAAACAAAATTGTGTAATTTCTCATCAATACCGCCGTCTCCTGCCTCTCAAGCTCTCTGCCCTGCCTGATGTTCTCCTCAAAATACTTGCCTTTAAATGAATAAAGGTCCAGCATCTTTTCTTCTGCATATTTGCGTAGTGAGTCAATATCATCGGAATGTTGCTTGTCAACCAATCTTCTGCCTGACATTTTGCAGATGTCCATATATACTGTATATTTTTGCTGATTGCTGCATCTTTTTACACAATCACGCAGAATCTTTTCTGCCATCTCCGATGAGTCATTCTCCTGCAGGCAGAATGCATGGAATATCAACAATTTGTCATTTTGCATTATTTCCAATGCCCTGCGTGAATAATATAGAGCTGAATCTGGAGTATCGAAATAATAATAAGTTCTACATAACGAATGATATACATCTGATATCACTCTCTTGTTCAATTTGTCATTCAATAATCCCTTTGCCTGCCTTATATATGTCAATGCCGAATCCTTTTGGTCATCCATTATAAAGCTGTTTGCAAGGTTGAGGGTATAATATATGATGTTCTCCAATTTTCTTGTCTTTGATGTTTTGTAAAGCTCCAGATTCTGCCGGGCGTATGCCACCGACTGTTTGGTATTGCTGAGGGCAATGCTGCGACTCAGCTTCTCCAGTGCAAGACACTGGAGGTCGATGTCGCCACGCTCTCTGGCATTGTTGATGGTATTGCGGAAACATGCCTCACACTCATTGGTGCTGTCGTTAAGCATGTAGTATTTCCCCATATAGTATTGGCTCAGCCCGTAATACTTTGTTTCGGGCATACCTTTATAATATATATAGGAGGAGCGGATAAGGGTATCCATGTCAACGTCAAGCCCTGACTTGTCCTGCGCCATGGTAAACAGAAGTCCGTAGCGCGCCCTTTCCTCTTTTGACAATCCGTATTTGTCAACGGCAGACAGCAATGCCAAGGCAGAGTCGGGACTGGCAGAAACAATCCCCTCAGCCTCGTCCATAACTTTCACGCTATTGTCGCAAGAACAAGCTAATGCCATCGACAAGACCATAAAGACTATATTATATACGACTGTTGTTTTCATCATCATTTTGCTTTCATCGTTTTTGGAATGCAAAATTATAAAATATATTTAAATCACGCAAACTTTTGAGATAAATTTATACAACAACCACATAATTTAGGACTGACATTGTTGTGTATAACAAAGCACATACTGTAAACATAATTCTGAAAAATTTTCACATTATTTTTTTTGCGAAATAGAAAATGGAATGGCACTTTGATGCCATTCCACACAAATTTAAATGAAATATCTCACGAATATAGGTGACTTTACCAATGAAGTTAACTTACTTTGCCAACGGAGTTAACTTACTTTGCCGATGAACATAGGTTCATTTTGCCTCAAAAACAAACAAAAAATGCCGTTTTTTGATGATTATTTTTGAAGGTAAGAAATCATTGAACACAGCCTTTTATCTTTCATTTTACTCAACGCATAAAACTGAATCTTGAACATTCAATTCTATAAATTTTTCACCACTTCTATTGACAACGTAGTCATTGCGGATATTTGTTCTGGAGATATTCCCACCGCTTTCATTGCCTTGGCAGAAGCAAGTAATGCCGACTGTTGTTGTTCCAGCTGCACATCTTTCTGCTCCAGCTGCGCCTTATTCTGCTCAAGCTGCGCCTTGTTCTGCTCAAGCTGCGCCTTGTTCTGCTCAAGCTGCGCCTTGTTATGCTCAAGCTGCGCCTTGTTATGCTCAAGCTGCGCCTTGTTATGCTCAAGCTGCGCATCTTGCTCGGCAATACGCTTATCGCGCATCATAATAGCTGTATCCCTGTTTTCTATAGCAGAGAAATACTCATCCTCCACATTCATAGCCTGCCGGAGTTCCGCATCTGAGGCAGCCGAGAGAAGTCGGTGGAGTATATGCTCCATCTCACGGTCACCCATATATTCATCCTCGTTGATGTTTAGAACTTGATGATTGCTCTTGTTTTTCTTTTTTTGGTCAAATACGCTCAGTACCTTTGTCAATCGGTTGTTCACCAGTCCGTGCAAAAGAGGTATCTGCACAATGATGCTGTCGTGGGTAAGGCTCTCCACAAACGGGTCGGGCATTCCTTCGGTCACCTCATTGCCATTATAGTCATACGACTTGTGGCTCACATAAAGCACAGGCTCCTTTATTTTTCCTACACGGTGACCGAGCAGATACACCGCTATCATGGGGATACCATAGCCATCGGAGCCGCTATCCTTGTCAATGTTGTCAGGATTGGCATACTGGGTGCCGAGATACTGGCGGAAACGCAGTGTCTCCGTTTCCAGCCACGTTTTCTGCAACTCAATGAGCACAAGTTTCAGAGTGCCGTCCTCTTGTCTCACCTTTGCTCCGAAGTCAATGCGGAACATTGAGATTTTATCGTGCCTACCGTTGGTATACTCATGTTTGCGCACGTCAACCTCCACCACATCTTTTTGAAGTAGTGCAGACAATATCGTCTTTGCCACACGCACGTCTTCCATCAGATATTTGAAGACCGCATCATAAATAGGATTTGCTATGCTTATTATCATAATTGCAGATTTTTATCTTTCGTCAGCAAAGTTACGAAAAAAAGATGAAGAATCACTCCTTAAAATCATTTTTTAATATTTTTTATGCCGAACATACGAATAGTTACAGTATGAGAGATTTATTATTTCAAACTGATATAGAACAACGCAGACATCTTGATAAATGTACCACCTTACTCTACTATATGTCCTTAATTCTTTTTCGTAACTACTAAAATCCAAACTTCCAAACATTTGATGGTAATTTTTATTGTTTTTGCCCGCTAACAAACGAGATTACGACTGCTACCAGACGGGATTTCGACTACTACCAAGTGAAATCTCGACTGCTGCAAACGAGATTTCGCCTTATAACAATATCTTGCAAACTGGTATTTATAAATACCATAATTAAAAATATATCATAGATATAACACACACAAATCATATACAAAATTTTAAGGTGATTTTAACAAAAGTGTTTGGAGATTTAAAAGAAAATTTGTATATTTGCAGGCTGATTGATAAATAAAAAACACAGAATGATGAACAGTAAACAATGTAAAGCTATCATTTCCAAACACATAATAGTGATAATGTGGGTGGCAGCAATGCTTATGCCAACAACCGTAAGGGCGGCATTCACACCCACGGCATACTACACCATGGACGGTACAGACATAGAGGAGACATCGGCAATAAACGATGCCGAGGCTCCGCTAAAGGTCACATTCAAGGCAAATCCCGACAATATCGGGGAAGGTGAGATGCCGGCATACGAATGGAGATTTACCAAGAACGGTGAGACATCGCCTTTCCTTATAAGGTATGAACAGGACACTGAGTTTGAGTTTATGGAATCGGGCACATACACCGTGGAGCTGTACACGGGCAACGATGTGGCTGAGGGCAGCATAACCGTGAGCATCAGCGCAAGCAAACTTGAGATGCCAAACGCATTCTCGCCCAACGGTGACGGCATAAACGACATATACAAAGCCAAAAGCAACCACAGGAGCATCGTAGAGTTTCACGCCTATATCTTCAGCCGACACGGAGTAAAGATATATGACTGGACCGACATCAACGGCGGATGGGACGGCACCCACAACGGCAAGCCTGTGAAGGACGGAGTGTATTTCGTACTGGTAAAGGCAAAAGGTGCCGATGGAAGAAAATATGAGATAAAGCGCGACGTCAACATACTGCGCGACTATATCGAGACTTCCACACCGACAAACTGAAAAAACAAAAACAGAAAAGAGGATCAATGAGACAGGACGACAAGATAAATGTGTACGGCGCAAGGGTTCACAATCTGAAAAACATTGACGTGGAGATACCACGCGGCAGCCTTACCGTAATAACAGGACTGAGCGGCAGCGGCAAGTCATCATTAGCATTCGACACAATATTTGCAGAGGGACAGAGGAGATATATCGAGACTTTCTCGGCTTATGCCCGTAACTTCCTTGGAGACATGGAGCGCCCCGATGTAGACAAGATTACGGGACTAAGCCCGGTAATCAGCATTGAACAGAAGACCACCAACCGCAATCCGCGAAGCACCGTGGGCACCACCACCGAGATTTACGACTATATGCGTTTGCTCTACGCCAGGGCGGGACGTGCCTACAGCCATGCCTCGGGTATGGAGATGGTGAAATACACTGCCGAACAGGTGCTGCAGATGATTCTAAAGGAGTATGAAGGCAAGAAGATTTACATTCTTGCCCCACTGGTGCGCAGCCGTAAGGGACACTACCGTGAGCTGTTTGAGAGCATGCGCCGCAAAGGCTACCTGAATGTAAGGGTGGACGGCGAGGTGACAGAGATTACCCGCGGCATGAAGGTGGACAGATACAAGAACCACAACATAGAGGTGGTGGTCGACCGCCTGAAAGTGGAGGCAAAGGATGAGGACCGTCTGCGCAAGAGCGTTGACACCGCCATGAAGCAGGGCGACGGACTGATGATGGTAATCGACGCAGCCACAGACGAGGCAAAGCATTTCTCAAGACGACTGATGTGTCCCGTGACGGGAATATCCTACAGCGACCCTGCGCCAAACAACTTCTCGTTCAACTCGCCGCAGGGAGCGTGTCCGCGCTGTAAAGGCTTAGGGCGCATAAACCAGATTGACATGGACAAGGTGATGCCCGACCGCAAGCAGAGCATATATGCCGGAGGCATCCTGCCGTTGGGAAAATACAAGAATCAGATGATTTTCTGGCAGATAGACTCCATTCTGCACAACCACGACTGCACGCTGAAGACTCCCATCGAGGAGATTCCCGAGGAGGCAATGACGGAGATACTTTACGGCACAGTGGGCAACATAAAGGTGGACAAGGAACTGACACACACCACCAACGACTGGTTTGCTCCATTCGACGGAGTGGTGAAATATATAAAGAACGTTATTGACAACGATGACAGCGCCGATGCCAGGAAGTGGAGCGAGCAGTTTCTTGCCGAATGCACCTGTCCTGAGTGCGGCGGCAAGCGCCTCAATCGCGAGGCCCTGTCGTACAGGATATGGGACAAGAACATCAGCGAGCTTGCCGACATGGACATCAGCGAGCTACGCAGCTGGACCGACGAGGCGGAGAAGCATCTTGACCCGCAACAGAAGAAGATAGCAGCAGAGATACTGAAGGAGATACGCACGAGGCTTGACTTCCTGCTGGAGGTGGGACTCGACTACCTGTCGCTCAATCGTGCCTCGGCAACACTGTCGGGCGGCGAGAGCCAGCGCATAAGGCTTGCCACACAGATAGGCTCGCAGCTTGTGAACGTGCTCTACATCCTCGATGAGCCGAGCATCGGTCTGCACCAGCGCGACAACGAAAAACTGATAGCCTCGCTGCGCAACCTCCGTGACATAGGCAACACAGTGATAGTGGTGGAGCACGACAAGGACATGATGCTTGCTGCCGACTACATTGTAGACATTGGTCCCAAGGCTGGGCGCAAGGGCGGCGAGGTGGTGTTCCAAGGCACACCCGAGCAGATGATGAGTCAGCACACCATCACAAGCCAGTATCTCAGCGGTGAGCGCGAGATTGAGATTCCCGCCACAAGGCGCAAGGGCAACGGCAAGAGCATCTGGCTGAGAGGCTGCCGCGGCAACAACCTGAAGAATGTTGACGTGGAGCTGCCATTGGGCAAGCTGACTGTGGTGACGGGAGTGAGCGGCAGCGGAAAGTCGACACTGATAAACGAGACTCTGCAGCCTATACTCTCAAAGCATTTCTACAGGTCGCTGAAGGAGCCTATGCCCTACGACAAGATTGAGGGACTGGACAATATAGATAAGGTGGTGAACGTGGACCAGAGCCCGATAGGCCGCACACCGCGCTCAAACCCGAGCACCTACACGGGAGTGTTTGCCGACATACGCTCAATGTTCGTCAACCTGCCCGAGGCAAAAATCCGAGGCTACAAGCCGGGGCGCTTCTCGTTCAACGTGAAGGGCGGCCGCTGCGAGACCTGCGGCGGCAACGGTTACAAGACCATCGAGATGAACTTCCTGCCCGACGTGATGGTGCCCTGCGAGGAGTGTCACGGCAAGCGCTACAACCGTGAGACCTTGGAGGTGAGATATAAGGGAAAGTCGATTGCCGACGTGCTCGACATGACCATCAACCAGGCTGTGGAGTTCTTTGAGAACGTGCCCGACATTCTGCGCAAGATAAAGACGTTGCAGGACGTGGGACTGGGGTATATCAAACTGGGACAGCCCTCCACAACCCTGTCAGGCGGTGAAAGCCAGCGTGTGAAACTTGCCACCGAACTGAGCAAGAAGGACACGGGCAAGACTATGTACATCCTCGATGAGCCTACAACAGGACTGCACTTTGAGGACATAAAGATATTGATGGACGTGCTGAGCCGTCTCACCGACCGCGGCAACACCGTGGTGGTGATTGAGCACAACCTCGACGTGATAAAAATGGCAGACTACATCATCGACATGGGACCGCAAGGCGGCAGAGGCGGCGGAACGGTGATGGCAACAGGCACTCCCGAGGAAGTGGCAAAAAGCGGCAATGGAGTGACTGCGAGATTTATTGAGGAAACGCTAAGGAAATGAAGAATGAAGAGTGAAGAATGAAGAATGAAGAATCCTAATCCTCCTACCCTTCCTACAATTCTTACTCTTCCTACCCCTCCTAAACTAAAAAAGAACTATGGAATTTATCGAAATAAAAGGTGCAAGGGTCAACAACCTGAAGAATGTCAGCGTAAAGATACCGCGCAACAAGATGGTGTGTATAGCTGGAGTGAGCGGCAGCGGCAAGTCGTCGCTGGCGTTCGACACCCTCTATGCCGAGGGACAGCGCCGCTATGTGGCGAGCCTCAGCTCGTATGCACGGCAGTTTCTCGGCAGAATGAACAAGCCCGAATGTGACTTCATCAAGGGCATTCCGCCGGCAATAGCCATAGAGCAAAAGGTGATAAGCCGCAATCCGCGAAGCACCGTGGGCACCACCACCGAGATATACGAATATCTGCGGCTGCTATATGCACGCATAGGCAAGACCATATCGCCGGTAAGCGGCCAGGAGGTGAAGAAACACACCACCGAGGACATTGTGAGATGCACCGAGCAGTATGGCGAGGGAGTGAAGTTCATGGTGCTTGCTCCAATACGCATACCCGAGGGGCGCACTCTCACCGACCAGTTGGGAATGTACATACAGCAAGGCTATTCAAGAGTGATGGCGGGCAGCGACCTTACCCGCATCGATGACCTTCTTGAGGCAGACACTCTGCCGGAGCCGTCAAGCATCTGGCTGGTGATTGACCGCATGAGCGTTGACAGCTCTAAGGATGCCGTTGCCCGACTTGTGGACTCGGCTGAGATTGCCATGTTTGAGGGCAACGGACGTATGCGGCTGGTATTCCTGCCGTCGATGATTACTCACGACTTCAGCACACGCTTCGAGGCCGACGGCATCACATTCCAGGAACCCTGCGACCAGATGTTTGCATTCAACTCGCCCATGGGTGCCTGTCCCGAGTGTCAGGGATTCGGCAAGGTGATGGGCATCGACGAGAAGCTTGTGATACCCAATCCGCAGCTTTCGGTTTACGACGGTTGTGTGGTGTGCTGGCACGGTGAGAAGATGGGACAATGGAAAGATGAGTTCTGCCGCAGGGCAGCTGCCGACAAGTTCCCTATATTCGAGCCTTACTGCAATCTCAGCCAGAAGCAGAAGGACATGCTGTGGCACGGACTGCCGTCCGACCGCCGGCGCGCCAAGGATGAGCGGGTGTCGATCGACGACTTCTTCGACATGGTGAAAGCCAACCAATACAAGATACAGTACAGGGTGATGATGGCACGCTACAAGGGCAAGACCACATGCCCGGTATGTCACGGCACACGACTGAAAAAGGAAGCCACCTATGTGAAAATCGGAGGGTATAGCATAACCGACCTTGTGGAAATGCCGATAGAAAGGTTGGGCAAATGGTTTGAGCAACTGGAGCTCACCAACCACGAGCAGCAGATAGCCAAACGCCTACTGAAAGAGATTACCACAAGACTGCAATTCATTAATGATGTGGGACTTGGCTACCTCACTCTCAACCGTCTGTCGAACTCACTGTCAGGCGGTGAGAGCCAGCGCATAAACCTCACCACATCATTAGGCAGTCCGCTCGTGGGGTCGCTCTACGTTCTCGATGAGCCAAGCATTGGTCTGCACAGCCGCGACACCCAAAGACTGATAAAGGTGTTGCACGAGTTGCGCGACATAGGCAACACCGTGGTGATAGTGGAGCACGACGATGAGATAATGCGGGCTTGCGACTATCTGATTGACGTGGGACCCGATGCGGGACGATTAGGCGGTGAGATTGTGTTTGAAGGCGATACTGACAGCATCAACGCTGCCACTCCCGAGAAGTTCCCGCTGAGCCACACCGTAAGACATCTTGCACACACCGAGGTGATTGAAGTGCCCAAGAGCCGCCGTCCGTGGAACATGGCGGTGACTATAAAGGGCGCAAGAATGAACAACCTCAAAGGCTGCAACGCCAGCATACCGCTCAACGTGATGACCGTGGTGACGGGAGTGAGCGGCAGCGGCAAGTCAAGCCTCATAAAGGGTATACTCTACCCTGCCCTGAAGCGTCATATCGGTGAGGTGTGCGAGGCTCCCGGCGAATATGCCGCACTGGAGGGCGACTACAAGGCAATAAAGCATGTGGAGTTTGTCGACCAGAACCCTATAGGCAAGAGCACACGCTCAAATCCTGCCACCTACGTGAAGGCATACGACGCCATCCGCGACCTGTTCGCATCGCAGCAGCTTGCCGAACAGATGGGATTCACATCGCAGTACTTCTCATTCAACACCGACGGCGGACGCTGCGAGCAGTGCAAGGGTGCCGGCGAGATAACGGTTGAGATGCAGTTCATGGCGGACCTCGTATTGGAGTGCGACAGCTGTCACGGCAAACGTTTCAAGCACGACATCCTTGAGGTTAGGTTTGCCGGCAAGAACATCAGCGACGTGCTCGACATGACCATCAACGAGGCAATGGAGTTCTTCACCGAGCACAACCAGCCCGCCATCACCCGACGGCTGAAACCGCTGCAGGATGTGGGACTGGGCTACATCAAACTGGGACAAAGCTCATCCACCCTTTCGGGCGGTGAGAACCAGCGTGTGAAATTAGCATATTTCATCGGTCAGGAGAAGCAGGAGCCTACGATGTTCATCTTCGACGAGCCGACCACCGGCCTGCACTATCACGACATCAAGCGTCTGCTGTCTTCATTCGACGCGCTCATCAGCCGCGGTCACACCATACTTATAATAGAGCACAACCTTGACGTGATAAAATGTGCCGACCACATCATCGACATGGGTCCCGACGGCGGCGACCGAGGAGGAAACATCGTTTGCTGCGGCACGCCCGAGGACATCTGCAAATGCAAGGAAAGCCTCACGGGAAAATATCTCAAGCCGCTATTGGAATAGTGTGGAGTGAGGATCTAAATCCTCCTACCACTCCTAATCCTCCTAACATTCCTACCCCTCCTACCATTCATAAAAAAGAAAAGCTATGAACAAGGAAACCATAAGAGCCAGCCTAAAAAACAGTCCAGCGCTGAAACGCATGCTCGACCTGCTGATAATGAACCAGCGCGATGCCCGTCCCCGTTGGTACATCCGCCTGCTTGCGCCACTATATCAGCAGCGCGGCAGGGGCTGCAAAATCTACGGCAGCGTGAGAATGGACACGCCTCCCTACCGCAAGTTTGTCTTAGGACGGCGCAGTGTGGTGGAATCGTTCTGCTGCATCAACAACGCCGTGGGCGATGTCATTATCGGCGACAACACCCGCATAGGACTCCACTGCACGGTGATAGGTCCCGTGGAAATTGGCAGCAACGTCAATCTGGCGCAGGGCATCGTGGTCACAGCCCTCAACCACAACTTCACCGACTGCACCAGGCGCATTGATGAGCAGGGCATATCAACCGCCAAAGTCACCATCGGCAACGATGTGTGGATAGGAGCCAACGCCACCGTCCTGCCCGGAGTCACCATCGGCAATCACAGTGTGGTGGCAGCCGGCGCCGTAGTCACAAAAGATGTGCCTTCTTATAGTCTCGTGGGCGGTGTGCCAGCTAAAATACTGAAAAAGCTGAAAGAATAGTAGGCACAGATTACACTCATGTTTATCTTTAACGTCTTGCGTGTCCGCAATGTCTTCTCATTTCACGTATATGCTTCTCGTGCTGCTTCTGCATTTTCTTTATGTGTTTGCGGCATGCCTTGCAAGTCTTGTTGTTTGCGGCACGCCATGACCTATTGTGGCATTTGCAGCGGCAGTGGCGTGCATGATCCATATAACACTTTTGTTCTATGCTCACATGACATTTTCTGTCACGGTGTGTGTAGTTGTTTCCACTGGTCGACACCACTATCGTAAGCATCATTACCATCATCATCATTATTTTCTTCATAACGTTCATTTTTTTTATGGTTAATACTTTTATGTCTTATTTTCAGTGCAAAGGTACAATGAAATGACGATGTGGCAAAAAGAAAAGACCTAAATGGCGGTAGGACTTTTCCTAATCACATGGGAATTTCCCCATTTGTCTAAATCCTTAAGACCATTTTATCTCAAAAACAGTTTAGAATACGAGCATGCTATCCAACAAGTTGTCTATCGCATTGTCGCTTGCCGCCGAAGCGTCACGTATCACATATTTGTCATAAATTAACAAATAGGGATGAAAACACAAAACATAGCAAGAATGGAATCTGTTTTATAATCGCAAGTTGTTAAATAAGACTAATGTCGTGACAAAAAAGTGAGTAAAATTTGTTTTGCAACTAAAAAACAGTTACATTTGCAACAAAATTATTGTGAATGAGTGTAAATTACTATTTACAATTTAATTTATACTATATATTATAAATACTTTAAATTATAAAGGTTTTATAGGCAGTGTTTCATTCAGTGAGGATGACAATGTTTTCTTTGGTAAGATAGAGGGAATCAACGGACTTGTAAACTTTGAGGGCGAGAGCGTATCAGAGCTTACTGCTGCTTTTCACGATGCCGTAAATGATTATATTGCATATTGCAAAGAAGAAGGCATACAACCTCACAAGAGTTATACAGGGACATTGAATGTTCGTATTTCTCCAGAAACTCACAGCCGCATTGCAATGCTTGCCAAGAAAACAGGAATGTCAATTAACGGATTTATCAGACAGGCTTTAGACAATCAGGTTGCAATGATGCCTTTATGAATTATTGGGCATTATCACTTGAACTAAATACGGGGTGTCAGACATTCACAGTCTGATACCCCGTAATTATTTTATGTTCTTATTTTACTCAAACTCATCAGTCCAATAAGGAGTCTCCATTACAAACATAAAGTCCCATTTTACTCAAGCAACCAGATATAGTCTGGCTGTTTAGGTAACACACACATAGTTCATCCAGCTTCCTAACATATCACCTCACAGCATTCAGGATACCTATTAAATTCTTTGCATCTTCATTGCCGTAAAGCTGCTGCTGATTTTATAAATTTGGCAACAAGAAGATAAATTTTCCTGTCAATAATTTGGCAGTATGAGAAATATTTACTAATTTTGTTGCCGAAAGTGTGATGATGTCTCGGCATACGTAACTTGTGCCATGGCAGAACATGCTGAAAATGAGAACAATATAAACGTAGTATTAACAACAAAATAATGATTTGCTTATGATATAAAGAAAAATTAAGCGATATAATGACATAACAAAATAAGAGCGTTAGCTTTTGTTCCTTCCAATTGAGAATCTGGACAATTCACGATATACGAAGAGCAATAGTCTATAACGCCCGCACCTCAATAGGTGTGGGTTTGACTATATTCTCGTATATCAGGTAGTCCAGAACCTTCAATTGGAGAATAAACAGATAGTCGACTCCACGCCTATTTTTTTATTCTCATTCGCCACCTAAAAAGAGTAACTTAATAAATTTACGTCCAAGGAGTTGTGGACAAAATCTTAAGAAAATAAACATGAAAACGAATAGAAGAGGTGTTATTATACCTGTAAGACGGTTAATGTCATCTTTACATGAAGTAAGGATTATCATCTGTTTGGCAATTTTGACGTCAGTAGCATTGCCTGCCTTTAGCGAAGAATTTTGGGTGGACGATATAAGATATTCCACCGATGGTAATACGGCAACATTGCTGCCAAAGACCAATGATGTCATGTGGGATATGGCTGATTATAAACGTTATTCCTTTACAGAAGTGGAAATTCCGTCATTTGTCACATATAACGGTAATCAGATTCCTGTAACAGTTATTGGTGGAGGAGCTTTTCGCTATTGTAAAACATTGACAAAGGTAAAGCTGCCAGAAACGATAAAGAGAATAGAGGTGGATGCTTTTATGGGGTTGTTTGCTTTGTCGGAGAATATAGACATTCCACAAGGAGTGGAAGAGATACAAGCCGAAAGTTTTGCGCAATGTCCTATCACACATATAACCATTCCTGCCGGAGTAAAAGAAATAAGCCCGCAAATCTTTTGGGAATGTTCGGAACTTGAATCGGTTACAATTGAAGGAAATGTAACAAGTATTGGTAAGCAGGCTTTTTATAATTGCTCAAAACTTCAGACATTAAGAATTCCCAATACTGTGACATATATTGGAGAGTGGGCATTTTATGGGTGTTCTTTATTAAATAATATAGAAATTCCTGAAAGCGTTAAAACAATCGGTGAACACGCCTTTTATAAATGTACTTCACTGACATCGATTGAAATACCGTCTTCAGTAGAAGAGATGGGAACAAGGGCGTTTGAGGGGTGTACAAGTCTTGCAGAAGTAGTTCTGCCACAAAGTTTTAAACATATAATGGATTATACTTTCTTAGGCTGTTCAGCTTTAAAAAGTGTAACTTTGCCTGATGGACTTGTCAGAATTGGGACGGGTGCTTTTTATGAGAACTCGTCTCTTGAAATCAGCCAATTCCCCTCATCGTTGGAATATATAGAGAAAGATGCATTTCGATACTGTAAGAGTATGACGGCAGAACTGAATATTCCAAACATAAAAGAAATTGGAGATGAAGCCTTTGATTATTGTACAGGATTGACATCAGTAATATTTGGAGATAAACTAAAAAAATTAGGAGCGAGTGCGTTTAGGGACTGTTCAAATATCACGAAAATAGATATTGGTGACTTGGCAAACTGGTGTGAAGTGGATTTTGTTATTGATAAAGATGTTACTTACAATCCTTATAATGCTATAATTGGTAGTAATCCCTTAGTATATGCAAAGAAAATATACCTGAAAGGCAAGGAACTTAACTTGCTGAACATTCCTGCTGGGGTGACAAAGATTTCGGCAAATGCATTTAACGGCTGTTCGCGCTTTATGTCGCTTGTGATCCCTAATACCGTAACAGAAATCGGAGATTACGCCTTTAATAATTGTTCAGATCTGACTACCGTTACTTTTTCTAAAGGCTGCTCTCTTGAAAAAATAGGAAATTATGCTTTTGCAAACAATCCGTGTCTGACAAAAATGCAGTTGCCAGCCACATTGAAATCGCTTGGTGGGGCATTTTATCGTTGCACCAATTTGGAAAGTGTAAATTTGCCGGATGGTTTAACCACAATAGCCAACAATACTTTCTATGGATGTGAAAAGCTGAACGGAATTATTATACCGGAAGGTGTTACACGAATAGGGACAACGGCATTTTACGAATGCAATTCGCTTGAGACTATCAACATTCCAAGTTCCGTGAAAAGCATGGGAACAGACTGCTTTAGATATTGCCGTGGTTTGAAAGGCGTTTACATCACCGACCTTGTCGCATGGTGCGCCATAAAGCACGCCAACCCTTCCAACGGCTCAGGGTCAGGTATGGCATGGGAACCAACACCAGGTTATGGAAATCCACTAATATGTGCTCATAATCTTTATCTGAACGGCGAGCTTGTGACAGACCTTGTGATACCAGGCAGCATCACCACAGTGGAAGATTACGCTTTCTGGGGGGCATCATGTTTAAAGACACTGACACTTGAAGAAGGCGTAACAACGTTAGGGGCAGGAGCTTTTTCAGGGTGTACATCATTAGAAACATTAAGGATTCCAAAGTCTTTGACAACAGTAGAAGAAAGCAATCTCTACGGCAAAAGTTTTTCGTCTGTATCACCTTCTCAAGGCGTATATATTGAAGATATGGAATCATGGATAAATAATAATATAGGATATAGTTTTGGACAATCTTATTATGATATAATTCCATTTGATTTATATCTCAACGACAAATTGGTGACCGACCTCGTTGTTCCTGAAGGTATAACAGAAATACAAAACGAAGCTTTCTCATATATCAAATCCATAAAAACAATGACTCTACCTTCAACCATTGAGTCATTACAGGCTCAGAGTGTAAAAAAATGTAGCAATCTCAAAATTATCTACTCGAAGTCTATTTTTGCGCCAGATGGCGGCGGACTGATTTATAATACTCAATTAGAGAAAATATATGTTCCTATGGGTAGTGGGGCAAACTACAAATTAAAATGGACAAATAACAACTCTGACATTATATACGAGGTGCCAGCCGACATGACTCTCACCGGCACACAGACTGCGGACGAGCTAGCAGACACAAAGGCTGCGTTCAGCGTGATTAACGACACCGAAATAACATACGTCGACCTTACCGGGACCACTCTTGATGAGAGTGTCACATCAGAGACGCTGAAAACCGGTGACACAAACAGCAATACAGTGTATTTCCTGCCTTCGGGCACGACTTCTGTAACCGGCGACAATATCGTTGTTGACGGGCAAGCCGCAAATATCGTGCTCGAAGACTGTCAGCCGTTCGGAGCTCCTACAGAATTTACCGCAAGCTCGGCGTTCTATAGCCGCACTCAGGGCGTGGCTGGCAAATGGGCTACAATCTGTCTGCCGTTTAGCTGTGGCATTCCAGATGGAATAACCGTTGAGGAGTTTGAGCGTTTCGACGGCAATAGTGTAATATTCAGACCTGTGACAAGCATTGAGGCTGGCAAACCTTATCTGTTTAAGGCTGACGACGGTGTCTCGGAAGTTATCGCACAGGCTGAAAATGTGACGGTGCTTCCGGTTTCAGAAGTTGAGGGCAAGACAGCCGAGTTTATAGGTGTACTGAGCCAGACCATAACCTTTGACAGTGATTTCAGGGAGTCGGGCTGCACTTATTACGGTATAAATGCCGATGCCAACGAGTTCCAGCGTCTTGGGGAAAAAGCCACATGCCAGCCGTTCCGCGCCTATCTGAAGGTGAAGGACACCCAGTCGGCAAAGCATAGTGCATATAAGGTGATTCACGGTGGAGACGGCGGAACAACCGGCATCATTGACGCGGCTGACGGCACTGACGGCTCAAAGACGATATACAACGTCAGCGGTCAGCGTCTCAATGCTCCTCAAAAGGGAATGAACATAATAAACGGGAAAAAAGTAATAATAAAATAAGATTATAATGAAAAAGAAATATATAGCTCCATCAATGGAGATTATAGAGATTGAATCTGAACAGATATTGGCAGGTTCTGTGGATGCAAGCGACGAACTGTATAATGGTTCGCTGAATGCTCCCCGGAGACACAGCAACTCCGTGTGGGATGAAGAGTAAATAGAATAAAACGTAATTTTTTTACCCCTTCTGACTATTTGAATGTCTTTTCGGATGTCAGAAGGGGTAATTTTATGTGCGTTTCAGCGCGCTAATCTCTACATTTAGAAGTCTATTTCCTACGTTTAGAAAAATGTTTTCAGCAAAAAACTCCACTGAAATGCGATATTTTCAAGGTGTATGGTTACGCCCATATTTTTCAAAGAGAGCATGCTAAATGAAGGCAGGAACTTTTTCTATTTTTGAGATTAACCTATTTTGCGTGCGCTGAGTTCTACAAATTTGTCAGTTTATACTTAGGAAACTTTTTTTGCGAAAAAAAAACTAAAAATCGTCGCCAAACAAATTGAGGGACAGGTCGGCGGCGGGGGATTCGGGCTCCTCTTCTTCCTCTTCGGGTTGCGGGGCAACCAAGGCATCGAAATCTATTGTGAGCTGCCCGTACAGCGAGAGCTTGTCGGGATTGATGCGGTAATAGCCGCGCAGGGGTGCCTGCTCGATGACACTAGATGAGGATTTTGACAGACGGAGAACCATCTGCTGCACCTCGGCATATACGGCATCGTAGTCGGGAGAATCGAAAAAGGTGTTGTGGCTGTTGTAAACGTGCGTGGCAAGTTTACCCAGCTTCATCCCGTTTTCGCCCGCCTGAGCAAGGACACGTATTATATCTTCGGTGCTGACCATTTTACTCCCAATTTAATCTCACATGAAAGCCGGTGATTATAAAACCACCGGCTCTTCACATTTACTTTATTGTGTAGATAATTATTATGCCAAAGCAAGTTTATCCTCTACAGCAACAACTTTGCCTTCCTTGAGAAGCCAGCCAATGCCGAGGTAAGTTTCCTCGGTGCTGATTTTTGCAGCCTTGGCTATCTCAGCCACAGACATTGCCACACCTGCCGCAGCGAGTGCCTGATAAACATCACCAGCCTTGAAACCTACAACCTCTGCTGTGAGATCTGTTGTAGCCTTAGCTGCACATTTCTTTGTTGCGCACTTCTTTGCCGGTGCCTTCTCTGCTACTGCTTTTGTCTTTGCTGCTGTAGCCTTTGTTGTTTTCTTTTCTGCCATTTTTTAAATCTTTAAATAATCACTTTGTTTTTCTGAATACAAATTCGACTGCAAAAGTACGATTTTTTTCAATCACGGCAAAACTTTTCAAAGAATATATCAACATTTTTTGACACGAAAAACGTTGACACACGTTTTTTTTGACGTATGTCAACGTTTTTGACTATTTGTTGTAACTTATTTCAAGCAGACTTTGAGCTGTAATTCGTCAAGTTGTTTCTCATCGATAGCACCGGGGGCATCGAGCATGACATCGCGTCCTGAGTTGTTTTTGGGGAATGCGATGCAGTCGCGGATGGAGTCGAGACCTGCCATGATGCTCACGAAGCGGTCGAGACCGAAGGCGAGACCTGCATGAGGTGGCGCTCCATACTTGAAGGCATTGATGAGGAATCCGAACTGTGCCATAGCCTTCTCGGGAGTGAAGCCGAGAATCTTGAACATCTTCTCCTGCAGCTTGCCGTCGTGGATACGCAGTGAGCCACCGCCCACTTCAATACCGTTGCACACAAAGTCGTAAGCCATTGCGCGCACCTGCTCTGGATGCTCGTCGAGCAACGGAATGTCGGCAGGATTAGGCATTGTAAACGGATGGTGAGTTGCCATGAGGCGCTGCTCTTCATCGCTCCATTCAAACAACGGGAAGTCGACAATCCACAGACAAACGAACTTGTTCTTGTCGCGCAGACCGAGACGGTCGCCCATCTCAAGACGCAGCGAGCAGAGCTGCACGCGGGTCTTGTTGGCATTGTCGCCGCTGAGTATCAGCACGAGGTCGCCGTTGTTTGCACCCATCTTTTCTTTCACAGTGGCAAGGTCGTCGGCGGTGTAGAACTTGTCGACGCTCGACTTCACCGTTCCGTCCTCGTTATACTTTATATATACAAGTCCCTTTGCGCCTATCTGCTGGCTCTTCACAAAGTCGGTGAGCTGGTCGAGCTGCTTGCGGGTGTAGTTGGCGCAGCCCGGCACGCAGATACCGCCGATATATTCGGCATCGTCGAACACCTGGAACTTGCCGAGCTTCAGCACGTCCATCAGCTCCACAAACTCCATGCCGAAACGCAGGTCGGGCTTGTCGCTTCCGAAACGGCGCATAGCCTCGTGCCATGTCATCTGCTGCAGCTTGGGCAGCTCCACGCCGCGTATCTCCTTGAACAGATGGCGTGCAAGCTCCTCGAATATGTCAATCACATCGTCCTGGTCAACAAACGACATCTCGCAGTCAATCTGTGTGAACTCAGGCTGACGGTCGGCGCGCAGGTCCTCGTCGCGGAAACACTTGGCTATCTGGAAATAACGGTCGAAGCCGCTCACCATCAGCAGCTGCTTCAGTGTTTGCGGACTCTGCGGCAGAGCGTAGAACTGTCCTGGATTCATGCGGCTTGGCACCACAAAGTCGCGTGCTCCCTCGGGAGTAGACCCTATAAGTATAGGTGTCTCTACCTCGATGAACTGTTTATTGTCAAGGAAGTTGCGTATGAGAATGGTCATGCGGTGGCGCAACTCAAGATTCTTGCGCACAGCCTGACGTCGAAGGTCGAGATAGCGGTATTTCATACGTATGTCGTCGCCGCCGTCGGTATTGTCCTCGATGGTGAACGGAGGTGTGGCGCTCTCGCTGAGCACGTTAAGCTCATTGGCAATAATCTCTATGTCGCCGGTAGGCATATTGGCATTCTTGCTCTCACGCTCACTAACCTTACCCTTAACCTGAATGCAAAATTCACGTCCCAGCTTGTTGGCACGCTCACACAGCCCTGCGTCAACAGCCTCGTTGAACACCAACTGGGTTATGCCATAACGGTCGCGGAGATCCACAAAGGTCATTCCGCCCATCTTTCTGCTACGCTGCACCCATCCGGCAAGTGTCACCTCTGTGCCGGCATCGCCGATGCGCAACTCTCCACATGTCTTACTTCTATACATAATTATATTTTCATTTAAATTTTATTCCGAAATGCAAAATTACATTAATTTGCAGAAATGACAAAATAAAATGATAAAATTTATTTTTTTTTATATTTAGAACGGCAGCGGACCGTTGTCTGCCGGCGGCGGCATCTCTCCGCCAAAAGTGCCGTATGTATCGATTGGTTCAGGTGAGCCGCCATTTACACGGCTGCCCATAATCTCGCCCTCCTGCCCGTCATCGCTCTTGCGCCGCTTGAAGCTGTGCTCATCGGGATTCTCAAAACGTGTGAACTCGCCGCGGAATGTCAACAGCACATCGCCCGTACTTCCCTTACGGTGCTTGGCAATGATAATCTGCGCCATGCCGTGAAGGTCGCGGCCCTTCTCGTCCTCAAAGATATGATAGTACTCCGGGCGGTGAACGAACATCACCATGTCGGCATCCTGCTCAATGGCTCCCGACTCACGCAGGTCGCTCAGCTGCGGGCGCTTGCCCTCCAGTCCGTCGCGGCCTTCCACTCCACGGTTCAACTGACTCAGCGCAATGATAGGAATGTCGAGCTCCTTGGCAAGTCCCTTGAGCGACTGCGAAATCTTTGCCACCTCCTCCTGTCGGCTGTTGAAGCGCATGCCGCTGGCATTCATCAGCTGCAGGTAGTCAATCATGATTATCTTCACGCCGTGCTCGCGCACCAGACGGCGCGCCTTTGTGCGGAGCTCGAACACCGACAGTCCCGGTGTCTCGTCGACATAGAGCGGTGCTCCGAGCAGGTCGTTCACCCTCTTGTCGAGCCTCTCCCACTCGTCGGGCTGCAGCTGTCCGTTAAGAATGCGGCTGCCGGCAATCTCACAAACGTTTGACATAAGTCGGTTGACAAGCTGCACGTTGCTCATTTCAAGCGAGAAGAACGCAATGGGCACCTGATAGTCGCAGGCAATGTTTTTTGCCATTGACAGCGCAAACGAGGTCTTACCCATTGCCGGACGCCCGGCAATGATAATGAGGTCGGACGACTGCCATCCGCTGGTTTTCTTGTCAAGCTCACGATATCCCGTTGGCACACCCGTCATACCACTCTTGTTGGCGGCAGCCTTCTGAATGGTCTCTATAGCCTGGCGCACCACGGGGTCAATCTGGGTGTAGTCCTTCTTCATGTTTGCCTGCGAGATGGTGAACAGGTCGCTCTCGGCACGCTGCATCAGCTCGTCGATGTCGTTGGTCTCGTCGAACGCCTCGGTCTCAATGCTTCCGGCAAACGAAATCATCTGGCGTGCCAGCGACTTGCGCGCAATAATTCTTGCATGATACTCCACGTTTGCCGATGACGACACGCGGTTGCTCAGCTCCGCTATATACATAGGACCGCCGATATCCTCCAAGTCGCCGTTTTTTGCCAGCTGGTCGGTGACGGTTACAACATCTACAGGGTTTTCCTTCAGGCTAAGGTCCTGAACAGCCTGATAAATCTTTGAGTGTCGTTGTTCGTAAAAACTGTCCACACGCAGAATCTCGCCCACAATGGCGTAGGCGTCTCTGTCTATCATCAGTGCGCCCAGCACCAGCCGCTCTGCCTCAACGTCCTGCGGCTGCAAGCGTGCGTAGGCAATGTCCTGCTGTGCGGCACGGCGCGATGTGCGGCGTGTTCCCTTATTCTGATTTTGTTCCGGCATATATATATAAATATGTATCTTTTAGTATTCTTTCAGCGACTTTGCAGTTTGCATAGGCAAAGTGGTTGCAAAATTACAACCTTTTTTCGACATAGCCAAAAGAAAGACCAAAAACATTAACTGCATATATAAAAAAACGGGAGAGGCTGTCCGAAAAGCCTGTCGCTGCTTACATTATGTCACGATTTTAGGCACGGATTACACGGATTTCACTGATAAGATAAATAATAAAACCGTGAAATCCGTGTAATCCGTGCCTAAAAGAAAGAGCGACAAACGTTCTCGGACAATCTGCCTCCCTTTTACTCCTCTTTTATTTATTTGCAAGTGCAAGCCTTCTTCTTGAGCTTATCCACGTAAGCATCAATGCTTGCCACAGCCACAATGTTCACGACATCGCGCACAGAGCACTCGAAGTCGGTGAAGTGGATAGGCTTGTTGAGTCCCATCTGGATAGGACCTATAATCTCCACGTCAGGGTCAATTGCCTGCAGCAGCTTATATGCACCGTTGGCACTCGACAGGTTGGGGAAGATGAGCGTGTTGACATCCTTGCCGTTGAGCTTTGAGAACGGATATTTCTCATCGCGCAGATGCTTGTTGAGCGCAAAGTTCACCTGCATCTCACCGTCGATGGCAAGATCGGGGAACTCTCTCTGCATGTTCTCCACAGCCTTGTGAACCTGAACAGGGCTTCCGCTCTCTTCAGTTCCGAAGTTGGAGTAGCTCAACATGGCTATCACGGGTTTATCGTTGAAGAACTCCACAGTGTACTTGCTCAGCTTGGCAATGTCGGTAAGCACCTCGGCATCAGGATGACGGTTGATGAGCGTATCGGCAATATAATATGTACCCTTGCTTGAGTTGAGGATGTGCATTGTGCCGAAGCTCTTATGCCCCTCACGTATGCCGATAACCTCCTTAGCCACCTTGATGGTGTTTGAATATTTGGTATAAAGACCAGTGATGAAAGCATCAGCCTCGCCAGTCTCCACCATCATCATGCCGAAGTAGTTGCGCTCAAACATCTTGTCGTTTGCCTCCTGCACGGTGTAGCCCTGACGCTGGCGCTTGGCAGCAAGAATCTGCGCATAACGCTCACGGCGCTCAGCCTGATTGTCATGGCGCAGGTTTACCACCTCAATGCCTTCGAGACTCAAGTCGAGGCTCTTTGCAAGTTTCTCTATGCGCTCATCGTTACCGAGAAGTATCGGCTGACAGATACCCTCAGCCTTTGCCTGCACGGCAGCCTTGAGCATTGTGGGGTGGATACCCTCGGCAAACACCACGCGCTGCGGATGTTTCTTGGCTGTCTCCTGCAACTGCTGTGTGAGCTTGGTCTCCTGCCCCATCATCTCACGGAGCTGGTTTTTGTAAGCATCCCAGTCGGTGATGGTCTTACGCGCCACACCGCTGTCGATAGCAGCCTTTGCCACAGCGGCACTAACCTCAGTGATAAGGCGTGGGTCAACTGGTTTCGGTATGAAATACAGAGGGCCGAACGACAGGTTGTTCACCTGATATACATCGTTCACCACATCGGGAACAGGCTGCTTGGCAAGGTCGGCAATGGCATGAACGGCAGCCAGCTTCATCTCTTCGTTGATGGCTGTGGCACTAACGTCAAGCGCACCACGGAATATGTACGGGAAACCTATTACATTATTTATCTGATTAGGATAGTCGGAACGGCCAGTAGACATGAGCACGTCGGGACGGCTTGCCATGGCATCCTCGTAGGAAATCTCGGGCACAGGGTTGGCAAGAGCAAACACAATAGGATCCTTTGCCATTGAGCGGACCATGTCCTGAGTGAGCACATTGCCCTTTGAAAGACCAACAAAAACATCGGCATCCTTAACAGCCTCCTCCAGAGTATGGACGTCGCGGCGGTCGGTGGCAAACAACTTTTTCTGCTCAGTTAGGTTTGGACGGTCGCTGGTGATAACGCCCTTTGAGTCGAGCATCACCACATTCTCACGCTTGGCTCCAAGAGCACAATAGAGTTTGGTGCAGCTGATGGCTGCAGCTCCGGCACCGTTAACGACAATCTTCACTTTCGCTATATCCTTACCGTTCACCTCAAGGGCATTCTTCAGTCCGGCAGCACTGATGATGGCAGTGCCGTGCTGGTCGTCGTGCATCACCGGTATGTTGAGCGACTTCTTCAGACGCTCCTCAATGTAGAAGCACTCAGGAGCCTTGATATCCTCAAGATTGATACCTCCGAATGTAGGGGCAATCTTCTCCACTGCCTCGCAGAACTTCTCAGGGTCTTTCTCGTCGACCTCGATGTCAAACACATCGATGCCTCCATATATCTTGAACAAGAGTCCCTTACCCTCCATCACCGGCTTTCCGCTGAGCGCGCCGATGTCGCCAAGCCCGAGCACAGCTGTGCCGTTGCTTATTACAGCCACAAGGTTACCCTTATCAGTGTACCTGTAGGCATCGTCTGCATTCTGCTGAATCTCCAGACACGGATAAGCCACACCCGGCGAATAAGCCAGGCTCAAGTCTGTCTGTGTACGATAAGCTTTGGTTGGTTTTACCTCAATTTTTCCCGGACGGCCGCTCTCGTGATATTCCAGAGCCGCCTCTTTTGTTATCTTTACCATCTTTTTATATTAAAAATTGCACAATCTATAAGATTTTCGTGCAAAATTACAAAAAACTTTCCAAAACAAATCATTTTTCTTTATTTTTTTGTAACTTTGCACTCAAATTCTATATAAATAGACATCATATCTGAATATTTATGCAACAAGCTAAACAAATAACCGAATACCGGAAGCAGTTGAAACAGCGCATTCTGGAATATTCACTGCAGGAGTTTGCCGCCAACGGCATCAAAGCGGTGAAGATGGACGACATAGCTGACGGGCTGCAAATATCAAAGCGCACACTCTACGAGATTTATTCAAACAAGGAGGAACTGCTATTTGAAGGACTGAAAGCCCACCGCAAGGAATATGAGCAGAAAATGCACGAATATGCCGCAAGCCATGAGGCAAACGTGATGGAGATAGTGGTGTTTGCACTCAACTATCACATGACAGAACTGAGCACAACCTCGCCACATTTTATCGCCGACATGGAAAAATATCCGGCTATATCGGCATACTTCATAGAGAAGCACGGACAACAGCGCGATGAATTCAAACGGTTTCTCAAGCGTGGTGTTGATGAGGGATATTTCCGCAACGACATGAACTTCGACCTCATGGAATGTTTCATCAACGGTATACAGCAGATGCTGCACAGCATGGAACTATACAGGAAATTCCCGATGAAAGATGTGTTTTACACATTTATGCAGGTGATATTCAGGTCGATATGCACAGAGAAAGGCATGAAGGAATTTGAGAAGTTTAAACTGAGCTAACCATAACAAACTTGCCGTACACCTTAATATTATTCCAGAAATGGAAAATGAGAACCAAATATAGAGAAAACTCCGCGAGGTGTTAAATTTTATTATTTTCGCGGATATTTATGGCAAATAATTTTGTAAGTCCAACAAATTTAGTTAATTTTGCAGTCACAGAGAAAATAATTCAGAAAAAAACATAAACATAAAAACAATAAAACTATAACTTTCAAATTAGGAAACAAATGAAACAGACAATATTGGTAACCGGCGGAACCGGTTTTATAGGAAGTCACACAACAGTGGAACTGCAACAGGCAGGCTATAAGGTTGTGATTGTTGACAACCTGTCAAACTCACGCGCTGATGTGGTCGACGGCATTGAGAAAATCACCGGCATACGCCCGGCATTTGAGAAAGCCGACTGCTGCGACCTGGAGGCAATGGACAGAATATTCACAAAATATCCTGATATAGAAGGCATAATACATTTTGCAGCAAGCAAGGCTGTGGGAGAAAGCGTGGAAAAACCACTCATGTACTACCGCAACAATTTTGTGAGTCTCATCAACCTGCTGGAGCTTATGCCAAAGCACGGGGTGAAGGGAATTATCTTCTCAAGCAGCTGCACAGTATACGGTCAGCCCGACCCACAATATCTGCCTGTGACCGAAGATGCACCCATAAAGCCGGCTGAAAGCCCATACGGCAACACCAAGCAGGTGAACGAGGAAATAATCCGCGACACCATCAAGAGCGGAAGCCCCATCAAGGCTATTCTTCTGCGCTACTTCAACCCCATCGGCTCGCATCCTACGGCTATAATCGGTGAGATGCCAAACGGCGTACCGATGAACCTCATACCATACGTCACACAGACAGCCATCGGCATACGTGAACAGCTGAAGGTGTTCGGCAACGACTACAATACTCCCGACGGCACATGTATACGCGATTATATATATGTGGTGGATCTTGCCAAGGCTCACGTAAAGGCTATGGAACGTGTGCTCGACACCGACAGCGACGCTTTGGAGGTATTTAACGTAGGAACTGGCAAGGGAGTGAGTACAAAAGAGATTGTCGACGTCTTTGAAAAGGTGACAGGCGTGAAACTCAACTGGACATTCGCACCGCGACGTGCCGGAGACATAGAGCAGGTATGGGCTAATCCGGAAAAGGCAAACAATGTGCTTGGCTGGAAAGCGGAGACAAGCCTTGAAGACACTCTTGCCACCGCATGGAAATGGCAGCAAAAGCTGCGTGCCGACGGCATTCAATAAAAAAGGAAAAAATAAAGAAAAATAAAAAATATTGTGATAGGAAAAGCCGGTCATCATTTCCGGTGACTGTGTTTTATTTTGTGTTTGTGTTGTTATTATCCCCCGCTGTGAAGCGGGGGATAATTCGGCAAATAAGGATGCAAAAGCCTGATTGATGGTCTTAATTTCTTTAACTTCTATAATTCTTTAACTTCTAAAATAAAATATGGTATCAGTCGACGGACTAACAGTAGAATTTGGAGGCACCACGCTTTTCAGCAATGTCTCTTTTGTCATTAACCCCAAGGACCGCATAGCGCTTATGGGCAAGAACGGTGCTGGAAAGAGCACACTGCTGAAAATTCTGGCAGGTGTGCGCAATGCCACACGCGGTTCAGTATCGGCACCAAAGGACTGCACGGTGTGCTATCTGCCACAGCACCTTATGACCGAGGATCACCGCACGGTGAGGGAGGAAGCCACACAGGCTTTTGCCCATCTGCTTGAAATGGAAAAGACCATTGAGGCTATGAACAACGAGCTTGCCACACGTACCGACTATGAGAGCGACTCGTATATGGCGCTTATAGAGGAGGTGACCACACTGAGCGAGAAATTCTACGCCATCGACATGACACACTACGAGGAGGATGTGGAAAAGGCACTGCTTGGCTTAGGATTCAAGCGCAGCGACTTCTCACGCCCCACAAGCGATTTCAGCGGTGGCTGGCGTATGCGCATAGAACTGGCAAAACTGTTGTTGCAGCGTCCCGACGTGCTGCTGCTCGACGAGCCCACCAACCATCTCGACATCGAGTCGATTGGCTGGCTTGAGGATTTTATCATGAACTCCAACATGGCTGTGGTGCTCATAAGCCACGACAAACGTTTTGTTGACACCATCACCACGCGCACCATCGAGGTGACGCTGGGCAGAATATACGACTACAAAGCCACCTACAGCCATTATCTGGAGCTGCGCAAGGAGCGTCGTGCCCAGCAGCAGAAACAGTATGATGACCAGCAAAAGCAGATTGCCGAGGCAAAGGAATTCATCGAGCGGTTTAAGGGCACATACAGCAAGACTTTCCAGGTGCAGAGCAAGGTGAAGTGGCTGGAGAAGTTGCAGATTGTCGAGGTTGACGAAGAGGACACATCGGCACTGCGCCTGAAGTTCCCGCCGTCGCCACGCAGCGGTCAGTATCCTGTGATTGCCGACGGAGTGGCTTGTGGCTACGACGGAAAGAATGTGTTCGAGAATGCCTCGTTCACCATTGAGCGCGGCGACAAACTGGCATTTGTAGGCAAGAACGGCGAAGGAAAGTCTACCATGGTGAAAGCTATCATGGGAGAGATAGGACACTGCGGTGAACTGAAAATCGGGCACAACGTAAAAATCGGATATTTTGCACAGAACAGCGCATCGCTTCTTGACGAGAACAAGACTGTGTTCCAGACCATCGACGACATTGCCGTAGGCGATGTGCGTCTGCAGATAAAGAACCTCCTTGGAGCATTTATGTTTGGCGGCGATGACATCAACAAGAAAGTGAAGGTGCTGAGCGGTGGCGAGCGTGTGCGCCTCTGTATGGTAAAGCTCTTGCTTGAACCCGTAAACCTGCTTATCCTCGACGAGCCAACCAATCACCTCGACATCAAGACAAAAGACATTCTGAAGCAGGCTTTGCGCGATTACGACGGCACTCTGATTCTCGTAAGCCATGACCGTGATTTCCTTGACGGTCTTGCCACTAAAGTGTATGAATTTGGCAATGGCAGAGTACGCGAGCATCTCTGCGGCGTTAATGAGTTTCTGGAGAATAAAAAGAAAGAAATGGAATAGTCAAGGTATTATTATAAATAATGTAGAAACGGATTAACGGTCTTCCTATATGCATTTACAGATATAGGAAGACCGTTAATCAAAAAAACTTATAGAATCTCTTACAGCGAGTTAAGTCTTGCTATGTACTTACCAAGAATGTCGAACTCAATATTCACCACACTCCCCTCCTTTATGTCACAGAAGTTGGTGTGCTCCATCGTGTAAGGGATTATAGCCACTTGGAACGTGGTGGCTGTGGGATTGCACACCGTCAGCGACACGCCATTTACGGTAACGCTGCCCTTGTCGACGCAGAAATATCCTTTTTTCGCCATTTCCCTGTCAACGTCGTACTCAAATGTGAAGTAAGTGCTGCCGTTCGCATCCTCAGTCTTTATGCAACGGGCTGTGGTGTCGACATGCCCCTGCACGATATGCCCGTCCAGCCTGCCGTTCATCTGCATCGAGCGTTCAACGTTAACTTTATCGTCCGGCTTCAGCAGCCCGAGGTTTGTACGCTTCAGCGTCTCGTGCATTGCTGTCACCACATATTCACTACCCGAGATTTTCACCACAGTGAGACACACGCCATTATGCGCCACACTCTGGTCTATCTTCAATTCATCAGTGAATGAACATTTTAATGTAAAGTCAACATTGTCCCTGTCCTTATCTACCGCCACCACAGTGGCAAACTCCTCAATTATTCCTGAAAACATAATTATAAATGATTTGATAATTGTTTGTTGAATGATGTTTGCTGATTAAAAAAGAATGGGCGTATCGTGATTGTGATGAAAACTCCTATTTGAATAAGATTTGAGATCCCGCAGCCTCTGTAATCCACCGGCAAGTTTATATGCTACCTGGATTGCTCCAGCGATGTGGCCCGCCATCAACATACGGAGATTACTCTGTTTTCAGTTTATTTGATGAGTATCCCGATCTAACCGATACGCCCTAATTATTATATGCAGCACAGTCTACAAAAGACCTTTATGCTGCGACAATTTTCATGATGCAAAGGTACAAATATAATTTCATTCCGCAATATGTTTGCGATGATTTTTGTTTTCCATTAGAATATTTTAACTACCAGCCCACACCACGGTAACCGTTCTGTAAATATTCAAAAAAAAACATCTAACCTGAATTATTCATAAGCACGAAAGCCAGCATACAACAAAAAAAGGAGTCCAAAGCATTTCTGCTCTGGACTCCTCATCTTAAAAGAAGGCGGCATCCTACTCTCCCACATTGCATTGCAGTACCATCGGCGCAACCGGGCTTAACTTCTCTGTTCGGAATGGGAAGAGGTGGAACACCGGCGCAATAACCACCAAATTA
>Ga0129317_1000099_pt1 | contig 107541 bp, 82 predicted proteins | sample Cm1ome_FD_94430 | JGI IMG/M metagenome (GOLD analysis project Ga0129317, IMG submission 94430) | Eastern black-and-white colobus group fecal microbial communities from Wisconsin, USA - Cm1105 metagenome | ecosystem: Host-associated > Mammals > Digestive system > Large intestine > Fecal | place...
TATGGATGCGATAAAATAGGACTTAATCAGAAAACCTTGATTTGAGGGTTTTACCGATTAAGTCCTATTTTTTTACCCTATTTACCCAATACCCCAAATACTTTATCCAAGAAAGGAAACGCTGATGGCAAAAATTATCGCAGTTATGAACGAGAAAGGTGGAGTCGGCAAATCAGCCACGGCGACCACGCTGGCTTACCTTTTGTCAAAACGAGGATACAAGACTGCTCTGATTGACTTTGACGGTCAGGGACATTCCAGTATCATCTTCGGTGTGAAAAATACTAACAAATTAGAGGTGACAATCAATACCTTGCTTCGCAGTCTGATTGAAGATGAACCGCTGCCGGAGCCAGATAGCTACATACTGAAAACCGAGTGCGGTGTGGATGTTATCCCCTCCAATAGCCAGCTATTTACACTGGAGAGGAACCTGTGTAACGTAGATTTCCGGGAACGTATGCTTTCCCGGTATGTTGACACCATTAAGGACAGATACCAGTATATTATCATCGACTGTATGCCGCAGATGGGTACGCCCATGATTAACGTGATGATGTGTGCAGACAGTATCATTGTGCCGACACAGGCGGAGCTTCTTTCCACGCAGGGACTTACGGAACTGATGAAGCATTATCAGGCGATCCGAAAGAACAGTAACCATCGCCTGCGGATCGCTGGCATACTGATTACCATGGATTCTCCCAACACAATCCTGTCGGCACAGGTCAATAAATTATTGGAAATGGGTTTTGCCGGGAAAGTACCGATTTTTAAGACCCATATCCCCCGTTCCATTAAGGTGGCGGAGGCGGTGCTGTACCATAAGACAATTTGTGAGTTTCTGCCGGAGAATCCTGCGGCGGTTGCCTATGGGAGGTTTGCGGACGAGTTTTTAGCAATCGAAGACTCAGAGGAAATGGAGGTGTGTGCAGTTGGCTAAACCGAAAATCAATTTATCCGATTTTGATGAAATGCTCAATTTTGAGCAGGAATCGAAATCCCCGGCAGCGGAGGGAGTTCCTGCACCGCAGATGGGCGGTATGATGGAGATGGACTTTGACCAGATGGAGTCTTTTCCAAATCACAGGTTTAAGCTGTACGAGGGGCAGCGTCTTACTGATATGATGGACAGTATCAAACAGTTTGGTGTTCTGCTCCCGTTAATTGTCTGGCACACCGAGGATGGGAAAAATATTATTCTCAGCGGTCATAACCGTAAAAATGCAGGACAACTTGCCGGACTAACCAAAGGCCCTGTCATCATCAAAGAAAACCTGACGTTTCATGAAGCAAGGCTGATTGTAACAGAAACCAATCTGCGCCAGCGTTCCTTTACGGACATGAGCCATTCGGAGAGGGCATACTGCCTTGCGGAACATTACGATGCACTGAAATCGCAGGGCAAGAGAAACGACCTTTTGGCAGAGATTGAAACCCTCTTAAACCCGCATGAAATCAAAGAAAATCAGACTTCTGCTGAAGTTCAGCACAGGTTGAAAAGCCGGGATAAAATCGGGCAGGAATATGGTTTATCCAGGGATAAGGTGGCGAAATATATTCGCCTTGCAGGGCTGGTTTCAGACCTGATGGAACGGGTTGACACCGGAGAAATTGCTTTCCTTGCCGCCTATGACCTCTCTTTTGTGGAGGACACGGCAAAGCAGCAACAGATTGCCGACCTGATGGAGTCCGACAGCTACAAGGTGGATATGAAAAAGGCGGGACTACTCCGCAGCTACTACGAAACCAGCAAACTAACCGACACAGCTATCGTACAGATACTTTCCGGCGAGAAAACAAGGAAACCCAAGAGCGACAAGCCCCAGCCTTTTAAAATTAAACCAACGGTAATCTCCAAGTATTTTACCACACAGCAGACAACCAAAGAAATAGAGGAAATCATTGACAGGGCACTTGCCTTTTATTTTGAAAACTGGGAACAGGAAATGGAAGGGACGGTTTGAAATGGTGCTAAAGACCATTTTGTGCAGGAGGTTAAATCGAAAAAATATGAATCAAAAATTATTAGCGGCAATAGTAGATGGATATGCATGTTGTATTAAAGCGGATGTAGAAAATATTGCTTCGTTTATTGCTACATACGCACAATATACGGACATATCAATAGTTACTTTGCATATGTATCCTTTGTTGACAACAAGGATAGGATATATTGACCGTTGTTATGATCAAGATTTCATAAGGGAATTACTGCCAGTATTGGTTCCGATGCAATTGGGTGATAAAGAACCGCCTGAGATAGTATACCCTAAAACATATGGAGATTTCAATGAGAAAACAGCACCTATTCCAGACTGGAGTTGTAGCGAAGGGCATGGTTTATTCAATGAAGCAATACCAAAACCTTGCTATGACTGGAATCCAGAGGATTTAGAAATAATCCTAGAAGCGAATGACAGCTTTCAGAACAGATTTAACCAAAATTCAAATATGAAGTTTGAACCGGAAACCGAAAATGAGGATTTTGAAAGGTAGGATGGAACCATTGATAGGGCATTAACCGTTTACTTTGAAAATCAGAACAGGAAATGGAGGTGACAGCTTGAGTAAAGCGACCATCCTTGCCGACCTCTACAAAAAGGCGGTACAGGAGTACACAAAATCCCCGACTGAATGGAAAGGTTTGTTGTCCTGTGTGGCACGGTTTTATAAGCGTTCCTTTGACAATGCTGTGCTGATTTACGCACAGAAACCGGATGCCACGCAGCTCGGTACATGGGATGACTGGCACGATGAACGAATCGGGCGCAGGCTGAATAAGGGAGCTAAGAGCATTGCCGTCATTGATATGAGCAATCCGTCTGCCAGCCTGAAATATCTTTATGACTTCATGGACACTAATGGGACAGAGCAGAGTTTTTGGAACTTTATGCGCTATCATTGGGAGCTGGAAGAGCAGTACCGCCCCAGCCTGATGTTACGGTTCCATGAAAAATACGCTGCGCCGACCTCCAGCATTGAAGCCTGCCTGTATCAACTGGTAAGTAAGCGGGTAGCGCAGATACTTCCGGGTTATATGGAAAATTTCAAGGTGCGGGAAGAGAACAGTCCTCTTTACGGTATGCCGGAGGAGGCAGTCAAAGCAGAATTTCAGGAACTTGTCATCAACAGTGTGGCATACACGGTTTTTTCCAAATGTGGCGTGGCAACGGAATCATTTGAGGAAAACAGCTTTGAGAATATCATCCGGTATAGCACATTGGGGATGTTCATGGCGCTGGGGAGCTGTACAGTTTCCCTTGCGCGTCCTATTTTAAAAGAAATCCAGCAGGAAATAGAAGCGATTAAAATCGAAAGGAGCCGAATCTATGAGAACAGAACCGTTAATGAACTTCAGTTACAGGCAGGGCGAGAACGGAATGATGTACCCCGAACTTCAGATTTCAGAGAACCCACAGACGGACAGGATGCCGGTGGGCAGGTACGGGAAACTTTGGAAAGAGTATATGATGGAGAAGCACCCACACCGCCTGTCGGAACTGGTGGCGCAGGGCAAAGTCAAAGAAGTGATCCTGAAGGTGGACGAAGAAGCGGAGCAGCGGAAGGAACGGTTGATACAGCAGTTCTTGCTGAAACAGCCGATGCCGGACACCGAGGATACGATGGAGAGAGCCGGCCATATGAACAGCCTGACAAAGCAGGCGGAGGAGATCGTCCTGGACGAACTGGTGATGAAGGTCAGGTAAGACAATCGAATAAGGAACACATAGTGCCGCCCGCAGATGGTATGAAACCGTCTGTGGGCGGCTTTTTTTCTGTCCCGCCTAAAACGGCAGAAATTTCAGGAGAGACAATACCAGCCGCGATTCCAGCCGCATCGCCTGCAAAAGAAAACAGCGGTACAGTGACAGCCACGACACCGGAGCAGACCACACCGGCAGCAGAACAGGATCTTGCTACCCAGTACCGGCTGTTAAGCCGCCTGCGCTCTGACTGTGAATATTTTTTAGGAGCAGGGCAAAGAAGCGAAAAGGATTTGTGGGCAGGGAGTGTGACAGCACAGATTTCCAAGATGCGGGAGTTATACGATGCTGTGCCTGAAAAACCCGAATGGCTGACAGAGCAGGATATTATCCGATATGAAAGGCAAATGTCCCCTCCCGCCATGCCTGTGCTTGACGAGGAAGAAATCTCCGACCTTGTGGATGTGGTGCTTTGCGCTGATGATGTGACGCTTGATACACGGGAATGGCTGAAAGAAATCTGCGATTTTTTCGGGGGCGGGCATAAAAAGTCTACAAAGGCAAATGTGTTCAGAGCCTTTTATGGCAAGCTGGATACGGATTACACAACCAAAACCGGCGATTACCTACATATCACTGCTATGGATGACGGCCTTGCTTTTGAGATAGAGGGGCAGAGGTTCTCCTTTTCATATCGGGAACTGGCTGACCGGATCGACCGCCTGATCCTGCAAGGTATTTATCCGTTTAGTGCCGAGGACAGTATGCTGGACGATTACGCCATTCCGGATGAAGCCGATGAGATGAACGGTGCCGGGAAGGAACTGGAGGATATGGGCGGACAGCCGGAACCGTTAGACGGAGAGCAGACCATAGCGGATTTTTTGAGGCTCGGCTCCGGTGTAAGTGGTGGCAAACAGAAAATTTACCGTGCTGTTCTGGCCATGCAGTCGAAGAAAGACCGGCAGGTCTTTATCAAGCAGGAGTATGGCTGGTATAGTATTTCAAGCCAAGGACGGCGCTTAGAGGCCACTCCAACAAATGGTATCATGATAGAATACCGCACAGGGGAACAGCATTTCCGCCAGCAGCTTTCATGGGCAGAGGTGGAACGTCATATTGTGGAGTTAGTGCGGCAGGATGTCTATCTGACTGAAGAAGAAAAAGAAGAATTAGAAGCGCTGGAAGAACAGCATCTTACGGAGGAGGAATTATTGGAGGACAGCCTGCCGTCCGTTCAGGCAGAGCCAGAAATCCGCCAGATCACACTGTTTGATATTGCACCTAAAACAGATACCTATGAGGACACAGACGGTAGCGACCATGACAATCTGTTTGATAAGAACACCACCGAGCCGGAGCAGCTCCCATTTAAAGAGAGCGACCGCATCTACTATCGAGGCCAGCTATATGAAATCCTGCGGTTCCTGCATGATGGGCGCACCGTGGAAATCGGCGAGATTTCCCAGCTTCAGAACCTTGCCGGGTTTAAAATCAGGGAGCGTGTGCCGCTTTCGGAAATCGCAGACAGCAAACTGCTGAAAAACAGCTATTCCGAGGGAGAAATTGCGGAGATGGTGGTGGGAGCCGTTCAAAGCGGTGACAACTCCGGGGAAACCAAAGAGGCACTAAAAGCTGCCCTGCAAGTGAACCAAGCGAATGATGGGTATGCCGACGCGGTTATGAAGGACTTTGACAGCCGTGTTTCAGGGCGGGGGTTGAATTACCACTATTCCGAAGAACACCATCTCTATGACGGAGGTGCAAAGACCAAATGTAAAAATAACATCGCCGCCATCCGTCTGCTGAAAGAATTGCAGACGCAGGGACGCATGGCAACCGCAGAGGAACAGATTACCCTTGCCCGTTTCGTGGGCTGGGGCGGTCTTGCAAATGCTCTGACGCCGGGAAAATCCGGCTGGGAAAGTGAATATGAGGAAATTAAGAGCCTGCTCACAGAGGAAGAATTACTGTCAGCGCAGGAAAGCACCCTTACCGCCTATTATACCGAGCAGAGTGTCATCGGACATGTCTATCGTGCGCTGGAGCGGTTTGGTTTCCGGGGCGGGAACATCCTAGACCCTGCCATGGGAACAGGCAACTTTTATTCTGTGCTGCCGGAGAGCATGGAAAACTCCAAGCTGTACGGCGTGGAGCTGGATACGGTATCCGGGGAGATAGCAAGGCAGCTCTATCCAGAAGCAGAAATTCAGGTCAAGGGGTTCGAGCAGACGAGCTATCCCGACCACTTTTTCGATGCGGTCATCGGCAATATCCCCTTTAACTCGATCCGGGTGGACGATCCCCGCTATAACCGCCATAACTTCCGTATCCATGATTACTTTCTGGCAAAATCACTGGATCAGGTGCGGCCGGGTGGAATTGTGGCGGTCATCACTTCCAAGTACACCATGGATAAGGCAAACTCCAAGGCGCGCCGGTATTTGGCACAGAGGGCGGAGCTGCTGGGCGCCATCCGGCTCCCGAACAATGCGTTCAAGCAGGTGACTGGAACAGAGGCTACCACGGACTTATTGTTCCTGCAAAAGCGGGAACGGGAAATCGTGCCGGACGAGGACAACAGCCCATGGATTTCCATTGAGGAAAATGAGGATGGTATCCCTCTGAACACCTATTTTATCAACCACCCGGAAATGGTGCTGGGCAAGATGGTGTTTGACGAGAGCATGTTTGGCAATGAAAAAACCACCGCCTGCCACCCAATCGAGGGTGACGATCTGAATGAGCGGCTGGAACGGGCTGTTTCCTATCTGGAGGGCGAGTATCACGAGGCCACATCGGAGTATGCCGAGGAAAAGGGCGTATTAAAGGACTCCCTCCCCGCTGACCCTGCGGTCCGCAATTTCAGCTATGCCATACAGAATGACGCCATTTATTTTCAGGAAAATTCCCGTATGTACTTGCAGGATATTACAGGCAAAAAGGCGGAGCGTATCCGTGGCATGGTGGGGATCACCGCCGCTGTCCGCACGCTTATCGATTTTCAGAACCAGCAGTCCGGGGACTTGCCCACGGTGGAGTATGAACAGAAGCTGCAAGGGCATATCGACCATCTGAATAAGGTTTACGACCGTTTTGTAAAAAAATACGGCTACCTCAATTCTTATGGCAACGTGATTGCCTTTTCACGGGACGCTAACGCCCCGCTCCTGCGCTCCATTGAGTGGGAGAGCAAAACAGAAAAAGGCGTGTTTGAAAAGTCCGCGATGTTCTACAAGGCGACCATCAGACCCAAGGTCATATCCAAGGTGGTATTTTCCGCAGAAGAAGCCTTAAAGGTTTCGCTCAATGTAAAAGGCAGGGTTGACCTTTCCTATATGTCGTGGCTGTACCAGATGCCTGACGGCAGGAAGGCAGAGCCGGAGGAAATCATAGCGGAGCTGGGGGACGCTATTTACCAAGACCCTGACGAATACAGCGGGAACCCGCTCTCCGGCTGGCAGACCGCAGGGGAATATCTAAGCGGCTATGTCAAGGATAAGCTGACGACAGCCATCCTGCGGGCAGAGGAAGAACCGGAACGGTTTACCCGCAATGTGGAGGCTCTACGCACCGTGCAGCCGGAACCGCTGACCCCGCAGGACATCAGCTTTTCCCTGGGAACACCGTGGATACCGCTGGACGTGTATCAGGATTTCATGTATGAAACTTTTAAGACCGCTGGATATAACCGGAATGGGCGTTACGCTGTGGAGCTGGAGTTTTCCAAGTTCAGTGGTGCCTACTTTATTTCAGGCAAAAGTGCAGAAAAGTCCTCCGTAACGGCCAACCAGACCTACGGCACCGGGCGCATGAACGCCTATGAGATACTGGAAGCGTCCTTGAACCTCCGTTTTGTGGAGGTAAAGGATCGGATGGACTATGTGGACGAGAATGGTGAGGATAAAGTCAAATATGTCCTCAATAAAAAGGAAACCATCCTTGCCCGTGAAAAACAGGCGCAGATCAAAGGGGAGTTTGAACGATGGCTGTTTGCCGACCCGGAGCGTGGGGCGCGGCTGACGAAACTTTACAATGATAAATTCAACAATATCCGCCCCCGTGTGTATGACGGTTCCGACCTTGTTTTCCCGGACATGTCAGAGGATGTCCATCTGCGGCCCCACCAGCGGGATGTAATCGCCCATGGACTTTATGGGGAGGGCAACCTGCTGATGGCCCATGAGGTAGGGGCTGGCAAGACCTACGCAGCCATCGCCCTGGCCTATGAACTGAAGCGGCTGGGAAAAGTACATAAGCCGCTGTTCGCCGTCCCCAACCACTTGGTGGGACAGTGGGCAGATGCCTACATGGAGTTGTACCCCAATGCCAATATTTTGGTGGCGGAAAAAAGGGATTTTGAGAGGAAGAACCGCCGTCGTTTTGCCGGGCGGATTGCCGCCGGGGACTATGACGCTATCATTATGGCACATTCCAGTTTTGAACTGATTGGCCTGTCCAGAGAACGGCAGCTTGCAGCCATGCAGGCGGAGATTGATGCCGTGACCGAAGCCATCAGTGAACAGAAGGCAAAGAGCGACAAGGACTGGTCCCTGAAACAGATGCAGATATTCCGCAAGAACCTCCAGTTCCGCTATGACCGCCTGTTTAACGCAGACAAGAAAGATGATGTGATCAACTTTGAGGAATTGGGCGTGGACGCCCTTATTGTAGATGAGGCCCATGCCTATAAGAACAATTTCTCCTATACGAAAATGCGGAACGTGGCCGGTGTCAGCGGGGCAAGCAGCCAGCGGGCGATGGATATGCACCAGAAATGCCAGTACATCAATGAAATCAGCGGCGGCAAGGGCGTAGTATATCTGACCGGTACGCCAGTGAGCAATTCGATGGCGGAGCTGTATGTCCTGCAAAAAACTTTGCAGCCGCAGGAACTGGAGCGCCGTGACCTGCTTATGTTTGATGAGTGGGCGGGAACCTATGGCAAGGTGGTTTCCTCATTGGAAATTAAACCGGAGGGCAACGGCTATCAGATGAAAAACCGCTTCTCCCAATTTCATAACCTGCCGGAACTGATGAATATGTTTGCCATGATTGCAGACATCAAGACGGCGGATATGCTGGACTTGCCCACGCCAAAACTGAAGACAGGAGGTACTCAGGTTGTAAAGACGGCCTGCACCCCGGAGCAGAAACGGATCGTCATGGAACTGGCGGAACGGGCGGAGAATATCCGAGTCGGTACAGTGGACAGCAGTGTGGATAATTTCCTGAAGCTGACCCATGAGGCCCGCCTGCTCTCCATTGACCCACGGGCGTTAGACCCCACCCTGCCGGATGACCCGAATACCAAGCTCAATGTCTGCGCCCGGAATGTGGCGCAGATTTACCATGAGACAGCAGAGGAGCGGCTGACACAGCTTATCTTCTGTGACCAAGGCACTCCTAAATATGACGGCAGCTTTAATTTCTATGAAGCGATGAAGGCGGCGCTGATTGCACAGGGCGTGAAACAGGAGGAGATTGCGTTCATCCATGACGCCAAAACAGACGCCCAGCGGGAACAGCTGTTTGAAAAGGTAAGGAAGGGGGAAATCCGTATCCTGATGGGCAGCACCGAAAAGATGGGAACCGGCATGAATGTTCAAAATAAGCTGGTTGCACTCCACCATCTTGATGTACCGTGGCGGCCCTCCGACTTAATCCAGCGCGATGGCCGTATCTTGCGGCAGGGCAACGAGAATGAGGAAATCTCTATCTTTAATTACATCACGGAAAATACCTTTGATGCCTACCTCTGGCAGATTTTAGAACAGAAACAACGGTATATCAGCCAGATCATGACCGGCCGTTCCGCCCTTAGAACCTGTGAGGATTTAGACGAAACGGTTTTGCAGTATGCTGAGTTTAAGGCGCTTGCAACTTCTGACCCAAGGGTGAAGGAAAAAATGGAGGTGGATAATGAAATTAACCGTCTGACCGTGCTGAAATCGGCGTGGCAGGTACAGCAGAATGATTTACGGTTCAATATTACCAAGCGTTATCCGGATGCAATAGCGAAAACGACCCGTAAAATAGAGGGTATGGCCGCAGACCTTTCCACCTATGAAAAAGAGCGGCTGGAAGAATTTCAGATGGTCATTGATGGAAAAATCCATGGGGAACGTACCAAGGCGGCAGAGCATTTCATGGTGAGGTCCCGTAAACTGGGACGGGAAAGCGGTGATACCCTTGATATTGGCGCTTATGCCGGGTTTAAGGTTCGGCTACTGCGCGATTGGGCTGGCGGTGTGAATATTCAGCTTTGCGGGAAATGTACGTATCAGACGGATATGGGGGATTCAGAACTGGGAAACATCACACGTATCGAAAATCTGGCACAGCGTATTGCCGAGCATAAAAAAGACGAGGAGATTAATCTGGAAAGCCTGAATCAACAGTTTGCGGCATCTAAAGCAGAGAGCGAGAAACCTTTTGCGGATGAGAAACGGCTGGCGGAACTGCAACAGCGGAAGGTATCCCTTGACCTTGCGCTGGAATTTAAGGACGACGGCGATGATGTGATGGCGGAGGATGGCAGCGAAGAGGAAACAGTAAACACAGCAGGCACACCTGTGACACCAAGAAGTCCGCTCACGCTGGAACAACGGCTCTACCAGAAACTGGCGGTGTTTGCCCTCCCCATACTGGAAGGCAGTGCTTACTATATGAAGCTGAAATCAGAAGGCTATGAGGATTTGACACTCGAGGCCATTGGTGGCGGTGAGTACAGCATCGCCCACTATTACAGGAAAGACGGCGATGCCATGCGCGACCCTGAAATTACCTTTATCATTGATAAGAAAAACAAATCCATTCACCCCACTTCGTTCCTTCAGGATGAAATGGGGATTTTTTATGAAACAGAGACCGCTTCTCCTGAACAGGTAAAAGGGGTGGGGCAGTTTATGAGCGAGTGGTTCACCAGAATTAAAAATCAAGGTTTTGAGCCGGACACAGTGAAGACCTACGAACAGGAGGAAGAACAGGAATATGAGAGATAGGAGGGAGCTCTATGAAGCATGATATATCCCCGGAGCTGGCCGCCGCCTTTACAAAAAGGGCGGCGGCTCTCGGCTTTGAGATAAGAACCGCTTTTGCAAACAGTGATAAAAAGCTGTGTCTGATTGCCTATCAGGGACAGACGGAGGTGTGCCAATTTGAATTGTATGGGGGTATGCGTTACTTCCCGGACAATCCCCTGGTTGTGGAGCGAAAGCAGCTCAACGCACTTTTGCTGGATATGAAGCAGGCCCACGACCTTTATGCCGATGCAAGGCCGTTTGTGCTTAGAGGAATCCACAAAGAGGACGGCTACCGGCTGATTTCCGAATTTGGTGACACCGTGCTTGCTGCAAGAATGGGTAAGGATAATGAAGTCCGTTTTACAACGTGGCAGTACGATTATGACCGTATAGGGGTTCATCGGGGGAATTACTACGAAACCAACTATGAGGGCGCAAAACTTGATTTTGCGGTCCGTGCAGGACTGATTGATAAGAAGCAGCTTTTTACCAAGGATGAACTGGTGGCACTCCATGACGCCTGCGTGTTCCGAGGGCGAAACGATGATGAGATCATCTACGAGGACGGGAGAAAATTGCAGGCTGTCATGGAAAAGGTGGAGGATAATATTCCCGACCTGATTTTTGTCAGAGAACAGCCGGAACAGGAGGACGGACTTGGAATACAGCCAGATTAATGCCCTTTTCAAGCGTAATCACAATGATTATGAGCTATGGAATTTAACCCTGCCCCGTGAGAAGATTCAGAAAATACGGCAGGTGCAGGAGGATATATCCGGCGATTTGCGGCAGATTTTTGAGGAGCTGCCCCTTGATGACGGGCAGATGGAAAACAAGATCCATTTCGCTCTTCCCCATCAGGACGGGCTGCGGATCGTCACCGTGGATATGGGCGAGGGTTTTGCGGACAGGAACCGCTACAATGGAAGTTCTGTCCGGGGATCACGGGAGGAAATCATTTCAGAGCTTCGTGAGACTTTAAAAGCGCAGGGTTATGCACTTCGTTCCAATGCCGCCTTTGCAGATGTGGACGTGATTGCCACCCTGCAAAAAATCATGGAGCATAACACAGATTTCTTTCAGACAGATTTTCAGTACGATGTAGAAAAGCTGCGGGAGGCCGCTGAGGATCGCGGAGGATACCGTGGATTCTTCTGGTTGACCCGGAAAGGCGGAACATGGTGTTTCCCAGAACGGGACGTTTATATCCGTAACACAAGTACAGCCAATACCTGGATGTTTTACGGCGGCTGCGGCAGTGAAAATGTAAAGGCCTATTGGATCGGCCTGAAACGCGTGGAGGGCGATGACAGGAAAATCATTGGTGATATTGTGGAAATGGACTACCAGAAGCACCTTGACTATCTCTGCACCCATTCCCTTGACCCTGCCTATGTGGAGGTGGTATTCAAGAGTCCGAATGATGTCCGCACCTTTTCTTATCAGGAGTATCAGAAAAACTGGCAGTCCATCAGCCAGCGGTACGGGACGGTGGAGCGTGTGAAATATCTGGTGGAAAATCAGCAGGAACTTGCTCGTGCGGTTCTCTCAGCACACGGACTGATTTGGGAGGCAGCCGAACCGATGGAGATTGATACTTACTTAAATCGCATGGAGCAGGAACGGCTCCACGATTATGGTTATACTGTCGGTGACGTGCGGCGCATTGGCCCACTGGACGCTGAAAAAGCGGTAAAGCATGGACTGGAGTGTTTTGCCCTGCATCAGGACAGTACGAAGGAACTGATCGCCGGCCGGGAAAACTTTCAGCAGCATTTGTTTCATGACGGTTTATTTGGCATAACCGGGCAGGAAAATCAGCTTTTGCAGTATCTTAAGCAGGACTGCGTCCCGCTATTTACACCGGAGGAAAGCGCATTGATCTGCCGCCTTGCTATCCAGTCAGGAAAGGAAGCCGGCCGGGACAGCGCCGGTTTGCTGGACAGCATTATCCGCAAGGCAGAGCTGTCGATGGGGCAGTCGGAACGTGTGGAGTGTGAACCATGCGTGGAATATGACCATGAGGAACAGGAGGAACTATGAGGGATTCTTAAAGCCTTATCAGGTGGAGCAAATCAAAAAGAAATACCCCGTTGGCACACGGATTCAGCTTGACCATATGGAGGGCGAGCGTGATATGCCGGACGGCCTTTGTGGGACGGTAAAATTCGTTGACGATTAAGGGCAGCTCCATATGCGCTGGGATAATGGGCGCTCCCTTACCCTAGTCACGACCGTGGATGACTTTCATATCCTGCCGCCACAGGAACAAGGAGATAGCCTTAAACCAGAGAAACCCATTTCTGAAGAACCGGACGCCAGGTACGAACCTATGAACTTTTACGTGGATTACATCAACCTCACTGTGATGACAAAAATTGACCACGTGCGGCTTCAGGCAGACTATGCCACAAAAGAAAAGGCTTATGTCAAGTCTGCTGAACGCACTGCACCAAGGTGTTCAGGTGGTGTATGGTACGGAAATCTTTGACCGTGATACGGCAGGCGGCTATGTGCTGCTCCCCGGCGTGGTGCAGTCCAAGGATACCGGCGAGCTGTGCATTGCCCTGCTGGAATTGGATTTGCAGTCCTCCGGCGAACACTGTGCCACAGACTTCCTGATTCGTTATGGCTGTATCAGCCAGTCTGAGCAGGAAATGCCGGATGATGTGCGTAAGTTCCTCCGGGAAACCTATGGAGCTTATGATTACGGCTATACCGCCACGCTGACCGATGACATCCATGTGGATAAGAGCAGTCTTCCACCGGAGATGCGGGAGGTGCTGGAACATTTTAGGGAACACGAATTTATCCCCTATGACCCCAAATACCATTTCCAAGGCACAGAAGCCGCGCCAGAAGATGAGGGGGAACTGGAGCACGGATGAAAAGCAATGTAAAACCGCTTGTTTAAGTTCCTGCGATTTGGTAGAATAATAACAATAGATTGGAGATGAGAAAATGGTGGAAACAATGCAAACATATATTCTGATGCACAGGGAAATCCCCGTGGCGGAAATCCGTCTGGACAGCGAAACGACCTCTGTTTCCGCTGTTCAGGAGATAATTAACCCGGCTCATGTTCCGGTGGGCATCCCTGTTAAAAAAGGGAAGATTGACCGCGCCGCGCTCAATGAATGGTGGCGGGGGCGGGCAATCCCTGCAAGCCGTGCCGGCCTGCGCCATGCGTTGGAGGAACTGCACATCAGTTCCCCGCAGGTGTTGTTGGAGAAATGCCTGGGGCTTTCCCTGTCGGATCAGTATTGGATCTGCCCCGCCGATAGGCAGGTTTCGTGGCATGAAGTCAACTTTTTTGAAAATCCGTTTTCCGAGGATGTGGGCAATATCCTGTTTGGTCACCCGTCTAACGGCGAAGCGGTCAGCCTGATGTCGCCGGATAATACTTCGGACGGCTGGCTGAAGAAGAAATGGGCGATCCTCGACGGGAAACGCTGCCTGCTCAAAGGAGGAAGCGGTGCGACCCAGCAGGAGCCGTATAATGAGGTGCTGGCAAGCAGGATCATGGAGCGGCTGCATATCCCCCATGTCCCATACACGCTGACCGTGCAGGAGGATTATCCGTACAGCGTTTGCGAGGACTTCATTACGCCGGATACAGAACTGGTGACGGCGTGGCATATCATGCAGACGCAGCCAAAACCCAACCACGTCTCTGTATACCAGCATTACTTAAACTGCTGTGAGGCGTTTGGCATCCCCGGTGTGAAGGACAGCCTTGACCGTATGCTGGTATTGGACTACCTGATTGCCAACGAGGACAGGCACTTAAACAACTTTGGTGCTGTCCGCAATGCCTGCACATTAGAGTGGTTAGGCTGTGCGCCGATTTACGACAGCGGCACCTCCCTCTGGTTCGACAAGCCATGGACGATGATCAATGCAGGCGCAAAGGCGTCCAGCAAGCCGTTTAAGACTACCCATGATGAGCAGATCAAGCTGGTGACCTCTTTTGACTGGTTTGACATTACAGCGCTGGCGGGGATTGACGAGGAACTGCGGGAACTGATAAAAGGCTCCCTCTTTATCGACGCGGCCCGCACGGACGCCCTTTGTGCCGGCCTGCTTGGGCGCGTGGAGCGGCTGGCGCGGGTGATGGAGGAACGCCGGGGGTCTTACCCGGTAGATGACCGGTCTGCGGATGTGACGGAGAATGTGGCATACAGCGGAGAGGAAATGGAGCGCTGAAAAAATAAGGAGGATTGCAGATATGGCTGATGAAAAGCGGAAAGAGACAGATGAGGAACTGATGGAACGGTTTGACGCTTTCGTGCGTTCCACACTGCTGGAGGAAGGAAATAAGCTGCGTGAGGAAAAGGGTTATCCCCCTCTTTCGGAGACGGATCTGGAGGATGTGGATACACTGTCTGCCCTGAAGGAAACATTCGGAAAAAAAGATTGATTGTCAATAAAATACAGCGCCGCCCGGAAGTGGTTTTTATCACTTCCGGGCGGTGTTTTTGCGTTGTGGAGGTGAGAAAATGCGGACGCAATCACGGACCATGCCCTTTACCGAGGAACAGATGCAGCAGATTTATAACACGAACCTGATTGATTTTGCCGTCCGGCACGGATTTGAAATCGAAAAGGGCGACAGGAATACCGTCCATGTAAAACACAGCGGCGGTTTGTACTTATTCAAGCACGGGCGGGGGTATATCTGTTTCTCGAAAGAGGGTTCTAAAGGCAACATTGTGGACTTTGTGCAGGAGTACATGGGGGCAAGCGACTTCAAGAGCGCGGCAGAGATGATCCTGAACTGCCGTGCCTATGAGCAGACAGAGCATTACATTCCACCCGTGGAGAAGAAACCGCGCGGCGAGCTGGTGCTGCCGCCAAGGGACAGGAGCTTTGACCGTACAATTGCCTACCTGACCCGTACCCGTGGCATTGAAAAGGAAATCGTCTATGCCATGATGGAACAGGGGCGGGTATATGGGGCGAGGACAGAAAAAGGCGGATACAGCTTTCATAACTGTGCTTTTGTTGGCTATGATGAGGGCGGAAAACCCCGGTACTGCGCCCTACGTGCTCCAAGCGCGGACAGCCATTTCCGGCAGGATGTAGAAAACTCGGATAAAACCTACGGCTTTATCATGGAGGGGCGTTCCAACCGTGTGTATGAATTTGAAGCTCCCATCGACGCCATGAGCCACGCCACGCTCTGTAAGCTAAACGGAATTGACTGGCGGAAGGATCACCGGGTATCGGAGGGATGCCTGTCGGATAAGGCCCTTGCCCGTTATTTGAAACTCCACCCGGAAGTCACGGAGATCGTATTCTGCTACGATAACGATATAGATGGCAAGCTGGCGGATGGCACGCCTCACAACCACGGACAGGCGCAGGCGGAGATTTCCGCAGAGAAATTTACAAAACTAGGCTATCTATGCTTTATCCAGACCCCGAGGACCAAGGACTTCAATAAGGACTTAACTACGTTCCGGGCGATGTTGCAGGCCAGTGAAGAAGCGGAGAATGGGGTACAGCGAGGAGGACTTATATGAAAGCAGTTTTGATTTGCGGCGGGATTATCGTCGGACTTGTTGCGGTGGTTTTGGCAGTCGCCCATGGAAAGCGTATGTGCCGGTATGCCACGGCCTTCCTGGAACATTATTGATGTGGCACAGGCAGACTTTTGTTTTCGCCCTTTTGGGAGCGGAGCGACCAACAGCCCTCACCGCTTGCGGTGGGGGTTACTTTATGCCAAAATCTTGGATTTTGGAGTTAAGGCAGGAATAGGGTTGTTAAACAACCCACGGAAACACCGTACAGGCAAAGCCTGTACCCTTGTTAAACAGCAACTTGCGTTGTTAATTTTCGACTAACGCCGAAAGGAGGGCGCTAATGTCAAAAAAGGCCGACCGGATCATCACATCGGTCTATCTGACAAAAGAAATGTGCGGCCAGATTGACAAGCTGGCTGACCGGGAGCATATCTCCCGCAACGAACAAATACGGAGGTTCATAAAAAAGGGATTGACAGTGGACGGCTATACCGAAGATATTGATTTTATCGCCAGCATCATACGGCAGGAATTTACCGCCGTCTACCACATCGGGGATATCAAGGCGGTGGTGGAGCAGCAGACAAACCGGCTGGCAAAAATGCTGATGAAGTCCGGCAAGATGGACGCCGCTGCATTTTTCTTATTGATAAAGGTATTGATGAATGTAGCCCATGATGGTACACAGGACGAGTTTGACCAGATGTTGAATGAAGCCGTCACGCTGGGCGTGGACTATATGCAGAGAAAGGATTTCCAGATTAACAGCTTTTTGCAGGACACGGACCATCTCCGTTCCTTTGCGGATAAATTGTAGGAGGCGCTTATGGCAAACGGTATTGAATACAGTAAATTTTTAATGCAGATACAAAAAATGGTTAATGATAGTCTGTCGGAACAGAACATCAATGCAGACGTGTATATCCAGAAAGTCACAAAAAACAATAATACAGAGTTCATGGCTCTTGTGATACATACGCCGGGGGAAGCAGTATCTCCACAGATTTATCTGGATTCCTTTTTTGCACAGTGCCAAAAGGGAAAAGCGATTGAGGAGATTGCCGCCGAATTGATTTCCAGTTATGCACAGAATAAAGACTTTGAACTATCTGATGTAAAAGGATTCGTGACTGATTTTGAAAAAGTGCAGGAGTTTTTACGGGTACAGCTTATCAATAAGGAATTTAACAGCGAAAAGCTGCAGCATACACCACACAGAGATTTTGAGAACACAGACTTGACAGCGGTTCTGCGGATACATTTGCCGACGCAGGAATATGGGGAGGCTACGATTCTGGTGTCCGATGCACTGTATTCGTACTGGAACAAATCCATGGAGGAATTATATCCGCTTGCCCTGCACAATACCATGGAGGCAAACCCGGCGAAAATCAGCAGTATGCTTGAATTTGTAAAAAATATGTTTTCGGATAATTGTATCGGGGAAGATATTAAAAACTTCCAGATGGAGCCGTATGAACAGTATGTCCTTTCCAACTCCACGAGCGTGGGAGGAGCAACAGTCCTGTTATACCCGGAGGTTATGGAACATCTGGCGCAGGGGGCTGGCGCAAATTTCTTTATTCTCCCCAGCAGTATTCATGAAAGTATTTTGATACTGGATACCGGGGAAATGGATGCCAAGGAACTTCAGGCAATGGTAATGTCAGTAAACCAGACGAATGTATCGCCGGAGGAGCGGCTTTCCGACGAAGTGTACTATTATGACAGGGAAGAACACTGTTTAAGCATGGCTACGGGCAGGGAAGCAACGCAGGAGTTAAAGGAACAGCTGCGGCAGGCAGGAGATAACAGCATGGAGCGGCCAGAAGAATTGGAAAGGTAGGTGTAAACTTGTCACAGACAAAACGATATATGGATCTGGCTGCATTGACGGGCAACAGACCTCTGGACTGTTCCTATCATGCGGCTTTTTATCTGCTGTCCCAAGAACCGGAGCTTTTTGAAACCGCCCGGAAATGTGTGACAGTGGACGGCATTGAATTTGCGAAAATCAAACGCCTGACTAAAGGCTTTGATGAAACTTCCCGGCAGATTATCGACCTTGCCCACAACCTGTTTTCGTGGACGAGCAAATGCAAAGTAACGCCCTTTGATATTTCCAGACTGGGCTATCCCTATATGGAGCAGGCGTGCAATGCCATTTTCATTGCGTCCGGCGAGGTTCAGGTGCAGATACAGGCAGCCGAAAATGGGGAGCCTGAAATGCTGCTGGACGATTCCCCCTACCAGCGGACGCAGCGTGTCCACCGGCAGATTGACCAGATGTGGGCGGAAAAGCTGTCTGGGCAGGACGATACCGAGGATATGGAGCGTTGAAAGGAGGAACTTATGATAACCGGAGCGATTAAAAATAATGCCAGAAACGGCAGTACGCTGATTGTGACACTGCCGTGCAGCCTGTATGATTTGCGTAATCATCTGGCAAGTATCGGCATTACGTCAGAGGCTTCTAAACTGACGGTGGGCGGCACGGAAAACATTAAGGTGCAGCTTGCGGCGGCGGAGCCGGTGGGCGAACTGGTGCTGTCCAAGCTGGCGCAGGACGATACGCTGACCGGCCTGAATGTGGCGTGTCAGGAAATCCGCAGGAACTGCCCGTTTGGGTATGAGGAATTTATGGATATGCTCCTACCAAAAAAAGATGCGGCAAAGGACAGATTTTATTTCTATCAGCCGTATTGCGCCACGCAGCCCAGCACGGCCACCGGCGTAAAGTATCTGATCGAGGAAGCTGATCGTTACCGCATGACGATGGAAAATTACGCCCGTGCGTGTAAGGCGGCGGAGGACGAGGAATACGGCGCGCCAGAGGACGATTGGGAATGCTGACGGGAGGTGACGGATTATCTCCGGCTTAGTTTACAAGCAGCGTTTCAAGAATCCCAATTATAAAAGCACAGCCAGCAAGAACTATGCCCATATTCGTTATATCGCCACCCGTCCAAGAGTGGCGAAAAACGAGGGCATGACCCACGGCCTGTTTGGAAAGCTGGCACCCGGAGCCGTCACCTCGTTTGAGGACTGGCGGGACATTGCGCGACTGGTGTACCAAAATTCCAAGAAGCACATCACCATGTATCGCAGTGTGGTTTCCTTTGACGAGGCCATCGCCGAAGAACTGCTGCTGACCAATCAGTCGGCATGGCGGCGCTACATTGACAACCATATCCTGACGATTGCGAAAAAGAACGGAATACAGGTGGAAAATCTGCAATGGGCGTGTGCGCTGCACAAGGAGAAGAACCACCCCCATATCCATGTGGTGTTTTGGGATACTTCCCCGGAGGCTACCAAAATCAAAAACCTTTTTACGCCGCCTGCTGTGCCTAATGCAATCCGTAGGCAGATGATTAAAGACACCTTTGCCGATAAAATCCGGGCATTCGGGCAGGAAAAGAATTTTGCCGCCGCTGAAATCCGGCGGCTCACTGATGGGCTGGTAGACGAGTTTGAACGCAGTATCCGCCAGCTTGAAGCAAGAAAATATAAACGGTTGCGGGAGGAATACGACGCTGAGGACGAGTTTTCAGACACCTTCGATTTTGGAGATAAGGTACTGGACGCCATCGCTGACCGGGTGTCCAAAATCAAGGCGGCCCTGTCGGGACATGGTCGGATTGCTTATCAGCTTTTACCGCCTGATGTGAAAAAACAGGTGGATGCGCTGGTTCGTTTCCTTTTGAAGAACGTCCCCGCATTGTGTGAGCAGAAAGAGGCTTATGTGCAGAGTAAGTTAAAAATGACCCTGCTCTATGGCGGCAGCAAGGACTATATTGCTTCAATGAAAACCAGATTTGATGCAGAAGCGGATAAGATTATTGCCAATCGGATTTTAGGCATGGTAAAAACGCTGAACCGGCTGGATAGTGAAGGGCGGTCCGCCGAGTACCGGAAGGAACGCCGCCTGTCTTATATGGAAACCATGCTGTTGGAAACACTCTATATGCTCTCCGGCCTGACGGATGCCAATAACCAGCAGCTTGAGGACGGGCGTCTGAACGCTGGCGGCGATTTTTCTAAGGACACAAAAAAAGAATTGTATCTCCAAAATCAAGATAAAGGCTACGAGCATTGACCCAGCCGCTTTCCGGCCGGGCTTTTCCATGCCGGAAAGGAGAACCGTGGATATACAACCAAAAAGATATTATGACGGGTGCGGTGTCGCCAACCATGGCAGCGCCGCATTTTACGAGTATCCCGAAGGCCATCCCTGCAAGGGCTGTCCGTATCAGTTCCCTGTAAGTGTACCGAGCTGTACCATGGGTAGCCGGCCGCCAGACTGTGTATGGCATTTCTATCAAAAAATGATAAGACGGAGGAAATGAGTTGAAAACAAGACAGGAATTTTTAGAGCACTTCTTTACCCGGCTGCGGCAGGCAGGGTTCCGGGTGGAGCCGCTGCCGGACGGCGACCTTGCCGCCGAGGTTTACGCCGGGAATCCCCTGCTCTGCGTGGTGACACGGGATGGGGAGATCATCTATGAAACCTATGACCGCGATAACGCACGGGCGATGACACAGGCGGCGGAAGAAACACGCAGGGCGCAGGACTGCCACAGTGAGCCGCCCTTCCCCAACATGGAACGCATGGAAACGGTCAACCTGACCGGCGGCGCCTATTATAAAGTGTTCGAGAGCGCCACCGTGGTTCTGCTCTGCCGCAGGACGGAGCTGTTCGGCTATGAATTTGTGACCTGCCAGAAAGCCGTTCCCAAGCATAACACCCGGCGCTTTTACCGGGGACAGTATTTTTATGACCCTGTGGCTGCACAGGAAAGCTTCATGGAGCGCAGCGGCTTGACACTGCAAAGCCCGCCGCAGTTCTCCCATGAGGAACTGCGGCTGCTGGTATCCTGCTGTACCAGGGCTGTCTGTCTGGATAATGAACTGGATACCACTGACGAAAACCGGATCAATTCCCTGATGGCAAAGATGGAATATTATCTTCCCTCCGAGCAGGAGTTGTCCCCACTCCACTGTTTTCAGAATGAACCGGAAAGGGGTATGACCCATGAAAAGTAAGACTGAATTTTATAAGGCGTTTTTTGAAGCCATCGAGAAAAAGGGCTTTTCCATACGTCCGCCGTCCTCACCGGACTATGTGGCCGATCTCTATTACCGGGATAAGCCCATCGCCTTTTATGGCAAGCAGGACGCCATCATCAAAAACCCGTTTGTAGAGGTGGACGAGAAGCTGATTGACCGGCTCCAGAGCATTGCGAGGACAACTGCTATCGGCTGCGGCATCTGCTCTGACAAGCCCTTTGACGATTCACTTGCCGCCAAGGAACAGGGCGGTGTGGTAAAAATCAATGAGCAAAACGGGGTGGTGCTGGCGTGTAAGCACCATCCCATCTTTGACTATGTGCTGTCCACCTACCGCAAGGACGCCGAGCATGGGGACGTCGCCATCCAGCGGCAGTATTTTTATAACAAGGAGGCCGCCTTTGAGAATTTTGCCCTGCGCAGCGGCCTTGTGGATGAAAAGAAGCTGTTTTCTGAAACAGAATTGAAAATCCTCCACGCTGGTCTTGTCAAAATGCGTACGGTTGACAATGACCTTGACGCGGAGGACTTAAACTCGGTGGCGGCCCTGATTGACCGGATCGAGGATATTGTACCGGAGCTTTGCAAGAAAGAGCGGGCATTTGATTTTACCAAGCTGTTCAGCCAGATTGAAAACGTGCTGGAACGATAAAAGGCCCCGCTGTCAGCAACGAAGCCTTTACTCTCTGAATTGGAGCAGCTTGTAGGGTTCCACATTTAAAGCTCTTGCAATATTGAACAAAATTTCCATTGAGAACGGACGGATGATGTTTGGGGCTTCAATCGCGCTTAAATGGGAACGGCTGACACCGGATTTCTCAGCTAACGCTTCCTGCGTCATTCCCTCCCGCTTTCGGTAAAATGAAATATTCAGCCCGATTTCAATATAATAATCCTTGTTTTCAAAAGCAATATGATTATTCGGCATAGCAAACCTCCTAACCATATTATTGTACCTTCTTCAATAAAAAGCATAAATTATTTATAGTAAAGCTATTGCACTATAATATAGAGCAAAGTATAATTGGAACAGACGGAACGTAAAAGAAAACGGCTCCGCAGACAGGATGCGGAGCCGTGAATCATTGCCTTTTTCGGGATCAGGCTTGATTACGCCCTGTTCCTGTTCCACCTCATTGATGTGCTTTAACAGCACCTATTCAATATAGTTGGTTAAGGAGCGGTGTTCGGCGGTTGCCAGTGCCCCGGTTTTGTAAAAGACTTCATCCTTTTTATTAGTAGCCATAAAATATATCTTTCACTTGATTGGTTTAGATATATTGTATGGTAGTTTTTTGACTTTATATACTGTCACTTAGCAGGTAAGTGATAGCAAATTAAACTTAACCCCAAAAGGAGTGTGAATAAATGAACCAACCACCACAAGGCGAATCCATATGGGGAACCATCAACACCTGTACGGAAATCGCCCTCAACATTTACATGATTATTGCACGGGACGCGGACGGGATTGAGCATACCGGCATCATGGCAAGAAAAGAAACAGCAGAAAAGAATCTATCCGCTAAGGCGGTAAGAATGGCCGAGCAGGACGGCGACTGGCTTTACTATGATGAAAACACCAAGGACATCCCTATGTTTGAAGTGCTTCAGCGCAAGATGGCGGCCTGCAAACGGGTGGAAACCGCCGTGATGGAGCAGATGGAGGAAATTAAACGAAATGGCAGACTGAATCTGACGGATTATTTCGGGGAGTGTAATCCTCCCATGGAAACGCCACAGGGCGGTGTCGTGGATCGGCTTCATATCCGCAACGGCATCTACTTCACGCAGGATGACCATGAAATGAAATTTGCCGTGCATGAAGCGGTAGCGGATAATTTCATGTCCCCCATAGCTACTGAATTTGGGCAGAAGCAGGGGGAATATTTGTTTTATGATATGACCGCCAGCGCAATTCCGCTGAATGAACTGAAAAATGTCTTTGACGAGACGGAGGCGCTGATTGTGTCGGAGGACAGTCTGTATGCCACCTTGAAAAACCGGTTTGAGGGATACACGGTCGAGTATAATGCGTGTATGCCGGAGGAATACCGGATACCGGAAGTCAACGCTCCGGATAGCCTGTTTCTGGCAGTACAGTTGGAGCAGGTCAAGGATATGGAGAAACAGGAAGTGTCGCCTGCCATCACAGCGGAGGAAGAATACGGCGAGCAGGTGGACTATGGAGTGGAGCCCTGAAGCAGGGATATGCTGTGTTGCTTGCCATGATTCTTTGTCTGACTGGTTGTGCGACGGGGACAGAACCGGAAGTTACTGCTGCAGAACCCTTGCCAGCCATTGTTGACGAGACAGAGCCTGTAAACATTCCGAAGGGTACGGCCACGAAGGAGGACTGCGCTTTATGTGGTGATTGCAGCATATGGGGATATTACAGCAAACTGGACTCCATTGGCGTACTCAACCTTGCAAGCGGGGACATTAACAATCTGCGGATTTTTGAGTACGAGGATGACGGTACACGCAGGGATAATTCAGGGCATTCAAGTATGATGATAGCGAACGATGGCGATGAGCGATACAGCCACATGACGGAGGTGATTTTTTGAAACAGGTCTATATCGCAAGTCCCCTTCGTGGGGACTACGATACCAACATCCGCAATGCGGTGAAATATTGCAGGCTGGCGGCGGAAAGCGGTGTGCTTGCCCTGGTCCCGCATATTATTTTCAGCCAGTGGTGCAACGATGCGATTCCGGAACAGAGGGAACAGGGCTTAAAACTTGGACTGGAGCTGCTGACCCATTCCGAGGAATTATGGGTGATGGGAGAGCATATCAGCGAGGGTATGCGTGGAGAAATTGCATTTGCGGAGGAGCATGGCATCCCGACCTTTTTTATGAGGGAACCAACGGTTCCGCTGTATTATCCAATCAGCGCAGATGAAAACCATCTGCTTTCCCGGATGGACTGTACCCCTGACGGTGCGAAAGAAAACTACGAGGGGAAAATGGTACTCTTACGGCATGAAAATTTAGCCGGGAAGTACCGGACGCCCATCAACCAGCTATGGCTCTGCACCCATGGTCCCGGCTGCCGTCCTGACTTTGTGCATAGTGATACCATACATCTGCGGCATCCGGTGGACGATGATTATATGGTAGTTGGCCGTGGCGACGTTTGGGGCATCCCAAAGCCGGAAACACTGGAATGGCTGGCCACTCTCTATCCTGCATTGGTTGAAAAAGCAGCATTGCAGGCAGAAACGGCGGCAGACGAGGAACTGTGCCGATGAAGAAAATAGAAAAGCTGATTTTAAGCGGAGTCATCATTGGCTTTGGCACAATCTTCAACCTGTTTTTTACGGCCGCGCTTCATGGGCTTTTATCCCGCCAGTATGATAGGTTGACCCTTATCCCTCTGTTCCAGTGTATTTCAGGGCTTTTCACGCAGCAGCGGCAGCTACTCATGTTTCTGTCCTTTGAGGGATTTATCTGGCTGTGCTGTGTCCTCTTTTGGGTGCAGAATGACCGGCCTTATCAGAGTGATTTAATCAAGGTGGCCGGGGACATCTGCACCCCGGCTCCCGTTGGGCAGTTCCAGCACGGTTCCTCACGCTGGCTGCGGGAGGATGAAAAGGACAGGACGTTCAAAACACAGGTAATCGACCCCGACAATCCGGTCATTCAAATGCTTCTGAACACAGGGTATGACGATCTGCCCTTTATGAAGAAAAAAGAACACCCGCAAGCAGAAACCGGGCGGGAGGAACTGCGGCAAGGCTCTGAAAAGACAGAGCCGGACAAAGCCGCCGTCCTTCCGCCTGTTTCTATATATGAAAAACAAAGCAGAGAAAAGGAGGACGAGAATTTTGAAACGGTGGCTTATGATGTTACGGCTCCTGATTTGAAGCCGCAGGAGGAAGAAACGGCAGAAATGGTCCCGGAGAGCAGAAGCGGAGAGTCTGACCCCGTTCAGCTATTTCCAAGCGGCGGAATCGTGGTGGGCATGGAGAAGCATGGACATAAGGAAAAACTGTACTGCATCGGGGGCGACACCCACACCTTGACCATCGGCGCGACCCGTTCAGGAAAAACACGGTGTCTTGTGGTACAGTCCATCTGTTCCCTTGCACTATCTGGGGAAAGTCTTGTGGTCAGCGATCCAAAGGCGGAACTATTTGACTACACATCGGTATTCTTAAAAAAGCTGGGGTACGAAGTTATCTGTCTTGATTTTAAGAACCCGGAGAAAAGCACGCGTTACAACCTGCTTCAACCGGTCATTGACGCGGTAAAGGAAAAGGACATGGAACGTGCCGAGATGTATGCCTGGGACATCACCAACATTCTTGTGGGCGATAACACGTCCAACGAGAAGATTTGGGAGAATGGAGAGAAATCCACCATAGCGGCGGCAATCCTCTGCGTGGTGGTAGACAATACCAAGCGGCCGGAGTACCAGAACCTCACCAACGTCTACTGGTTTATTGCGGAGATGAGCAAATCTGTGGGAGGAAAATCACCCATGAGCGAATACATGAAGAAGCTCCCCAACAGCCATCCGGCGCGGGCGCTGATGTCGATTGCGGAGGTGGCGCCCAGTCGGACAAAGGGCAGCTTTGACACCTCCGCCCTGACCACCCTGCGGCTGTTTATTTCCCGCTCCGTCTACTCAATCACCCACAAAAGCGATTACAATATCGCTGACATCGGGCGAAAAAAACAGGCGCTGTTCCTGATCCTGCCGGACGAGAAAACCACCTACTATCCAATCGCCAGCCTGATGGTGTCACAGCTCTATGAACTGCTGGTGCGCCAGTCGGATATGCGCGGCGGGCGGCTGGAGCGCAGGGTGAATTTTGTTCTGGATGAGTTCGGAAATTTTACCAAGCTGAATGATTTTACAAACAAACTGACTGTGGCAGGCGGGCGCGGGTGCAGATTCAATCTGTTCCTGCAATCCTTTGAGCAGCTCACCCAGAAATACGATAAAGAAACAGCGGCCATCGTCAAATCCAACTGTCAGACATGGGTGTATTTGCAGGCGGACGATAAGGAAACCTTGCAGGACGTATGTGACAAGCTGGGCAAGTACACCACCTCAGCCTATCAGCTATCCAGCCAGCATGGGCGGTACGTCAACCCCAGCAGCTCCCACAGCGTCAGCCTTGTGGCGCGGGAGCTTTTGACCACGGATGAAATACGGCGGATCTCCCGCCCCAATCAGATTGTAATCAGCCGCGCCCACCCAGCCATGATGTATGCGCCCGACCTGTCACAGTGGTATTTTAACCGGATGTGCGGGCTGGGCGACCCGGAGCACAACCGGAAGGTGCGGGAGAGCAGGGAGGCGGCCCGGCCTGTCCTTTCCAAAAAGACCGGGGAAATCCCGCTGTGGAATATCTGGGTGTATTACACTAAGGACTTGCAGCTCAAAGAAGCACAGCAGAAGTCGCAGGCGTTCGCTTCACAGGCAGGCGCTATGTTTTCATCATTAAAAGGATACAAAAAAGGAGGCTCAGACAAGAGTGAGGATGACGATTAGAAAGGTAAAAAGTAAATGGAGAGCGGCAGCCACAACCGGGGCGGCCGCTCTTTTCCTGCTGGCGAACAGTATAACGGCCTATGCGTCCGGAGGAGGGATTCAGGACAGCCAGATTGCCAAAGGCACGGAAAAGCTGATCCAGGACGCCACCACATGGCTTATGGTGCTGGCACCCGTGGTGGCCGGTCTGCTGATTATCTATTTCTGCATCCGCAGAAGCGCGGCTGATGAGATGGATCAGAAAAAATGGAACAACCGTATCGTGGTTGCCATTGTGTCCTGCATCGGCGCGGTGCTGGGCAGCGCCACCCTCAATATCATCATCAGCTATTACCAGTAAGCCGATATAAGTAACCCGTGAGAATCCGCAGGAAAACCCTGCGGTTTTTCTATATCCAATTAAAAAAACAAACAAAGAAGGAGATCAAACACTATGAAAAACATGATGAACAAGGCAACGGAGAAGGTCAACAATCTGGCAGTGCGCGGCTATATCATGGGGGTGCAGGCTAAGGAAAAAATCATGGACACTTTAACAAGACGCAGTGGTGAAGGATTCGTGGACACCGCCTTAAAGATCTTGATTTCTGTGGTGGTGGGAGCTTTGTTGCTGGCAGGTTTGTATATGCTCTTTAAGGACACGATCCTCCCCACCCTGACCCAGCGTATCAAAGACCTTTTTGACTACAAGGGTTAATGACCGGCGTGGCCGTCCCGTATGGGGCGGCCCTATCTTTTTGGAGGACACGATATGAAGATTACAGCAAAAATCACGGCGCAGTTCGCAGATAAGGGAAGGCTGAAAGCTATTGCCACTGTCTGCCTTGATGGTAGCTTTCTGATTACCGGAGTGCGTGTGGCAGACTGTGAAAAAGGGCTGTCGGTGTTCATGCCCAGCCGCCAACTGAAAAGCGGCGAATATAAGGACATCTGCTTTCCCATAACACCGGAACTGCACCGGCAGATCAAGGATACCGTCCTTGAAGCTTTTGAACAGGCAGCACAGGAAACGGAAGCAGCACAGCCTGCGGCTGACGAACCGCAGGCATAGGGATTGAAGAAAGATAACGCCCGGTGGGAAAGTCATTTTCCACCGGGCAGGGAGGTGATTGTTTGGAAATTATCCTTGTGCTGTTGATAGTGGCGGTGTTAAACGGCGCGGTGACTTTTATCGACAGTATGCTTGCCGACCTTGTTCCCATGACACTCCACGCCGACCAGTACATGACGGCGGCTGGCGGGGGTAGCATGGTGGACGTGCTGTTTGAAATCCTGCTGGGGTTCGGTGTGTCGCTGATTATCCTGAAATTTCTCAAAAAAGGGTTTGAGTGTTACGTGATGTGGACGGACGGCGACCCGGACAGTGAGCCGATCCAGCTTATTATCCGGTTTGTGCAGGCAATCGCCGTGGCGGTCTGCTTTCCGGTCATGTACGGCTGGCTGGCGGACATTACGGAGAAACTGACAAACCAGCTTATCACGGCAATCGGCGCGTCAACCAATTATGACTGGCAGGCGTGGGTAAACGGCCTGTCCTCGGCAGGGCTTGTGACTGCCATCTTCGGACTGGTGTTTGTCATCTGCTACTTTATTCTTTATTTCCAGTTCCTTATGCGGGGCGTGGAGATTATGATCCTGCGGATTGGCCTGCCCCTTGCCTGCACCGGTCTTTTGGATAATGACAAGGGCGTATTCAAGACCTATCTGACCAAGTTTTTTCAGTCTACGGTGGCGGTAATGGTGCAAATCAGCCTTTGCAAACTGGGGGTCGGCATGATGATGAATGTAGGAATTAACCTCAATGTCTTTTGGGGGATTGCCTGTCTGGTTCTCGCTATCAAAACGCCAAGGTTCCTGAGCGAGTTTATGGTCCCTACAGGCGGAGGGGGAGGTATGGTCAACAATATTTACCATTCTGTCCGGCTGGTCGGCATGGCAAAAAACCTGATGAAGTAAGGAGGTGGCGGCATGATTACGCTTGACGATATTTCCATGGCCGTCATCGTCCTGATCCGGGCGGGCGCCGTGTTCCGTTTTATCTACTGCATGGTGCGGCTTCAAGGTGCCGAGGAAGAACAGGCGCAGTATAAGAAACGGGTAAAGAACACGGTGATGTTCTATGTGATGGCAGAATGTATCTGGCAGATCAAAGAAATTGTGTTCTACTATTACGGGGCATAGGAGGCGGAAATGAACGAAATCAATCTTTACATCCCAACCGGGGTAAAGGCGGAGAATGAACTTTTTAACGGATTCGGGAAACGGGAGCTTTTGCAGAGCACCATCGGTTCCCTGTTCGGGGGTGCGATTGCCGCCCTGTTGTGGCTGATTGCCGGGAATGTGGCGCTGACCGTTGTAGCGGTTCTGTCCGGCATTTTTGGTTCGGTGATGATGTGTACCAAAGACCAGAACAACCAAAGCGTGGTTGACCAGATCGGCAATATGGTCCGGTTCTGGCGCAGCCAGCAGATTTTCCCCTATCGCATGATTGACGAGTGGGGGATGAAGAAAGGAGCATAATTATTTGAAATTTCTTGACCTGTTTGCAGGAATCGGCGGATTCCGTAGAGGTCTCGAAAGAAGCGGACATACCTGTATTGGTCATGTCGAAATTGATAAATACGCAAATAAAAGCTATATGGCAATGTATGGGCTGGAAGCCTGCCCCTATGGGGTGGACTCCGGCCCTAATTCCTGTAAAATGTGCAGCCCGGAGGTGAGAGAAGACTGTGACGGAAAAACGTGTAACGGAGAATGGTACGCAAAGGACATTAAGCAGATCAGAGCAGGAGAAATTCCAAAAGCTGAAATCTGGACTTTTGGGTTTCCTTGTACCGACATTAGTATCAGCGGCCGAATGGCAGGACTTCATGGAGAGAGAAGTGGACTTTTTTTTACAGTTGTTGGTCTGCTCAAAGGCACGGCTCCCCAAGATAAACCCCGATACCTTATCGTTGAGAATGTTAAACATCTTGTGTCAAGCGAAAAAGGCACAGCTTTTACCACCGTTCTCTTTGAACTATGGGAAGCAGGGTATGACACAGAATGGTGTGTTGTTAATTCCAAAGAGTTCGGAGTTCCCCAGCACCGGGAAAGGGTGTACCTTGTTGGACATCTTAGAAACGGACGTGCCGGAGAAATATTTCCTCTCGGCCGAGCAAACCCTGCGCCTGTTAAAAGACTCATAGACGGAAAGCAGGGCAAACGGGTTTACGACCCATCCGGCACGTCCATTACCCTGACGGCAAATGGCGTCGGCTTTGCCGGACGAACCGGTCTGTATGCGGTGGAACAGCAGATACCGCCCTGCGCCACCTTCATTGACCTGTCAAAAAAGCCGCAGTTTACGGAAAGCGCCCGTTGCCTGCGGGCAAGGCAGTATTCCGGAATCGGCAATTTCAAAGGGGAAACCTCCGGTGTTTTTATCTGTGAGGGACACCCGGACTGTGTGAGGGCTGTCATTACCCCTGGCCGGCTGAATAAGCGGCAGAACGGCAGAAGATTCAAAGAGTCGGGAGAACCCTGCTTTACGCTCACCTGTCAGAATCAGCATGGTGTTTTAATCTGCTGTTATGATGAGGGACTTCCCATACGGGAGGCAAAAGCGGAAGGCTATACTACGGCCCACCATGGCGACGGCATCAATCTCGCCTATCCCAACAGCAGGGTGAGCCGTGGCCGTGTTGGCAAACAATGCTCCCAAACTCTGCTTACCGGTGGCAGCATGGGCGTAATGCTGTGTTGCCGTATCCGCAGGTTAACGCCGAGGGAGTGCTGGCGGCTTCAAGCCTTCGAGGACTTCCTGTTTGACCGGGCAAGGGCGGCTGGGATCAGCGATGCCCAGCTTTACAAGCAGGCGGGTAACGCTGTCACTGTCAACGTGGTGTATGAAATCGGCCTGCAGCTGGCAGAGATTGGGGGCGGTGCATGAGGTTTCAAGTCATTTATGCCGACCCGCCGTGGGCGTATCAGGTCTATTCCAAAAAAGGACAGGGACGGAGCGCCGAAAATCATTATCACACCATGGGGAAAGAGGACATTTATGCCCTTGATGTGGCAGGGATTGCAGCGGAGGACTGTGTTCTGTTTCTGTGGGTGACGTTTCCCTGCTTATTGGAAGGCTTAGAAGCAATCCGGCGCTGGGGATTTACTTATAAGACACTCGGCTTCTGCTGGGTGAAGCGGTGTAGAAAACAGACGGATAAATGGTTTTGGGGGCTGGGCTTCTGGACAAGAGCCAACCCTGAACTGTGCCTGATTGCGTCGAAAGGCCATCCAAAGCGCGAATCCAAAGGCGTCCACTGTATTGTAGACACGCCGGTGGAGCGCCACAGCAAAAAGCCGGACGAGGTGCACCGCCGCATTGAGCAGCTTATGGGAGATGTTCCCCGTGTGGAGTTGTTCGCAAGGGAACCATATGATGGCTGGGTATGTCTGGGGGATGAAATTGACGGGCTGGACATACGGGAAGCCATTCAAAATCTAAAGGAAATGGAGGATTTTCATGCTATGGATTGATCACATCAATCTGTTTATCGCCACCCTGCTGTTCGCACTGTTTGCAGGGCGGCTCTGTGACATGGCTCTGCGCCGTTACCTGAAACGGGAGGAACTGCCGCTTACCGCCCATATCACCATGGCGGTGGCGGCGGTCTTTTTATGCCTGCATGGGTTTTCCATGAAGGCGCTGCGTTCCATCCTGCTGTGTCAAGTGCTGATTATGGCGGGCGCCTGTGACGCCGCTACTTATGAAATACCGGACTTCCTGCACCTTTTCATTGTCATGGCGGGGCTGATGGGGTTACAAACCTTACCGGCCCTGCTGGGCTTTGTGCTGGTTCCCCTCCCATTTCTGATTGCCGCCGTGAAAACGGACAAAATTGGTGGTGGCGATGTGAAGCTGATGGCGGCCAGCGGCTTTGCCCTCGGTGTGACAGGCGGTGTCTGGATGATGGTATGGGGGCTGTTTATGGGGCTTTTATGGAACGCCGCTTTCCGGCGTGAAACACCAAGCATCCCACTTGCGCCCTTTCTGGCCTTTGGCTGTTTTATGGCGCTGCTGCCAACTTAAATTTTGAATTTGGAGGAAAAAATAAATGAAGAAATTACTGCAAAACCGTATCGTGGTGGGGCTGATCTGCATTGTGGTGGCGCTTGTCATCTGCTTTGGACTGACGCCCATGTTCAACGACGCCCTGAAATCCAAGGTGGAGATTGTGCGCGTCAGCACGGAAATCAAAAAGGGCGATGAAATCACGCCGAAAATGCTCACCACCGTGGAGGTGGGCGGCTATAACCTTCCCGGAAACGTCGTTTACAAGGCCGAGGATGTGATTGGCAAGTACGCCAATACAGACCTTTACAAAGGCGACTATGTGCTGGAGAGCAAGCTGTCCGACACACCCCAGCTTAAAAATGAATATCTGACGGAGCTGGACGGTACGAAGCGGGCGATTTCCGTCACCATCAAATCCTTTGCCGCAGGGCTGTCCGGCAAGCTGGAACGGGGCGACATTGTTTCGCTGATTGCCAGTGATGTGGGCGAAGCAAGGCAGACCTTGATCCCCGCCGAACTGCAATATGTTGAAATCATCGCCACCACAGCCAGCAGCGGCACGGATAACAACGTGCAGGAGGAAAGGTCGGACAGCGAGGACGCCGAACTTGCCTCTACCATCACCGTCCTTGCCACGCCAGAACAGGCAAGGCTCCTTGCGGAGCTGGAGCAGACCGGGAAACTTCATGCCGCTCTTGTGTACCGTGGCGGCAGTGAGAACGCCCGGAAATTCCTTGATGAACAGGGGAAGGTGCTGGAGGAGCTGTACTCCGTAGAAACAGAAGAAAAAGAGGAAAGCGAGGGCGTTTCGGGTGAAAGCCAGAATACAGACAGCGCACCGGCACCGGCTCCCGGTGAAGCAGCCGACACAGGCACAGAAAATGAAGCACAGGAATAAGGGAGGGAGGTCACGATGGAACAGGATAAAATTTTAGCTGTCATGGGCAGCCCCGGCAGCGGCAAGACCACCACTGCCGTCAAGCTGGCGGCGGCCCTGGCAAAACAGAAGAAAAATGTCATAGTGGTGTTCTGTGACCCCTTTACGCCGGTGGTTCCGACCCTTTTGCCCCCGGACGCGGTCCACGATACGTCACTGGGAGAACTGCTGACCGTACCGGGGCTGACGCAGGCGGATATTCTGAATGCCTGTGTGTCCGTGCCGGGGCAGGAATATATCAGCCTGCTGGGGTACAGGGGCGGCGAGAGTCTGATGAAGTACCCCAAAATCACGAGGGATAAGGCGGTGGAACTGTTCGTTTCCCTGCGGTATCTGGCCGACTACATCATTCTGGACTGTGCCGCCGTGTTTGAGGCCGACCCCGCATCCTTTGTGGGGATTGAGATTGCGGACAGGGTTCTACGGCTGGGAACGGCGAACCTCAAAGGCATTTCTTATTATCAGACCCACACGCCCATGCTGGCGGACAGCCGGTTTGACAAGGAACGCCATCAGACGGCAATCGGGTGTCTGAAGGTTGGACAGGATTGGGAGTCCGCATCCGGGCAGTACGGCTGCGTGGATTATGTGCTGCCCTATGTGGCGGAACTGGAACAGCAGGACAATGAACGGGCGCTGTTTCTGCCGCTTCAGACACCGGAAAGCGCCCCGTACAGTGCGGAGATTAACCGGATTGTGGCTGTGCTGTTCGGACTCCAGACAGCGCCCGCCGTAAAGGAAAAAGGCGTAAAAAAGAAAGGCGCCGGTTCCGCCGTTCCCCTGCAGGCGGCAAAAGGCGGCTTGAAGCTGCCCTTTGCCAGAAACCGGGGCGAGTTTCAATGCTGACGGTCCGGCATATGGAGCTTGCCGATGCCAATGCCTATGTGACAGAATATCACCGCCACCACAAGGCCGTGCGGGGACACCGCTTTTCCCTTGCCTGCTATGAGGCCGGGCGGCTGTGCGGCGTTGCCATCGTGGGGCGGCCGCGGTCACGCTGGATTAACCAGCGTACTACCGTGGAGGTGCTGCGGCTGTGTACGGACGGAACACAAAACGCCTGTTCTAAACTGTACGGAGCCTGCCGCCGTGCGGCAAAGGCATTGGGCTATGACAGGCTTATCACCTATATTTTAGAGGACGAGGACGGAAAAAGCCTGTTGGCAAGCGGTTTTTCCTACTGTTATACCAATAAGGGCGGGAGCTGGAACCAACCGGGCAGGCCGAGAACCGACAAGGCCCCGGTCTGCCCCAAACAGTTATATGAAATCATCCTCAACCGAAAGGAGGAACCCGAAATTGCAGGAAGCAATCAACATTCATAATATTGGGTTGCTGGGCGGAGAAATCCGCCTGCGGCCTTTTCCCGAAGTCCTAAAGGAAGTGCAGGAGCATATCACAAAACACTATGCGTCCACCTTGAAAGACGACCCGGACGAGAGCCGGGAGCTGATTAAGTCCTATATCCAGAAATACCTTGAAGCGAACCGGATCGGCGTGGCTGACACCGAACCGGGGGAACTGTGCGAACTGATTTACGGTGAAATGACCGGCTTTTCGTTCCTGACGAAATACTTGTACCGGGACGATGTGGAGGAAATCAACATCAACCAATGGAAAGATGTAAAAATCACCTACTCAAACGGCGACATTCTGCCGAGTAAGGAGCATTTCAATTCACCCCAGCACGCCATTGATGTAATCCGCCGTATGCTCCACAAGTCCGGCATGATTTTTGACAGCGCACAGACCATCGTGGTGGGGCATCTGTCCAACAAAATCCGCATCACGGTCATGGGGGACGGCGTGATTGACAAGGATAAAGGACTTTCCGCTTCCATCCGAATCGTTAATCCCCGCAAGCTGACCAAGGAACAGTTTGTAGGCTTTGGTACGGCGACCGCTGAAATGCTGGACTTGCTGGCGGCCTGCTACTGTCACGGTGTTTCCATGTGCATCACCGGGGCGACTTCCAGCGGCAAGACCACCCTCATGTCATGGATTTTAGGGCAGGTCCCCTATAACAAGCGGATTGTCACGCTGGAACAAGGCTGCCGTGAATTTGACCTGACTGTGACGGACGAGGACGGAAATGTGCTGAATAACGTGGTACACCTTGTCACCCGCTTTTCCGACGATCCCAAGCAGAACATTACCCTTGTGAAGCTGTTGGAAACCACGCTGACCATCAACCCGGATTGTGTGGCCGTCGCGGAGATGAAAGGCGCCGAGAGTATGCAGGCCATCAACGCAGCCAATACCGGCCATGCGGTCATCACCACTATTCACGCCAATTCCTGCGCTGATACCTATTACCGCATGGTGACGCTGTGCAAGCAGAGCTATTCCATGGATGACGCCACCCTCATGGGGCTGGCGACCAAAGCGTTCCCCATTGTGGCCTTTGCAAAAAAGCTGGAGGACAACAGCCGCCGCCTGATGGAGATTTCCGAGTATGAATATCTGCCGGACGCCGGAAGCTCCGGTGGCAGCAAGCAGCGTATGCGCACCCTGTTCCGGTTCAATATTACGGACAACCGCATGGTGGACGGCAAGCCGAAGATTATCGGCCACTATGAAAAGGTGGAGCCGCCCTCGGAAAGCCTGCTCAAACGCCTGCGGGAAAATGGAATGTCCTACACGGCGCAGCAGCGGCTTTTCAGTGCATAGAGGAGGTGTTTTGAAATGAGCCTTGTCGCAATGAAACAGCCTTATCTGTTACAGATTATGTATGATATGAGCCATTGAATCCGCGCACGGATTATGACAATTTTGGGCGTATGGTGTGCTGGCATAACCGCTATAATCTGGGCGATGAACACAGCTTTGCCGATCCCAGCGACTTTTTGCAGGATTTGGTCCGGCGCACGGTATCGGAGTATGCCCTGTTTGAGTTTGTGCGCTCCGGCAAAGCGCCTACCACAGAGTTGAAATTCGACCGCTCCCGTGGCGGTTGGGAAATCAGCAGCTATGACAATTACTTCAAAAAGTGGTATCATGGCGATTTTTTTGAGGGTAGTCTGGAAGCCAGTAAAAGTGGGGTAAAGGACAACCTGATTGAAACCATGTCCAATGCGGGATTGCTGGAAATCGCGGGACAGAAGAACATTATCCTGCCGCTGAACCTCTACGACCATTCCGGCCTGCGTATGTCAGCATCCTCGTTTATCGGACGCGCCCAGCATGCCGAATGGGATTCCGGTCAGGTGGGCTGGATTTACGCCACCGCAGAGAATATCCGCACCGAGTATGGGAACTGCTCCGCCGAGAGCGTGGAAAAGGCAAGGGCACTGCTGAAGTCCGAAGTGGAAACTTATGATTATTACCTATCAGGCCAGTGCTATGGGTTCCGGTTATATGAGAATGGCGAGGAAACGGACAACTGCTGGGGTTTTCTCGGCGCGTTTTCTGACGTGTTGAAGGGGATTGCCGGGGAAGTCCTGCCGGAGAGCCACCGCGACATGGTGGAGCATCTGCGTGAGGTGTCCGACACCGTGACCCGTGAAAAGGGGTATGAGGACTTTATGGAAGATTTAGAGGAAATGGAGGAATAAAAGAATTGACATTACTTGTAACGATTGCGTTTTTACTGGCGGTAACGGGCAGCTTTCTCATGCTCTCGTTATCGCCCTTTTCTTTTCTGGAGGGGCTGGCGGCTTTTGTAAAGCCGAAGAACCCCTCGATGAAAACCCGGATTGAGAGAAGCCGGAAAAATAAGCAGCCGAGGGGCTTGAAGCTGCTGTTCATGGAAACCAGGGAAACCCTGCGTGTGACGGGAAAAACCGGGCGGTTCACGGCGCTGTGTATCCTGTCCATGCTGTTGTTCGTGTTGGGCGTGATGATTGCGCTTACCATGAAGAACGGCTATCTGGTGCCGGTGCTGGCGGTGGGTTTTGCCCTGCTCCCGTTCTATTATGTGAAGTTTACGGCAGGGCGGCACAAAAAGCAGATCAACACGGAGCTGGAAACGGCGCTTTCCATCATCACCACCAGCTATCTGCGGGGAAAGAACACCATCATCCGCGCCATTGAGGAAAACCAACCTTATTTGAATCCGCCTGTGGCGGAGGTGTTCCGAAACTTTTTGCTGCAGGCCAAGCTAATCAATTCCAATATCAAAGAGGCGCTGGAACAGATGAAGCCCTGCATTGACAATGCCGTGTTCCATGAATGGGTGGACGCGGTGGTGGCGTGTCAGGATGATTACAACTTAAAATCCATCCTGCCGCCTATTGTGTCGAAACTCAGCGATATGCGGGTGGTGTCGGCGGAGCTGGACTTGCTGCTATTTGAGCCGATAAAAGAGTATATCACCATGATCGTATTGCTACTGGGTAGTATTCCCTTGATGTACTTCTTAAACGCCGAGTGGTATAAAACGCTCATGTTTACCGTTTTTGGAAAGGTGCTGCTGGCAGTCAGCGGAACGGTCCTCTTTGTGTCCATCGCCGCCGTTGCCAGGCACACCCGGCCCATCGAATTTAAGAGATAGTAGGAGGTGCTTTGAATTTGCAGAACATGATTTTGCTACTGTTTGCCCTGTTCTTTTCGCTGGGGCTGTATCTGACATTAGCGGCGGTGTTCAAGGTGCCGACCTATAAGGCGACCAAGGCGGTGCTGGGCGCGGTCAAAAAGAATAAGAAGCAGGCCAAAAACTCCGACGCCATCATTACGGAACTGGCGGCAAAGCTGGCAAAAATCCTGCCCATGGACGATTACAAACGGCGCAGGCTGACCGCCACCTTGAAATCGGCGGAGATTCCCGTGACCGCCGAGCAGTATGTAGCGGAGGCCATGGTAAAAGCCGGGCTGGTGTTTCTCTGTGCCATTCCCTGTCTGCTGGTGGTTCCCATCATTGCCCCGGCCTTTATGATTATCGGCATTGCGGTGTATTTTAATGAAAGCACCAAGGCGGACAAAAAAATCACGGCAAGGCGGGAAGAAATTGAATATGAACTGCCCCGGTTCGTGGCCACCATCACACAGGAGCTTCAGGCAAGCCGTGATGTGCTTTCCATGCTGGAAACCTATCAGCGAAACGCCGGTGCTGCCCTTAAAAATGAATTAGGGATCACGGTGGCGGATATGCGAACTGGCAACTTTGAGGGGGCGCTGACCCGGTTCGAGGCTAGAGTGTCCAGCGCCATGCTGTCCGATGTGGTGCGGGGGCTGATCGGCGTCCTGCGCGGGGATGACGGCGTGGCGTTTTTCCGTATGCTCAGTCACGATATGAAGCAGTTGGAACTCCAACGCTTAAAAAAGCTGGCACTGGAACGGCCGCCCAAAATCCGCAAATATTCCTTTATGCTCCTTGCCTGTATGCTGCTTTTGTTCATGGGCGTGATGGGCTATCAAATCCTCGGCACCATGTCGGGGATATTCTAAGGAGGGCTGCTTATGTTTCATAAGATACTAAAATCCAAGCAGGGCGAAGGCTATATTGATGTGGCAATCGGGCTTTTATGCTTAATGCTGGTAGTTGCCCTGGCCGTCAGTTTCCTGCCGGTCTTTACCGCCAAACAACAGCTTGATATATTCGCCACCGAGATTGTCCGTCAGGCGGAAATGGTAGGCGGCACCAACGTGGACAGCCGTATCAATGATTTAAAATCGGAAACCGGTCTTGACCCGTCTATCCGCTGGGATTGTGATTATTACAGTGGGAAAAAGGTACAGTTAAACGGCGATATTGAAGCGACGCTGACTGAAACCGTGGACATCGGCTTTTTCGTTTTCGGCTCGTTCCCTATTAAGATCACAGCCAAAGCAACGGGAAAGTCCGAAGTCTATTACAAGTGAGGTGGAGCCTATGAAAATCAGAAAAATCCTGCGGGAGAAAAGAGGCGAAGCCACCGTCCTGACGGTTGCCCTTATTTTGGGGCTTCTGCTCCTGATGTGCGCCATGGCGGAGTTTTTCCGGCTGGCTGTCATTGTGCAGGGAGTCCGTGACGGACTTACGTCATCGGTCATCACGGTGGCGACCACCAACTATGATGAAACCTACAACGGTTTGCGGGAGGGGTACTCCGGCGGCTATGTGCTGTCTGGCGACCGCTGGCAGGAAAACCTTGACTATGACGATGTGCTTGCCCGTATGGGTGTCCTTTTGGGAGCGGATATGGGCGGTGACACGCTGACAAAATGGCAGCCGGAAGGCTATGAATATCGGCTGTCCGGGCTGGAGGTGGAAATCCTTAATGCGCCTCTGACGCCGGGAAACACCAGTAAAAACTTTGAAGCAGACGCCCGGATTACCGTTGAAGTACCCCTGTCCTTTGGGTGGAGCATGGTGCCGCCGCTTCGTATGGAAGTCCGTACACGGGCAGCCTATATGCCCAAATTCTAAGGATTCTGAGGAAACGCGGAAATGTCTGGACGCGCAGGCAGATTCCCGTTATAATGGAGTCGGGTAAAGAAGTAAAGTGAGGTTCATTATGAAAAACGATTATAACCAAAAGAAACGTATCACCATTATTCTCCTTGCCGTTGTTGCGGTATGCCTTGCGGGAGGTCTGTTCTGGTACATGGGAACGCTGGGAAGCACCCAGCCGCCAGTGGCACTGGCGGAGAACCAGACGGAAACGGAGCCGACCGTCACAATACCGGAAAGCCAGCCAGATAGAACATCCAAGCCGGAAACAGTATCCGAGCCAGAGACAGCAACCGAACCGGAGACATCCTCTGAACCGGAGACAACAGGCGAACCAGAAACAGCAGCCCGGCAAGAGAAAGAAAGCAGCCGTGCCGCAGGAACCGTGACTGGAGCTGTGCGGGGAAAGCCTTCTGCGGATAAGCCCAAATCACCGGTGGAGGCAAAGCCCCCGGCAGAGCCGCCTGCGGATGCGCAGGAGAACACCGCACCGGTGGAGAATCCGGATGCGGGCGGCCAGTGCCAGCCGGAGCATACACCCCAGATGGAATCGGACCAGCCGCGGGCCGGGGAGAAAAAGGACGGAAAAATCTATGCTCCAGGTTTCGGATGGGTAGAAGATAAAGGCGGTGGTTCGGAGGTATATGAGGCTCCCAACGCAGGAACCGGTAAACCGATTGGTGAAATGTAAAACAGAATTATGATTATGAGGGATACAGTCATTGTGGCTGTATCCCTTATTTTTTTGGAGGTATGGATGAAAAAAATATACACTCTTTTTCTGGGTATTTTGATAGCATTAATCATTGCAGTCCCAGTATATGCGGCTGATCCGAATCTTGATGGCGGCGGTGGAAATATGGGAGAGGCAACAGGGACAAGCTGGTGGTCGCCGGGGCGAGACGGTGTTCGAGTTACCATAATCCGTGACAGTGATAATGCTCCGGTGACAGCACCGGTTGATTTTTCTAATGGAGCGAATAGCGATATTGTATTCCATTTTGAAAAATCAAGTAAGCTCTCCTACTGTAAAGGGACAGAACTGATACTCGACACAGATAAATACAAATGCTTCAGACCGAAACAGGCCATGCCTTATATTGTAAACTCGAAAAGCCGACCGGCCAGTATTGCGGCAATCCGCAGTTACTTTTGCAGGGAGGGGACGATGCAGGATATTGCCGTCGCCACGGGATTCCCTTATGAGGAGCTGGTCAGCGGGGCATATAAGCTATTGCTGGAGCCGATTGTATATGTCAGATACCATGACATCATGTATGCAATGACCGCAACAGAGGCAGCCTTATACAACAAGAAAGTATCGGGGGATCTGAAAAACAATCTGCTTAATGTTACGCACAAAAATCTTCCGATGGCTATGTTTTTGGAGACCGCCGACTTAGGGTTCCCGGCATGGGAGGGCCCGACCAATCAGGTTCAGGAGGATGAAAACATTATCAACAATCTAGGTCTGGGCATTATCCGTTTCTCCGCACCAGACCCGGAGCCGCCTAAAGAAAGCGATGTCACTTACCGTTGCGACACAGAAGTGATTACCTCTGTCCTTTTATCCACCGACTCCCAGAAAACACCGGATTCACCGGCATATGCCCGCTTCACCATTCATGGAAAGACGTATTCACATACGGACATTTATATTCCGAAAGGCGGCAGCCAGCTTGCATGGGTGAAATGGCGGACACCAAAGGAACCGGGGATTATTGCAATCACGGTTCAAAGTAACTGTTCTGTCAGCACAAAGAATATTACAGCGCAGATTGTTGATCTAAACGAGAACCCGCCACCTGATCCACAGGCTAATGACCGAAATGATGGTTTTTCCATACCATCAAAACCGAACACACCGAATACGACCAGCCTAACATGGGGTGAGTGGGATTGCTGGTGGCATGAGCATTGGGTATGGCATAGCGGGGATGAAGATGATGACGGATACTATTGCGATCATGGGTGGTGGGAGTATGAGTGGATTCCATATTCGAGTAGCCTGACAGCCACGTTCCAGACCAAACCGGACGAGAAGAACCCAACCGCCTCGGGGAATCTAATGAAAAGCGGATATGGGCTGAACGCAAGCGTGTCGGCACAGATACGCTCCAACGCGCCCAGCAGCCAAATCACCGGACTTCAAAATGTGGTTGCCTACTTCCCTGAGTTTCACTATGCGACCTATTGGAGGCTCCTAAAACGCCTGAATACCGGACTATCCAGTAGCTTTGAATTTCAGAAAAACAAGTACAGCACCTATGGTCAGTCCGTTCATTTTTCGCCGGTGTGGGTGCGCCCGTAAGGGCATGGAGTAGCACAAACTCCATGTTCGCGGGTTGTTAGTGAATTTCACTGTTAGCAAAGTGATTCCCCAAGTATCAAAGGGGTATTATCAACCGACTTATCCGTAGGGGAAACCCGATGGGGAGTGCAGCATGTCGGTAAAGCCGTAAGTTAGCGAAACTATTGTAGCTACGACGTAACGGCAAGATAAAAGGTTAAATATGAGGATAAAGGCTTGATTGCCTGAATGGTAGTCCGAGGGGCACAGGGCGTTGCACGAACGCAGAATAGTTGAAGCGTTCGGCGGTACAGGAGTTACATCAACCAGATGTGTAACTGTCCGTGATACTTGTACCGACCAACTGCAATAAGCAGATAAAGGACGAATGCCATATCCGACGGTTTAACGTGCTATTCCTAACAATCTAAACGGGGATTGCCTAAAGGTCAACGCTGTCAAAACAGCTATGTGTAATGCCGCAATGGGACAAATTTCAAGGAGAAATCCAAGAAAGATGACACTGAATATGACCCATGGCAACGGAGCCGCCGTAGTAGTCCGGGCAAGGGAAAGCCTTGTACATGGCGAAGGGCGGCAGTTTACCATCTTAATACAAAATAAAGAAAGGTGCGTGAGGCATTGAGGAATCCGAATGATGTATTAAGCAGTCTAAGTAAGAATGCGAAAAACCAAAGCTATCAGTACGAGCGTCTATACCGTAATCTCTATAACCCAGAGTTTTTTCTGTTAGCCTATCAGAAAATCTATGCAAATGAGGGTAACATAACAGCAGGAACAGATGGAAAGACGATTGACGGTATGGGAATGGAGCGGGTGAACAGGCTGATTGAGAGCCTGAAAGACCACAGCTACCAGCCCAATCCTGCAAAACGGCAGTATATCAAGAAAAAGAATGGGAAAATGCGCCCTTTGGGCATTCCGTCTTTTGATGACAAGCTGGTGCAGGAAGTAACCAGAATGATTTTAGAGAGCATTTATGAACCAAATTTCAGCAACTTATCGCACGGTTTTCGACCAAAGCGGAGCTGTCATACCGCACTGATGCACATTCAAAGGAACTTTACCGGCGTTAAATGGTTTGTCGAGGGAGATATTAAAGGTTTCTTTGACAATATCGACCATCAGACAATGGTGGGTATCCTACGGAAGCGTATTAAGGACGAATACTTTTTAGGGCTAATCTGGAAGCTTCTCAAAGCAGGGTATTTAGAAGATTGGAAATTTCACAACACATACAGCGGAACCCCGCAGGGTTCAGTCATCAGTCCAATTCTTTCTAATATTTATCTCAATGAATTTGACAGATATGTGGAGGAATACACAGAGAAGTTTAATAAGGGGAAAGTCCGTGAGGGAAACAGAGAATACAGAAAAATCATGAGCAGAATTGGCACATTAAAACACGACAGGTATTCCAAGGAAAATTGGGAACAGTTCAGTGACGAAGAAAAAGCAAACGCAAAACTTCATCTGAAAGGGCTGTATGGCGAGTTGTATCAATATACCCGCACAGACCCAATGGACGAGGGCTACCGGAGACTGGTTTATGTCAGATACGCAGATGATTGGCTGTGCGGTGTGATAGGCAGTAAAAGTGACGCTGAAGCAATCAAAGCAGACTTCAAGGAATTTCTGTCTCAAAAACTCCGGTTGGAATTGTCTGACGAAAAGACACTGATAACCAATGCGCAGGATAAGGCAAGATTTTTGGGCTACGACATCTGTGCGTATGTGGACGGTGGTTTTATCAAGGACAAAAACGGAAGAAAAGTGCGGGCAAGGAACAGCAAAATCAAGCTTCTTGTACCACATGAAAAGTGGCAGAAAAAACTGACCGACTATGGTGCTCTCAAGATTAAAATTGGCGAAAATGGCAAAGAAATCTACCACCCGGTACACAGGGCGAACCTTATCCGAAATGATGACATAGAAATCCTGACACAGTACAATGCCGAAATCCGAGGGCTATACAATTACTACCGTCTGGCAAACAATGTAAGCATACTTAATACCTTTGGTTACATTATGAAAAAGAGCATGTTCAAGACCTTTAGCGCAAAATACCAGCTTCACGTCAGCGGGGTAAGAAAGAAGTTCGGACGTAAAAACTTTGGAGTGCAGTACAAGACCAAAGCAGGCGTAAAAATTGTATATTTCTACGATAAAGGATTTCGTAAAGACAGAACCAATATCGGAAAAGGAGAGGTAGACCTTATCCCAAGGCTATACGGCAACACGACCAGAACCAGCTTTGCTGCACGTTTAAAAGCGTGTCAATGCGAATGGTGTGGCGCAGAAAACGTAGAGCTTGAAATTCACCATGTCAAAAAACTAAAAGATTTACAAGGTAAAAAGACGTGGGAAAAGCGCATGATAGCAAGAAAGCGTAAGACAATGGCTCTGTGCAAAGCCTGTCATACGAAGTTACACGCAGGAAAATTAGACTGATAAGTAAATGGAGAGCCGCATACATCGAGAGGTGTAAGTACGGTTCGGAGGGGAGCGTTTGGAAAACTGCCGTAGCGATACGGTAAGTCGCCGGGCGCTTACCCTACTTCCCGGATGGGCGCTATACCACCTATGTGGAGTGTATCGATGCATGGACGCCGGTCGGTATGCTGCGAATTAATCTGACCGATGATTTGACTATTCGGGGATCACTTTATGACGATTGGCACATCGGTCCTGTACGATAGGGTGCGGCTATGGGAAACAGGGCGTTTTTTATACTCAAAGAAAAGGGCGAAACCAGCTATTTTACCGCTTACCACGGGGCAAACGCTTTGTCGCCGCTGCTCCGTCTGGTGCAGGCGAAGAAATTGCAGGCGCAGTTACCTGGACAGAAGTCTATCGCCCATATCTTTGAGCATTTGGACTATGATGGCAAGTACCAGCAGGAACGGCTTATGGACGCGGATATGTTTTTTTGTCCCGTCTCGTCTGCCGGGATGAAAGCCTGCATGAAAAACTATAAGGAACACAGCCAGTTTGAGATGCGGTTTATCCTCGACCTTGATGATAACTTGATTCAAATGGAATACAACCCAAACTGCCCATGGTATCGTACCATGGGTGTTTACAGCCTTGACCTTGACGTGGGGCTTGATAACGTGCGGAAACTCCTTGCCTATGCAGAGGAACGTGGCATCACCGATTTTGGCAGGCTGCTCTCAATCTATCACAACAGCACCGGCCTTGCGGAGAAACTGGATGCCGCCCGTTATTCCATGCGGGTGGAGGAATACTTAAAATCCCCGCAGGCGCAGGAGGACAGGGAACGCTACTGGCGGATGTTCGGTCGTCAGGAGAATTTGGAGGGGGAAACTGACGAGGACGGCGATGAGATGGAGGAACACTATTGATGAATGTAAAACGCATAGAGGCTGTGTTGAACAGCCGGTATGCCATGCAGGAGCTGGAATGCCTCCAGCTTGGCAATTTGTATGTCTGTGCCGATAAGACGAGCGAAATAGGACATCTGGTATATAGGCAGGAGGACTGGTGCGGTGAACTAAGGCATAACGGATTCAAAGTCAGGGAACTGGAAATTGCCGTAGACATTGACGGATCCACATTCAACGAACTGGATTTGAAGCATTATGAAATAGACGGATGTGATATTTACCTCTTCCCCGGCATAGCTGTTAAAACGGGTGACACGCTGGAAATCTTGTGTCAGAAAGATGTGACAATCCATGACGCTGTGCAGAAATGGGAAATCCAGGCTGAACCGGAGGACTTCATTCCCACGGTAGAATATTCCATACCACAAGATGAGCGTGGCAGTTTAGCGGTAGAGATTGAAAATCTGAATTTTGGCATATGGGACAGTTTTTTTAGATGTCCGGGTGAAACAGTGGACGATGAAGAACGGTTAGAAAATATTGCTGTTTACTACCGGGAATTATCAGATGGAAAAAGCGCAGGGGAGTTGATTGGATGTGCAATCCAAGGTCTGCAGGAAATGCTGGAAGAATATAATGGGAAATTACATTCCTCCGGTGAAAAAGATTATCAGGATTACTATATCAGCCAGATTGAAAGCTGCGGAGTATTTATGGAAACTGTAAAAAGGCTGCTGGGCGAAGAACCGGACATGGACGATTCAGCAGAGTTACGGCAAATGCACGATAATTCCGATAACAGCGAAGAAATGGAGGGGCGATGATGGAAGGACTTTTATTCCCGATTGTCATGCTTACCGTCACCCTTGTGGGGGGCGGTATTTTTCTTTTGGTGCTGAAGCACCAGAAGCCCAAACACCAGAGCAGCGAGGAAAGCGCCGCAATCCGCACGGCACAGGAATTTATCAATGTCCGGGATGTAAAGGACAAGTATCTTTACACTAAGGACGGGCTGGTGCTGACGTTCCTGCGGGTTCACGGGGTCAGCATTGACCTGTACAGCAAATCCGAAAAACACAGCCTGATCCGGCAGCTCACCGCCGAACTGTCAGACATTCAGTACCCGTTCAAGTTTATGGCGGTCAGCCGCCCGGTGGATATTTCCCCTTTAATTGTGGATATGCAGTCCATGTTAAGGGAATCGGGTGAAAAGCAAAAGGAATTGCTCCGGCAGGAGATTTTGCAGATGAGCGGCTATGCGCTCTCCGGTGAAATCGTGGAGCGGCAGTTTTATATCTCCATTTGGGAGAAGCAGGAGGACGGGGCGGAAAAAGATCTGTTCAAGCGTGCGGCTTTGCTGGCGGAGAAATTCACCGGCAACGGAATCGGCTGTGATGTGCTGACGGAAAAGGAAATTGTCCGTCTGCTGAACCTGATCAACAATCCGTCCTATACCCATTTGGAGGACACCGAGTACAGCGCCAGCGTACCGACACTCAAGGAGGATATTTATGCGTAAACAACAGGCAGTGCAGGAGCAGGACGTACAGAATAGCGCCCTGCTGAACGTTATCACCCCCGTAGGGCTGGAATTCCAGAAGAACAGCCTTTCCATCGGGGAAAATCTCGGAAAGGTTTATGGCCTGATCCGTTATCCGCAAAAGGTGGAGGTGGAGTGGCTTTCCAAAATCACCAATATCCCCGCCACGATTGTGTCCATTGGCTTTAAGCCGGTGGACAACGCCACACTGATTTCCGCTATCTCCCACAATGTGGTACAGCAGCGGGGGTATGCCGAGGGCGCCAAAGACCCACTTTCTCGACAAAGGGCGGAAAAGGCCGCCGAGGACGGCGAAAAAATCATTATGCAGATTGACCGGGAGGGCGAAACCGTGGGGCTGATGAGCGTCCAGGTATGCCCGATTGCCAAGGACGATAAGACGTTCAAAAAGGTGTGCCGACGTGCGGAAAGCGTGATTAGCGTGATGAAATGCAAAATGCGGGTGATTCCCAATCTGCAACAGGAGTGCTTCCGTCACCTCTCCCCCTCGTTTCCGAACAGTGGGAAGATGGAAAGCATCTTGCAGAAAATTGTGCCGATGTCTACCTTTGTGGGCGGTTTCCCTTTTGCGTCCAGCGGCTTCAATGACGGGGCTGGCTACTACTTTGCACAGGATTCCAGCGGCGGCCTTGTGATTGTGGACGTGTGGAAGCGTGGCGGCGACCGCACCAACAGTAATTTTGTCGTCATGGGCAATTCCGGTGTTGGCAAGTCCACGGCAATCAAGCATATCATCATGTCCGAGTACATGAAAGGCACGAAAATCCTTGTCGTAGACCCGGAATCCGAGTACAAAGACCTCTGTTACAACCTCGGCGGCGAATGGATCAATGCCGTAGGCGGCGCTGGCGGTCGGTTTAACCCCCTTCAGGTGCGCCCATCGCCCCGTGACGATGAGAGCGAAAAGGAAGCCGACCGTCTCTACCGTGACGAGGGGTACGGCATGAATGACCTTGCCCTGCATATGAAAAACCTCGAAATCTTTTTCAACCTGTATATCCCCTCCCTGACTGATATGCAGAAAGCCGTGCTGAAGAAGTGCCTGGTGGAACTGTACCAGCAGTTTCACATCACATGGGATACGGACGTGGCGGAGCTGAAACCCACGGATTTTCCTATTTTCTTCGAGCTCTATAAGCTGGTAAAGGAAAAGGCGGATACGGAAAAAGACCGTCAGGCATACGCCGACCTTTCCCTGCTGCTCTATGATATTGCAGAGGGCTCCGACAGTTTCATTTGGAACGGACACAGCACCATCGCCACCGACAGCCAGTTTATCTGCCTTGATACCAACGCCTTACAGGAAACCAGCGACAGCATCAAGCGGACGCAGTATTTTAACCTGCTGACCTACTGCTGGGAGCAGATGAGCCGGAACCGGGAGGAACGGGTGCTGCTGATCTGTGACGAGGCGTATCTGATGATCGACCAGAAGGTGCCGCAGTCCCTTGTCTATCTCCGCAACGTTATGAAACGCGCCAGAAAATACGAGGGGGCTCTGGGCATTATCAGCCACAGTGTCATCGACTTTTTATCCGAGAGCATCAAGCAGTATGGGCAGGCGCTTCTTGACATCCCCTGCTATAAGCTGCTGATGGGTACGGATGGTCCGAATCTGAAAGAAACGGCGAAGCTCTACGACCTGACCGAAGCGGAGCAGGAGCTTTTGCTTGCCAGAAAGCGCGGACACGCCCTCTTTATGGTGGGTGCCAAGCGGCTGCATATCAATTTTGAGATTCCGGATTATAAGATGTTTTACATGGGGAAAGCGGGTGGCCGCTGATGGCAGTAGACCCGATTACCGCAAAACTTTTAGCAAGGCTGGCGGTGCAGACCGTCACCGATGAGCAGGCTCGAAAACGTCTACTCATCATTATCTTAGCGCCGGTCATTTCCCTGCTTCTGCTCATCGCTTTTATCCTGTACCTGCTTACCAGCCCGATTTCCATGTTTGAGGAGTGGGCGCTTAGCGGCGATGAGCTGACGGCCATTGAATCGCTCCAGCAAGGCTATGGTTATAACCAGAACCTCGGCATTTTTGAGCAGGACTATATTGACGGTAGCGGACAGTCTTACGAGGGCGTTGTATTTACGGACGGCGGCATGGAAGTGACCTATTATAACCAGCTTGATGAACGCTGGGAAAATGTCATGTATGGCACGTCCAGCACCATCGGGGAAGCCGGGTGCGGCCCCACCTCCATGTCCATTGTCATATCCACACTGACCGGGGAAGCACACGATCCCATAGAACTTTGCAACTGGTCCGTGGCAAACGGCCACCGCTGTGAGGGGAACGGCTCTTACCACAGCCTGATACCGGCGGCCGCTGCTTCCTATGGGTTGACCTGTGAGAAGAATTTGGACGCACAGGGCATTGTGGACGCCCTTTCCTCCGGCAAGCTGGTAGTGGTCATTATGAGCAAGGGGCATTTTACAAACGGCGGGCATTTCATTGTCCTGCGCGGTGTGACGAGCAGCGGGAAAATCCTTGTGGCAGACCCGGCCAGCTACCGCCGCAGTGAACAGGAATGGGATTTGTCCATCATTATTAATGAGTCCAACAAGTTCGGGGCAGCCGGAGGCCCTTATTGGGCGATAGGAAACTAACGGAAACGGAGGGAACGCTGTGATCTTATATCTATCATCTACCCAGCATACCAATCTGCTGGACTTCACCGGGCGGTATGACCCGGACAGCGATATGCCCATCAAAAAGCTGGTGGGAAGCTATCTATTAAAACAGTTTGTGGTGCATGATATGCGCAATTTCAGCCACTTCACGGATGTGGTGCTTGACCGGCTGGCGTTTGGGGATGACGATAGCGAATTTACCGAAGCCATTGAAGAATTTTTGACTATGTACCATGCGAGGGTGACGGTGATCTGCGAGGGGCTTACCCCGGCCGACCCGCTCTTTCAGGCTCTCCTTGACAGCGGCGTGGGCAATATCGTCTGCGATACCGAGATTGCCGCCATCCAGCAGGAGATTGCCGAGTGCCTGAGCGAAACCGGCATGACCCGGTACAGCCCCAAGGAGCGCCCCGCTCCGGTGGGCGGTGTGAAATACCGCTTTGACTGTCAGAATATCCGTATCGCGGTGGTTGGCTCCCAGCCGAGGATTGGCGTTACCACAGCCGCCATCAGCCTGTGCCACTGGCTTCAGGGCGTAGGCGCCACGGCCTGTTATGTGGAGGACAACGAAAGCAGGGTTCTCCCGATTCTTGCCCGAAGCTATGGCATGGAGCAGGACGGGGATGGCTGGCGTTTTGAAGGGGTGCAGTACCGCAGGCAGGAGCCGGAAGCGCCGGTTCATTTTATTGTACGGGATATGGGCAGTTCGGGAGTAGTGCCGCAAGAAACGGATTTGATGGTTATGCTCTGTGGGACAAAGGCATGGGAACTTCCCTATACTGCCAAGCTGAAACGGACACAGGACGGCAGCTATGCCTATATCCTGTGTCCGTTTGTCGTGGAGGATTCCAGAGGGGATGTGGCGGAGGCCTTGCAGGACGATTACCATAAGGTGCTGTTTCTGGACTATCAGCCAGAGCCGACAGACGGCGCGGCAAACGCAAAGCAGTTTAAGACGATGATTACAAAATATATCGCAGGGGTGTAACCCCGGCATAAGGAGGAATTTTTGATGATAACAAAACAAGCCAAGTTAAAGCAGAAAGCCTATCAGAGCAGTCTAAAGAGCCGTGCGCTCTCTGTCCTGATTTACCTGATTGACCGTTCCAATAAGGACTTGACCTGTTTCCCGGCCATTCCAACCATGGCGGAGCAGCTCCACGTTTCTATTTCTACGGTGAAACGCGCCCTGCATGAACTGGTGGACGCCGGTTTCATCAAAAAGGAACCCCGGTTCCGTGAAAAGAACCGAGGGCAGACTTCTAACCTCTATATTCTTGTGCAGCCGGAGGACGTGCCAGAGCCGATACCCGCCTCGGATATGGAGAATGATGTTACAGACGCACAGAAAGCGGCAGGGCAGCCCTGCGAGGTACGGCACATTACCTTTGCGGATATTGCTGCTCAAGAAGCAGAGACGGAAGGAATCACGGAGGAAACCGTTGATACAGAGCCACAGGATAGTCAGGATTACTTGCCTATATCTGATAACAATCCCCCCATTCGTTTGCTGGTTGAGCAGTGCGACCGCTATATGTTGTGGATGCAATTTATAGGGAAAAGCACAGGACAAAAAGTGCCCTGTGTTTCTCTTTTTGTCTGTTGGACGGGGGCGGGGTTCAGTTTGCACCCTCCTTGAACTACTCAGTCTAACGGTTTAGAAAAGCGTAAAAGTAAGTATAATTCGCCGTTTATGGCGGTACGAGGAGTACCCCTGGGGTCAATTCCATCATTTGCTATCGTGTGGGAAATCTTGGGAAGGAGGGCAGCAACCATGCTTTTGCCCTTTTGGCGAGATTGTTTCAAAATCTTTCGTCCTGCACCATTCTAGCAGTGGGATACAATCCTTCATCTAGTTGCTTCAGGATGACCCTGTATATCTTATGCCTCTTCCAGAATAAGGAATACCACATCCTTTTAGACCAGCGGATAACGGTGGTCTATTTGTTGTACCTGAAATTCAATCGACAATAAATCTTGATTTTTTCATTTTCCTATTGACTTTTTATTTGCAGGCTGAATTTATTGTATTTTCATAGGTGTCATATTATAATACACATAAAAATTTGTTGCATCTCTGCTCGATAAGTATGTAGCAGAGCCCACGAATAGCAACATTATTCTGTGATGAATGTATTAACAAAATTGTTCCAGCCACAAAGTTTGGATTAATGCCAGAGTTTGTTCTTATGATGGGGATAACAAAAAAATTATCCAGTAGAAGAATGTAACTTGCAGATAGGGGATTATAATTTGGAGATTATTTATCATAGAAGTTGATATGATATTTTAATAGAATATATAGGGATAGGAGTGTGATTGGAATTGGCAGAGGTATATGTGTTAGATACAAAGAATGTAGATGATATTACCGTCCAACAAATTTGGGAGAAAGTTTCTGAACAAAGGCGGGAAAAGGTACGAAAGTATAGGTTTCGTAAAGACGCGGTTTTGTCGATTTGTGGAGAAATGTTGATACGGTATGGATATAGTAAATATTTTGGCTCTGATATGCCAATAACATTTCGGAAAAATACCTATGGAAAGGAATATGTGCGAGAAGTAGACAATTTTTATTTTAATTTATCTCATTCTGGTCATTATGTAATTTGTGCGGTAGCGAAGACAGAAGTTGGGGTCGATATTGAGGAGATACGTCAGAATTTAGAATTGGATATTTCCCGTTTTTTTCATCCAAAGGAGCATTGTGCCATTATGCAAGCGAGAGCTGAACAACAAATACCATTATTCTTCCAGTATTGGACAGCAAAGGAGAGTTATATCAAATACCGGGGAATGGGGCTTTCTCTTGAACTTTCCTCTTTCTATTATAATAAGGGCAAAATTTATACTAAAGGAGAAATCCCGAAAGGGACTATTACTTTTTACAATGCGATTCCTCATTATCAAATAGCGCTTTGTACATCACTTTATGAGAAACAGAATCAGCTCTTTGTTGTTTCGGTGAAGGAATTATTTTAATCTGATTATGGAGGATTTGTGTGTTATTCAGTAATATATCCGTTGGATAAGACAGAGAATAGTATTTTATGTGGTTTTGTTAAAACTTATATGCATGTGGTTAGAATCTTATTGTAGAACCTGACCACTTTTTTATTAATATTGTTTAATCAAAATCATGACATTGATTGTTTAATGGTAATAAAATTGGCCATTATTGAGAACTTTTATCTGGTAAATAATAGGTATATTGACTTGTTGGAGAGGGGATGTTATGCTTTTTGTGGTTAGTTGAATCTAACTATGGCTTTCCACACTAAAAAGGCATTGTATTTAAAAAATTGCATGTATAGAAAGATATTGAAAATACAAGATGTAGATTCTGTCAGCTATCTCTGCGTGATTTGGAATTACTTCATTAGTATCATCAGAGTGCCTATTGTGATTGTATATATTCAATGTGTCTTTAGTGGTAGCGTATGATATATAAATTTACATGCCTGGTGGTGAGAGGCTGAGTTATCTATCCGTTATAGCAACAAAAATAATTTTCTGACAATGGAGGACTACGATGAACGATAAGAAAAAGGTAAAAGAATGGTTGATCGACCAGGTAAGTAGAAGAACTAATTTACCTGCGGAGTCCATTGACTCAGCAAAACCATTGCGTACATACCGAATTTATGCAAAAGCTTTTCAAGAATTGACAAAAGGACTGGAAGAATTAACGGGGGATTGTTATTACAATACCCTTTTTTATGATTATCCAACGATTGATGCAATAGCAGACTATGTAGTGGGAAAAAAGACCTGTCAACAAAGTGAGAAAAAGGAGACTGATTTTTCTGAATCAAGAGAAGAAATTGCTGTAGTTGGTATGGCTTGTCGTTTCCCAGGAGGGTGTAATTCGCCGGACCAGTTGTGGGAATTTTTATCCCAAGGGCGAGATGGTATTACAGAGGTGCCCGAAAATCGTTGGGATGCTCAGGCGTATTACGATCCAAATCCAAAGGCTCAGGGAAAAGCCACCACCTGTTTTGGAGGCTTTTTGGAAAATATAGAAATGTTTGATGCTGCCCATTTTGGAATCACTCCTCGGGAAGCAAAAGCAATGGATGTACAACAAAGAATTGCATTAGAGGTTTGTTGGGAGGCTTTAGAAGATGCGGCTGAGTTAGGAGCAACTTTGAACAACAGTAGAACAGGAGTGTTTTTAGGGGTTTCGCTGAATGACTACACCCGCAATGCTTTGAATTGCTTAGATGAGATTGATTTTTACCATGCTCCCAATAGTTATAATTCTCTGGTGGCAAACCGAATATCCTATACATTTGGGCTGCAAGGTCCAAGCTTGGCCATAGATACAGCTTGTTCCTCTTCGCTAGTGAGTGTTCATGCCGCCTGCCAGAGCTTGTTGGCGGGGGAATGCAATTTGGCACTTTGTGGTGGGGTTGCCGCTATGACTTCGCCTGAAATAACAGTTGCCTTTTCTAAAGGGAATTTAATGGCTAGCGATGGGCATTGTAAAACTTTTGATGAGGCAGCGGATGGATATGTGCGTTCCGAAGGCTGTGGTATTTTAGTATTAAAACGTCTGAAGGCTGCGCTTTTAGATAGAAACCGTATTTTGGGGGTGATAAAAGGGTCGGCAGTTAATCATTGTGGACGTAGTAATGGAATTTCTGCTCCTAGTGGAATAGCTCAGCAGCAATTAGTGCGAGATGCGTTAAAACAAGCAGGTGTTAAACCTAATGAGATTCAGTATGTTGAGGCCCATGGTACTGGAACCTATGTGGGTGACCCAATTGAGGTAAATGCCTTGGGGCAGGTGCTTGGGGAAGAGCGGCAAAAGGATAATCCTCTGATTATGGGATCAATTAAGGCGAATATTGGTCATACGGAGTCCGCTGCTGGTGCGGCAGGACTTATTAAGGTTTTGTTGATGCTCGGCCAAAAGAAAATACCAAAACAGATCGGATTTCATTCCTGCAACCCTCAAATCAAGTTGGAGGATATCCCTGCTTTAGTACCGGTGGAAACAATGGAATGGGAAGTACCAGAAGGTGGTATCCGAATGGCTGGTGTCAGTTCTTTTGGAATTGGCGGTACAAATGCACATTTGGTGGTGAGAGAGTATGTAGATAAGCGACAGAAGGATAATCAGGAATTGTTGGATGGATACAAAACTTTGTTTTTGAGCGCGAAAAAGGAAAGTATACTGAAAGAGTTGTGTCAGAGGTTTCTTGATTCAGTTAAAGATTGTTCGCCTGCTATTAATGATATAGCTCACACTTTGGCGTCGGGACGTATTAGGATGCCTTACCGTTTGGCTGTTACAGCAAAATCTACAAAGAGTGCCCTTGAAAAGTTGAGCCTATGGTTAAAGGGAAAAACGCCTGAAGGGGTGATTGTTAACAAAGTGAGTTCCAATGGCGCGCCCGAGATTGCTTTTATGTTTACTGGGCAAGGCGCCCAGTTCAGTGGCATGGGGTTCCATTTTTATCAAACTATGCCCGTGTTTCGGCAGGAGCTGGAGCTATGTGAGGAGTTACTGGCCGGAGATATGGATATAAAACTTTTGGATTTGATGTTTGAGAAAGAATTTCAGGATAGACTTCAACAGACTCAGTATACCCAACCATGCCTTTTTTCCTTTGAATATGCACTTGCAAAACAATGGATAGCTTGGGGGGTTTATCCCGCAGTGCTTATCGGCCATAGTGTGGGAGAATATGTAGCGGCGTGCCTTGCTGGCGTATTTTCTTTGTCTGATGCCTTGCGCTTAATTGCAAACAGAGCAAAGTTGATGCAGCAATTGCCACAGGGAGGAGGGATGCTGGCGGTCAGCTGTGATTTGATTCGAGTCCGTTCTGTCTTGGAAAAACTACCTTCTGATGCTATTTCGGTTGCCGCAGTTAATTCGCCTCGCAATACAGTTATTAGCGGAGACTTGCGTATACTGGAACGGGCGAAAGAGGCTTTTGCAAGTCAGGGGATTTTGTCCACATCTTTGCAGGTTTCGCATGCATTTCACTCACCGCTGATGGAACCCATGCTTTCCGCTTATGACAATTTACTTCAAGAGATTACTTTTTATCCGCCTACAATTTCAATTATTTCTAATGTAACGGGGAATATTGAGGACGGCAATCTTGTTAGTACCGCGGATTATTGGCGGAAACATATCACAAGCCCAGTTCTTTTTCAAGATGGTGTTCGTGTGTTGGATAAACATGATATAGCGGTATTATTAGAGATAGGTCCCCACCCTGTTTTGAGTAATTTAGCGAAATCTTCCTTGAGCAAAAAGGAGACAGTCATTCTGCCTTCGTCAATGCGGGGGGACCAAAATGGCAAGGTAATAAATGAGAGTATTGGTAGACTTTTTGCCCTAGGATTCTCTATGGATGGAAATGTTTATCCGGGTAATAAGATTTCCCTCCCTACCTATCCTTTTCATGGGGAGAAGTATTGGTACCCAACTGCCCGCCGGAGTTGGAAAGGAGAAAAGCTTGGGCTAAAAAGTGGTAGGAGGGTATGCGACTCCTGCTTTGGTGTTATATATGAATTTGAGTTTTCTGCGAACTCTCCCCTTATTCGTGACCATCAAATAGGAGGTTCCTATTTATTCCCTGGGAATGGCATGGTGGCTGCAGTTTGCTGTGCAATACAACAGGAATTCCCTAATCAGAGATTTAGGCTTATGGATGTTCGCATTTCTGAAGCTCTTATTCTGAATCATTTGACACCTGGTGAATTTTCGGTCATACAGTTGTGCCTAACTAAAGGAGGGCAGGATGAATATCAGTGCCGATTGCTTTCCTGTACCAGCAAGAAGTCAAAGAGGAATTCTGACTGGAGAGAGAATTTATCTTGTCGTTTTGTGGTGGGATATAAGGCACTTGTGGAAACAAAAGAAGGAGATATTGGCAAGCATTTGAAAAAAGAGGAGGATAGACAGAAGACAGATGCGGTGTACCACAGACTTAAAGAAAATGGATATTCATATGGACAGAATTTTCAATGGATAGAGAGTTTGGAGGATTCTGGAAAAGAAATACATATTACATTGTCCCATTCAATGTATAAACCTGATGAAACTTTCTTGCAGCCAGGGCTGTTGGACGCTTGTGCTCAGGGGGTGCTAGCGGTTCGCCTAAATGAGAAAGCATCTTTTGTGTTTGCTGGGTATGACAGCTTTATTTGCTCTGGTAAGAATAAAAGCGTTTATAGGGCGGTGCTTTACAATTTAGAGGGTAGTCAGCAAGAAGGCTATTTTTCAAGTGATTGTATCGCATACGATGAGGATGGAATGCCAGTTTTTCAAATCTTAGGGCTTAAACTGCTACAAAAGGCGGAGGAGAAACAGATGGTTTCCTGCCTTTCGTATCAGTGGGAGGTTGCAGAACAGCTTTCTTCTGGACAATCAGAGGAGAGAAAAAAGTGGCTAATTTTAGCTGACCAGAAGGGAATTGGAGATTGGTTTAGTCAATTGGTGGCAGTTAAGGGGGATTCTTATTGCGTAGTATATGCATCAAAATCATTAGCCAGTCTGAATACCGCAGATTCAGATGTGTACTTTATCAATCCGGAAAATGAGGAGCATTATACGACACTTTTAGAAAAGGTGGGAGAGGTTAATCGAGTGATTCACTTCTGGTCCTTGGATATGTCTCTGCCCCGGGCTGATAAGGCGCTCGACTTCGAAGAGCAAATATTTGGTTATGGTAGTGCATTATTTTTGGTACAAGCATATTTGAGGAAAACGGGCGGTGCTTACCCTAAGTGCTGGTTTGTGACGCAAGAGGCTCAACGTTTGGGACAGGAAGAGGAAATCCAATTTAACCAGACAGGCTTATGGGGATTTGGAAAAGTTTTAGCCCACGAATGCAGTGAAATGTGGGGAGGACTTGTAGATCTAGATCATAAAGGACAGCAAGGGCTGTCAAAACTGTTTAACCTAGTTCGTTCTGATAAGCCCTGTACCACCTTGGCTGCTATTCGGCATGGTGATTTGTATGCTCTCCGGTTAATTGAAAAAACAAAATTAGAAAAAGGGAATAATTCTGTACAAATTTTGCCTGAAAAAACCTATTTGATAGCAGGAGGCAGCGGCGGACTCGGGCGGTTGTTGACAAAGTGGCTGGTGGAGCAAGGGGCAAACCGGTTGGCTATTATAGGCAGAAACCTCTGTATTTCCACCACTATGTCCTTGCCTGATGATGTTAAAATGTGCTATTACGCTTGCGATGTGGCAGACAAAAGTCAGTTGACTGAAACAATGAATCAAATAAAAACTGAATTAGGTCCAATAAACGGTGTGTTCCACCTGGCAGGACAAAATAAGGATGCGTCCCTTCCTGCACAGACTTTCCACAATTATCAGGATATTTTTATGGGCAAAGTGTCTGGAGGGTGGAATTTACATACTGCTACCCTTGGGATGGATTTAGACTTTTTTGTGGTTTATTCTTCTGTAGCGGCATGGATTGGAACAAAAGGACAGATAAACTATGCGGCAGCTAATGCGTCCTTGGAAGCAATAGTAGATTCACGTATACAACAGGGATTGCCAGGAACTGCAATTGGATGGGGACTATGGAACAGTGCAGGAATGGGAACGCAGTTGAGCGCTTTGGGTAAACAATTATTGACCAATTGTGGCATTGCGCCTATGGAGGCAAGCGAAGCGTTGACTATGCTTGGAGAAATTTTTACTAGTAGTGAAAACAAGCTGATGATATCGCATCTGGATTCTATTCCGTTCGCTCAGCACTGCCAGGAACTTTTACCTGAATTTATTACACCCGCCTTTGAAGCAGGATCATCCGGACGGTATGAAGAAAATAAAACTATAGTTTCTACTCCAGAAAAGGAAATGGCTGTGTTGGTTCAGAATAATAGCGTATTCTATGAGGAGGATTCTGTTCAGAGGCAAATACTGAAACGAGTGGGAGAAGCAGTGTGGATTGAAGACTATGCTAGTATTGACATTGACGAGAATCTGCTGAATTTAGGGTTGGATTCCCTGATTATTATGGGACTTCGTAAAACGCTTCGTTCTGACTTCCAAGTTGAGATTCCTTACAAGGATTTCTTGGAAAGCAGGACAATTCGGAAGTTAGCCGATTTAGTCAAAAGGTGTATGTCTCCAGCTCTGGACGAGTGTGCCTCTGAGCATTATGCATCCTCTGATGGTCCTCAGTTATTAGAAGAACCATTTCCTCTAACAGATGTCCAATATGCTTATTGGGTGGGGCGTAGCGGAAACCTGCCATTGAGTGACGTTTCCTGTCATCTTTATGTGGAAGTTGATGTTTGGCATCTGGACATAGCCGAGTTGGAACGAGCTGTAAACAGTCTTATCAGAAGGCATAGTATGTTGCATACGGTCTTTCTGCCAAATGGGACGCAACAAGTTGTTGAAGTATCACCCTATTCTATTTCTGTGGAAGACCTTCGGCAGTTGGACGAAATGCAGCGCGCTGATAGATTACAGGAAATCCGCTCCGGTCTCTCTCATATAATTCACAATGAAACGGAAGGACAGTTGTTCAAGATTTCTGCTGCTTTATTAACCGAGGAGAAAACAAGGCTCCTAATCAGTTTGGATTTACTTATAGCAGACGGTTTTAGCTTTCCTATTCTTATTCATGATTTAGCTTGCTTTTATAATAAACAAGAGAACGGGCTTGAACCACTTTCTTATACGTTCCAGGATTATGTCCGGCAGGAACAGGAACAGCGAAGTACATTGGACTATCAAAAGGCCAAAGAATACTGGGATAAACGAGCCATACATTTACCTTTGGCCCCGTCCTTGCCACAGGTGAAGTCACTTCAGGAGGTACGACATTATCAGTTTCATCGGCGTAGTCAATTTCTACCTCGGGAGCGATGGAACCAACTGAAAGCTTTAGCGTCTAAAAATGGGTTGACACCATCTGGCGTGCTGTTGGCGTGTTATGCATATGTTCTTTCTAAGTGGAGTAATAGTGATCACTTTTCGTTAGTTATGACTTTAATGAATCGTCAGCCATTTCACTCTGATGTGGCTAAGATGGTGGGAGACTTTACCTCTTTGAATATTCTGGAGGTAAAACTTGATAAAACGAACTCTTTTTCTGAAAATGCCGCTTCTATACAAGCGCGTTTTTGGGAGGATATGGAATATTCTTCTTATTCTGGAATCGAGGTGCTGAGAGAAATAAATCGGCAGAAGGGAGGTTCTGAGACAAACTTTATTCCAGTGGTATTTACCAGTATGTTGGCGCATGGTGGTCAGGAATCTACTATTATATTACCCGAAAAACCGAAAATTCAGTTGGTGTATAGTATTTCACAAACCCCTCAGGTTGCGTTGGATTTTCAGCTTTTTGAGCAGGATGGCGGCTTGCTTTATTTGTGGGATACAGTGGATGAACTTTATGAAGACGGTGTTCTGGATGATATGTTTGAAGCTTATCAAACCTTGCTTGCTGATTTATTGGATTGTCCGATGACATGGGAAAAAGCTCTGCCAGTGCAGCTTCCCAAGAAACAGAAAGAATTGCGAGAAAAGTTAAATCATAGGGAAGGAGTATTGACAGAGAGCTTATTGCATGAAGGATTTTTGCATCAAGCATATAGTCGGCCTGCCGCTTTGGCTTTAGTACATAACGAGATAAGACTATCCTATGGGCAATTAGCTGGCATGTGTGAGGATATCTGTGAACAACTGATGGACAATGGCGTGGCCTGTGGTGATTTGGTGGCAGTTGCGTTGCCAAAAGGATGGAAGCAGATTGTGGCCGTGTTAGCAACTTTATTTTCTGGTGCAACCTATCTTCCTATAGACTACAATGCACCAGAAAACAGAATAACCACTATTTTAAATGATAGCGGTTCAAAGTTCCTTATAACGGAACAGGAGTTTGATTTGCCGGAGGCGTTGACAGTAAAGCAGTTTGTGATTGAACCTAAGGACTGTGGACGCTTTCCTGGTATTTTACCTACTCAGTCATCGGATGATATAGCTTACATTATCTATACCTCTGGATCTACCGGGCAACCGAAAGGAGTGGCTATGCAGCATAAGGCTACGATGAATACAATTTTGGATGTAAACGAACGTTTTAATATCCAGCCTAGTGATTGTGTGTTGGCTCTCTCCCGGTTGAATTTTGATCTTTCAGTTTATGATATTTTCGGAATGCTTTCGGCCGGGGGTACTATTGTATTGCCAGACGAAGAGGAACAAAAGGATCCGTTTGCCTGGTATAACTTATTGCAAAGGGAATCTGTTACTGTATGGAATACGGTTCCGGCTTTAATGGAAATGTTAGTTTCTTATATCCATGGTAAAGGGGAACGATTACCCTCTTCATTGAGGCTGATTCTTATGAGTGGAGATTGGATTCCTACCTACTTGCCAGATGTTATTCGGAAGGATTTACCTGGAGTAGAAGTTGTTAGCCTAGGGGGCGCCACAGAGGCAGCGATTTGGTCAATTCTTTATCCTATCCATGAGGTTAATTCGGACTGGAATAGTATTCCTTATGGGATGGCGATGCGCAATCAGGAGTTTTATGTGCTGGACAATGACCAAACGGATGCTCCAAACTATGTTCCGGGCGAACTATATATTGCTGGTGTTGGATTGGCAGATAGTTATTGGAATGACCCCGAGAAGACATCGGCGAGTTTTTTGTATAACCCGCATAACGGAAAAAGAATGTATAAAACTGGGGACTGGGGTAGGTTATGGCCGGACGGAAACATTGAATTCCTGGGGCGGAAGGATTTACAGGTAAAAATTCATGGACATCGAATTGAACTGGGAGAAGTGGAAACTGCGCTCTGCCGTCACCCTTTGGTGAAGGAAGCAATTGCATTGGTAAGCGAAGATGGAGCCGGGGATAGAATACTTAGTGCGTGTGTAATCCCTCAACTCTCTTTTACGAAAACACAGAAGGATTGTGGCTCGACAGACCAGGAGGCGTTCTCTATTATGACGCCTGAATGCTTGGAGATAACAAGAAAAAAACATAAACAAATAGATCAAATAGTACTTTCAAATATTTGTAATATACTGGATTCTTTTGCACAGCCCTTTGACAAAACGGAATCCTTACTGGAAAATATTCTTTCAACGGAGACAATACAAAAAGAGTGGAAGCAGCTAATTCATATGTGGATTGACTATCTGATGGAAAATGAGCTGGTCAAGGAAGAACAGGGAGTATATCGGCGGACCTCAGCATGGCAGACACAGAAGGAGATGCACGCTACATCAGATGTAACACTTGTTCCTATGATGCAAGCAATTCAACGTATCGCAAAGCAACTGCCGGATGTCTTGGTGGGGAAAAAAGAAACATTTGAAGTTTTCTTTTCCGAAAACAATCCGTATAACTCTGTGGAGGCATTGTCTTTATCCCTTCCAGGAATGCGGGAACTCTATAGCCATATGGCAAAACTGGTAGGCCAGAGAGCTAGATGTACAGGACGAACCCGGGTTTTGGAATTGGGCAGTAGAAGTGGCTTGGGAAGCAAGTTGATCCTAGAGAAACTACAGGAACAAGGAATAGAAGTATCTTATACGGTTTCAGATGCATCTCATTTCTTATTGGAACAAGCAGAAAAACGGTTGAAGGGATATCCTGGTGTGGAATTTATTCTTCTGGACCTTGACCGTTCGCTTTTAGAATCGGACATAAAGAGTGGAAGTTATGATGTGATTCTTTCGCTAAATGCATTACATCGCTGTAAGAATTTACCTTTTGCACTTCAGCAGTTAGATTGTTTGCTCAAAAAAGAAGGATTGCTTTTCACTCTGGAACTTGTAAAGAATCACCCTTTGGAATTGCTATCTTCCGCTATTTTGGAAAAAGGATACCAAGGGCTTACAGATGACCGAAAGGAGCGCCATCAGGCCATACTGGATTCTTATTCTTGGAAAAACAAATTGGAAGAAAATAGTTTCTCCAGCGTATTTTATGCCGTTAATCAGGAAGAAGAGGATGCATTGTATGCCAATATTTTGACAGCACGAACTAACAGGGAGAAACTGGACGAGACGCAGTTACAAGAACACCTGAAACAGTATCTGCCTGACTATATGATACCTAAGATAATCAGAGTGGCGCCATCTTTTCCTCTTACATCTAATGGTAAAGTTGACCGGAAGGCAATGCAAATCAAGATAACGCCAAGCCTTGCACGGGCTACGGAGTTTAAGGCGCCGCAGACAGACGTTGAAAGCAGAATGGTCCGAATTTGGTGCGAAATGCTCCATCAAGATTCTATAGGTGTTCAAGATAACTTTTTTGAATTGGGAGGTGATTCACTTTCTGGGACACTGATGATAGGAAAAATACGGGAAGAATTTGGGGTTGAAACTTCTCTGCGTGATATTTTTGCTTATCCTACGGTGGGGCAGTTGTCAAGTTATATGGAATCGCAGGAACAGATGCATGAGGAGGTATTGCCTTTGCTCGTCCCGGACAAGGGAAAACGCTATGAGCCGTTTCCTCTGACCGATGTACAGCAGGCTTATTGGTTGGGACGTTCAGATGTTTTTGATTTGGGTGGTGTATCTACCCACAGCTATTTTGAAATAGAGGCGCACTGTTTGAATTCGGACAGGTTAAATCAAGCATTTCAAAAATTGATAAAACGCCATGATATGATGAGAGTGGTAGTCAAAGAGCGATTCCAAGTGATTCTGCCTTCGGTACCGGATTATTCTATTCCGGTGGTGGATTTACGCGGGTGGCAGAGTAACCTTTTGTATGAAGAATTGATGAAGTTACGGCAAGAAATGTCGCACCAGGTGCTATCCTTAGAAAGCTGGCCGCCCTTTGATATTCGATTGGTGTTGTATGGAGAAGATACTGCCAGGCTGTTGGTTAGTTTTGATAATTTGATTTTTGATGGTAGCTCAATGTTGGCGTTATTTGAGGAATGGGTTCAGTTCTATGAGAATCCGGAACGAGAAGTTACAGAAATTCAGGTATCCTTCCGAGACTATGTATTGGCTTTAAAGGAATGGGAGAAAACAGATACTTACAAAGCAGATAAAATGTATTGGCAAAAGAAAGTTATAGAGATTGCACCAGCACCTCAGTTGCCACTGGCAAGGCAACCGCAGGACGTAAGTTCAAATCGTTTTGCTCGGGTTCAAACTGTACTTTCCCAGACGGAATGGGATAATATTAAACAGAGGGCAAAGAAATATGGTGTGACGCCAACTGGCGCGTTGCTATCAGCTTATGCGCTTTTGCTTTCGCGCTGGAGTAAAACCAATCCATTCACCATTAATTTGACCTTATTTAACCGGATGGAGTTCCACCCACAGATAAAAGAAGTCATTGGAGATTTCACTTCCATGACGCTCTTAGGAGTAAAGGTAGAAAAAACAGAAACATTTTCGGCATTTTCACAACGACTGCAGGCGGATTTATGGGAGGATTTAAGCCATGCTGCTTATGGTGGTATTTCGGTAATTCGCGATTATACCCAACAAAACCGCATTCCGTTGGGAGGGGCTGTAATGCCAGTAGTGTTCACAAGCGCTTTGGGTATAGGTCCTATTGCCAAGGATGGTTCGGGAATCACACGAATGGGTGAACTTCTTTATAATATTACTCAGACACCTCAGGTTTGGCTGGACCATCAGGTCTATGAAAATAATGGCGCCTTGGTGTTGATATGGGATTACGTACGACAATTATTCCCCCAAAATATGATGGAGGATATGTTTGGAGCTTATGAAGCCCTTTTACATCGCCTGGCACAGGATGAAACTGTTTGGAGCAACACTGTTTCTATTCCTTTACCACAAAAACAGCAGGAGACGAGACAGCATTATCATGACAGCTCTATACCCTATCGGAATATCTGTCTTTACGAGTTATTTCAGGAATGGGCATGGAAAGAACCCAGGAGAACAGCTATTCTCTCTTCCTCGTTTTCCTGCACCTATGGAAAACTTTATAATTTGGCTATACACTACGCTCAAATATTACGTAAGTTAGGCATCAAATCTAATGCGCTTGTGGCTGTGGTAATGCACAAAGGGTGGGAACAGATAGCGGCAGCGTTAGCAATTCAAATGTCTGGCGGGGCTTATCTTCCAATTGATCCTTCAGTGCCCTTGGAGCGACTTCAGTATCTAATGAAAAATGGAGGGGTTGCGGTGGGGCTTACCCAGCCTCATTTGGAAGAGATGTTGCAACAAACAGATGTTCAGATTCTTAAGGTGGAAGATTTACCCTTTGGGGACGAACCCACCCACCGGATTTCGTCTGTTGCTACAGGCTCCGATCTGGCATATGTCATTTATACATCAGGTTCTACAGGAAATCCGAAAGGGGTGGCTATCACTCACTGTGCGGCAGCAAATACTATACAGGATATTAATCAGAAATTTAATGTAACCCAAAGTGACCGTACCTTCCTGTTATCAAATTTAAATTTTGATCTTTCGGTCTATGATATATTTGGACCGTTGGCACAAGGAGGAGCCATTGTAGTGCCGGACGCATCCAAAGAACGAGACCCGGAACACTGGTTTGCCTGCCTTTCCAAATATGAAGTGACAATTTGGAATTCGGTGCCGGCCCTTATGCAGGCCCTTACCGACCGGGAGCAGGAAATTCCTTTCAGTTTGCGGTTAGTATTGCTTAGCGGAGATTGGATTCCGCTGCGTCTGCCAGATAAAATTCGTTCTGTATCTCTTAACGAGAGACTGCAAATCATCAGTTTGGGAGGTGCTACCGAAGCGTCCATATGGTCCATTTATTACCCCATTGGACAGGTGGACTCATCTTGGAACAGTATTCCCTATGGGTATCCATTAGGAAATCAAGATATTTTTGTTATGGATGATGCGTATCAGGAGACACCGGATTATGTAGTGGGACATATTTATATTGGAGGTGCAGGACTTGCACGAGAGTACTGGGGTGATCCGCAGAAAACACAGAATAGCTTCATTGTAAATCCCTACACTCGTCAAAGGCTCTACCACACAGGTGATATAGGCAGATTTTTGCCAAATGGTGTCGTTGAAATGATGGGACGCGAAGATAATCAGGTGAAAATTCGCGGTTATCGAATTGAATTGGGAGAGATAGAGGCTGCACTGAAAGGAATTCCGGGCATTATGCAGAGTGCTGTTTTAGTGACAACACCTGAAAAAAATCCCACCCTTACAGGTTTTGTGGTGGCAAATGGGTTAAACGAACAGGATATAATGGTGGCGATTTCGCAAAAACTGCCGTCATATATGATTCCAAGCAGGCTTGTGATGTTAGAACAATTACCATTAACAGCTAATGGAAAAGTAGACCGGAAGAGTCTTACGAATAAGGTGCCAGAAAAAGAAATAAAAGTGTCCTTGCCTGAAACACAGGCTCAACGAGTCTTGGCGGATTTTGTATGTGAGGTATTACAGTGTGAGGAAGTAAGTATTGATGAAAAGCTGTTTGACATGGGAGCTAACTCATTGCATATTCTGCTCCTTCAAGGAAAAGTGGAAAAAACTTTCCACATTAAAATGAATGTGGTCAACTTCTTTGAATATACTACTATTCGTGAGTTGGCGGAATTTATTACTGGCAATCAAGAGGATACACTCATTCATCGACAGGCAATGAAATCAGCTGATAAGAGAAAGGCAAAAGCGCATAAGAGAACGAAAAAGTAATAGTAAGGAGATGATTGGGTTTGAAGCGATACCGCGTGCTGGTGTGTGGAACGGCTTATGGGCAGGTATACTTGTCGACCTTTTTGAAAAGGAACAGCTGCTTTCAATTAGCCGGAATTCTCGGCAAGGGAAGTGAAAGAACAAAACGTTTTGCACAAGAATTTGGAGTGCCTTGGTACTCATCTGTGAACGAGTTACCAAATGGGATTGACATTGCCTGTGTAGCAATTCGCAGCACCATTGCTGGCGGTCAGGGAACCATGATAGCTAAAGAATTGTTAAAAAAGGGAATTCATGTGATTCAGGAGCATCCGGTGCACAGCGGAGACATTCAAAACTGCCTTAAGGTAGCAAAGGAGAACTGTGTTTATTATCAGGTTAATAGCCATTATGTACATGTTAAACCAGTGACAATGTTTATTGATTATATGCAAGCATTATCCAAATCTATAGGGTTAGCCTACATAGAGGTCACTACCGCCCCACAGATAACCTATTCTATGCTGGATATTTTGGGGAGAGCCTTAGGGAGGCTTTCCCCATGTACCTATTTAGCGACAGAGCCTTTGGCAGAGTTGGGGAAAGGTGCTCCCTTTCAGGTGATACAGGGCATAGTTGCGGGAATACCAAGTTATTTCCACATACAAAGTTATGTAGATACCAGCCAGTTTGATAATCATTATCTGGCGATGCATCGGGTGACAATTGGGACAGATTCCGGTGCTTTGACCTTAGCTAATACACATGGTCCTCTTGTATGGACAGATAGCTTTTCTATTGATGAGAGCCAGTTAGATGAAACGACCTTTCGCAAGCGAAAAACTGCGTTTCTCCCTTACCGTCAGCCTGTTGGTGTTTGTATGAGCGGTGAAGTAGCTCCTAGTCTTTGTGATATTGCAAAAAAAAATTGGCCGGATGCTGTCTATTGCGCCTTACAGGAAATGACTAATCAAATCGAATCAGGCAAAATGTCTCGATTCCAAACGCAGGATTATCTTTGCCAATTAAGTGACACTTGGCTAGATCTGACAAAAGTCGTTGGACAACCACAGGATAGAAGACTTTTTCCTGCTGCTCGACCGATACCGGAGCCTATCGATTATTGTAGAACTTTGCAGAGTGAGGTTAATAGATGGTAAAACAAAAGACATGGATGGAAGAACTAAAAAAGGCGTTACCGCAGGATACGGTTTATCAAAATACCAGTTTGTCTTATATTTATTCATGTGCTCCTTCTGGGCAAAGGATAGGTGAGGTGGACACTGTGGTGATTCCTTCTACTGTGGAGCAAGTACAAAAGGTAGTGGAATTGGCTAAAACCCATCAGGTGCCAATAGTGCCGGTGGGAGGTTGTCTGTCGCTTTCGGATTTGACTGTTCCTGTACATGGGGGGATTGTGATGGATTTGCGGAAAATGGATCGGATTCTATCGGTGGACCCTTACACCAGAACGGCTGTGATAGAAGCGGGTGTCACCGTTGGGCAGATGATAGGATATTTAAAGCATAACTATCCAGAACTGCGATTTTCCATTCCAGATGCGCCACCCTCCGCTACAGTATGCGGAAACATGATTCTTTTCGGATCCGGACACCTTTCCCGATATGGTGCACATTCCGACATGATGCTGGGAGTTGAAGTGGTTACATGCGATGCCGCTCTACTTTCTATACGCATGGGAGATGATGGTGAGGACGAGAAAGGACCGGATTGGAGCGGATTATTTCGTTATTGGTTTGGTCGGACTGGAATTGTTACTAAGTTACGCATAAAGTTATATCCCCGTCGGCCTTACCGTTCATTTCTTATTTTTAAAGTGGAAAATTCGTCCAGTTTAGACAGGATAATTGCCAAGGTTACTAGCTGTGGTCTTATTGAGGATGTGCTTTTATTTTCAATGACACAAAAGGAATCGCATTTACCTCTGACGCTGTTACAAATTTTCTTAAATGCAGAAGATGAAGAGGATTTTAATTGCAAAAAAGAGGTCTTTATTGATTTGTTTTCTGATTGGAATGAGCGTGGTAATGGGGTGTGGTTAGTAGCCCCAGACATTTTACCGCAGCGTTTTTTGAAAAATGAGTTGATGGAACCCAAATATGGTATTGAAGACTCGGTGGATGCAAAAAAAGGGGGAGGTTGCATCTATTTAGGGGGTAATATGCCTTTGGATTCAGTACCGGAATTCTTTCGGAGTGGACTTGATATTTCCAGAAAATACGGATTTTCCGGACCGCTTTATACTATACGTAACGTGGGTATTGGGCACAGTGTCATCGTAAATGTGATGTATCCCTTTAATCGGGCTGACCCAAAGAGTAGAGAGCTTTCTTATCAGGCAATGGCGGAAGCAGTTCAAGTTATTGAGGAATTGGGAGGGATTGAATGGAAGCCAGACATTTATGCCCAAAGAAGGCAATTAGCTGCTATGGACAATAGGACAAGGGATATGATTTTGGGAGTTACAGAGGTAATGGACCCGGATGAAATATTTAATAAAGGAAATTGGTGTTGGAAGGAGGGGGATAATGGAAAAACAGAATAATCGGTACAAGCGGCAGAAAATGCTGAAAAATTGGGGTGAAAGTGGACAGAAGAGATTACAAGAATCCAGGGTTCTTATCGCTGGCGCTGGTGGATTGGGTTCTCCAGTTGCCTTGTACCTTGCATCTGCTGGAGTGGGGAGTATAACTATCTGCGATATGGATTGTGTGGACTGGAGTAACTTAAATCGACAAATTTTACATACTCCACAGCGCATTGGACTAAATAAAGCGATTTCTGCTGCACAGACACTCAGTCAATTCAATCAGGATATAGTCGTGCATACAGTGACAGAAAAAATAGATAAGGAAAATGTTGGAAAATTAGTCAAGCAATCTGACATTATCGTTGATTGCCTGGATAATTTTGAAGCTCGTTACCTGTTGATGGAGCAAGCGGTCTTGTACCGAGTGCCTTATGTTTATGCAAGTGTATGGGGAATGGAGGGAAGACTGACCTTTTTTTATCCGCCAGATACCCCCTGTTTGCAATGTGTTTTTCCAGAAAGTCCTGTCAAAGAGGAAATTCCTATTGTCGGGGCCACAGCCGGAGTGATAGGCTCTTTGCAGGCGTTGGAAGTCATTAAATATCTTATTGGAACTGGAACGGTATATTACGGCAACATGTTGATTTGGGATGGTTCAATCAATCAATTTCATACTGTAAAATTACATAAGAGGGAAGGGTGTCCCATATGTGGGCGCAGCCGGGTGTCATTACCAGACGAAGGGGGAAAGTAAAATGGACGAGCAAACTAAAAAAATATACTCTGAGATCATAGAGTTTAGTGCTTGGGATTTTTGTGAGGATTCGCTTTTGCCCGGACCAGTTCTATTACAGGCTGTTAATATGCAAATTAAAACTTTTTCTCATTATTATTGGAATATGTTTAACCGTATATGGGATAAAAAAGTGACCTATGAAATTCCTATGATGAATGTCCATATTTTGGACAAGAAAGTTGATTTTCCTATTGAGTCACGGCTGCTGTTTCAAACAGAAATTCAGTCAGTTTACGATGGAGCAATGTTACAAATTTATACTCAGGTATACCAAGCGCATTTTCCTTTTTCTAAGATTGCAGAATGCGTTTGGAATGGAGTGGAATGTTATCACCCAGATTCTGGTGACTGGACCTTGGGAGCATTTCCTGAAAGTCCTCGTTTAAATAAGGAACTGGCAAGCTTAGTTCCCGCTACTGAAGAAATCCGTGTGGAAAATGTGAGTGCTTTGCTTAACCGCTTAAAATTAAATAGTGTGTGGTATGGTCCTGCAATAATGGAGTACCGCATTTTGCAGCCGGATTGTGAATTTGGATTTATGGGTGCCTTTATGAATTATACAGCCCAGATTATCAGCAGGGGAAAGGATAACCTTATGCAATGGCTTAAGGAACAAAAGGATATAGAAGCTGCCCCCTATCTATATAAAAAAACTAATTATCAAAACTGGAAGATGTGGCAGGCAATCAAAAAAGCTTTTTATTTTGACGATACTGTGCAGGTGCAAAGCTACTATCTCCAAGCAAATGGATTTGATTATATCAAACACGAGATTTACAGCAAAAAACCCCATATTTTACGCAATATTATTTTAGAGAGGTATCAGCATCATGTTGAATAAAGGAGGAGAATATGAAAAATTCAATTGTAGTGGCTTCGCCTTTGAGAAAGTTTACGAATGGGGAAAGTGTAATACCGGTAAAGGGCGAACAAGTGTTTCAAGTGCTTCTCTACCTGAGAGAACAGTATCCATTGCTTGTGGAAACTATCTGTAACGATGACCTCAGCTTAAAACCAATTGTAACAATATATAAAGATGACGAGGATATCTCCTATTTAGGAGGATTACACACAGAATTAAAGGAAGGAGAACGGCTTTATATCGTACCAACCATTGCTGGAGGCTGAAGATGGATTTGAATTGTGATGTACAATATGCACGAAAGCCTGCTAATAAAAAGTCAAGTGTTTTTTGAAGGAAATTTCAAAAAGTCGATTTGATATTTTAGGGCATAACTTTTAAGCCACCAGGACTGCCGGCCTTGAAAGGGGTGATATAGAAATGGGCGTTACTCTGCCTGCTCCAAGTTCCGCAGGCACTCTTTGACCTTGCCATAATAAATGCGGAGGAACTAATTCGCTCCGGCGGTCATGTAGACATAGTAAGGCTTTCCCTGTGCCCGCTTCTTATCAAGAAAACGATATACCGGATCGTTCTCAGGGGCATTCTGGAGCAGGGTCGCCATGACCTGAAATAAGGTCTTGCGCAGCCTGGCAGAGCCAACTTTTGAAGCCCTGTTGCTCTTGGACTTGTGCTGGCCGGACTCATCCACGCCGGGGTCAACGCCTGCAAAGGCGGTCAGTGCTTCCCTGTGGGTAAATCTGGACACGTCGCCAATCTCGGCGATGAGCTGCGGGCCATAAGTCTTCCCAACGCCATAGATGCCCATCACGGTGCTGTATTCAGGAAGGGTGGATGCCAACGCATTCATTTCCTGACGGAGACGTTCCACATGTCCGGAAGCAAGGTTTGACTGCTGGATGCTTTGCTGAATCAACAGCTTATAGGTCTTCTCTTTTGGAAAGACAGCAACCAATTCCTTTGAGGCATGGAACAGTTTTTCGGGCTTGTCCGGCTGGAAGATGTAGTGGTGTTTCCTGCAGAAAGCCCTGTAGCGCTCTGTAAAGGTTTTTAACCCAATCCTGCGGACACAGTCCACATGCCAGAAAGAATAAGCATAATCCACCCATTTCTCACTTCCGTCCTCGCGGGGCGGACTGTCAAAGAGTTTATTCACACCGGGATAAGTATTATCCAGCAGTGCAATGAGGTTTGCCTTTGCGGCAACCTTCTGCTTCATAAAGAAGCTGAATTGGGAATTCAAGGTTTTTAACTGGGTACGTGTATTGTCCATACCTGAATATTGGCGCAATTCTGCCCAGTTGTCAAGAGTATAGCGTGCAATCCTGCGGGCATCTGCCGGATCGGATTTGACCCTGCGCAGGGAGTTGTTGCCGAAGTTTTTGATCAGGTGGGGATTCACAACGGAAACGAATAATCCGGCTTCGTACAGAGCCTTAAGCATGGGCTCATGGTATCTGCCCGTACATTCCATAACGATTTTGGTTGAGCCCTCTAATGAACCAAGGTAATGTGCAAGTTCAATGAGGCTCTGGGATGTATGGGAGACATCGAAAGGTTTGCGGATGACAGTGCCGCCAGGCTGCAGGACTGCGATGGTGCTCTTGCCTTTTGAAACATCAATGCCTACTGCGTTGTACATTCTACGTACCTCCAAAAGTGAATCTGCATGGATTCCAGCATTCCTCATTGCCGATTCAATCTCCTGGGGTATCAAACGAACGTGGAGTGGTAGTTCAACCTGCATAAATCGAACGGCTGCAATGACAAGCTGGCTGACTGGCTTTCGTACGGACGCTAATGGTCCTAGGAGGTGTCGTCAGACCGATGCCTAATCATTATACAGCTTAAACAATGAGAGGATTAAGTCCCAACTGGCTGTTGGGTACTGAAAACCTACACTTATATATTAGGAGGAGGAATTTCACTTATGACAATGACCCCAGAAACAATCGAGCAGTTGACTGCAATTTTAGCAAATGCAAATGAAGGGAAACAGGGAGTTTCTTGGAGTGGTCGGTCTATCTCAGCCGAGGAGTTGGAAATAGATGGTCTTCTGCACTTGGACCTTTCGCGAATGAATCAAATAGTAAAAATTAATTCAGCAGCTAGATATGTAGTAGTGGAATCAGGTGTCACTTGGCGCCAGCTAAGTTTGTATTTGAAACAATTTCCCTCGTTACGTTCTGTCCAAGTTCCGTCCTCCATGGGAAAAACGGTGATTGCCAGTTGCTTAAGTAATGCAATTCATGATTCCTGTACTATCTATGGAACGCTGGGAGAATGGGTAAACGGGATGGAGGTTATTCTAGCGGATGGCTCTGTCATACAAATAGGGGCCCAATCCCTAGTGAAAGACTCCTGGTTTAATATTGGCCCATTGCCGGATTTGAAAGGACTCCTTATACAAGGAGGAGGATGGTTAGGGGTGGTAAGCAAACTCTCCCTAAAACTTTTGCCTTGTGCTCAATATGAGGGAGAATCCTGTTTGGTTCTTAAAAATCCAGAGGATTGTATGAAATGGATTTATTGTATAACCCATCAGGAAATAGCGGACTATGTACATTGTTTTTACCATTCAGAACCGAATTATTTAAAAAAGACCTATTTTATTGGTGTTGTGTTACGAGCCAATAGTAAAAAAGAGTGGGAGTATAAAAAACAGGCGCTTGCTCATCTGGTTCAAGAGGAGAGGGGAGTATTTTACCAAGAAACATTACCAGAGGCGATTTTGTACAGAGCATGTAACATGGAATTGTTATACAAAGAACCACAGGAACTCCTTTACCGATTGAGTCCCCAGAATGCTGTGCAGGCAATTATTAGGTTAAAAGATACCCTGCAGCAGCAAAAAGCGCCTTTTGTATTAGATTTCTCAGTAGTGGATCATAATCACCAGTCCCTTATTCGGATTGCCTGGGAGGGTGTTTCCACAACGAAGGAGGAGATGAACCTGCTGGTGAAACAAGGGCTGGACTCTCTAATATATACGCCATGGAGTTCGTTTGGAATTCCAGAGAAAAACAGGGTATTGGCAGAAAGGATTCAAGATAAATTTGATCCCAATGGGGTTTTAAAGCGGATGTATCTTTAAGGAAAGGAAATTATTGGTATGACTTTGGATAACTGGTTTGTAAGCCACCCTGAAAAGGGAAGGTGTGAAAAACGTTTGTATTGCTTTCCCTTTGCAGGAGGAACAGCTTCTGCTTATAGAGAATGGCATGGCAATATACCAGGCGTAGAAATATGTGCATTGCAGTACCCAGGAAAGGAAAACCGAATTAGGGAAAACCCTATTTCTGATTTTGAAACCCTTGTAGATAATATTTGTAGTGCAATTTCAGTCAAAGAGGGGGTGCCTTTTGCCTTTTTTGGTCATAGCTTGGGAGGAAAGGTAGCCTTTGAAGTAGCAAAAAGGCTGTCGGAGAGAGGGAGGATAGTACCTGAATATCTGTTTATTTCAGGTTCACGGGCTCCCCATCTACCGGCAAGGAAGCAAATTCACCATCTGAATGATAACGAGTTTGTTTCTGCTTTAGCCCAATATGGAGGAACGCCCCAAGCCGTGTTGGAAAATCAGGAACTAATGAAATTCTTTTTACCAATGATTCGAGCAGATTTTGCCCTTGATGAAACATTTGTATCACAGCGAGAAAGTAAAATTAGCGTGCCGATTTGTACGTTTTCCGGTAAAGAGGATAACATAGCTCCCTGTGAAGAGGTAATGGGGTGGTCTCAGTATACTTATGGCGCATTTAATTCATTTGAATTGGAAGGAGGCCATTTCTTTTTGAAGGAGCACCAGCATTTTTTATGGGAGCAAATAGGTCGACTGATGTTTCTATAAAAATATGAGGAGGTGAAAAACATTAAGATCGATATTTATCGTCCTGTGATTCATCGGTGTTTCCGTTGCGGTTATTGTAAGTACAGTTCGGACTTTTACGCATACAATTGCCCAATTTATGATAAATTTAGAAATGATGGCGCTATGCCTGGCGGACTGTTGTGGCTGACTAATGCCTTATGGAATCAGGAAATAGAAGTTACAAAGGATTATTCTGAATTGATTTATAGTTGTACTATGTGCGGTAATTGTAATAAAAAATGCCCTTATGAATTTCACGATACAATAACAGATATGATTTTATCAGCACGAGAATACCTGATTGAACACAATGTAGTACCTCAAAGTGTAAAACGATATTTAATGAATAGTATAATGGGAAAGTCTCCTTGGGGGGAAAATGGGAAGGAAGAATGTTCCTTACTCCTGGAAAAGTATCTCTATACTCCTGCCTGTGATTGGTTGCTTTATCTTGGAGATATGGCTTGCTATGACACATACAGCCTGTCATCGGTAAAAAAGTGGATTGAGTTGCTCAAGGCTGCAGATATTTCTTTTGGCCTGCTGGAGGAACCGTTGGATGGGAGTGATATTCTTTCTCTGGGTGAAACAGAATTATTTGCGGCTTGTTGCCAAAAGGCTGTGGAATTTTATCAGAAAATGGATGTTAAGCGCATCTGTACCTTTTCACCTCATTCCTACCATGTGTTCAAAAACTACTTTCCTCAATACGGAGGACGCTTTCAAGTGACTCATTATACGCAACTGCTGGCAAATCTGGTTGAAGTAAGAAAATTGAAGTTTTCTCAGTCGGCGGAGTACAAGGTAGCCTATCATGACCCTTGTTACTTGGGACGTTGGAATCAAGATTATGAATCTGCCCGATTTTTATTAGAGCAAAGCGGTATGTTTTTAGTGGAATTTCCTTTTTCCAAAGAGGACGCTTTTTGTTGTGGAGGAGGCGGAGGGAATATTTACACCGATTGTTTAGGTGGTGGAGAACGTGGTGCTGCTCGCCGTAGGATAAAGGAAGCAAAGGAGATGGGGGTTGAGGTTCTGGCAACTGCTTGTCCTGTTTGTACAGCGATGTTACAGGACGCTGTGAGGGAAGAGGACACCCGAAATGATATAGTGGTGCGGGATCTTATTGATTTATTATTTGAAAGTTTATAGGCGATTGTGAAACTCACTGATTGGAATTTATGCACTCCGCATAGAAATGAGTCTGAACTAAATATTAAAAACTAGAAATCTGTAAATGAATATAAAAGTTTAAATTTCAGTGAGGAGAGTTGCAAAAGCATATGGTTTTCAGAGTTTCACAATTGCTTAATTGAAAATTTGATATGAAAGGAGAAAAAATATGAAAAAAGATGAGAATACGCCTCACGCATTAGGACCTTTTAAACCGGTTTCCCAGGAGCAGATTCAAGCGCAGAAGAACGTAGTGCTTCCCTCTCAGAAAAAGGATTATCTGGAGGCATTTATTCACCATTATTGTGCAAGAACGGCAAAATCAAAGCAAAAAACTGCAGAATATCGTGCAAGATATGCTGACCAGCGAGCCGTATCTTTTTTTCATCTGTCTCTCAAAGAACTTTGTTATCCGCTTTGGAACGCATCTGCTAATGGAGCAATGACCGTTGATATTGATGGAAATGAATATGTTGATATTGCAGGGGATTTTGGCATAGGTATCTTTGGGCACCGTCCAGAGTTTGTACGTAAGGCGTTGGAAGCGCAGTTATCCAATGGCTGGTCTATTGGAATGCGTCCAGAGAAAGCCGCTGTTGCGGCGGAAAAACTATGCAAAATAACGGGAATGGAACGGGCAGTATTTAGTCAGTCTGGAACCGAATCTGTGATGTCTGCAGTACGTTTGGCAAGGCATGTTTCCCAAAAAGAAAAAGTGGTCATTTTTTCTACATCCTATCATGGACAGAGTGATGGATTGTTAGCATTTCGTGCAAAAATAGGTCAGAAAGAGATTGCTAAACCTATTACAAAAGGAACCACGCCAGGTACAGTAAAAGATTTGGTGATTCTGGAATATTGTGCCGAAGAATCGTTAGCGATAATTAAAGAAATGGCAGGCGAGTTGGCCGCTGTGGTGGTAGAACCAGTACAAAGCAGAAATATTCGCTTGCACCCAGCCGATTTCCTGAAAAAACTGCGTGCTCTTACTAAAGAGGCAGGAATTGCTCTGATTTTTGATGAAATGATAACCGGTTTTCGGTTGGCGCCTGGTGGAGCTCAGGAATATTTTCAAGTTAAACCAGATTTGGCTACTTATGGGAAAATACTGGGTGGTGGGATTTGCCTGGGCGCAATTGCAGGAAAGGCAAAATACCTTAATGCAATTGATGGTGGGGGATGGAATTATGGAGACCTCTCCTATCCAATGGAGGAACGAACTTTTTTTGCTGGTACACACTGTCAGAATTCCTTGGCTATAGCGGCAGCCGATGCGGTTCTGACTAAGTTATTGGAAAAAGGACCGGAGTTCCAAGAGGGGTTAAACTATACTTGTGAACATATGTGTGAAGAGATAAACCGAATCTTTACCATAAATCATGTACCATTGAAAACCTATCACTATGGCTCTTTGTTTCGCTTTGAACCGATTAAAAAGCTATCACCCATTGATCAGAATTTATTTACTTACCATCTCCGCGACCAAGGAGTGATGGTTTCAGAGGTCGGAAACAATTTCCTTTCCGCGGCTCATGGTTCGGATCAGATTAACTTTATTCTCCAGGCGGTGGAACAGGCTATACTTAATCTAAAATCTGGTGGCTATTTGAACGAAAGGGAATAATCTTATGAAAATAGCAGTGTGTTTGAAAGCAGTTGCAGAAGATGACTGGAAACCTCGTATTGTACATGGTTTGCCCTCTTGCCCTACTGAGTATCAAATGAACCCAAGTGATGAATATGCAGTAGAAGAGGCCCTGCTTTTAAAAGAATGGATGAACAAACCAGAGACAGAAGTTATCTTGATCTCAAAAGGAATTCAAAAAATCCGGCCAGTATTGGTTACCGGTTTGGGAATGGGGGCAGATAGGGCAATTCATATTGTGGATTCTAATCCGTATGAGGTAGACACACAAAGGACTGCGATTGTACTTTCGCGGCTATTGCAGACTATACAGCCTGATTTAGTAATTATGGGAAACCGTAGTTCGGATTTTCCGCATAGCCAGATACCAACAATAGTGGCGCAGAGACTGAATTATATATTAGTAGATAGAATTCAACGGATTGAATATGATAGCAGTGAACTGATTATATGGCATCAGATTGCTTCAAATGATGTGGAAAAGGCAATAGTATCATTACCAGTAGTACTCTCGGTGGGGAAGGGAATTAATGAACCCCGCTATCCGTCATTCAGAGGGATTATGGCGGCCGAAAAAAAGGAAATACAGACCATTCCTGTAGATGATTTAGTAGACGAAAATGACTTTGTGAGTAAAGTGATACTAGAATCTTTTCAAATTCTACCTTCTAGAGTCTGCCGTCAGATGGAGGGAACAATGGAAAAGCTTGCAAAGGACATATTAAAAATTTTACAGGAAAGGGGGCAAGGCGAATGATAGAGAAGGTTCTGCTGTGTATTATTAATGGGAATGAAGAAAAAGACGATTTCTATATATTGGAACAGCAAATTCAAAGGTTGTTTATGCAACAACCCTCTCTCCAGGTTGAAGCTGTTGCCTTTTCAGCTGTTCCATTAGAACCCAGATTGTTACACTTTGTAACTAATATCCACTCCATTTTCAATTCCCAAATGGACAATTTTGGTATTAGTCAAATGACAGCTTTGCTATTGCCAGTTATCAGACAATTTCGGCCTGATTTGGTGTTAGCCTGTGCAAATTACGATACAAATACTTTGCTTACTTGGACAGCCTCATCTTTAAAGGCTGCAGCAGTAACAGAAGCCCGAAATATCAGAATACAAGGAAAATGTTTGTGCATGGACACTGCAGCGTTTGGAGGTAAGGCGATGGCAACGCTAAGATGGGAGGGAAAGGGCCCTTATTTTGCCACTGTAGTCAGGACACTCAGTTCAGAGCAGGAGCAATTACAAAGTGAGGTGCGCGCGGTTACAATTATTCAACATTCAATTTCCCGGGCGGAATCTTTACCCGGAATTGTACGGCTTGCAGTAGATAGACAGTCAGAGGGGAAGATAGAATTGGAGCAAGCAGGGTTGATATTATCTGGAGGCAGAGGCTTAGGCAAAGAACAGTTTGAATTACTCAAAGTCTTAGCAAATCAGTTGGGAGCTGCTGTCGGTGCCTCTAGAGCAGTAGTGGATCAGGGCTGGATACCCCAATCTGCCCAGGTGGGGCTTACCGGTAAAATTGTTTCGCCACAGGTGTATGTTGCTTTTGGCATTCATGGGGCACCCCAGCATGTGGCGGGGATGGCCCAAAGCGGGTGTGTTGTGGCTGTTAACCACGATCCACAGGCTCCTATTTTTGAACAGGCAGACTTCGGCATTGTGGCGGACGCACCTGAGCTACTTCAACAAATCCTTGAAATACAACAGACACAAGGAGGTACCGGATGAATTACATGTTGACAGAACGGGAAAAGCTGGTTCAGGAATTAGCAAGAAAAGTAGCGGAAGATAAAGTACGACCTGTGGCGCAGCAACTTGATGCAGAACAAACTTTTCCATCGTTCCTCTTTTCAGAGTTGGCTCAAACCGAATTATGCGGTGTGGCAATCCCTGAAGAGTACGGAGGTTTGGGTGGAAATGAAATGGAAACAATATTGGTGATAGAAGAACTGAGCAGAGCTTGTGCTGGAATTGCACTGGCTTTTGCCGGAACGGTACTGGCTACATATCCAATTCTATTATATGGTAGCGAGGAGCAAAAACAGGAGTATTTGCCGAAAATAGCGTCTGGAAAGAAAATAGGGGCATTCGCTTTGACCGAGGAAGGTGCGGGGAGTGATGCATCTGCTGTGAAGACAACGGCAGTACGTGACAAAGGTGGTTATTGTCTCAGTGGAGTAAAGCAATGGATTACTAATGGCGGACAGGCGGATTTTTACGTAGTAATTGCAAATAGCGATAGCTCCAAAGGAGCCAGGGGATTGGCTGCTTTCTTGGTGGATAGTAATACAAAAGGTCTTACCATTGGCAAAAAGGAAAATAAGATGGGGATTAGAGCTTCCTCCACTACCCAGTTATATTTTGACTGCTGTTGGGTGCCAGACAACCGGGTTATTGGAAAAGTGGGAGAAGGCTTTCGCATTGCAATGAAAACGCTTGATTATTCTAGACCAGGAGTTGCAGCACAAGCTTTGGGAATCGCACAGGGAGCCTTTGAGGATGCGAGTGTCTATACTAAAAACCGGGTACAATTTGGGCAGCGTGTTTCTCAGTTTCAAGCAGTACAACATATACTGGCAGACATGGCTATTCAAATTGAGGCTGCGCGGGCGCTATTGTATCAAACCTGCCGTATGATTGATTCAGGTATCCGTAATTTTTCAAAAGAAGCTGCGATGGCGAAGGTATTTGCATCAGATATGGCTATGAAAGTAACCGTAGACGCGGTTCAATTGATGGGAGGGTGTGGTTACATGAAAGATTATCCGGTAGAAAAAAGAATGAGAGATGCAAAAATTACACAGATTTATGAAGGAACTAACCAAATTCAGAGAAATATCATTGCTCACGAACTGCTGAAGGGAAGAAAATGATGTTAAATAAGATGCAAAGCCCTTGGTTTGTTACGGATATGGTGAAATCAACCGCGGAAATCAACTTATTTTGTTTTCCTTATTCCGGTGGCGGTGCTTCTATTTACAGGGACTGGAATAGGAAGTTTCCCTCACTTATCAATGTGATTGCAATTGAGTACCCAGGTCATGAAAGCCGCATACAAGAGCAGCCCTTAGATAATCTCCCGACTTTGGTAGATTTGCTTTGTGAGGAGTTCCGTGGAGTGCTACAAAAAACCTTCGCTTTTTATGGCCATAGTTTTGGAGGAAAAGTGGCATTTGAAACAGCGAAAGCCATCTCCAACCGGCTTTTCAGAACCCCATTGTGTTGCATTATAGCCGGTTGTAGTGCACCATTTTTACAAGTCGCATCATCGGGAAATATTGGAAAGTCTGATATGATGCGTCTATTACACACTTATAAAAAAGCACCTGTTGGTTTACTGAAAGACGAACAAGCAATGGATTATTTTTTCCCTGCTGTCCAAGCAGATTTTGCAATGGAACATTTTTGCAGTCCGAGGGAAGAAATGGCGCAATTTCCGTTGTGTGTGTTGGCAGGGGAGGGGGACGGTATTTGCCCAATGGATGATGTGCGTGCCTGGCATTTGGTAGCAGCGGATCAATTTGAAGTGAAACAATTCCCTGGCGACCATTTTTTTCCACAAACAGAAACCAGAAAGTTAATACATTATATCACTTCGCGCTTGTTGTATTATAACAGGGAACAACGAAGTAGACACTGACAACGAATCGATACAGATGGAGGTAGTTTATGGAGTCAATAGGAATGGAGAACGCAATCGCAATCATCGGAATGAGCGGACGTTTTCCGAAAGCAGGAAACATCCAAATATTTTGGGATAATATTCAAAAGGGAGTGGAGGCCATTTCACGTTTTACTGAAGAGGAACTGCTATCAGCAGGGGTTCCCAAAGAGTATGTGAGTGATACTAGATATGTTCCTGCAGCGGGCTGCTTAGAAAACGTGGATCAATTTGACCATCGCTTTTTTGAGTATTCTCCAACAGAAGCTCAAAGTATGGACCCTCAGCAAAGGCTGTTTTTAGAGTGTGCTTGGGAATGCTTTGAGGATGCGGGGTATGACCCCATAGCATTACAGGAAAAGGTAGGTGTTTATGCTGGGATGCGCTCCAGCAGTTATCAATATGCTTCACTGGACGAACTGCAGAAAAATGGCACAGCTATTGGCTTTCAGAACCTACTGGGGACAGATAAGGATTATCTAGCCAGTCGGCTTTCCTACAAACTCAACTTAAAGGGACCAAGTGTTGTGGTGCAAACAGCTTGCTCTACATCTTTGGTTGCAGTACATATGGCCTGCGAAAGCATTAAAAGCGGCGAATGTGATTTGGCATTGGCAGGAGGCGTGGCTATTAGTGTACCAGTCAAACAGGGATATTTTTATCAGCAGGATATGATTTTCTCCCCTGACGGTCATTGCTACGCATTTGACGAAAAAGCGCAGGGCACAGTGGGTGGAAACGGAATTGGTATTGTACTATTAAAGCCACTGGAGAAGGCATTGGAAGACGGTGACCATGTATATGCTGTAATCCGCGGCACTGCGGTTAACAATGATGGTCAGCAGAAAATTGGCTACACCGCTCCCAGTGTGGTAGGACAAGCGGAAGTGGTGGCAGAGGCAATTTCTATGGCTGAAATTCAGCCGGAGCAAATTGGTTATATAGAGACACATGGTACAGGGACTGCCTTGGGTGATCCTATTGAGATAGAGGCCCTGACTCGTGCATTTTACCCTTACCCACAAGGAAAGCAATCATGCGCTCTTGGAACCTTAAAGCCCAATATTGGACACTTGGATACCGCAGCGGGTATTGCCAGCCTAATTAAAACAATTTTGGTAGTAAATCGGGGAGTCATACCACCTTGTGTCAATTATACAAAGCCAAATCCAAAGATTGATTTTTCTAATACTCCGTTTTATATAAATCAAAAGGCGAAAAGGTGGGACTCTGAACATCGCATAGCTGGAGTTAGTTCTTTTGGCATCGGGGGTACGAATGCGCATGTAATTGTAGAGCAACCCCCTCAAATTTCTAAGAAGGAACCACTAATGGGGCCTAACCTGATAGTGCTTTCCGCTCATACTCAGTGGAGTCTCTCACAAATGGTAAAGAATCTAGTGCATTATCTAGAGGAAAACACCGGAGAGGCCCTTGAGGATATTGCTTACACGTTGGGCAGAGGGCGTAGGCATTTTTCAATGAGATTGGCTATTGTCGCTTCCAGCCACCAGGAGGCTTGCGAGAAACTTTGTTCTTATGAACAAGGTCAGCCAGGAGGCTGGTATGCCACGGATAGTTTATCCTGCGATGCAAATGTAAGAAAGGATACCTTGTCCTATTTAGAAAGGACAGCAGTGGAATACTGCCAAGGAGAGGAACCTGATTGGGAGAAAGTGTTTCCACAGAATGGTAATTCTTATCGGAGAATCCCTTTACCTACTTATGCCTTTGAGCAAATCCGGCATTGGAAAGAAAAAAAGCAAGAAAAAAGGGAAGGAGAAGACTTTGATACAGAATCCGAATTATTTGATATGGTAGCTGCTCAAATTCGGAAGCTGATAGAAAAGAAACAAATTGGTTCATGGAAGTTAATCAGCCGATGGGTTGCTTGTAGTCTATTAGATCTTTTAAAAGATTTGGGAGCTTTTGAGGTGGAGGGTGAGCGTTTGCCATTGGAAGGGTTTTATTTCCAGACCTCAATATTACCCCGTTCTGGCGCAGTGTTGGAGGAAATTTTGGAATTATTAGTACAATCTAATTTGCTGGGGAAAGAAGATGACGAATATTTTCTTAATGAAATGTCCTATAACACCCAGAACGAACTTTCCCTGGTGCAGGAGTCCTGTGGAATTGCATCAGACATTTTAGAAGAAATAAAAGAGTACTTATCCTGTTTTGGGGATTTGCTGTCCAGTGTAGAACCAAGTCTTCTTTACCAGATGCAGGAGAAAGCGTCCGGTCTTATGGCTCATTGGAGTCCAAGGCTTTCAGAAAAGGATTTTCAGGATATATTACGGGTATTGAAATCGGATGAAGTAGTGGCAGACTTGCACTTATTGGAGATTGTAGGAGTACAGAGACCGACTTTGATTTCTTGCGAAGATGGAATATCAGTTGACTTTTTGCCGATTTTGCCTGAGATGGAGGAGGTTTTAGAGGAACTCATAGAAGAAACATCAAATATGCGTCTGGTAAGTGTTTTTGACTTACAACGGCAAAAATGGGATAAAAAATACAATATCATTGTAGCAAATGGAGATATTCTATTTTTACAGCGGATGGAAACTAATCTTTCGTGGTTAAACGAAGGAGCTGCGCGTTCAGCACTCTTTTTAGTGCAGGGACTCCTTCCAGGCACCTTATTTTCAACTATTTTGACAGCACCTTGGATGTTAGGAACCATTTCCAAAGTGGATGAAGGAGATTCGGAACCGACAGACTGGAATGAGAATCTTAACAAGGTCTCTGATGCGTCAGATTCTTTTTGTAATGATGGAGTATCATTCCTGGAACTTTACCAATTAGTGGGGCAGGAAAATCAGTCGGATTTGAACCCGGTTTTTACTTCAGTGGAACGACTCCCAATTTTAGGGCTCAAATATCCCTTTGCTTGCCCAATCTATGAGGGGCGCTTGTCAGAATACCCCATTACGGGCGAATATCTGGTATCCGGTTTTTCTGTGATTCCATTCTCGTTTTTCTTGCAATTAGTTCGGTCAGTTGCAAAGGAACAAATGGGAGATAAGAAAATTGAAATCCGCAAAGCGGAAATTTTCGCCCCACTGTTGAGAGAAAAAGCGAATCAGACAACATTACAGATTGTAGCGGTTCCAGGGGATTTTTATCTGGTTAAGATTTTTTCCAAACAAGAAGACAGCCAATGGCAGCTTCATTTTTCAGCAGAGATAGGGGTGCAACAGGCAAAAGAATTTCCGTTGCTTCAAGATAAAGATTTTCTTACGCCGCAACAGGAGTACATTGATGGCGAGATGATATATTCTTGTCTGCGGGAATGGGGAATTGAATATTCTGGACAGCTAAGAGAAATTGATACAGCTTGCCAAGTGGAAAAGGGCGCAAAACTATGGGTAAAAACGAACAGTATTTCCTGGGAGGCAGTCATTCAGTCTGCCGCCTATTTGATGACGCTTGACCAAGGGCTAGATGAACACGGAGAACAACAGGCTTATTTTCCGGTATCCGTTAACCGATTTTTGTTGCCTCAAAGCTATGAGAACAAGCCATATTTCTTTTTGCTGAAACGCCAGGAATCTCAGGAAGAGGGCGCTGTGTTTTCCGCTTTTATATTAGATGAAGACCGAATAGTAGTGGGATATATTGGGGATTTAAGGCTCCTTTCTTACCGGAAGTCAGACTTATTACGCACTTTTGGTGCATCGACCGCAGAAAATGATGAAACGACTAATATCAAGCAGGAGTTGCAGAAAGCCCAAGGAGAGAAGGCGGTGTGGCTAGTAGAAGCATATCTCGTCCAAATATTTTCAACCATACTGCGTATTGAGCCAGAGGAAATTTCAATGGAAAGTGATTTTATCCAAATGGGATTGGATTCCTTGCTGTTCTTGGAATTGAACCAAATACTCATGCGGGATTTGGGCTTGAGCCTGACTGCTCAGGAAGCTTTTGAAACACCATATTTGAGTGCGCTAAGGGATCGAATTATTAGTGGATTGGGTTCTTCAGATCAGGAAAAACGTGATCCGGTTGCAGCAATAGGTGGAGAAATTGTGCCAGATTTCGAACATCGATATGAGCCTTTTGAATTAACCAATGTCCAGTATGCTTACTGGATTGGGCGTAGTGGTATATTGGATTTAGGTGATGTGTCTTGTCATTTCTATTTTGAGGTAGACCGTCCTGAATTGAATGTTGACCAGTTTAATCGGTCGTGGAACCGGGTAGTTAGACGCCATGATATGCTTCGTAGTGTGATTTTACCTGAAGGACTACAGCGGATTCTTCCCGAAACACCTTATTATGAAGCCGCGGTGGAGGATTTTACCGAAAGAAATGAGAATGAAATTCAAAGTCGTTTAGAAGTGTTAAGGTATCAAAAATCTCATCAGGTAATATCTTCTGATGTGTGGCCTATGTTTGATATCTGTATCTGTAAGATGCCGGACAAAGTGCGTATTCTCTTTAGCATTGAACTGCTTAATGCAGATGTAAGGAGCATACAAATTATTTTTGAAGAGGTAGGGCTATTTCTGCGACAACCAGAAATTGAACTGCCGGAACTCACTCTATCGTTCCGAGACTACATTAAAGCTGAAAAACGTTATCAGGAAACGGATTTATATCAGGAGTCTAAAAGATACTGGTTGGAGAAAATTAGTACTATGCCCCAGGCGCCTGATTTACAATTGGCAAGGGGATTGTCTGAAATCAGAGAACAACGTTTTTCCAGTTTAGTCCGTATACTGGACAAAGCCTCCTGGAAAGCGCTAAAGGAAAAGGCAGCTGAACGCAGATTAACGCCTTCCAGTGTATTGCTGGCAGTTTATGGGGACGTTCTAGGGTTATGGAGCAAGAACAACGATTTTGCAATTAGCTTGGCTCAGTTTAACCGCACGCCCTATCATCCAGAGGTAAACCAAATTGTGGGAGATTTTACTTCCATTATGATTTTAGACTTGCACCCTCATCTGGATAAGGTATTTACCAATCGTGCCAGTATGGTTCAGAAAACTCTTTGGGAAAATCTGGAACATAGGGCGTTTGATGGAGTCCAAGTTCTGCGAGAAATGGCAAGAGGAAAGCGGTCCGGCACCGAGGCACTGGTACCAGTTGTATTTACCAGTATTTTAGGCATGGGAGAGGATAGCGAGGAATTGTATCCTTGGGCTGTTTTGGGAGAAGTTGGCTACTTTGTAAGCCAGACGCCACAGGTTTGGCTGGATAATCAGGTTTCAGAGAGCAAGGGAGAACTTATTATCAGTTGGGACGTAATCGAGGAGTTATTCCCTTCTGGAATGCTTACAGACATGCTGGATACTTATGTAGAAATCCTTCGGCGCTTGGCACAGGACAATCAGGCATGGGACTGTGAGTGTGAGATAGAACTTCCCAAGGCACAGCTCCAGATTTTGAAGCAGAAAAGTCCAGAGAAAGATACTTCTTATCGATTGCTCCAGACTGGTTTCTTGGAGAGTGCTAAGCAATTCCCTAATCGTCAGGCTGTAATTGCCGCCGATAGGACACTGACCTATGCGCAGTTGGACAAAGCATCCAATACATTGGCGCACCAGTTAAAAGGGTTAGGAATTCAACGTAACGAATTGGTGGCCATTCTGGCACCAAAGGGATGGGAACAAGCTGTAGCGGCCCTGGCTATTCTCCGTAGTGGAGCGGCATACCTGCCTATTGACATGTCTTTGCCCAGTGAGCGCGTAAAGATTTTATTGGAGGATTCTGGAGCAAATGTAGTATTGGTTCATCCAGAAACGCTAACACGACATTCATTAAATTCTAGTCTTACAGTGATTCTGATAACATCAGAGTTGTTGGACGCGCCACCTATGCCCGACCTTCCACAGAAAAATGACCCTGACGACACAGCATATGTGATTTATACTTCTGGTTCTACTGGAATGCCGAAAGGAGTTGTTATTACTCATCGAGGGGCAGTTAATACTTTGTTAGATGTGTGTAACCGTTTCAACATAACCCGGGAGGATAAGGTTTTGGCCTTGTCAGCTTTAAATTTTGATTTGTCAGTGTTTGATTTATTTGGGCTATTGTCCGTTGGAGGGAGCGTGATTATTCCACATGTGGAAAAGGTCAAAGATCCGGCACATTGGTGGCAATTACTGCAAATGCATAAGATTACTATTTGGAATTCTGTGCCTGTTTTAATGGAGATGCTTCTTGATACTCCTCACGAGGAAAATCCTGAGTATCTGCGGTTGGTGATGCTTAGTGGCGATTGGATTCCGGTTTCATTGCCTGATGCCGTAATGGAAACTTTCCATAACCCACAGGTGATTAGCTTAGGAGGTGCTACTGAGGCATCAATTTGGTCGGTGCTGTACCCGATTGATAAAGTAGAAGCCAATTGGACGTCTATTCCATATGGCAGGGCTATGGAAAACCAGACTATATATGTGCTTAAGGACGATTTATCCCAATGCCCAGTATGGATGACTGGAGAACTTTACATTGGCGGTATTGGATTAGCTAAAGGTTATTGGAGAGACCAGGAGAAAACAGAGAAAAGCTTTATTAATCACCCGAAGACTGGTGAACGTCTCTACAGGACAGGCGATTATGGACGCATGCGACCAGATGGCAATATTGAGTTTCAAGGCAGGGCTGATTCTCAAGTGAAAATTCATGGGAACAGAGTCGAACTTGGAGAAATTGAAAATGCCATTCGTTCCCATGAGGGTATACGAGATTCCGCTGTGGAAGTGATAAAAGAGGAGGGGGTAGATAAAATTCAAGCATTTTTGGTTCCGTTTCCTAGTTCCGCTAACCAAACTCTATACACTCAAGAAATCTGCAAGGAAGAGCAGATGGCTAAAATTCATTCTGAGTTGGCCAAAGCGGCCAAACAAAATGCTATGTCTGTATCAGAATCGGCATTGCATGATTATCCAGCCTACTGGGAGTTTATGGGGAGATTGGCAGACGCAGTTATTGCAAATATTTTATTAGATATGGGAGTCTATCAGTCGGATAGTGATTCTTATTCTCTGGAAGAGATGATAGAGCATTGTGAAATTGACAGCCAGCATCAACCGATGTTTGCCAAATGGATGGAACGATTGTGTGAACGAAAGATATTGGAGTTTGTAGACGGTCGGTACAAACAGATAGAACCCATTGATCCTGATATCTTATCTGATACGTTACTGACCCTATTGCCTGTAGGATCTTATTGGTATTCTAAAGCAGAGCAGCTGTTGCATTATTTCCAAGATATTATCAGTATATATCCGGAGATGTTACACGGGGAAATTGACCCTCGCGAGTTGTTACTGGACGAAGACGCGCCCTTAACGGCAAAGGCTATGGAACAATTTGATTCGTTGGAAGAACAGGTGAAGAACATGCTTGTTTCTATTGTGGAACAGGCAATGGAAAACATCGAAAGCGAAACGGTCACCATCATGGAGTTAGGCTCCCTATCGGGAAACCTGGCTGATACCATTGTTCCTAATATGGATAAAGAAAAGTATAGGTATTGTTACACCCATGTGTCAACAGTATTTCTAGATGAAGTTCGGGACGCTTTGGAAAGACCGGAAGATGTGGAATATCAGATTTATAACTTTAATGCGGCGCCTTCCACACAGGGACTTCAGTTACACAGTGTTGATATATTGATAGCGCCCAACACATTGCATCGGGCTCGTAATCTTGCACTGACTTTGGAACATCTAAAGACGCTGTTAAAACCCGGAGGAATTTTCTTTCTATATGAAGAGACAGTCAATAACCCTATTCAGTTCATTACGGTAGGCTTATTTGAAAAAGGGTTTACTGAATTTACTGATGAACGTAAAACAACTTTTGAATCACTTCTTTCGCGGGAAAGATGGACACATGAAGTGGAACATGCAGGAATGCAGGTATTGGGGTGTTATCCTCAAACTGATGAGGAGACGAGTATATTTGGTCATTCGGTGTTTATCATACAGGGACCAGTAGCTGTACAACGGTTTGATGAGACTAAGTTGGAGCATTATTTACGTGAACACCTGCCAAACTATATGATTCCTAATGCATATTGTTTGCTGGACAAAATTCCCATAACCGAGAATGGAAAGGTTTCTCGTAAGCAGTTACGACAGATGGTCAATCATTCTTTGCAAACCAATTGGCAAGGCTACTGCGGCCCAGAGACTGATTTGGAACGAGAGATAAGTGAAATATGGAAAGGAGTTTTGGGAACTAAACGGGATGATGTCAATGAGGATTTTATTACTCTGGGGGGAGATTCCCTGCAGGCAGTTCAATTAGTGAACCAAATAAAGAAACGATATCAACTGGATTTCCCGTTGAACCGAATGTTTCAAAATGTGACGATTCGAGTTCTTTCCGCTTTTGTAGAAAACGGGATAAAAAACAAGGATGTAGAATAAAAGGAGGGAAAACAGTTTGCAAGAGAGCGAGAAAGAATCCAACTGGTTGTTGCGATTACTGAAATATGTAAAAAAAGGAAAGGGGAAAATCGCCACATCCATCATTGTAGGCATTATTGGCATTGTGTCAGGATTGGTACCTTATTATGCGGTAGCACAAATTCTGGTTCAGGTTTGGAATCAGAATTTATCGCTGGGGTCCTTGACGCTATATTGCGTTTTGGCAGGAGCAGGATACCTTGTAAAGCATATATTCCATAGCATTTCCACACTGCTTTCTCATGATGTGGCATTTGAAATACTAAAAAATCTCCGTTTGAGCATTGCAGAAAAGTTGAGAAAGTTACCATTAGGTTATGTTCTGGAACATTCCTCAGGGGAACTGAAAAATATACTAGTAGATGAGGTGGAGCGACTTGAGCTCCCCCTCGCCCACATTATCCCAGAGTTTACTTCAAATGTTATTGCACCAATTTGTATTTTTTTCTATCTGTGTTGCTTGGATTGGAGAATGGCTTTAGCATCTCTACTAACTTTTCCCATTGGGGGATACTGCTACTATAAGATGTTGAGCAACTACAAGGAGAAATATCAGAAATATAGTGATGCGGATAATCGGATGAATGGGACGATAGTGGAATATGTAAACGGTATTGAAGTGATTAGGATGTTTAACCAAGGGGAGAGATCTTTTCAAAAGTTTTCCGAGGCGGTTATTTCATTTCGAGATTACACTTTGGCTTGGTATCGTTATAACTGGCCTTTTACCTCGGCAGCCTTTTCTATTATGCCGACTGTACTTGTATCAGTGTTACCCATTGGAGGATACTTTTGTATGATAGGTAGTCTGAGCGTGGATAGTTACATTACCAGTTTAATTTTAGCGATGTCTTTAGTAGGACCTATTTCACGCATTACGGAACTTATCGATAATGTTTCGGTTCTTAAGCAATCGGAGAAAAAAATATTTCAGGTGTTGACTGCCCAGGAGTTACCCGATACTGGACAGATTAGAACGTTGGCGGGGAGGCAATTTGAATTTAGGGGTGTGAGTTTTTCCTATGGAGGCGCAGAAGTACTTCATAACATTTCTTTTTGTACTGGTCCAAATCAGACTACAGCCTTCGTAGGACCCTCCGGATCTGGAAAGTCTACCATCGCTAGGTTAATGGCTAGGTTTTGGGATGTAGGTAGGGGGCAGGTGTTAATGGATGGGATAGATGTACGGGAAATTCCCTTGGATAATTTGATGCAATGTATCAGTTATGTGACACAAGATAATTTTCTTTATAATTTTTCTATTCTGGAAAATATCCGTATTGGAAGGCCGAATGCCACGGATGAAGAGGTAATAGAGGCAGCCAAACAGGCTAGCTGCCATGAGTTTATTTTACAACTGGAAAAAGGATACCACACTCTTGCAGGAGAGGCGGGGAACAGACTAAGCGGAGGTGAGAGACAACGTATTGCCATTGCTAGGGCTATTTTGAAGGATGCACCAATTGTTATATTGGACGAGGCGACCGCCTTTACCGACCCGGAAAATGAGGCACATATTCAAAAATCCTTGCGTTACTTAACAAAAGGGAAAACACTAATTCTTATTGCGCATCGGTTACCCACTGTGATATATGCAGACCAAATTATTGTAATGAATCAAGGCAAGGTAGATTCCCGCGGTACACACGAGGAACTTCTTCAGTCATCGCAACTCTACCGCACCATGTGGAACACCTACATCCAAGCTATAGAATGGGAAGCTAAGGAGGCGGTTACATGTTAAGGATTGTAAAACGGTTACTTCGCATTGCCGGACCTAACGGAAAACGACTAAAACTGAGTTTTGGTATTAGTTTCATATATTCCATTTTAGAAAGCCTCCCTACCTGTGCGCTTTTTGCTATGTTTAATGGATTGTGCAGTCCAAATGGCGTGACGAAACAATTGCTGTTGTTTTGTACGGTCCTATTAGTATTTGCCGTATTAGCAAAGTGGTTAGTGAGGTATATTGTCCAAGTGCTACAGGTGGGAACGGGGTTTTACATTTTCTGTGACCAGAGACTTGAAATTGGAGATACGCTTAAGCGCGTCCCCATGGGGTATTACAGCAAGAAAAACATCGGGGAAATCACTTCGGCCGTTACAACCGACAGTAGTTTTGTGGAAAATTATTCCATGTTCTATTTAGATAAATTAATAAATGGTTTTCTCAATACTGCAATGATCTCTATATTCCTTTTCTTCTTTGAGTGGAGGATTGGTCTGTTATCGCTAGCAATATTGGGGATATCAGTGACAGTGTATTTTTATTTGCAGCTGATTGGCAAGCGTGTCACCCCTGATCGGCAAAAGGCCCAGGCAGGGCTGGTTACCGCCGCACTGGAATATATCCATGGCATGGCTGTGGCAAAAAGCTACGGGTTTGCAGGCGAGAGTTTAAAGGATTTTTATGCAAAAATAGAAGAAAGCCGACACCAGAACTTCCGGCTTGAAGTGAAGTTTTCGCCGTTTGTAGACTTATTCCAATTTATGTTTCATTTTGGAGTGTGCCTTATTGTATTTATCTCCGGCTATTTGCTATTAGGAGAAACTATTACTTTGGCAAAAGCGCTTTTACTCATTGTGGCAGCATTTATCGTTTACCTGCCAGCGGAGGGATTAGGGGCGGTGATTCCTATGATAAGATTAATGGAAGCCTCCCTGGATCGGATTGATGCTGTCAAGGATGTTCCGGCGATGCCTGAAGGAAAGCAAATGAAAGAACTGGAGCACCACGATATAGAGTTTCGCCATGTCACATTCGCCTATAACCAAAAAGAGGTAATTCGTGACGTTAGTTTCATTATTCCATGCAACACTATGACCGCTATTGTCGGTCCATCGGGAAGCGGTAAAACCACATTATGTAACTTGATTGCCCGGTTTTGGGATGTGCAACATGGAGAGATCCGCATTGGTGGACAAAGAGTGACAGATATGTCCACCCAGCTGCTCTTATCCAATTTAAGTATGGTGTTCCAGAATGTTTATCTGTTTAACGACACTATATATAATAATATTTGCTTTGGTAATCCAAAGGCAACCAGAGAAGATGTGGTAGAAGCCGCAAAGAAGGCTTGCTGCCATGACTTTATCATGCAGTTGGAACAAGGATATAACACAATGGTAGGAGAGGGGGGAGCCAGCCTTTCGGGAGGTGAAAAACAGCGGATTTCCATAGCTCGTGCAATATTAAAGGACGCGCCTGTTATAATGTTGGACGAAGCGACCGCTAGCATTGATCCAGAGAATGAAGTGCTGATTCAGAAGGCTATTCACTCCCTTGTGAAAGATAAGACGGTCATTATGATTGCGCATCGTTTGCAAACCGTTGTGAAAGCCAATCAGATTTTGGTTTTGGAAGCTGGAAAGCTAGTTCAGCAAGGAACTCATACACAGTTATCAGAACAAAATGGTGTGTATAGACGCTTTTTGGAAGCGCGACTAGAAGCTTCCAATTGGCAAATATAAAGAAGAAGGGGATTATTATGAATAAAAAATTAAAAATAACATTAGCCATGCTTATGATGATGACAATGGTTTTACTTACGTCTTGTACATCCCAGAAGGCCGAGTTTAATTCCGCTGAGACCAGCCAGCTATCACAGGCGGAAGAGACAACTGAGACTAATCAAATAGTAGAATCTTCTGCAACGCAAACGGATAATGAACAGACAAAAGTAATTACACATATGAAAGGCACAACAGAAATTCCTAATAATCCCAAAAGGCTGGTGGACCTTTCGGGCTCTGCTGAGGAATTGGATATTATTGGAGTACCTTATATCGCTTGTGCGCAGACTAGTATGTTTGACGGCGTTACAATTCCCGAGCATTTGAAAGAATCTTTCGATAGTCGCGGGATTGAAACTGTAGGAAATTGGAGCGGAATGACGGACATTAATATCGAGCGCATAGTGGAACTCCAACCAGATTTGATTATTATGAATGCTTATTCGGAAAAGATTTATGACCAACTTTGTGAGATTGCTCCTACTGTGATGTTGACTGATGACTATAGTTATGTACAATGGCGCAATCGGTTTTTAGAACTGGGAGAGTGGTTTGACAAAGAAGATGTAGTGGAAGACTGGCTCAAGGAATATGATGATAAAGCTATAAATCTTTCAACGAAGGTGAAGGAACATGTCGGAAATGAAACATTTGCTGTATTGGAAAGAAACTCTGTTGCATTTGGCTCGTACTATATTTATGGTGTCAGCGCTGGTCCAGGAGAAATTGTGTTTAAAGATTTGAATCTTAATCGGACAGATATAACTCCTGCTGACACCTGGGCAAATGTAGTGGACTTGGAATCCCTAGCAGCTGTAGATGCAGACCATATTATATTTACCAGTGACGATGGCACTTTGGGTGAGTTAGAGGGGAACGCGGTTTGGAACAGTTTGAAAGCGGTGAAAAACAAAAATGTGTATTTAGGCAGAAACAGTTTGCAATATGACCTTGCATATACTGCAGCAGGAAAGCTCGTCTATATGGAAAAGTTAGCCAATGCTATTATTGAAAAGCATAACATTGAGTGATTAAATCGGCATGCAACAATTTGAGGGGAAGAAGAATATACTTTTCCCCTCAATAACTGCGAAAAGGTGCCTATCCCTTAAGGCATGATAGGTATCTGTAATAACATTAGAAACGTTGGAAATTCCCTGATTGTAAGGGATATGGAGAATGATGATGCAAAAACAAGAACAAGTTCATAGAATTCTGGAGGGTGACTCTATCAAAAGACGGGGATTTTTTGAGGCAATCCTTGTCTTGCTGTTTTTATTGACGGTCATGGCATTTTTTCTTTCCGTCTGTGTGGGAGTAGCCGGCAGTAGTGTACAAACAGTAGTGGATTCCTTAATACACTATGACTCCAGTTCCACTATGCACCACGTCATTCGGGAACTCAGAATTCCACGAGCGTTGGGAGCAATTTTAGTAGGAGCAGCACTTTCTGTGGCAGGAGCCATTATGCAGGTGGTTGGTGATAATCCATTGGCAGATACTGGTTTACTTGGAATTAATGCGGGGGCCGGATTTATGGTTTCCTTAGCTATGGTTTTTTTTTCGAGCGTTTCATTTTTGGGTGTGATGGGCTTTTCTGTTTTTGGTGCGGCCATTGGTACAGTGCTTACATATGGGTTTAGCGGCGCAAGCAAAAAAAGGATTACCCCTGTCCGTTTGATTTTGGCAGGCTCAGCAGTTTCTGCCTTTTTGACAGCATTGAGTCAGGGAATTTCCCTGTGCTTCGGTACTTCAAAGGATTTATCCTATTGGCAGTCTGGCAGTCTTTCAGGTTTAAGGTGGAATCAGGTGATGATAACAGCTCCTTGGATTTTGCTAGGTCTTTTATTGGGTGGGGGAATTTCTTCTGGGCTGACGATTCTTTCTATGGGGGACGAAACCGCAGTCAGTTTAGGGGCGCCTGTGCAAAGGCTACGCCTGATTGGTATTATTACAACTCTTTTGCTGGCAGGTACCAGTGTATCTTTGGCAGGAGGAATTTCTTTTTTGGGCCTGATTGTGCCCCATATAATGCGCAAAATTATGGGAGGAGAGTACAGCAAGGTGATACCTGCTTCTGTATTTTGTGGAGCAATTATCATGCTGTTGGCAGATGTCGTGGGAAGAATGCTTAACGCCCCATATGATACACCAGTTGGCGCCTTAGTCTCAGTAATTGGATTACCTTTTTTTCTAGGACTTACTTATAAAAAAAGGGGGGAGAAAAAGAGTGAATAAGACGAGCCGAAAAGTAGGAATTCTGGTGGCATTAGCCCTCATACTGTTACTCTCTATTATGATTGCTGTAAATATGGGATATAGTTCTGTGCCTTTAAAAGATGTGATTAAAGCGTTTTTTGGAATAGGTATCCCAGGAAAAATCATTATAATTCGACAGTTGCGCCTACCACGCATATTAGTAGGGGCATTGTGTGGGATAGGACTTGCTTTATCTGGTTCTGTTCTACAGTCTGTGACGGGCAATGCGTTGGCCGATCCGGGAATATTAGGAATTAATGCTGGAGCGGGGATTGCAGTTCTCTTATTTTTGGTATTTTTTCCGGAAATGTATGCTCAATCAATGGAGATAATTCCAATTTTTGCTTTTATAGGAGGGTTATCGGTTTTAGTCTTTCTTTATACATTTGCCTACCGCAATGGAAAACTTAGTGTGAAATTTTTTTTAACTGGAGGAATTGGTATGGCCGCGGGAATCAATGCGGTGATGTTAATCCTATCCACCGGATTGGAAAATAGTAACTTCCAGATGGTATCCAGATGGTTGGTAGGAAGCTTGTGGGGAACAGACTGGCACCATTTGAAGTTACTCTTATTATACTTAATTGTACCGGTTTTGTTCTTGCTTTGCTATTCAAGGAAAATTGACATGATGTTAATGGGACGGGAGGTGGCCGTGGGACTAGGGGTTTCAGTGGAACGAGAATATCGTGTTCTCTTATTTGTATCGGTTTGGCTTGCAGCGGCCTGTGTGTCGGTGTGTGGAGGGGTTGGTTTCATTGGTTTGGTATCGCCGCATATTGCCAAACGGTTGGTGGGAATCCGCCACTGCTTCTTGTTGCCTTGCGCCATGATGACTGGTGCATTGATATGTGTTCTTGGGGACGCAGTGGGGAGGATGGTTATTACGTCTATAGAAATACCGGTGGGAATTGTGGTATCTGTTCTATCGGCGCCTTATTTTCTATATCTACTCAATAAGAAAAATATGTGAAAGGATTGTATCAAATGAAGAATGAAATAGTAGCGAACAATCTAACAGCTGGTTATGGGCAGGGCTTTCATTTTGAAAATCTTAATCTTATCATTCCGTCCGGCAAAATTACATCTCTGATAGGTGCCAACGGATCAGGGAAATCTACAATCCTTAAAACAATGTCCCGATTAATCCAGCCTACACATGGAGAGGTGTATATTGATGGGAAATCTATTTTTCATATGAATACGCGGGAAGTAGCCAAAAAGTTGGCAATTTTACCCCAGAGTGCTACAGCGCCAGAGGGTATTTCAGTGGAGGAATTGGTTGCGAATGGCAGGTTTCCTCATATTTCTGGAATGCGTAGGTTGAGCGTAGAAGACCGAGAAATCGTGCATTGGGCTATGGAGGCATGTAATATCGAGGAACTGTCCAAAAGGGAAGTGGACACCCTTTCCGGAGGTCAAAAACAGAGGGCTTGGATTGCTATGGCACTTGCACAAAAGACAGATATTCTATTTTTAGATGAGCCTACCACTTACTTGGATATTTCCCACCAGTTGGATATACTACAGTTATTACAGAAATTGAATCAGACACAAAAGGTAACTATTGTTATGGTATTACATGATTTAAACCATGCGTCTATGTTTTCCCACCATGTTGTGGCAATAAATAATGGAGAAAAGTTAATTGAGGGAACACCAGCTGAAATTATAACAGAAGAAAACCTGCGCTGTATCTTCCATGTTAAGGCGACTATACTGGTTCATCCCTCATTAGGATATACTATGTGTATTCCTTATGCTTTTGATCGGGACACCAACGATTAAATAGACAAATAACAATCAGAGAGCTTTAAGGGAGAGAGACTCGGACGCTCTTGCTGTACCTGTTTTCATAATTCTTTATCTTAGGCACAAAACTTAAAATGTTTGATTTTGTAGACTGATTTCATAAGATGATGATTTGGAGAGAATAAAAGTATGCAGTATAATGTTAATAAACAACATGATAATTTTAAATTACATGCAATTGAAAGACTGAGGTTATTGTTAGATAAGGATAGTTTTAAAGAGATTGGAAAAGATGTTTCTGAATTCGGAACTGCATATAGTGATTCAAAATATCAGTATGATGGTGTAATTACTGGTTACGGTTATATTAAAAATAAACTGGTGTTTGTCTATGCGCAGGATTTTACTGTATGCGGAGGGACTGTAGGTTTAAAGCATGCAAAAAAAATTGTCCGGGTTATTGATTTAGCCATAGAAAATAAAGTTCCAATTATCGGAATTAATGATTCAGGAGGCGCTAGAATTCAAGAGGGGGTTAATTCATTGGCTGGTTATGGTGAGATATTTTTTAAGAATTCTAAAGCATCCGGTTATATCCCTCAAATTTCAATTATTGTAGGGCCTTGTGCAGGAGGTGCTGTGTATTCACCTGGAATCACTGATTTTGTATTTATGACATGTAATACAGCGACAATGTATGTTACTGGTCCAAGGGTTTTAAAACAGATGACGGGGGTGAAGTGTTCTCAAAACGAATTGGGAGGAGCAGATGTACATTCTAAATCAGGCGTAGTCCATTTCATCCATAATAATGAAAAAGACTGCTTTAATGCTGTTCAAAAATTAATATCTTTGTTACCACAAAATTGTGAGGAAAAAAATAAAATACCACCAAATTATATATTTAAAAAAGTAAACTTATCTGAAAATATACCTACCAATTCAAGAAAAATTTATGATATGCATATTTTAATAGATGAGGTGGTAGATGATAATGATTTTTTTGAAGTACATAAAAAGTTTGCAACTAATATTATTGTAGGATTTGGTAAAATTTCTGGGATTTTGATCGGAATAGTTGCGAATAATCCCAATTCGTTTGTTGGAGTGTTGGATTGTGATGCGAGTGTCAAAGCTGCTCGTTTTATTAGATTTTGTGATTGTTACAATATTCCGATTATTACATTTGTAGACGTACCAGGATTTATGCCTAGCATTCAAGAAGAAGAAAAAGGGATAATCAGACATGGGGCAAAGTTATTATTTGCCTATAGTGAGGCAACAACTATTAAAGTAACAATTATTATAAGAAAAGCATATGGAGGTGCTTATATTGCTATGGGGAGTAAACACCTTGGGGCGGACATGGTTTTTTGTTGGCCAATAGGTGAAGTAGCAGTTATGGGAGCGGAGGGGGCAGTTGAGATACTATACCGTAAGGAGTTAGAAAAAGTAGATATTTATCAAAAGGACGAGTATATAAAAAGATATTGTCAGAAGTACGAGAAAAGATTCGTTGGTGTAAGTGCGGCACTAAAAGAGGGTTACATTGATGGAATTATAGAACCGAATCAAACAAGAGAAGTTGTTTTTAATACCTTAGTTGCACTTCAAAATAAAAACCAGCAGCAAACGATTTTGAAAAAACATAATAATATTCCATTATAAAGATAATCCCCTTCATTAATAAACGGAAAAGCCTAGTAACACAGGATGGGAGGTGATGTAGTTCTGAAACTTCATGCGTCAGGAGAGGATTACCTGGAAGCGGTGTTAAAACTCTAAACATTATAAGAGCCTTCAGACCTAAGAACTCTAAAACTGGTTTGAAGGCTTTTGTATTTAGTCAAAACTGGCAGGTTCATTTTGAATATTATAATTGGTTTTTTACAAAAAACTTTGTTTAAATATGTATCTCTGCTACCAACATATAATGCTTTAAAAGCCATGTCTGTAAACATACTGATATGGCTTTTTTTGCGCCATTTTTTAATTGAATTAACCGCTTTGTCGCTTTGCCGTGGTCCTCCTCCGAGCTTGAACCATACAAATTCAAACTTGGAGGAAAGGATATTGAAAAATTATACAGATAGCGATTATGCCCTAAACAAGTACAGCGAGGGTATTGTATATAAATTTGCCGATGGAATTGTCGAAGTCACTCTCGCAGACTATCTGCGGGATAATCCGGGAAAAACAGAAGAAGACTTTGCCAGATTAAAGGCTCTGTCCGATGAAATTTATCATCAACAGGATAGGCAGGCTCAGAGGACATGCCGTTTGGATGTAAGCATTCATGGATTAGAGGAAACATATTTTATTGCAACCCCTGCCATAGACACGGAATTAATACAAAAGTACGAAGCAGATAGGGCGGCGGAGGCCGCCTACCACCTGCTACATAGCGGTAAACTGACGGAGATTCAGAAACGCAGGTTTATCCAACATTTCTTTCAAGGGCTGTCTACCCGGCAGATTGCCAACCTTGAGGGAGTCCATCAGCGGGCTGTTTGGGACAGCTTGATGTGGGCAGAGAAAAAATTAAAAAAATTTTATAAGGAATGACTCGTCACCCCCCTTGTTTTTTGACGTTAGGTGAAGGCGTTTTTTTAGATGCCTTTCCTGCACATTGCCAACTGCATATAGGTATGGCAGATACACGTTGACAGGCCGGGAAACCGGAAGCGACACGCTGGGACGCGCCAAGACGATGTGTTTATTATTTTTCGTAACACATTCCGAGCGATACCGTCTGCGGTAGTTACGCCCTATGGTGGGGCGGATTGCGACAACCCCTGTCACAGATCATGATACTTCTGCTGAGAACCAGCAGCCCTGAAAAACGGGAAAATGCATCACCCTCATTTGAGAAAGAATGAGGGGCGGCTTTTATGGTGTCCGTGGGGAATAATATGAATTGCTGCCCAAACCAACGGAACGTTTGCCACACCTTTGAATGATATAAACCCCTATTGGGGCGATAGAAACCATGCGGCGGCTCAGGCATTTATGTCATCAGACATCCAAACCAACCCTGCCCCGCCGCATTCTTGTGTCGCTCCTTTAGGCTTCAAAGGAGGCATAAAATTACATGGAAGAAGAAATCATCCGCTGCACGGCAGACCTTCAAAATAAGATTTATGAGGCTGGCTTATTCCGCCCGGAGGAAAAGGTAGTGCTTGCCACCAAAGGCTGTGTGCTGCTGGAGCATTTCACAGGCAAGACATACAGCTACCGCATGGTGGATTTAACGACCTTAAAGGCAAAACGCCTGTTTTCCCGCCAAAAGCCACTCACACAGGAGGGCTATGAACGGGCAATCGAGAAAATGCTGGCACTGGCGCCGGAAACGCCGGTACAGGAGGACAAGCGGGAAAGAGCCGAAACGCTCCTGGCCCATGTGTTCACAGACATATTGCCCCGGCATGGAATGGCTCTCAGGGAAAACCAGCTTTCCCTTGCCCTGTCTATGCTGGGCGCGATCTGGGACGGTAAGGTGGCATTGTGCGAGGCAGAGGTGGGAACCGGAAAGACCCATGCCTATATCCTTTCGGCCACGGTGTACCGCCTTTTCAACCCCGGTGCGCAGGCCGTACTCATTTCCACATCAACCATTGCCCTGCAACGGGCGCTGACCGAGGAATATATCCCGCAGATATCCGGCATCCTCATGGAACACCGGATTATCGACCGGCCGCTGACCTTTGCGGTGCGCAAGGGGAAAGCCCACTATGCCTGTTTTGACCGGGTGAGGAACTACCTGTCCTCCCTCCGGCATAATGACCGCCCGGAGGATTGGGAGCTGATGGAAACCCTGACGGCGCTTGTCGCCGGGAACAGTACTTTTGATTTAGACGCCCTGACCCTGACCAATTACGTCAAGGAACGTATCTGTGTGGAACGCTGCCATTACCATTGTAATCTTTCCGCACTCTGCCCTTACCGCAGTTTCCTGCGGCGGACAAGAACGGCGGGCTATGATTTTCAGATCGTCAACCACAACCTTGTGCTGGCGGATATATTAAGCCAAAAAGGGGGAAGAAGCAGACTGCTCCCGCCCAGCGGCCTGATGGTTTTTGACGAGGCCCATAAGCTGCTGGACGCCGCAAGGAAGATGTACGGCATGGTGTTTTGCAGCACGGAGCTGGAACAGGTTGCGGCCAGTGTGTGCCGTGCGGCTGTTTCCAGTACTGACAAAAAGGAAATCCTGCACTTACGCGGGGAAATGCTGCGGCTGAACACCCTGCTCTTTGAAACACTGAAGCAGGAGGCCGGAGCCAAATACGATAAAACCAGTCAGGCAGTCCGCTTTACTCCGGCTGTCACACGGATCCTACGGGCGCTGGCAGTGGTGTTAGGCAGGCTGTCATCCTGTTTCCAGACCGCAAAGCGCTATACGCTGCTTGCCAGCCGTATCGACCAGAAACAGGAAAAACTCATGGTCCTGCTGGAACACGCACAGTCAATCTGCTGGCTGGAGCATACCGGCGTTACCTCCTGTCAGGTCTGTGCGCTGCCCAAGGAACTGGATTATCTGCTTTACGAGGATATTTGGAACAGTGACATCCCCTGTGTCCTGACCTCGGCTACTCTGTCCATCGGCGGCGATTTCAGCCATTTCATGCACCAGACGGGGATTGACCTGTTGGAACAGAACCGGCTCCTGATGACCAGCAAAGCGTCCCCCTTTGATTATGAAAACCATGCCCTGCTGTATCTGCCGGATTGTATGCCGTTCCCGGACACAAAAAACAGCGTCTACATGACAGCGGTACTTAAGCAGCTCACGGAACTGATCCGGCAGAGCCATGGACATACGCTGGTGCTGTTCACGTCTTACCGGATGATGGAGATTGTATATCAGGAGTTGTCTAAGCCGCAGGCGGTGGATTATCCGCTGTTCTGCATGGGCAGGGGGCGGCTGGCAGCACTGTCTGCCTTCCGAAAGAGCGGAAACGGCGTGCTGCTGGCAAGCGACAGCGCCGGTGAGGGTATCGACCTTGCAGGGGATATTTTATCCTCCCTTGTGGTGGTGAAGCTGCCGTTCCCCATGCCTGACCCGGTATCGGAATATGAACGTTCCCTCCATGATGACTTTCACAGTTATTTATCCGAGAACATTGTGCCGAGTATGTTGATTAAATTGCGCCAGTGGATCGGACGCGGCATACGCCGGGAAACGGACACCTGTGTGTTCTCCATCCTCGACAGCCGTGCCAGAGGACGGTATCGAAGCGATATATTGGACGCCCTGCCTGATATGCCGGTTACTGACCGGATCGATGACGTGGGGCGGTTTCTTTTGGAGAAAAAGTCGGATGCCTACTTTCAGTGAGCGGACATCCCGCTTTTGCAAAACGGGATGGAAAAGAGGAGGAGACCATGGGCGGTTATGATTTATCCGAAATGGATTTACAGGAATTAAAACAGGTGGATGTGCGGACGGTCAATCCCGACACGCTTGTGGATATAAAAGAAATCGAAATTGACAGGACACTTCCCAAAGGAGAGCGGATACAGGAATTTATCCGGCAGATCAGGAATCCGTACTGCTTTCGGGTGGGAAAGGTCGCCGTCAGCGTGGGTTACGCAGAGGGCGGCGCTACCTTTGAACAGCGGATGGAACACTATCTGCAAACTCTGTGAGGAATCAAAATGAATATAGCAAATCAGGCTTTTGGATTTCAGAAATTTGTCTGGACGCGGAGAAAATTTTGTGGTAAGCTGAGTCACAGATCGCAGGGGCTGGGTAAAACCCTGTGATACAGGACTTGCGGTAAAACTCCCAATCCATTTTCTGAAATTCAGAAGCGATTAGGAGAATACCGAATGGATACACAGGAACTTTTACAGCAATACGACGGAGATATGTACCTCCGTATTTCCCATGAGGACGGCGACAAAGCCGAAAGTGACAGTATCGCAAACCAGCGGGATTTGATTACAGCCTTTTTGGAAAAACACCCTGAAATCACCCTTCGCAAAGTATGGGTTGATGATGGGTATACCGGAGTCAATTTCGACCGGCCTGATTTTATCCGTATGATGGAATCGGTCAGAAATAAGAAAACCAACTGCATCATCGTCAAGGACTTTTCAAGGCTTGGCAGAAACTTTATCGAAACGGGAAAATATATCGAAAAAATCTTTCCGTTCATGGGTGTGCGGTTCATTTCTGTCAATGATGATTATGACAGCGCAAAGCCGCGAACCGCATCGGACAATCTGATAGTGCCGGTAAAAAATCTGATGAATGATGCCTACTGCCGGGATATTTCCATCAAGATACGGAGCCATCAGGACATTAAGCGCAGGAAAGGGCAGTTTATCGCACCCTTCGCTATGTTTGGCTACCTGAAAGACCCGGAGGATAAGCACCATCTCATTATTGATGAGTTTGCGGCAGGCGTGGTGCAGGATATGTTCCATCTGATACTGGAGGGATATTCCTCGGAAGCGATTGCCGACCGCCTGAACGAACAAGGCATCCCCTCTCCCCTTGAATATAAGAGGCTGCTGGGGAGCACATATAAGACACCCTTCCGGCGTAATCCCAAAGCGGTGTGGACAGCAACTGCCGTTCTCCGCATTTTGAAAAACCCCGTCTATATCGGAACGCTGGAACAGGGGAAACGCAGCAGTCCCAATTACAAAGTAAAAAAGCAGTTTGCCGTGCCGGAGGAGCAGTGGGCGGTAAAGGAAAACACCCACGAACCGGCGGTCAGCCGTGATACCTTTGAGAATGTGGCAAAAATCCTGCGCACAGACACCCGGACGGCACCCGGTGAGGAAACGGTTTTCCCGTTGGGAGGGCTTCTCTACTGTGCTGACTGCGGGCGGAGCATGGTGCGAAAGAACAACTCCACCGCAGATAAGCCCTATTATTACTATATCTGTTCAGGCAGCAAGGAAAAGAGCGGCTGTAAAAGCCACAGCATCCGTGACATTCTGCTGGAGCAGGCAGTTTTTGCGGCTGTGCGGGAGCATATCCGTTCTGTCCTTGATGTGGAACAGATACTTACCGCCATTGCAAAGCTGCCCTATACCAGCCGTCAGATTAAAAAGATGGATGAACGGCTCAAAGCCAAGCGGGACGAGGTGGAAAAATACCAGCTCTACCGCATGAAACTCCACGAGGACTACATGGATGGCATCATTTCCCGTGAGGATTATATCGCTTTTGGCAAACGGTATGACCTGAAAGCACAGAACGCCGGAGAAGCAATCCTTTCTCTGGAACAGGAAATAGACCGGCTTGTGGAGGGGAAATCCGAGGAACAGAAATGGATTGCCTATTTCAAACAGTATCAGGATATTGAGGAACTGAACCGTAAGCTGGCGGTGGAACTGATTGACCGCATCTTAGTCTTTGAAAATCAGCGGATAAACATCAAGTTCAAATTTCAGTTTGAGTATGACAGTGCGATGTCACTTATACAGAGCGTGGAGCGTATCAATCCGGCTCTGACCGTATCATCCGGAAGGGAGGCGGTGTGACATGGCAAGGAAAAGCAGATTCAGGGCGCCCGTGCAGGAAAAACCGAAACTGCGGGTGTATAGCACAGGGGCGTATGTGCGTCTTTCCGTGCTGGACGGCCATCAGTGCGACAGCGATTCCATTGAAAATCAGGAAGCCCTTGTCCGGGCATATGTCGAAAGTGACCCCAGCCTTTCCCTCTTCTCCGTCTATTCAGACAATGGGGAAACAGGGGTGGATTTTGAACGGGATGATTTTGAACGCTTGCTTGATGATATACGGGCGGGCAAGGTGGATTGCGTCATCGTCAAAGACCTTTCCCGTTTTGGACGGAATTACATAGAGGCCGGTGAGTATTTAGAGAAGATATTTCCCTTTATGGGAGTCCGTTTCATAGCGGTGAATGACGGTTATGACAGCATTGACCCAGCGGCCTCGGACAGTCTTTCCATGCACTTAAAAAATCTGGTGAACGATGTATATGCCCGTGACATCTCACAGAAAATCTGCCCCGTGCTGCAAGAGAAGCAGGAACGGGGGGAGTTTATCGGCAACTGGGCGGCATATGGCTACCTGAAATCGGCGGAGGATAAGCACCGCCTTGTGGTGGACGAAGAAACAGCCCCGGTTGTCCGCGACATCTTTCAGTGGCGCTTAATCGGTATGGACTATCAGGAAATCGCAAAAAGGCTGACCGAGCTGGGGATTCCATCCCCCAGCCGTTACCGTTTTGAAAAAGGGATGGTGAAGTCCAAACGCTTTGCGGCTTCCGTCTGGACGGGACAGGTCATTAAAAACATGGTCCGAAGTGAGGTTTACTTAGGCCATGTGGTGCAGGGTAAGACCCGCAAGGCGCTTTGGAAAGGACAGAAACGCACTACCCAGCCGAGAGAAAAGTGGACGGTCGTAAAAAACACCCACGAAGCGATTATTGACCGGCAGACCTTTGACGAGGTACAGAGGATGGCGGAACAGGATAAGCAGACGTTTGATGACAGACAGGGGGCTTTCCCGGAAATCATTAATCCTGAAAACATCTTAAAAGGGCTTGTTTATTGTGGGGACTGTGGGAGAAAACTTGTACGTCAGAGAAGTGTTCACGAAAGCAAAGTTAAGAACCCCGGAATCCATGTGCGGTATTTTTTTTACTGCCATACCCACGCGGAGGACTCCAGCCGTTGTGTCGGTATCAGGGTGCCGGAGGATACCCTTTTAGAAACTGTTTCCCAAGTGATTCGGTCCCATTTTGCAACGGCACTGGATATGGAAAGGCTGATAAAAAGTGCGGGCAGAAAAGCGCTTGCTCTTTCTAAAAAACAGGAAATCCTCCACCGTATCATGCAGGCAGAGGAACAGCTTGACCGGATTGCCCGTCTGCGGGAGACCCTTTATGACGATTATTTAGACCACCTGATGGATGAGCACGACTATCTTTATGCCAGAAACCGTTACATAGAACAGGAAGAAGAACAGAGAGCGCTGCTGGAAGAACTGGAATCACAGAATGCGGCCGTCATGGAACCGGGAACCGGCGAACCGGCATGGCTCCGGGCGCTTCTGTCTATCCATGAGACGTCGGAACTGACACGGGGCATGGTGCTGGAACTGATTGACCGGATTATTGTATACAGCAGCTCCAACATCGCCGTGCGGCTCCGATTTGAGGACGAATATGAGTGCATGAAGGAACGGCTGTTCCCTCCGATGGGGGTGGCAGCCAGTGAATAAAACCTTCGTTATCGTTTTGTATATCCGTGTTTCTGTGGAGGACGGGGACAGCCGTGAAGGGATCAGGGACGAGAGCAACAGCGTCTCCAACCAGCGTGACCTGCTACGGCGCTTTATCGGGCAGTCCCCGGAGTTTGAGGGTTGCGAGGTCATGGAACTGTGTGATGACGGATTTTCCGGCACCAGCATGGAACGGCCCAACATGCAGAAACTTTTGCAGAAAGCCAAGGCAAAGGAAATCGACTGTATCATCGTAAAGGACTTTTCGCGGTTTGGCAGGGATTATATCACGGTCAGCGACTATGTGGATCAGATATTCCCGTTTCTCGGCATCCGCTTTATTTCGGTCAACGATGGCTATGACAGCGCAAAAATGAACGGCAAGACCAGCGGTGTGGATATTGCTTTCCGCAACGTGATTTACAGCTATTACAGCAAGGACTTGTCCATGAAAGTAAAAAGCGGCTTACAGACAAAGGCGCGCAAAGGTGATTTTTTAAGCTCCTTTGCCCCCATAGGCTACCGCAAAGACGAAAAGGACAAAAACCGTCTTGTCGCTGATAAGGACAGTGCAGGGATTGTCCGGCGCATTTTTGAACTGGCTGGCGCAGGGATGACCGTGGTGGAAATCACCCGTCTGTTCAATGCAGAGAAAGTGCCTACCCCCAGCGCCATCAAGAACAGGCAGGGATATTATCATAAATGGTGGATTGGGGTGAAAGGTGCCGACCTCTGGAATGAGAGCGCAATCACAAGTATTCTGCGGGATGAACGGTATTTAGGTAAGACCATCTACGGCAAGCGATACCGCCCACAGATTGGGAATAGAAAAACCCTTAAAAACAGCAGGTCGGATTGGATCATTGCAGAGGAACGGCATGAACCGCTCGTCAGTGCAGATGAGTTTCAGAAAGCGCAGGAACATTTGGCTGAATTTGTGGAACGGGACTTAGGGCAGGCAGGGATATACCTTTTTACGGATAAACTGCGGTGCGGTCATTGCGGCTATGCCCTTATCAGACGGTCACGTTTCAAACCACAATATTTTTGCAGGACAAGATACAGGACTACCGGTTTTGGATGTATGGAGGGCAGCGTCAGGGAAAGTGAAATTGCAGACGTTGTGCTGGCTGCCATCCAAGCTTATATAAAAACCCTGATGGACGAGAAGGAATTGCTGCTAAAGGCCGGGAACACGGATACGCTTGCCAGCCTGCAAAAACAGGTCACTTCCTATCAGAGCGCCTGTGCCAAGATTGATGAGCAGAAAGCTGAACTGTACGATGCGATGGCAGAGGAAAAAATCAGCCGGGAGAAGTACCGGCAGGAACGGGATAAGCTGTCACGGGGGCAGGCAGAGATGGCACAGCGGGCTGAAGCGGCAGAAGCAGAACTCACAGAACTGCGGAGCAAGCTGGCCGCCGCCAGGCAGGGGGAACCAAGGCTCATACGCTATTTACAGGCAGATGCCCTTACACGGCAGATGGTAGTTGACTTTGTGGACTGCGTTTATGTTTACAACGACAAATCCATTCATATCGAGTGGAGCTTTTCGGAAAAAGGAGAGAAAAATGAACCAGCATAAAAGAGTTTGGATCTATTGCAGGGTGGCAAATACTGATACCATAGAATTGGAAAATCAGAAGCGTTTACTGGTGGATTATTCTGAACAAAAGGGTTTTGAGGTTGTCGGTATTACCGCCGAGATAGCACATGGCGCGTCCATCAAAAGGCGCGGCATGGCCGATGTGTTTTCCGCTGCTTCTAAACGGCGGATAGATATTTTGCTTGTGGTCAATCCTGCCAGGATTACAAGAAAGATAAGCGAGTTTTTATATTGTGTTAAGAAATTGAATGGATACGGCGTTGAAATACTGACACCAACTTCGGGTGTGGTAGGACTGCCGGAAGCTGATTTCTATGCAAGGATTGCAGGAATTGCAAAGAACATGAAAGGTTGAGCCAAGGGCGGTAGCCCACAGGGGATGGCACCTGTGGCTACCGCCCTTTTTTCTTTCAAAAATGTAGTAGGTACGGTATAATGAGGGCAGTCAGGGAATAGAACGATGTGATTTGATGGCAGTTCAAAAATATCTCAGATTTTTTTACGTCCCTACTTGACACAAGCATATGA
>Ga0129317_1000100_pt1 | contig 107268 bp, 77 predicted proteins | sample Cm1ome_FD_94430 | JGI IMG/M metagenome (GOLD analysis project Ga0129317, IMG submission 94430) | Eastern black-and-white colobus group fecal microbial communities from Wisconsin, USA - Cm1105 metagenome | ecosystem: Host-associated > Mammals > Digestive system > Large intestine > Fecal | place...
AAGGTGCTGATTGATGTGCTACTAATACATACAATGCAAATGTACCAACACTTTTTAATCACAGCAACCGCTTACTGTTAAAAATATTTAACAAAAAGGGCGCAAGCAATTAGTCGGTGCATATATTTCTATTGCTGTCACTCATCACCGGCAGGCATCACCCCGACAGCGGCAAGGACGTTCTCGGGAGCATCGGGAACGTGGGGCGAAATAATGCGGCGATTGGCCGGCAGGAGGGTATTGGCGCGGTTGCCGAGATTTTTTGCAAAGCCCAGAGGACGACCTTGATATGTAAGTAGAACTATGCCGCGCGGCGTATCTTCCGGCAATATCGGGGCGTTGCGCTGCAAGTACGACACGGCTTCGCGCCAGTCTATCGGTGCTTTAACAAAGGCATCACAATCAATAACTTGACTCATAGCCAAAGCGTGCGCAGGAATAACATCGCGACCCTTAATTGTGCCTACTTCCACGCCCTCAAGGATGACACGCAACCCGGCATCGGCGAGACGTGCAGCCATAGCTGCCACCGCCGGCGGAGCAGCCGTAATTATCCCTGCGGCATCGGTACTCCACGACATATCGCCGCGCACCATACGGCGTACGGCTTCCGGAACGGGCTGTGTCTTGGCAGCGCTTTTGCGTTTGAAAGACTTGGGACGACGCATATCATCATCTTGTACCGTCGGTACGCTGTCGCCGTCCTTGCGCAAAGCGGCCACAAAAAGGCCTTCGCCACGTGCAATACCCGGATAAAAATGTGTACAGGGAAACGGCATCAGCCCTTCGTCAAAACACCCCGGAGACACTCCCGGCATATTTTCCAATCCGGTGGATAGCGGCGTAGCGCCCAATTCGTCAATGACATAGCGAACATTATCCTCATCCTCGGCGGTATTAAAGGTGCACGTACTGTATATCAGCACCCCGCCGGGGCGTAAGGCATCCCACAGACCGAGTAATATGCGGCGCTGCAGCGCAGCGCAGTCGCGTACCAATGCCGGAGACCATTGGGCCACAGCGTCCCGATCTTTACGCATCATTCCTTCGCCGGAGCATGGCACATCGGCGCAAATAACATCGAAGGCATCGTGAAGCGCCCCAAAGGACGCAGCATCCGCGCATGTCGCAATGATGCGTGGATCGCCCCAGCGCTGCAAATTTTCCACCAGCACGCCCGCACGCGTACGATCGTATTCGTTGGCTACCACTACCGTACTTTCGTTGCCAAGTGCATCCGCCACGGCCGTAGTCTTGCCTCCGGGAGCGGCACACGCATCGAGTACACGCAATTTGCCGTCCGGATTTATATCCGCCTGTATCAAGGCATGGCGCAGCACCGTTGGCAGTGCCGCGCTCGAGGCGTCTTGTACATAATAAAGGCCCTGATGCAGCGACGGGTCAAAGGTAAAGCGCGGACGTCCCGACAGATATGCCAAACGCGCATTCCACGGTGCGGTATCGACAAGTTGCGGCATTCCGAGGCCGCGATGTGCGGCGATGCGCACAGACACCTCCGGCTCGCTCATCGACAACGCCTCTACAAGGGCACGCCCTTGCGGTCGAGAGAGCAACATCTGCACAAAAGCTTCGGGCAGACAACGCGGCTCAGGACTTGCCGGTGATGATGGAGCGAATGTCATTGAGCTTATTGAGCGCCTCCAAAGGCGACAAGTTATTGATATCAAGGCCTATGATTTCATCTCTTATTTGGCTGAGCACCGGGTCGTCCAATTGGAAGAAGCTCAGCTGCATACCGCCTTCCTTCAATGGCTTGGGGGGCTCGGCTCCCGTCATATCCACAGCACCGGCAGCATCACGGTTGGTCTCGAGACGGTGCAATATAGCATTGGCGCGATTGACTATCACCGACGGCATCCCGGCCAATTTTGCCACATGTATACCGAAGGAATGCTCGCTGCCGCCGCGCTCCAGCCGTCGCAGAAATACCACTTTCCCGTCAATTTCCTTGACTGACACATGGAAATTGTGTATGCGCGGATAAGATTGTTCCAACTCGTTGAGCTCGTGGTAGTGCGTGGCAAAGAGCGTCTTGGGCCTCATGTTGTCGGGGGTGTCGTGTATGTACTCGACTATGGCTCGGGCTATCGAGATGCCGTCATAAGTGGACGTTCCACGTCCCAATTCGTCAAAGAGTATCAGCGAACGTTGGCTCAAGTTGTTGATGATGGATGCGGCTTCGTTCATCTCAACCATGAAGGTGGACTCGCCCAGCGAGATGTTGTCACTTGCACCTACACGCGTAAAAATCTTGTCAACCACACCTATACGGGCGCTGTCGGCCGCCACAAAGCAGCCTATCTGCGCCATCAGGACATTGAGCGCCGTCTGTCGCAGCAATGCCGACTTACCGGACATATTGGGCCCGGTAATCATCAAAATCTGCGCATCGTCGTTGTTCATACGCACGCTATTGGCGATATATGGCACACCTACGGGCAAGCGCCTTTCGATGACGGGATGTCGAGCCTGAACAAGGTCAAGTTCAAGGCTGTCGTCCACCACCGGGCGTGCGTAGCGGTAAGCCGTGGCCGCCGCATTGAACGACAGCAGGCAGTCCAACCGCGCCACCAGCATCGCATCGGCCTGCATAGCCGGAATATACGATGACAGCGCGGCCACCAAGTCGTTGTACAATGATGTCTCCAAGGAGGCTATGCGGTCTTGCGCACCAAGTATTTTCTCCTCGTATTCCTTGAGTTCGGGGCTTATATATCGCTCGGCATTGACAAGTGTCTGCTTGCGTATCCATTCCTGAGGCACCTTGTCACGGTGCGTATTGGTGACTTCGAAGTAGTATCCGAAGACGTTGTTAAAACCTATTTTGAGCGATGATATGCCGGTAGCTTCGACTTCACGGTCGCGTATCTGCGCCAAGTAGTGCTTGCCGCCGGTGGCTATATGTCGCAATTCGTCCAAGGTGGCGTTGACACCTTCGCGTATGACGTCTCCGTTCCCCGGCTTGTTGGGGCAGTTGTCCCAAATTTCGCGTTTGATACGCGAGGCTATATCGGTGCAAGGATTGATTTGCTCGCCTATGGCACGCAACTGCGGCTGGTCGGCGCCGAGGCACAAGGCCTTGACGGGCTCGAGGGCCTCGAGTGCGGCACGCACCTGTACCACCTCGCGCGGCGTGATGCGCAGTGTGGCTATTTTGGCTACCAGTCGTCCCAGGTCGCCTATGCGGTCCAGGAAATTGCCGACAGCTTCGGCGGCCTCGCGGTCGCGGAAGAAGTATTCCACGACATCCAGGCGGTTGTTGATTTCGCGAGGGTCGCGCAACGGCATCAGTATCCACTGGTGCAGCAGACGCGCTCCCATGGGTGTGCGCGTACGATCAAGCACGTCCAGCAAGCTCATGCCTTCTTCGCTCAGCGGCGATACCAATTCGAGATTGCGCACCGTGAAACGGTCGAGACGCACATAGCGATCTTCTTCTATGCGTGCTATGGTGTTGATGTGCCCTATATGCGTATGATTGGTAACATCCAGATAGTGCAATATGGCGCCGGCGGCGATGATACCGGCGTTCATGCGCTCAAGACCAAAGCCCTTGAGCGACGAAGTCTCAAATTGCTTGAGCAGTCGTTCCATGGCCGCATCACGCGTAAATACCCAGTCGTCAAGTTCGAAAGTCAGATAGTGTCCCGACAATTCATCGTCGAGTCGGCGCTTGAGACCGCGTTCGACCAAGACTTCCTTGGGCGCGAACTGCGCCATAAGTTTGTCGACATAGTCGGCATTGCCCTCGGCGGCAAGGAACTCTCCGGTGCTGATATCCAAAAATGCTATACCCAGGGTCTTGTCGCGCCCGTGGTGTATGGACGCCAGGAAGTTGTTGAGTTTGCCGTCCAATACATTATCACTCAGCGACACGCCGGGCGTCACCAGCTCGGTGATGCCGCGCTTGACCAGCGTCTTGGCCGTCTTGGGATCTTCGAGTTGTTCGCAAATGGCCACGCGCTTGCCCGCCCTCACCAATTTGGGCAGATAGGTATCCAAGGCATGGTGCGGGAAACCCGCCAATTCGACGTATGCCGCCGCCCCGTTGGCTCGACGGGTCAGAGTGATGCCCAAAATCTCGGAAGCAGCCAGGGCATCATCGCTGAATGTCTCGTAGAAGTCGCCTACACGGAAAAGCATTATCGCATCGGGATGCTTGCGTTTCATCTCGATGTACTGTTTCATCAGCGGCGTCTCGGCTATTTTTTTGGCCATGGTATAATTGTCTTGTTATTTTCCGGGGTACAAAAGGACGGCGCTTGTACATCCGCCCGTGGTCGTATGTCGCAAATATCCGGATTTTAGCTTTTTGCCAAGTCCGGGGGCATTCCTCGGCTTGTCGCAATCATCGACTTATCGCAAAAATTCGCGTGCTTTCTCAATGTCTCCGGCATGATCCACATCCAGGATTTTGCCCATATCGAAGGCACGAAGGCGCTGTCCGGCAGCCACAAGAGCGCGTTGGTAGTTGCGCATACGGCTGACGCCCTCATCGATGCAGCGGCGCAGGATGTCCACAGCAACGGGGCGCAATCCGTATATGCCGCCCGACACATACCGCACGCCATCCCACGGCGCATCGCGGAAGGCGGTGATGATGCCGTCGGCTGCGGTGTCCACATATAAAGGCTTTTCGTCATCTATGTATGTGGTGACAGCCATACATCCGTCTATATCGTCAGGCGCCTCAGCAAAGGCCTGCACATAACGGGCAAAGTCTTCCTCGCGGAAAATGGTGTCTACCGTGGTAAGTATAAACCGTCCGTCGCCACCATCGGCATTGTCTTCGCCGAAAGTGCGCGATACTTCGTAGAAGCTGTGCATCGAGCTTGGCGTGGTTTTAACCACCAGCTTCAGAGGCACATCCAACTGCGGCTGCAAGGCTTCGACATACCGACGCACATCGGTCATATGCTCGTTGACGATGACGCTGATGCGTTGGGCGGCGTTGGCCATGAAAATATCTATGAGACGGCGTATCATAGGACGGCCGTCAATATCTACCAACGGCTTGGGCATTGGGACGCCTTCTTGTACCAGTCGGCTGCCTTCTCCGGCAGCTATAATTGCGTAATTCATTGATGCGTAAGATTCTGCTTTTGATATGGAATGCGCTGTCTGCCGACTGTTGCGCGTATTTGCGCCATCGTCGGCACGGCTCGCACCACCGCCGATGCGGATGGTTATTCGTCTTTGGTCAGGTCAAGCACCACATTGTCCGACCCTTTGTCATAATACTGGCGACGTAGAGGATTGCGGAGGGCCTCGGCATCATTGGCACGGGCGCGGAAGATGTCCAAGGCTGCATATATTGCATGCATCATACTCTGCGGGGCGGCCTCGCCCTTGCCGGCAATGTCGTAGGCGGTACCATGGTCAGGCGAGGTGCGTACATAAGGCAGTCCGGCGGTGAAATTGACACCATCGTCCATAGACATAGCCTTGAACGGCGCCAAACCCTGGTCGTGGTACATGGCCAGTACTGCGTCAAAGTGTGTGTATGCAGCCGTGCCGAAGAAACCGTCAGCTGCATACGGCCCGAAGGCCATAATGCGGCCTTCGCGTGCCTTAGCTATGGCCGGGGTTATGATGTCGCGCTCCTCAGCGCCCAGCAGCCCGTCGTCGCCGGCATGAGGATTGAGGGCGAGTACCGCTATACGGGGATTGTATATCGCGAAATCGCGGCGCAACGAGGCATCCAGCAGTACTATTTTTTCAAGTACGCTATCGGTAGTGATGGCAGCAGCCACATCGGCAAGAGGCAGATGTGTCGTGGCCAAAGCCACGCGCATGCGGTCGTTGAAAAGTATCATCAGCGCCTTGACGGGCTCGGGCAGGCGCTCGGGCAGGCGCTCGCGGCTACGACCGCGACGTTTCGATTTGCCATCAGCGGCCTCGGGTGCGGCCTGCGTCGCAGACGTTTCCTCAGTCCCGGCAAGCGTTGTCTCGGCAGTCACGGCTTCGGCTACAATTTCCGTGCCGTTGTCTGCGGTCACTATTTCTGCCTGAGCCTCAATCGCAATGTCCGAATTGGGCTCGGACGGGGCAAATTTGTGCTCCAAGTACTCCGTATGTCCGGCAAAATGAAAGTCCTCACCTTGGATGTTGTGCTTGTTGATGGGAGCCGTGACCAATACGTCCACATCTCCGGCGGCAAGGGCGGCGGTGGCGGCCTCGAGCGCTTCGAAGGCTGCACGACCGGCTGCTGATGTACTCTCTCCCGGTTCGATGGCGAGGTTATCCGCACCTACATTGACCACGTTGACGACTCCGTCGCGCAATTGCTTGGTGTCATTGGCATGTGCAATCTGTATTTGCGACATTTGCAGTCCCTTGCGGTAGAAGGACACGGCCTTTGCATTGGCAAAAACTACCGGAGTGCATAATTCAAGTATCCGATTGTCTTCCATGGCCTTGAGGATTACCTCGAGGCCTATGCCGTTGGTGTCGCCCTGGGTGATGGCGACTCTGATTTTATTCTTCATCTTGGTATGGTGGTTGCTGTTTCTTGGCCGCCCCGGCAAGCATACCGCAAGCAGCCATAATGTCCTGTCCGCGCGAGGCGCGTATCGTGGCGGTGATACCCAAGTCGTTGAGTCCGTCGCGGAAGTTCTCCTGAACGCGTCGCGACGACGGACGCAGGCTGTCTCCGCCTATGGGATGATAGGGGATGATATTGACCCGTGCATCGGTGCCGCGCAACAGGCGTGCAAGGGCACGCATGCTTTGCGGCGTGTCGTTGACGCCGTCCCAAAGGATGTATTCCACTGACAGGCGGCGCTGATGCGCAAAGTCGTAGTCCCGCAACAGCGCCATGACTTCGCGTATAGGAAAAGCTTTTTGCACCGGCATCAGCGCTTGACGCTGCTCGGCATCGGCCGAATGGACGCTGATGGCTATATGCACCGAGGTCTCGTCAAGCAGTCGCCGCAACCCGGGGATATTGCCCACGGTGGACACGGTAATGCGTTTGGGACTCCAAGCCAAACCCCACGGGGCGGTAAGTATCTCGATGGTGTCGAGCACGGCGTCGAGGTTGTCTGTAGGTTCGCCCATGCCCATGAATACGACATTCGTAAGGTCGCGGCTCTGCGGTATGGATAGTATCTGGTTAACAATCTGCGCAGTAGTCAGATTCCCGTGGAAGCCCTGACGTCCGGTCATACAAAAAGCGCAATGCATCTTGCATCCGGCCTGCGAGGACACGCACAGGGTGGCGCGGCCGTCTTTCTCGGGGATGTACACCGACTCGACATCGCGTCCGCCACAACCGCGAAAGAGGTACTTGACCGTGCCGTCGCGCGATGCCGTGGACGCCAAGGGTTCTTCGCGTCCGACGACATACCCGGCCTGCGCCAAACGGATGCGTCCCTGCTTGGACAGATCGGTCATCTCGTCTACGGACGTGGCACGTCCTACATAGAGCCACCGCGCCATCTGCTTTCCGGCAAAACGCGGCAACCCCACGGACACGGCCACCTCGGACAACTGCTCCGGTGTCAGCCCTATCAGCGGACGGCGCACATGTTCATCGATGACGGCAGCCTCGGAATCAGAAGCCTTGGCTTCTACAGCCTCGGTGACGGCTTCGACCCGGATGTCTCGGTTAGCCGGCATCGTTTATTCGCCGGGCACTACCTTGTCAAGATACCACTTGCCGCCGATGCGTTTAAACTCGAAAGTGTGTGTCACGTACGAGTCCACCCATCCACAGTCAAGGTATACCTGCGTGTACTGGATTTCGCCCCAAGCCTGATAGTATTCGTCATCGTCCTTGGCAAAGGGTCGCTTGGCCGTGAAATTGTCGGGCACAAGCAGCGAAGCATACTTCTCGCGCTGGTCGTCGGTAAGACGCACACGCGATTCCATAAATGCGGAATCCGTGGAGAATTTGCCGATGAAGGTCTTGAAGGCTTCGGGTCCCTGGTTGCAGGGAGCCTTGGCGGACATAACTTTGGCCACGGTGGCATCCACTTCGGCAGCGGTCTGTCCCTTTGCATCCATGGCGGTGCACATTAGCGCCGCAAGAGCAGCTATAAATAAAAACTTGCGCATAATCAAATTGGTTTTTATTTGATTGTTATATAACGTACTATAAATCTTTCATCATCCGACGGCACATGCCCGGCATGCAACACGTCAGAGGGTTTCGAGTATATGGAGTCCGACAAACAAGGTGACAAACACCAGAGCCAAAGTCCCGGCAGCGATAACCGAAGTAATGGCGAGATTGCGCATATTGCCGGGCCGCAGACGGCAGCCTATGGCTGACAGCACTATGGCCACCACATCAAAGGACATCGAAGCCCATTCGCTGAACACCAGGAAGGCCCAAGCCAAGAGCGTGCATACCGCACCGCCTATGGCCATATAGCGTAACGCAGGAGACCGGAATACAGAGGCGCCCTCTGTAGCCTCGGCCTGCGGCATTTCTTCTGTCTCCGACATTACCTCAACCTGCGGCATTTCCTCGGTAGGTGCGGCGGGTGCTTCCGGCATTTCGGTCTCGGAGGCCTGTAAGGACTCGGCCGGCGTGAGTTGGTCCACGGTCTTGGGTGTGTCGTTATCGGTAGTCATGCGTTCCTATGTTTGTTTTGTACAATTATCTGCGTTTTGTCAGATGGTCGGAAATGTCGCAACCGCGGCGGTCAAAGGGCTGCACGTAGCGGCGGCATTGGCATCCGGACGTTTTATCTTGCGAAGTTACGAAATTCTCGCCATATACGCTCCTTTCAACCCGATATTTCTTTTGCTGCAACAAAAGGACAGTGTGTGGAAAGTGTGTTCTTGCCGCCAAATCGTATGTATCGAGGGAAGCCGTGACGGATTATGACGGACGGCAATCAGACTGTGGCGGAGGCAACGGTATTGACGATGACGCCGGCGAGGGCGAGGCCGAAGGCGGCAGTGGCAAAGACTACCGTACCGTTGGGACGCTTGGCGCCGTTGACGGTGACTTCGCTCTCGGCGAGGCGGACGTTGGGCACTTGCTGCGGCGAGTAGGCGCAGCTGAATTTGCGCTTGGGAAAGATGCCGCTGCGGCGAAAGCGTTGTCGCAAAGCACGGGCCAGCGGGTCGCCCTCTACTTTCCAAAATTCGGCAATGCGTATCTGCGTGAGGTCTGTCTTGCAGGCGGCACCCATGCTCGAGACGAGACGGGCCGAAGATGCCGTGGCTTTGCATATCAGCAGGGCTTTGTCTGCAACCGAGTCGATGGCGTCGACCACCCAGTCATATGCTTCGAGGTCGAAATCAGCAGCAGTGTCGGCGGTGTATATGCCATGCACCGGCCGGACATCGATATCGGGATTTATGGAACGCAGGCGCTCGGCGGCGACATCCACTTTGGGACGTCCTATGGTCTCGGAGGTGGCTATAAGCTGGCGATTGATGTTGCCGGGCGCCACAATATCGCTGTCCACAAGCGTTATATGGCCTACGCCACTGCGTGCCAGTGCTTCGGCGCACCACGATCCTACGCCTCCTATGCCGAAGACGATGACACGAAGGCGACCGAGCCGCTCGAGGGCCGTTTGGCCCAAGAGCAGCTCGGTGCGATCGAAGTATTGAGACGTGTCTGTGTTCACTTGACAAGTACGCGGCGGCTAAAGTCGTCAACGACAACGATGTACAGACCTTTGGCAAGGTCGAGAGCATTGTCTCCGTCGTTCAGCGTACCATTGAAATATGTAATGCCGTCGATGCCGTATACTTGCACTTCGGCCTGTTCGCTAAGGCTGACAACGAGTTGACCGTTGAGGCTGTATGCCGTCCAAGCGTGGTAGTCGCTTTCGACGCCTGCGATACCGCCACGATAGTGGGATATGGCGATATTGTCGAAGTGCGCACGGGCGCCTGCAGTCTGCACAAAGCGCACGCGGACATCTCCGCTGACATTGGCGGTGACGGTATACTTCTTGTAGGCTTCGCCCTTGGGCAGAGTGACGGTCGCTACTGTCTTCCAGTTGTTACCGCCATCGCCGGAGCATTCCACCTTGAATTCGCATGCTGCATCGCCTTCCCAAGCCTTGGCATAGAAGGTGATTTCGCCTACGCCGCCGGCGATGTCTTCGGCCGTCTCGAAGGACGAAGAAGCGCTCTTACCCAAGCGCATGTAATTTGAACCTTCATAAGCTTTCTTGCTCTCGGCAAATACGCCTGCATCATGGAGGTTCCAGACGCACATTGTGCCTTTTACAGTATTTTTACTGTAGCTGCCGCTTGCTTCTGCCTCGAAGTCCTCGACGAAGTCGATGGCTTCGGTGACCTTGGCCGATACTTCAGCCTCATCGGTGGTATAAGTCTCGCCTTTGGCTGTCGTGGCGGTGGCTATGATGGAGCTGGCGAAGGTGCCGGCATTGGCGCTGTTGACGCGGATGTATATACGGTCTTCCTCGGGTTTGATGACGATTTTCTGCGACCATTCGGCCTTATCGGAGGACAGTTCGAACGGAGCTTTAACCTCAATGGTAATGTCGGAGGTGATGTTCTCGACCCCTACGAGTAGCTCCTCGGCCTCGGAAGGTATGCCCGGCTCGGCCACCAGCGACAACTCGCCGTCGTACATGAAATCGATAGATGGTATCGGGGGTGCAGTGGTGACATTGATTTTACCGGAAGTCAACGTCTTGGATTTTACGTAATATGAGTAGGCCGTTTCGGGTGATAGGTCGCCGCAGATGTATTGCTCGTCTTTAGCCTTGACCGTACGCGGATAGGAAGCAACGGCATTGCCTTCGGCATCGAGTACATAAATTGTATATGTGCCGTCAGCGGCTTCGTCGCCTACGTAGGTCCAGTGTGCGGTAAAACTTTCGTCGCTAATGTCGGTAGCTGCTCCCACGGGCAGTCCGGTCATGGCGTTGGCGGTCAACTTGACCGTAGTCTTGGCCGTTCCGGAAGTGAGGGTGAGCGTTCCGACTGCGACACCGGCTGCAGGTGCCGTATAATTCAGGGTGAGTATGGCGCCGTCAGTAGTCATGGACGCATCGGCGGCTATGGAGGTCGTGCCGGCGGTAAATCCGGCACCGCTGACACTGACGCTGATGGCTTCCTTGAGGCCTTCGGCCTTGACGGTCACCGCCTTGGTGCGTGCCAAGCCTACAGCCGTAACGCCGAAGTCAACAGTACTGCCATCCGAGGGAAGCAGGAAGGCCGGGTCGGCGCTGATATTGGTAGACCAGTTTTGCCCCTTCTTGTTGCCCCAGATGTATTCGGCCAATTCGGGGTGATCGATGAAGGGGTTGCGGTTGTGCTGTGCGCCGTATACGACTTCCTGTCGGTCAAGTTCCTTTTGGCTGACAGGGTCTTCGCGGTGCCATTTCAGCAGCAGGTTGATGGCCCACGACGAGAATACGGGATAGCTATTACCGGCAAGCATCTTGGAATTCCATCCGGCGATTTGGTCGTTATAGGCCGCCGCCATGTAGAAATATGAGCGGGCAAAGTCGCCTTTGTATTGATCGTCCGGCTCGAACACCGTGCCCGAATATCCGGGGAAGGTGCAGTCGCCGAGGCGTCCGAGAGCCTTCACACTGCCATTTGAAGGCAAGGTCGTACCGTTGGCACATTCGCCGTAAGGGAAATTGGAGCGCTGTCCGTTGACCTTACCATCGGTAGGATAGAGGTGGAATGCATCGCTGTACATAGGCTTTGCATCATTGAACCAACTCTTGGGGAAAGAGTGCTCGCGATTGTAGCAGTCACCCACTTTTTTGTAATTGCCGCAATGTTTATCACTTGTCTTCCAGTGCTTGGTCGAATACATATCCCAGATGTCAGCGGTGCCGGGATACACATCGGAAGTTTTATATAGGTTCCACAGGCCGTCGTAGCCCACGTTGGTGTGGGGCCCGACCTTTTTGCAGAGAGCCGACAGCAGTGCGGCCCCCGACTTGTTTTCGCAAGTGGAGTAGTAGCCCGCCGGCTCAGCGGCGAAAGCCACGGCTGTCGACGCTAAAGCCAGCGCCAGGACAGCACCTTTTAAGTACCGTAAAATCATGATACGATTGGTTTGTTGTTTTATGTGTTTTGGTTTCTTTGTAGTAATGCTCGGTTGCTCTAAGCGTATCGAATTCCGTACCCAATATGGCGTCCTCCTTTACGGCGTCCTATTACATCTATTTTGGGTAGGCGTGAACTCCTCGGTTTTTTAGGGCAATGGACTGCAAAGGTACGCAAAATCTCCGACCCGCCAAGCACTTTGCCAAAAAAATCGCGCCGGCATCGAAATAACGGCTCGTCAGGGACAGGGTGCGCCATAATCGTATACCCGTAGTGGCGCAATACATTGACAGCCATTAGACATGATGCGTTTCTCCTTTGATTTTAGATCAGTCTATACCGTTAATGATGTTAAATAGATTCTCGAACTTATCAACAACACCATAACGGGTTGTATTTGAAGAGATTGAATTAAACAGGCGTTTAGCACATTCGGTCTTGGCGAGTTCGACACCTCGCAACTCCATCTTGTCAAGCGACCCTTTGGTTTCAGCAACAAAAAACACATGACGCACCGTGCCATCCTCAAATACTATCGCCCAGTCGGGAGCATAGTATCCTACAGGGGTGGGGATTTTGAATTTTCGTGGCAGCTTTGCAAAAATAAGGACTTCGGTAGCCGATTGTAGCGAATTGGCAAAGTCTCGTTCACCGTTGCTATCGTATGCCACGTAAGGCGTGATGTGCTTAGATAGTTCAACGGCCTTATTAATATTCAATCTGCGCTCCGGCACGAAAATCGTGCTGTCATATGGGTCGGACTTGGAAGGATTGTAAGTGATATGGTCAATAATCATCGTCGCCTTTTCGTCACGAATAGCCTTAATGACATTGCGGATAAATTCTTCGGGGTTATTCTTGAATAGCAAGGCTTTCACACCAATACCCTTTAGAATCTTCACGACAGAGCGACGAGTAAGGCGGGCGCCGCGGGCTATGTCGCCCACCACATCGTAAGGCACTGACGAAGTGCAAACGTCCGTAAGTTCGCGTGTCGCGGATTTAGTATTACCAAACTCCGTCACCCGCTCCGTGTCCTGCTCGCCTGTCACCATAACATACTGAAGTTTGGTAACATTAAGATTCTTTCTCAGGTTGGCGATAGCCTTTTCTATCAATTCATCGCTATCGTAGTGAACGGTATAAACGTATTTGTGGTTAATCTCGTTCCACAACTTTTGGAAACGCTTGTCGTTAAAGTTGTCGTTAAGCTCGTTAGCCGGAGTAGTCGCAGGGACTTCCTCCACCATATCCTCAATAACTTTCGGATTAAAGATGCCGGCAATAAGGTGATACACGTCTTCGGCAATAGCCTCCAACTTGGAGGGCAACGGCGCAAGGACGTTTTCATCGGCATCCTTGTAGTATTGCGCTGTTAGATTTCCTGCATCTGTAATATAATCGTTCTGATAGAGATAGCCCAAAATCAACGAAGCCTCCGGCTGTGTGATTTTGTGCTGCACGCCTTCTTTGTCCTTGACAATCTTTCCAAAGAAATAATCCTGAGATGCAGCTGTTATTCGTTCGCGCAATGCCTCGCGTGTTTCGCGTTGCAATGCCGAAGTGAAGTCTGCATAACTCTCGTTGGCAATCACGGTCAGTTGGTTTACCTCATGGACATCTTCGCCGAGCAATTCTTTGTCCTGGCGTATACCATTCTTATCTACACAGATACGCAAGCCGCGACCCACCTCCTGACGCTTGGCGGTAGTGGAATTGCTGTGACGCAGCGTGCATATCTGAAACACATTCGGGTTGTCCCAGCCTTCACGCAGTGCCGAGTGCGAGAAGATAAAGCGCGTAGGCTCCTCGAAGCTCAGCAGTCGCTCCTTGTTTTTTAGGATAAGGTCGTATGCTGACGTGTCGTCCGAGATATCCGAGCCGCGCTTTGTCTCCGAATTGACCGAACGGCCTTTCTTATCGATAGAGAAGTAGCCCTTATGGACTTCGGACGGCCTGAAACGGCGAAGGTATGCATCGTATGGTGTGTCAAACACTGTTATATAATTCTCGACTATGCGGGCGTATTCTTCCTCAAAGATGCATTGGAATTTACCCTTGACTTCATTGCCCTCCTCGTCATATTGGCGATAGTGGCTCACCTCGTCAATAAAAAAAAGCGAGAGGCATTTGATGCCACGGTTGAAAAGTTCCTTTTCCTTGGTGAGGTGTGCAATGATTGTCTGACGTATCTGCACACGTTGCATCGCCTCCTCGTTGGTATCGCCCACCACGTCGCCGCAATAGATAGTCGTCCCGTTAAGGAATGTAACATAGCCGCGACCGCGAGGATTGATCTCGGAAATTACAAAGTCCTCGTATTGTGCGAGTCCCGATACGGCAAATAGCGAATCGCCGGTGGCGAATTTCTTCACCTCACGGCGTATTGTGCCGTCGGCTCGCTTGCACTCCAATTCGATGCGTACTTCCGGCGGACATTTGGGCGACAGCACCATACTATCGATACACAAATACCCACTCGTTCCTTTAAGGTTTTTGACCTCGAAACCCTGCACCTGTATGCGCTTGACAAGTCGCTCGCGATAAGCATCGTATGCATCGAGCGCATAGATAGTGTCATGCTTTGTCTTATGGGTAGCCGAATAGTTGAGTACAAAAAGAGGATTAAACTTGGCAAGCGCAGTCTGTGTAGCCACACCCTCCATCTTCTGCGGCTCGTCCATAATAATTATCGGACGATTGGCGGCAATTACGTCTATCGGGCGGCGCGAACCGAATTCGTCACGCTTGGAGTATATGATACGACTTTCCTTGCTGCGACCGCCTTCTTTCATCGAAGCGGCAAAAGCCTGCGTATTGATTATCATTGCCGATACGCCGCTGTCTTGCGCAAATTGGTCGAGCTGCTGAAGGTTGGAACTGTTATATACAAACCATCGTGCTTTCTTGCCATAATACTCCATAAAATGGTCCTCGAGCATACTGAAGCTCTTGGCTACGCCCTCACGGATAGCGATGCTCGGCACTACAATAATAAACTTAGACCATCCGTAGCAGCGGTTGAGCTCAAACATCGTCTTAATATAGACGTATGTCTTACCGGTGCCGGTCTCCATCTCCACATCGAGGTTCACGATGCCGTGTCCGGAAGCCAACGCAGTACTCGGCGTGATTTGGTTACGGATTTGGATGTCGCGGATGTTATCAAGAAGTTGCTTCTTGTCAAGCTCCACATCTGCATTGCGGTATCCGGCTTCCTCGTCTTCGGAGAAGATATGCTTTTGAGCCGTACCAAGGTCGCGGCGATATTGCCCGGGGTCACGCATGGGCTGACCTCGAAACACTGTGATGGTATCCTCTACGGCTTCGGTCTGGTATTGCTGTATCTTAAATTGAAATTTCATAAATTTAGGTTTTAGGGATTAGGCTTTAGGTGTTAGGTTGTTGCCTACTCTATCAAGGCGGAAGGATATTAATGCATTGAGCATCTTTCCTATTTCCGCTATCATTGAAAACGCCAATTGCGTTGTTTCTTTTGTGAACTGATACAGTCGGTTGCAGATGAGAAGTTGCGTCTCAACTTCAAACAACGAACCCCGGGCAATAGTAAGGAATTTGACAAACTCTTTGTCCGAACCTCTGCCATGTCCTTCAGCGATATTGGATGGCACAGAAACGACAGCCCTTCTCAATTGGTCTGAAAGAGCATAAGTCTCTTCGCGAGGCAGCAACCGGACGAGGCGGTAAACCTCCTCCGTCAAATCCATAGCCTTCTGCCACACCTTAAGCCTCTTATAATCTGATGTCTGCATCTCTAAATTCTAATACCTAATACCTAACACCCTCTAGGCAAAATATTTTTTGCCCATTCCGGAATTTGTTCTACATATTGTTTGCCTATTTCTCCATTGCGCAATCTGAAAACCGGCTGAGCCATGGTATTTTCCACCGAATTGTCGTAAACATAAAGACGGTCGACCTCTGTCGCGATTTCTGCACAATTTGCAATCGATTTTATATAGCGCGAAATGATTTTGGGGATAGGCACATCATGGCCTCCTTTCATCACACGTCTGGCGATACGCGCAGCGTTTATGGCAGGGTTGGTCGTTGAAATGAAGAATATCCGCACAAAATACCCGGCTCGCTTTGCACGGCGGATAAAATCGATTTTGTCTGGAGCTGACATCACGGTTTCAAAAATCAGGCTCTCGCCTTTGGCAAGGCATCTCTCTCTCCATTGTTCGCAATACAGGGCAGCCTCACGTACGGCATCGGGTGAATTCCAGTTGCCGAACCTTTCCTGCGCCACAATGTCCGGATTTATATACACTGCGTCTTCAAGCCACTCGCTCGCAAGCACTTCTGAGGTTATGGTTGTCTTGCCCGACCCGTTGGGCCCGGCAATAACAATCAGCAATGGTGCGTGTCCGTTCTTTCTCATCGTTCCTTGTCGGCTTTGGTGACGCTCCGCTTTTTCGCCTCATCGCTGGCTCGTCGAAGTTCGGCAAAAAAATTTTCGTCAGCCTTGCGGTTGGTTTCTCTTACTTTTTTTGCCGCATTCTCCATTAGCTGGCGTAACTGTTCATCACTCGGTTCGCGTTGAACATCAAAACGATACGATTGAAATTCCGCTTGTGTCATATTATATGATTGTTTAATTGAAAGTAACGGTTGGAAGTACACTATATATCTTTGAACGTATTTTTTAGAAATAAGTATGTATTTGACCTATCAAGTCACCTAATACCTAATACCTAACACCTAAACCACATGCGTCGTTATTTTCTTCTCGGCGGAGTAGGTCTCGATGATTTGGTCGAAGTTGTCAAGGACATTGTCATTGGCGGCGGAGGCGTCACGGATTACAAGGTGCGTAGGCTGCAACTTGGCCATCTCCTCGATGGTGGTCTCGTTGACGTCCCTGTCGAAGCAAGCCAGCAAATAGCCGTCGTCAACATTCCAGACCTCCTTGCAGGCAATCTCCTGACGCTTAATCTTGGCGGAGAGTTCGATGCCGAGGCTAAGCATAACTTGGAACAGCAGGTCCTCGTTTGTGCGATCTGCCTTGATATTGTCCACCAAGCCGTCAAGCATCGACGGATCAAATTTGTCCGGCGTATAGTACACGTCCTCCATATTCGATGTGTCAAGCTTCAGAACACGGAAACCGATATCGAGCGTTTCTGCGATATGTTCCATTTGAGCAGACTCTATTTGAGCTTCCTTCTTTTGATCCTCTGTAAACAACGTTTGTTGTACACCATTGATTGTAACCTCTGTATTGTTTGGCGTATTCGTAAGTACCGATCTATTTATGAGTTCTTCCTTGATCATTTTTCCGGCACGACGGATACGTTCCTTGCCTATCTCGCAAATATTTTCATACCCTGCTTTGCGAGCTTCGCTCTTTTCATCGGTCAATTCGGGAAGTTGAACCATGATAAACTTGCGATGTCCTCCGTCCTCGGCATTCAGCTTCATTACAGCATGGGCTGTAGTAGCGGAACCGCTGAAAAAATCAAGGACGATGTCATCTTTGTCACTTACTTGCCCCAGTAGGAGTTTTATCATAGCTGATGGTTTAGGGAAATCAAAATAATGAGTTCCAAAAACAGCTTTTAACTCTTTCGACCCTGTATTTGTATATATGCCAATGGGTAATATTGATGAAAAGCCCGGTAGATTCTCTGAAAGGTCACTCAAGAAACTCTTTTTTCGTGGGCGACCATCCACATCAGACGGCCATAATATCCTTTCTTCTGCAATGAGTTTGGCCATCGTTTTTCTATCATACCGCCAACCTTTATCAGGACACCCGTAATTTATCCCTGTATCTGGATTTACTAAATCATAGTGCAAGTTTGGACGAGCGTCTTTTGTCGCCAATCCAACCATATTGGCACTCGTCCATACCCCACGATCGTCATTATCTGGATTAGAATACTGCTCAACCTTACGTTCTGTTCCCTTGAATACTCTTTTATTAATACTTCGAGAATAACATAATATGTATTCATGGTCAACAGAGGCACCAGAGATATTTCTGTTGTCCTTATTCTGTCTACAATGCCAAATAACTTGTGCAACAAAGTTTTGTTCGCCGAAAACCTCATCACAAACCTTGCGCAGATTATCCTGCTCACTATCATCTATGGAGATAAATATAACGCCATCGTCAGCGAGAAAGTCGCGGGCGATTTTCAGGCGAGGATATATCATATTGAGCCAGTCGGTGTGGAAACGGCCGTTGGACTCGGTGTTTCGCACCATGGGGTCACGGGTGAGGTTACCATCTTCGTCACGAGCGCAATTTATAGCGTCATTACGATATTCCGCATAATCCTGCACAAAGTCATCGTTGTACACGAAGTCGTTGCCGGTATTGTACGGCGGGTCGATGTATATCATCTTTACCTTGCCGAGGTAGGTCTCGCGGAGCACTTTGAGCACATCGAGATTGTCGCCCTCAATGTAGAGATTTTCGGTGGTGTCGAAGACTACCGATTCTTCGCGGCATGGACGCAGAGTCATTGTCGTAGGCTCGTTTGCGAGGCGTGAAGCGGCTCGCTTGTCCGGCCACGTGAACTGATAGCGCTCCTCGCCCCCTTCGATAACATCGGATGACAGCTCCGCTTTCAGTTTCTCGAAGTCGATGGCCTGCTCGACCTTTCCCTCAGTATTTTTTCGCTCGGTGACGCACTGCGGAAACAATGCGGCTATCTTCGCCACATTGCCTCCCACCACGTCACAGCTTTCCATTTTCAGTTTCTCCATATTATGATTGTTTATTATTCAGCATCTTGATAATGCTATCCATCTGTTCATGATTGATTTTAAGTTCATCATTTTGCTCATGAAAAGCATTGATGATTGACTCGATTTGAGACTGCTCAATAGACGTTCTTGAGCATTTTGTCATTAGCCAAGGTGAAGCTACGGCAATAACTACAGCCGATATAATGCCAAAATATGATACACGTTGTGATTTTTTAAATCTTGCTTCTTCTGTAGTCTTAAAATTATTATCCTTATAAGTTTTTAGAACCTCAGTTGGGATAATGTGTGAATACCTAAATTTACTCACAAAATTCAATAATTCAGGATTCTCTACAAACCAAACCGCACAGTGTATCTTTGCTTCGTCCATCCACGCTTTTTCCTCCTTAGAAACTTCCCACGATTTTAAGGGTTGAGAAGAAGATTCACTAAAGATAATTAGATTGTCGTCATACAACCGCTTAAGAAATGAAAGCTTTTCAATCGTATGAAGCCGAGCCAAACATCCAACATATTCAGTCTCCTTGATGTAGTCATATGTATCTGATGGGGGCAGCCCTTTTTCGTTATAATATAGCTTTAACGCAAGTAATTTATCTTGTTTGTACAATTCTACAATACATCTTTTTTCATCAAAAATTTGCGAAAAAAGGACTCCTGGGCCTGCCACAGCGGAATTTCTTCCTGATTCTATTGCCCTTAAAGATTCATTGAAACCATCAACTATGCATTTAATAATTTCCTTATCGACCGCGCCTATATTTTCAAGAGTATTCATAATAGCCCTCCTTTCAGTTTCTTAATTTCTGAATATAGTTCACGTTGGCGGCGAGGTTGGGCGGTGGAGCGCATTTGGCGTTCCAGCGTCTCAATCTGTCGAATGAGCTTGGCTCGTTCTTCGTCAATGCGGATTTGTTCGGTGAGCGAATTATCTTGTTCAACAGAAAACTGACCGATTGCAGAAACGATGTTTTGCCAAACAGTGTCGAGGTTGAGTCCGGAAAGTTCAACGGAGAGCGAGTCTATCGATTGCCAAGGAGTGCAAAACAGCTTAGTGTGATACACGACAAGCATAGCCTCGTCTTCAAAGCGGAGATAATATATGATGCGCTGCGGAATGCTTTTGGCAAGAAGGACGACGTTCTTTTGATCAAAGTCGCGAGATTTGAGCGAGACTTCAATAACGAATATCTCTTTTATCTCTGTGCCTTCAGCTATAGCCGGTAAAGTGCGAGGTGAAATCCAGTTTACGAAGTCGAGACGTGCCACATCGCCATCGAAACCTTCGCGTTGCGATGGTGCCCAATCAAACCGCTTGTAAAGCTGCGCCTTAGGAAGCGGTCTCTTGACTTCTGTCGATAGTGGCAGTCCGAGCATCTTGATTAGTCTTTTCTATGGGCCTCGAGGAAGAATTGTTTCTGGCGCTCAATTTCTCTGCGTAGCTCTTCTTCGGTAGGCATATATGTCATATATTTAGCTGCGAATAGCTGTTGGCTTTCATTGAGAACAGAATATTTAGCTATTGTCGAATCGGTATCTGTACAAAGCAGTACTCCTATTGTGGGATTATCATCGGGCCCTTTCATTAAGTCATCGTACATTCTGACATACATGTCAAGCTGACCGATATCGGCATGCCCCATCTTATGTGTTTTTAACTCGAAAATTACAAATCGCTTCATGCGAAAGTTGTAAAATGCCAAGTCGATATAGAAGTCGTCGTTTTGTGTTGATATATGTTGTTGACGTTCTACAAAAGCAAAACCACGTCCAAGTTCAAGGATAAACTGTTCTAAATTATCAATAAGAGCTTGCTCCAACTCCGATTCAGAAAAATTGCTATCTCGCTTAAAGCCCATAAACTCAGCAACGGTCGGATTCTTGATATACTCCAATGGGTCTTTATCATTATATGGTGCAACAGCCTCCGGCAACGTAGAATGCGGATTTTCTCTTTGTTCCGCCAGCCTTCTTTCGTAATACTGAGAGCAAATATTTCGATCAAGCGTTGTTGTGCTCCACATATCTTTAGACGCGTGAGACAGATACCATAGACGAGCTTCCGGATTTGTGACAGACAATAATCTGCGAATATGTGTCCATGTAAGATTTTGCACGAGTTCGTGCAAAATCTCCATGTTAGAGAATGAAAGATAAAACTGGCGGTAATATGCCAAATTCCTTTTACCGTAACCCGGACCGTATTCGGCTTTAAGGTTTTCTGCAAGTTCGGCTATAAGGCGTGTCCCATAGCCGGCTCTGCTGTTACCCTTTTGTTCCTCTTCAACAATTCGACGTCCAATATTCCAATAAGTGGCAAGTGTAATGCTGCCAACAGCTGAATATGCCTGATGGCGGCCGGATTCAATTATTGAGCGTACATCGCCAATAAGGTCTTGTGAAAGTGGTATTATTATTTGATTGGTCGTCATATAATTAATATATTACTAAGAAACAAATTAGTTCGAAATCATCAAGTCCGCGGACTTCATTGCCGAAAAGGGCATTGTGGTCACCCTCGAGGAATTGAGTCGAGGAATATAGAACTCTCGTTTTTGCTTATCGACTTTTTCTGTGATAAAGGATGGCGAAGTGAAAATGAAGCGCAACTCCGATATATCGGAGAGCTGTTCTTTCAGCTCTTGAAAGGCATAAATCGAAAAACAAGACGCAGCAATCGAAAGACGGCTACCCTCGCGAAGCGTGGCGAGCATATCCTCTTTCAAAGTCTTATTTACGTTGTCTATTATTTCCATATAAAGAAAAAAATAAAACTCCGACATAGCGGATAAGACCAAATCTTTCTAACTATGCTCTCTTTGCCACTGCAAAGAACGTCTATACGTCGGAGATTCAAAAGCCTGTTTCTACAAAAAGCCGTTAAGCCGTATGTTTTTGGCCGTTACACAGACGCTTCGCAATCGCAAAATTACGAAAATTCTTTGAGAATTCGACAAGCACCGCAATGTTTAGCGGTCATAAGTCCGAACGATTCCGCTACGAAGTGCAACGGCAAAAGCATCACTCTCCGGATGGGTCGAATTGCACATTCAGACCAAAAATGTACCGACCATACACATTATGGCGTTGGAGACAACCCGAGCGCCGAAAACACCCGAACCGTATCGCATCATCTCATTTCCAATAATCTTCGTCCTCCTCGTCCGAATAATCGTCGTCAAAACCGATCTCATCATCAATTCCATCAAATACTGCCTCGCCGGTATTGGTTTGGTAGTCGTAATCGACATACATATCATGCTCCGGGTCGCCGTTATACGCATCGCGGTCGTCGTAATTGTCCATAGTCATATTTTAATATTGCTATACTTATGTGTTATCCAAGGCAAGATGGTTCGTGCCTATCTAATATGATATTGACGCACATTTAATGTTTAATTCCGAGACAACTTAATCCGAAGATATATTGTTTGTTAAACTATCCGAAAATTAGATTCAGCTCGTGTTTTTCGGCTAAAATCGGGAATGGAGAGCGAATTACGGAAACTTTTCTTTGATAATTGGAGGGGAAGTCGTAACTTTGCGGCGCAAACAGGTGCACGGCCATCGACCGTGCTTAAAAGGGAATCGGGTGTGAATCCCGAACAGTCCCGCTGCTGTGAGCCTCACGCCACTGTGCGTCAGCACATTGGCACGACCTCGGGCATACGTCACTATACCGCTGCAGGCGGTACGGGAAGGCGTCCGAAGCCGGTCGGAGGCGAGTCAGAAGACCTGCCTGAGAGCAAAAATGCCGATGCTCTGCCAAGGGCGTTATAGCGACGCCGGCTTGCGAGGACGAGCTCAGAGTCTCATCAGACCCGAAATTCCTGCCGGGAATATGGGCGCATTGCGCGCCGCGCGTTCCGGAGGATGCGGCAACAGCATCTGCGACATGTTTCACCCACGCCCTTGTCCGCCACTGCGGAAGGAGCACAACACATTCGTCAGATGCCACAAACATCTAAGACATTTTTGAAAGAACACCGCGTATGCCGCCGAGTATGCGTGGCGGCCGTCCTCGCATTTGCAGCCGCCACCGCCGTATATGCACAACCCCCCGAAGGGGTTTCATCGGTCTTGGCCGAGCGCGACAGCGCCGCCACCATTGCACGCTCGATGGCATGGAGCGACAGCATCCAGTCGCTGCACGAGCTGATAGTGACCACGCGCCGCCCGTGGGAACCCACCGAGATTATTCCGGTGCAGACACTTGCCGGCGAGGAGTTGCGCCGTCTGTCCAGCAATAGCGTGGCAGACGCCTTGCGCTATTTCTCGGGCGTACAGGTCAAGGATTACGGAGGCGTTGGCGGCATAAAGACCGTCAACATCCGCTCGATGGGCACCAATCATACCGGCGTAGTGTACGATGGCGTAGCCTTGGGCAATGCCCAAAACGGGCAGATAGATCTCGGGCAGTTCTCGCTGGATAATATGGAGGCGCTGTCGCTGTACAACGGACAAAAAAGCCAGATACTGCAGCCGGCACGCGACTTCGGCAACGCCGGTACAATATATATGCGCACCGCCGTGCCACAATTTAAGGACGACGAGACATACCACGCCCGCGCGGCAGTACGCACCGGCAGTTTTGACCTCATCAATCCCTCGGCTTTGGTTCAGCTCAAGTTGTCTCGCCGCGTAAGCGCCTCGCTCAGTGCCGAATGGCTCAATTCGTCCGGTAAATACAAATTCCGCTATCGCCGTGTCAATCCCGCCGGCGAAGTAGCCTATGACACCACGGCCACGCGCCAAAACGGCGACATCAACGCCACGCGCCTCGAGGCTTCGGTCTTCGGCAAGACATCGCACGGCAATTGGATGGCCAAGGCATACAACTATAATAGCGAACGAGGCATACCCGGTGCCATCGTCAACAACGTATGGCGGCGCGGCGAACGCATTTGGGACACCAACAGCTTTATCCAAGGACATTGGCGTGCCACCTACGGGCGCTGGACCACTTTGGCCAATGCCAAGTATGCTTTCTACCGCACGCATTACGTCAACAACGATGACAAGCAAATCAAGGTGGACAACCTCTACCGACAGCGTGAAGTCTACGTGTCCACAGCCAACCAATACGACATCATTCCCGGCAAATGGGAAGTGTCGGCCAGCTATGACTTCATGTTCAACAGCCTCGATGCAGATGTATACGACTTTGTACGCCCCGAGCGCTATTCCAATCTGTTGTCCGCCGCCACTGCCGTCACACTCGGCCGCTTCAAGGGTCAGGCCTCGGCCTTGGCTACTTTTGTCCGCGACATGCTCGAAGAGGTTCAGGACCCGCCTACGAAGCACGTTTTCACTCCGGCCGTGTACGCTTCATATGCCTTTGTAGATTGTAAAACCGAGCGCGGTTCCGAAATGCTGTCTCTGCGTGCGTTCTACAAGCGTTCATTCCGTATGCCCACTTTCAACGACCTATATTACGCCGATATGGGCAATTCCAAGCTCAATCCCGAGCGCGTCACCCAGTACAACGTCGGCATCGTGTACGACCATGCACGCCGCCACTCGCTGCTATCGTCCATCAAATTCAGTGCCGACGGATATTACAACAAGGTACACGATAAGATTGTGGCCTACCCCAAGGGACAGCAATTCCGTTGGACGATGCTCAATCTGGGACTTGTGGACATCCGCGGTGTCGACATCAGCGCCGCCGCCACCGTCACCCCGCGCCGCGATATGGACATCACCCTGCGCCTGCAATACACCTGGCAGCGCGCCATAGATATCACCAATCCCGAGGACAACTACTATCGCGACCAAATCCCGTACATACCGCACCACAGCGGAAGTGCCATAGCCAACATTGCATGGCGTCGATGGAACCTTAACTACAGCTTCATATACGTAGGCGAGCGCTACAACCAGCAGGAAAACATCCGCTACAACTATACACAGCCCTGGTACACCAGCGATGTATCGCTGACGCGCGACTTCACCATCGGCAAAGTAGGCCTTCGCGCCACCGTCGAAGTCAACAACCTGTTGTCCCAGGACTATGACGTCATCATCAACTACCCCATGCCCAAGCGCAACTACCGTTTCACACTCACCGTAACGATATGACGACCAAGGGTATGAGCACTAAGACGATGACGACACGTGCCGCAGAGGCGGCACGCGAACGCGATTATAACTATACAATAATATATAGACCTATGATTCATCCCCATACGTCATTCCGACTAACGGGATGTATGATTTGTTTTCTGCTACTCATGCTATGTACCACGAGCTGTCGAGAGGACGAGCTCGTGGTGCCGGCAGAGTATGACCCCGTACCGGCGGCGCCGGACAGCGAGGGCCGTATACGAGGGATGTACCTGCTCAACGAAGGCAACATGGGCAGCAACAAATGCACCCTCGACTATCTGGACTACGTCACCGGGCTGTATGCCCGCAATATATACCCCGAGCGAAACCCCAATGTCATCAAGGAACTCGGCGACGTCGGCAACGACATCGCCATCTACGGCAGCAAACTCTATCTCGTGGTCAATTGCAGCCATAAAGTCGAAGTCCTGGATGCAAAGACGGCAGTCCGCATCGGCAAAATAGACATTCCCAACTGTCGATACATCAAGTTTCACCGCGGCAAGGCATACGTCAGCAGCTATGTAGGCCCGGTACTTATCGACCCCGATGCACCCAAAGGCGCGGTCTACGAGGTGGACACCACGACACTTAAAGTCACTCGCCGCTGCATCGTCGGATACCAGCCCGAAGAAATGGAGATTATCGACGACTACATGTACGTCGCCAATAGTGGCGGATACCGAGTGCCCGATTACGACAACACCGTATCCGTAATCCAGTTGATAGACTTCAAGCAGGTGCGTCAGATACCCGTGGCCATCAACCTGCACCGCATACGCAAAGACAAATACAACCGGCTATGGGTGACCTCGCGCGGCGACTATAATAGTGTGCCGCCCCGATTATATTATCTGGAACGAGACGAAGGCTCGGGCGAAATGCGCGTGGCCGGGTGTCTGGACATCGCCGTGAGCGATATGGCCATACGCGACGACAGCATGTACTACATAGGTGTCGCATGGAGCAATTTCACCGGCACCAATACCATATCTTACGGTATCGTCAATGTTCGCGACCGACAGCGCGTGGCCGACAACTTCATCACCGACGGCACCGAGCAGAACATCAAAATGCCTTACGGCATAAGCGTCCACCCCGTCACGGGAGACATCTACGTCACCGATGCCAAGAATTACGTATCCTCGGGTACGCTCTATTGCTTCAGCCCCGACGGCAAACGCCAATGGAGTGTCCGCACAGGCGACATTCCGGCCCATATATGCTTTTACGAAAAACGATGATGCGAACACCGAATAAAGGCATATTATTCATTCTGACAGCAGCGATGGCCGTCATTGTCTGCGGCTGTAACGGCGGCGACACGCCCATCGTCAGCCTCGGGCTGGACGATTACTACCGCGTGGCACGCATGACCAAGCTCGACCTTGACCCGGCACTCACCGGACAGGACTACCGCTGGATCATCACGCGCCCCGACGGCACCGACAGCATCATCGAGGGACAACGACGTCTGGTATTCCTCACCGCCGAAGAAGGACGCTACACGCTGCGTTTCGACATCAAAGACCCCTCCGTGCCCATGAGCCATACGATGACCGTGGACGTACTTCACGAAGAAGTCGAATTCAGTCCCTACATAGCCACCGTGACCGAGTATTGCCCCGCCCCGGGACAGTTTGTCAACGAGATGCCGCGCTACGATGAGGGCGATACAGCCGAGGACATGGCACGCAAGGCCGGCGAGTGCATCAGCGGCACCAACGATGTGATGATTTCGCTCGGCGCCTACGGCGGTTACGTGACCTTTGCCTTTGACCACACCGTGGTCAACCTTCCCGGCAACGACTTCCGCATCTGGGGCAACTGCTTCTATGAAGCCACCCACCCCGAAGACCGCGGCGGCAGCGCCGAGCCGGGCATAGTGATGGTGAGCTACGACGCCAATTGCAACGGCATCGCCGATGACCCATGGTACGAACTGGCCGGCAGCGAGTACTATTCGCCCAAAACACTCCACAACTACACTATTACTTACAGCCGGCCCGACCCCAATGCCGAGCCGGTAGAAGACGGCGCACTCGACAATCTGTACTATATCCCGTGGAAAGACAATACCGGCGCAACGGGATACGTCGCCCACAACATATTCCACGACGGCGAGTACTGGCCCAAATGGATGCCGCAGCAGACGCTGACATTCCAAGGCAGTTGCCTGGCGCCCAACGCCATAGACCGCAGCGGTGTCGGCTCCTACTACATCCTGTACAGCTACGACTGGGGCTATGTAGACAATCATCCCAACGACTATCCCGAGCTCAACAGCTTCGACATCTCCAACGCCGTAGACTCCGAAGGACGTCCCGTCAAACTGCCCGGCGCCGACTGGATACGCGTATACACCGCCGTCAATCAATATTGCGGATGGATTGGCGAGACTTCCACCGAGTTAAGTCGTGCCGCCGACCTCCACGTCATCGCTACTATGGTACCTACCGCCGCACATCGGCGCTGAAATATACACTAATCTCAATTCACAAACACAACCCGGGTCGTCTTCCCGATATATTCACATATACCCGATTTATATGGTTAAACAGCTACTCCTTACAGCAATCTGCTCCATAGCACTGTCGTGCGGAGCGACCACTCTCGATTTTGACAAAATCACCCATTGGACCGGCGAGGGCGATGCACGCGCCGCACTTGTTATGCTCTTCGACGGTCAAAAGTCCGCACAAGTATGGGGCTTCCGCTGGGACAGCTCCACGTCCAAGCCCTCCGGAGCCGATATGGTGAAAGCCATCGCCAAAGCCTCGACAGACTTCGATGTAATGATCCAATGGACCAACTTCGGCTATACTCTCTCCGGCGCCGGCTTCAGCTTTGACCACGCGGTGATGAACTACCTGCGCTACGACTTCGAAGGTGCCGTCGATGACGGCAACATCTCCTTCGGCTACTATACACCCAACACGGGTATGGGTCAGACGGGCGCCCCCGGCGCTGCCACACAGGAAATATGCAACCGCGCCATCGAAGAAGCCAGGAAGACACACATCATCGAACATCCCCTGAGCCACCGCGAGTACGGATATAGCGCCTACGACTACGACCACTGGCAGTTGGATGCCAATGCACCCCAAAACATACTATGGCGTGCCGGATGGTACAAAGGATACTGGAGCTACTGGGTGGGAGACAAAACTCTTGACGAAATGAGCTACTCCGGTCTGGGAATGTCTTCTGTCGAACTGCAGGACGGGGCAGTCAACGGCTGGGCCTACTACAACTTCCAAGACGATGATTACGGCTCGACAGACGTGGACTGGGACATCGAATTGGACTACGACCATCTCAGCGTCAATGCCATACAGGACTTAAAGCCTATGATAAGCACCGCTGAAGATATATCTGCCACCATATACACACTCTCCGGCGCATACTTGGGCCGTTACGCCGACCGACGAGACAACCTTCCCGCCGGCATATACATCGTGCGTACTTCTTCGGGTATCGCATACAAGGTGCGATTATAACAGCACGAACATACATTAAATAATCTTTTATGAACCCCGGTTTTGGGCGTGATGTCGATTCACACCCGGATCATTTATCAACAAATTTCAAACCTTTATGAATTACAAATCATTACTCATCGGAGCTTTAGGCTGCTTCATTGCGCTGACAGCCAATGCCCGCGACATCGAGGTAGGCGGCTTGTACTACTCGACCAAGAGTGACGGCACAGCCACAGTGCGCGCCCCTCTGTCATCAGAGACAATGCCCTCGGGCGACATCGTAATTCCGGCATCTATCTCCTATGACGGCAAAGACTACAAAGTAATCGGCATCGATGACAACGCATTCGCCTATGGCTACGAGATTACCGGCCTCGAAATTGAGGAAGGCATCGAGACCATCGGCGAAAACGCCTTCTTCAACTGCTCGGGATTGACCGAACTGTCGTTCCCGGCATCTGTAACGGAGATTGGTGATTATGCGTTCAACTCGTGTACAAACGTGACTAACATCTCCTTCCCTACAGGTCTTAAGGTCGCAGGCCCGATATTCCAATCGTGCCTCAACCTTACCAATGTAAGCTTCAGTTGGAAATGCGTCGTAACCGAACTCAACGGCACCTTCCAAGACTGCCGCGTACTCGCTTCGGTATCCATTCCCAACTCAGTCGTAACCATCACCGACGGAGCATTCCAAGACTGCAAAAGCCTCGCAGAAGTCGAATTCTCAAGCAACAACAATCTTCGCACCATAGGCGATTGGGCCTTCAACGGCAACAAGTTCACGACTCTTAAAATACCCGAAGGCGTCGAAGAAATCGGCGAAATGTCTCTCGGCGCAATGAACGGCGACTGGAACACAAACAAGACAATGACTTCTGTCACCCTGCCTTCGACTCTGAAAAAAATAGCTTACAATGCCTTCAACAACTGCGGCGCACTGACTTCTCTAACTATCAACCCCGCCGACGAGCCCCTGAAGATTGTCAGCTTTAGCGACTACTACGTTAAGATGTTCCTCTCGTGTCCGGAAGACCTGTCTTCAACAACCTGCCCACTGAAGACCCTTGTACTGGGTCGTCAGCTTGTAACGGAGTCATCCGGCACCGATATCACCGACGATGTCTTTTCGGTAAAGAGCGCTTTGGAAGACCTGTTCTTCTGCGGCAGCGTCACAAAAACTCCAAACATCACCAATGCAAGCAACGTAAAGTATATTACCATTGCCACTACAGCCATGCCCACTGCCGGAAACTTCAATGACGGCATCAAGGCCACGGCATTGGTGACAGTTCCTGCCGGCGGTCGCGAAGCATATTCGGCTGCTGACGGCTGGAAAGACTTCGCATCGCTCGCCAATCCTTCCGGCGTCGAACTCTCCATCGCGGACCTCACCCCTGACGCCAACGGCGTGTACGCCATCGGCCTGAAAAAATCCTACGCATTGACAACCACAATCAACGATGAGAATACCTCCGCCAAAAACCTGACATACACGGCAGGTGTCAACAGCGTCTTGAGCTATAGCACTTATAACGGCAAAGTCATCTCCGGGACCAAGGGCGATGCATACATCTACGTAGAAAGCAGCGAAAACCCGGCCGTGCGCGGCGTTCTCGTAGCCAAAGTAGCTCCAATCAAGCCCGTGACCTCCATCACCCTCGATGGCGTCGTGGACGGCGTTCTGCGCGTGCCCTACAACTCGATGGTTGCCGCCAACCCCGTCATCGAGCCGGCCGATGCCGACCTCACCGACTTCACAATCTCCATCGAAGACCCTACCCTGTGCACCATCTATGCAGCCAAGGCTTTCAAACCCACACGTAACTTCTACGAGCTGACTACATTCAAGCTCGGCGAAACCAATATCACCTATACCGCAGCCGACGGCAGCGGCACACAACTCACCTTCAAACTCGTTGTCGAAGACCGAGAGCGCGAGACCCCCATCGACTACACCAAGGGTATGTTCTGGCTCAACGAGGAATGGTTTGGACACTGCAACGGCTCCATCAACTTCGTGGGCGATGACTATACCTTCACAGGCAAAGTTTACGAGCGCGAGAACCCCTTCCAAGCCTTCGGCGCAACTTCGCAATTTGCAACAGTATATGCCGACCGACTTGTCGTAATGTCTAAGCAGGCACGTGACGGCGGCGACCCCCGCGGCACCGAAGCAGGCGGTGGACGCGTCGTTATCGCTGACGCCAAGACCCTCAAGAAAATCGCCGCTTTCGACGAAATCGGCGGCGACGGCCGCGCTGCCTGCGGTGTCGCTCCCGACAAGTTCTACCTGACCCACGCCTCCGGCGTGCGCGTATGCCGCGCTCAGGGTGACACTTACGTCCTCGATGCAGCCGACATCGCCGGCATCGGCGGCGGCAGCGCCTATGCCAACCAAATGGGCGACATTGTGGCCGCAGGCAATTACGCCTTCGCCGTACAGCAAGGCACGGGACTACATGTCATCGATACCGCCACCGATACATACATCAAGACCTTCGAGAACGCCAAGGCTCAAGGCGTGGTTCTTGCTGCCGACGGCAACGTGTGGATGATGGCCACCAAGAAGCTCTATTGCATCAACCCGAAGACCGTCGAAATCACCAAAGAAGTGGACATCAACCAAAGCGTAGCCTGTCAGTGGGGCTCGTGGCGTCACACCAACTTCCTGGCTGCCAAGAAAAAGAACGTTCTCTACTGGATGGACGGCGGGGCTTGGTCCGGTTCGGGTAACATCTATGCTTGGGATATGACCGGCGATGTACCCACCGAACCGCTCTTCACCCTCGGCAAACGCGAAGGCATGAACGGCAACACCCAAAGCCAATACGGCACTATCGGCTATGATGATGCCAACGACCGCCTGATGCTGGCCACAACTCACGGAGCATCTTCCAACTATCGCTACAATTGGTACTACTTCGTAGACGGCTCCACCGGCGAAGAACTCAAGAGCTTCGCACTGACACCCTACTACTGGTTCCCCGCTATGCCCGTCAACCCCGACCGTGCCGAAGTAACAACCGACCTCGAGAAAATCGACCTTGACAACTACGACGACCCCAAGACCATGGACCTGACCGACCACTTTACCGATGCCGATGACATCGACTCCGAAATCACGCTGTCCATAGTTCCGTCCAACGACACTCAACTCGAAAACATCGCCGATGTCACCATCGAAGGCAAACAGTTGACCATCACGCCTAAATCCTTTGGCGATGCCACACTGCGTCTGCGCTCGGCATCGCGCGGCCACGTGGCTTACCACGATATCGCCGTCAAGATAGCCAAAGTCGGCGTGGACGACGTAGCTGTTGACACCAACGACTCGGCCATCGAGTACTACAACCTGCAAGGCGTGCGCGTCGATGCCGACAACCTGACACCCGGCGTATATGTACGCCGTCAGGGCAATAAGGCCGTCAAAGTCATCATCAAATAACACCTGCAATACACAATTCCGAATGATCCTCAGACATTTATTGTCTGCCACAATCCTTACAGCCACTGTCGCCGCTATGTCGGCGACGGTGGCTGCCGAGGACTTGCACGGCGGCTTCTTCATCCTCAACGAAGACTGGTACGGACACCAAAATTCGACCATCAACTACCTGCGTCCGGACGATCCTGACGGAGTATACTGGGATTACCGTGTATTCCAAAGCCGCAACCCGGGCAAAGAGCTCGGATGCACCGCCCAGCACGGCATCGCTTGGGGTGGACGCCTGTATCTCATATCCAAGCAGGAGAAAGACCCCGGAGCATCCGTCATCGGCGCTCGTATCACCGTGTGCGACGCCAAGACAATGGAGTGCTTAGTTCAGCTTACCGAGATTGACCCCTCGGGCAATCGCTGCGACGGACGCGGCGTATGCGGCGTATCACTCGATAAGGTGTACATATCGTCGTCCAACGGTATTTGGATTTTCGATACCCGAAGCCTATCGGTCACCGGACAGATACCCGGCACGGAGAACCCCAACGGCATCGATGGCGCAACTACGAACCCCTCGGGAGCTCTCTACAAGGGACAATGCGGCACCATGGTGTCGGCTGAAGGCCGCGTATTTGCCGCCCACCAGCAATCGGGCCTCCTGATAATCGACCCGACTACGGACAAGGTCATCAAAACCATATCTATGGATGTCGCCCAAGACGGCGCCGGCATAGGCTCGATAGTCAAGGACCGCACCGGCTTTCTGTGGATTTCGACAGACAATAACACTCGCGGCACCGGCAATCCGCTGCGCAAGCTGGTACGTCTCAATCCCAAGACGCTGGAGTACGATATCGTCACCCTCCCCGACGACGTGCTGCCGCCAAATAACTCATGGTACGCATGGACGCCCGATGCCTTTTGCGCAAGTGCCGGGCAGGACTACCTGTATTGGCGCGCCAACGCCGGCAAAGGCCAAGCGGCATGGTTCAACGGCGTATACCTGTATCGCTTCAACACCGTCACCCGTAAGGCCGAGGTCATACGCAACTTCAAAGAAGAAGGAGCCGGATGGAGCATCTACGGATGTTCGCTGCGCGTGCATCCCGTCACGGACGAAATATATATGTCACTGTATCAGGGCAACCAAAAGACAACGTACATCACGCGTCGCTGCGATGCCGATGGCAATACCATCAAGGATTACCCGATGATAGCCAACTATTGGTTTCCCTCGCTGCCGATATTCACCGAGGATGACCCCTATCCGCTGTCTGTAAGCGACATCACTATTGACGACAGCGCCTCGGCGCCCATTGAGTACTACAACTTCCAAGGCATACGCGTGGCCTCTGAAGACGGCACATCACTCCCCGCAGGCGTGTACATCCGCCGCCAAGGCACACATACATCAAAGATTCTCGTCCGCTAAGCGATTGAGACTCGTCAAAGACTATCTCTCACTCCCTTAACGATCTCACCCCCGCCACGGAAATTTTCGTGACAGGGGTGAAGCTTTTTTGTGTATACAGTCTGAATTATTCCTTGGGGGCGACGTAGACATAGGCGCCGAGGTCGGGAGCGGCACCGGCTGTGGCCTGTCGCGGCAGTCCGTAGGCGTCGCGTGCGGCGGCCGGCAGCATCAGCGAGGCATCACCCGCACCGATGGCCGGCGATTCGGGCTTCAGGCGGTAGTCAAAGATGTAATCCTCTCGCACGGTGTAATAGAGAGGATCTTTGTCCCATAGGCAGGCTATGAAGTTGGCATCGTCGCTACCATTCTCTTTGATCAAGACGCGACGCAAGAATACCTTGGTGCCGGTCAAGTCGCCGTGAGAGAGCATGGAGCCGTTGCCGTAAAGAATACTGTTAGTGATATTGGCTGCCGTGTACGGAAGCTTGGAGCTGTCATCATTGTCGGCATTGAGATGCTCGAAGGCCAGCGCCGGGCCATATATAGCACTGAATAAGTAGTAGTTGGCAAAGGTACAATGGTTGAATACGTGTTGCCCGCCGTGCAGCAGCACCAGACCGTTGGAAGCCTCGGCAAATTCGCAGCCTATGGCGGTAATGTTGGCGTGGTACGCTTCGAGGACACGGCCGCCGGAGTTGCGCAGCCGACTGTTGACAATGGTCAGCATCGGAGTGTCGCCATCGTTGCGCGGCGAGCTGCCGCCGTTGACGATAACCCCGTAGTCGGTGTTGCGTATACATGTGTGGCTAATAACATTGGCACGCGATGAGGGCGCAAACTGCACGCCGCGCCACTGCCGCGACATGAGGTCGAAGGTGATGTCGGTGATGACATTGCCGGTGCGGTCGCCGGCGATATTGACGGGATTGTCGACCGTGCCTTGGCTCAACAGGGTGCCGCGCACTATCAGCGACGCACCGTCATGGAAACGCAAGTCGGTACCCGGTTCAAGAGTGAGCGTCGCCCCTTCGGCCACTACCAGCGAGTCATACACCTGATAGGGGCGTCCGGCGGTAAGTCGGGTGTCGCTGTTGTAGGTGACAGCACGCAGACGCTTGACATCCTGACCGGTCGCATTGAGCACCACGGTAGAGCGCACGCCGTTGACGGTGAAACAGAGGTCGGCATTGACATCTTGGGGTTGATCCTGGTCGCGTGCCGGCAAGGTGGCCTCAACCATCACGAATATCGAGTCTTTGGCACGCACTTCGATGCCTTGGAAGGTCTCGCCGCTGGCGCCGTCAACATTTATGCGAAAATCCCGAGCCCCCTCGCCTTCGAGATGTATATCACTGATAAGCATACCTTTGCTATGGCGATTGTATACCGTCAGGCGGTGCGTCATTGTCACCTCGTCCGTAAAGACTACGCCCATCTTGAGCGTATCGGTGGAAAAAGTCGGCTGGTCTGCCGCCGAAGTCGAAATGCCGTCCTCGATGCAGGCGTTGAGGCCTATCATGGCGGCTATCACTGCTATGGTGTATAGGATGTGTCGTTGCATAAGTCCGTGGTGTGCAAGGCATGTATGCCTCTATATACTAACGGCACAATGGCGCGTTTATTGTCCTGCACGATCAGGCACGAACTCAGCGGCGCGGAACTATGATGTACCGAACTCCATCGGCATAACAGCCGTTTTGATATGGCTGGTATGTAACGATGATGCCGCTGCGTGTATATACCGGGCGCGGATACCACTTGCCTTCGAGTCTCTCAGCCCCGAAAGGCAACGACCATGAGGGATCGTCCAGATCACGAACGTCCGCCGGTATACCGTCAGGGAATATGTCACGGATGCCTAAGAACTTTCCGGAAGCAACATCCATAGTCAGGTACAGGCGCATATTCACCGGGTGTGCGCCGCCCGTGTAATACTCGCAGAATATCATCACAGTCAACAGTTTGCCATCGTCGCTACGCCATACAGGAGCCATCTCCAGATGCAGCGAGGCACGGGGACTGCTGTTGGCGCGGTCAAAGCATCGTTTGATCGACCCGAAAGCGTCGGCGGCATCCTCGGCAGGCATCGCCGACTCTATGCCATCGGACGGAACGCCCGAATATGCGTACACCGGCATCTGTGCCTCGGCAAAGAGGTTGGCGATATTCATCCCGAAGACTTCGAAAAGCCGCGCCATGTGCAATGCCCCGGAATCTGTGCCTGTGGGCAGCGTCAACATCAAGTCCAGATACACCGCTTCATTGCCGGGCGAGTAAAGCGTCTTATAATATGTACGTGTCGGCATAGGCGCCAACTCCGCTCCGGAGCGTATATCACGAGACAGTGCCTCATTAAGACTAATTCTTACTGTATCGACACCCACAACAAGACCCAAGCGAGAGGTCGCCGTGTCCACAAGTATGTCGTCAAAAGCGCCGAGCAGGCGTGCCGTGTCGCTGCGCGAGGGGCTGCGGCGACACAGCAGGTGATCAGCCACCGGGTTACCGTCAGCGGCAGCCCGCCACGCCTGCGTAACCAGCAGTGTGTCATTGCAGAAAATAGTGTCAGCATACAGCTCGGGGACTGTCTGTGTCGCTGTTGTTGCGGCCTGTGTCTGTGCCGTCGCCGTAACAGCTTGCGCCCATACAACGGCAACAGCCGCCACGCACAGTGCAATCAGGGGCATCTTCTTTAATTCCATATCAACGTCTTTTGTCGTTTTTATCTTTTGTCGTAACATCCGAGAGCTGCAAAGTGTTCGCAGCCCCTTCCATTCCGCAAATTTAGACAAAACTCCCGAGACAACCACCATCCCGGATACGCCAATCCTATCATTAATCGGCAAGCTACTCATCATCCGGCCAATTTTAAGGTTGGACTTTAAATTTGTCCGCATTTTAAGGCTTGCGTATGGAATTTTTCTCTAATTCTCCGACCGAGATAAAAGTAATTTCAATTATTGCTCCTCAATCAAGATCTTCCCCGCAAGGGCTTATGCCACAGATAATGCAAACTTAAAGTTCGTACACAAGACGGACAATCGTTATTCGAGTTGCAAATTACGAAAGTTGCAATAGCCGTCTATAAGCTGCTGATTTTCTTGGTCGCCGTCATATATCACAGCTGTACGTTTCATTCGTTCGCCTATAATTGACTGTAAATAATGCAGATTTTTGAAGTATTCTGTATGGAACGTCATCCCGGCTTTGATTTCATAGGCTTCAAGCGTGTCGTCCTGCCTCAGTCTAAGGACATCCACCTCGCGTTGTGATTTGTCACGATAAAAAAATAGATTTTCAGACCGTCCTTGATTTGTGCCATTCTTAAGCATATCATTCACGACCATATTCTCAAACAGGCTACCTCGCAGCGGATGAGTGTCCAGCTGTTCTACAGTGTTTATACCCAATAAGAAACCGGCTAATCCGGTATCATAAAAATACAATTTAGGCGTCTTCGTAAGTCTTTTCCCTATATTGGAGTAATATGGTTGCAGCAGGTATACGACATACGATGCCGAGAGCACACCAAGCCAACTTTTTATGGTAGGCACACTCACTCCGACCTCAACAGATAATGCCGATGTATTAAACTCCTGGCCGATGCGACCGGCTGCAAGACGTATGAATTTTTGAAACGCATACAAGTCCTTGATATTGATAAGTGAGCGCACATCCCTTTCTACATATGTTGAGTAATAACTACTTAATAGTATTTGTCGTCCCTCCATTCCGCCTCTCCAAATCGCCGGATAACCTCCGCACAAAATCAATTGGGATGTCGTAGCGTCCGGATATATCGTCAAAATTTCCTCTGTGGAAAGGGGCAATAGAGACATCACGGCTGTACGTCCGGCCATAGACTGTGTGATATGCTGCATTAGAGCAAAATTGTTGCTCCCGGTTACAATAAATCGACGATCCTTGCCTTTTATACGGTCATCATCTACAAGGACCTGCAAATAAGAAAAAATCTTCGGGAAATTCTGTGCTTCATCTATAATTGCTCCTTGCGGGAATTTTGCGAGAAATGCTTTTGAATCCATTTGAGCCTCTTCGAGCGTAGCCATGTCCTCCAAATTGGCATAAGGAAGGTCTGCAAATAAGTTGCGGCACAAGGTAGTTTTGCCCGACTGTCGTGGTCCGGTAAGGGTAATTACGGGCAAATATTTGAAATACTCTTTGATGGTCGAGGCCATCGTTCTATTTATCAGCGTGTTGTTTGTCATTCGGCCAATTTTAAGGTTGGACTTTAAATTTGTCCGCAAATTTAGCGTTTTATTTTTGATTATGCTACCTATCGCGATTATTTTCGGGTAATTTCTTCGGCGTCATGCGTCTGCATAGCAGGTTGTTTTTCCCGACTCGTGGCTGACAGCGGGGTCGTTTCGCGAAACGAGCGCGAAACGAGCGGATATCCGTGTTCCCTTATGTCGCGAAAAAAGCTTAACTTTGTAGTGTGATTTAACTTATCGGCTTTGGCCGGGTCTAAGAATGTAAGCACTGGATATACGAAATTTTTAATGGGAACTAACTTATGCTGCTAAGTATTGCCGACGGCTTTGACACGATGAACAATGCCTGCATAGAGCTGACCTCGATGCTTGCACAGGAACTGGGCATCACTTACGGCACGATGTGCATCGTCTGCTACGTCATCGTTCCGGCGCTGTGGTCCATAGCGCTGGCTGCGTCCGCATTCTTGATGATGCAAGGCCGTAAGAAGTCCGGCAAGGTCTGCTTCTTCACCGGCATCGGCATCCTGACGCTGACGATGCTGTATTTCGGCATCGGATTCATCAGAATGGCAACGGCATAAGCCCAAGGACATCCGCCGCGCATCCTGCCCATAGAGATTTATTTACTAATTTTGCAAATATGATAGCTCCTAAAGAAATATTAGACCTGCTTAAGTCTACAGAGTCATATCGCGTGGAACGCACGACAAGCACCGGCAATATGGACAAATTCTGTGAGGCTATTTGTGCGTTTTCAAATGATATGCCCGGCTCGCGCAAGAATGGCTATCTAATTATAGGAGCGAGTGACGATGGAAGCATTGCCGGAATGAGGGTAGATGACGCGCTGTTGAAGAAGATTGCGGGCATACGTTCTGACGGAAACATCCTCCCTTTGCCAACAATGTCGGTCGAGCGATTCCCCTTCCCCGAAGGCGACTTGTTAGTGGCCGAAGTTCGTCCTTCAGATTTACCACCTGTGCGTTATCGTAGTCGTACATTTATACGAGTTGGACCTCGCCGAGATATTGCAACTGAGGCGGAAGAACGCATACTTGCCGAACGCCGATGCTCTTTTATGGCGACCTTTGATGCCTCCCCCTGTCTGAATGCACGAATAGACGATCTGGATATTGATTATATCAAATCCTCATATCTTCCTAAAATCTTTGACGCTGACACCATTGCGGAGGATACGCGAGACATACGAGAGCAACTTGCTTCCATACATTTATTCGACCGCGCCAACAACTGCCCCACCTATGCCGGGATTATTTTATTTGGCAAAAATCCCAGATATTTTCTCTTGGGCGATTATGTACAGTTTGTCAGATTTGCCGGTAAGGATAAAAGTGGCGAGGTCCTCAATGAGCGGATTTTTGAAGGCCCGTTATATAAGATGTTGCCGGCGTTGGAGTCCTTTGTGAAAGACGCCATAATTACACAACGCCCTGTTCCGGAATCATTATTCAGAGAACGAACCGTATGGAATTACCCTGAAGGAGCCATCCGCGAACTGGTAATGAATGCTTGTATGCACCGAGATTTTCAGTCGAATATGCCAATCCGGTTCTACCAGTTTGATGACTATGTCGAGATAATGAATGCCGGCGGATTATATGGCGAGGCCCGACCCGAAAACTTTCCTTCGGTAAACGACTACCGCAATCCCCTTGTGGCCGAAGCAATGAAAGTCGGCAAATATGTCAACAAATTCAACCGTGGTGTGGCCCGCGTCCAAGAAATGCTAAAGGAAAATGGCAATTCCCGGGCAGAGTTTGATGTATCCACAATTACCGCTTTCTGTGTAAGGGCTTATGCAACAGCCGAAGTCAACTTGTCGGCAGACAATAAGCCAAGCACAAGTCAGGGCACAAGTCAGGGCACAAGTCAGGGCACAAGTCAGAACAATATAACTATTGAAAAAAAAATCATCGAGTTCTGCATAGAACCTCACACTTTGGCTGAGATAGCCGCTTACTGCGGCTTTCAGAACAAACGAAAATTTAGAGAGCGTTATCTTAATCCGCTCCTCGGCCTACGCATCCAAAAGACGATTCCGGACAAGCCAACGAGTCGTTTTCAAAAATATGTTATAATTTGATGCTTTCAGTCAGATGTGGCAAGACAGAGCGACAAAGAGCGTCTTAAAACACATAACAGAATAAACCGAAACAACTTAAAACGAAAGGATATAACGATGAAAAAGAAATTTATGCTGGCTGTTGCAGCCGTACTTGTAGGCGTATTTGCAATCACCGCAGGCGTTAACATCACCAAGGTGGACAAGGTCTCGCCAAATGACGAAATGTTCATGGACATGGCCGTATCCGTGGCCAAAACAGCCAAGAAGCCTATAGGAGCTGTGGTAGTGCTCAACGGCGCCCTACGCTCGCAAGGCACAGCCACCGCCACCGGCACTGCCGAGGAGAATGCCATCAAATCATCGCGCCGTAAGAGCCTCTATGGCGGCAGCATCTATACCATCATCCAGCCCACCACCGAGGCTTACAATGCCATCTGCCGCAGCGGTGCCGACGCGGTATATTTTGCCGTACCCGCAGCCGATGCCGTCAGCGCCGGGGTGTACAGCATCGAGGATTATGATACATCCAAAGCAGACACAACCCTGACGCAGGTGCCCTTGAAACATCTGCCTTATGCCGATGCCACGCTTCTGGTGGTCAAATACAAAAAGTAACTTCTGAAATAACAAGTAACATCCGACACGGCACTCGGGGTGTAAGGATGTGGCCGCCGGTGAGACTTCACCGACGCCCACTCTTTGGCATCCCGATGCAATACGCATCATGGACAAAGCCGCGCACATAGCCATTATCACCGGAACGCGCGCCGATTGGGGACTGCTGTCTCCGGCGGCGCGACTGCTGCGTGACACCCCGGGGGTACGCCTCTCGGTGGTGGCCACCAATATGCACCTATCTCATCGTCACGGCTATACGGTGGACGGCATTATTGCCGAGGGCTTCGATGTTACGCACCGCGTAGCCGTGCCCGAGGATTTGGACGACAGCGGTGCCGGACGTGCACATGCCGCGGCTTTCTGTCTGGCCGGAGTGGCCGATGCCTTAGCCGAACTTCGACCCGATACGGCTGTTATTCTCGGCGATCGTTTCGAAGCTTTGGCAGCGGCTCAGGCTGCCGTACTCACGGCAGTCCCGGTGACACACCTGCATGGTGGAGAGACGTCTCGCGGCGCCGTGGACGACAGTATGCGCCACGCTATCACCAAGTTGGCCTCGCTGCACCTATGCGCTACCGATGAGGCGCGCCGACGCATCATTCAGATGGGCGAACAGCCCGACAGTGTAATCACTGTGGGCGCCCCGGGCGTGTATAACGCCCTGAAAATGCCCAAAATGTCGTCAGAAGAGCTGCGCCAAAACCTCGACGGATTCGACATCGACCCCGAGCGCACGCTCTTGGTGACCTACCACCCGGAAACCAACGACTACGCATCCACCCCGGCACAGCGCTTCGAGGCACTACTGCAAGCCCTCGACCGCTTTCCCAACTGCAATGTCATCCTGACAGGCACCAACAACGATGCCGGCGCCGAAGGAATACGCTCTCTGGCAGCCGAATACGCCGCCGCTAACGACGGGCGCGTGCTGACTGTCGAAAGCCTTGGAGCACGCCGCTACCTCTCGGCGATGGCCCGATGCGCCGCCGTCGTGGGCAACAGCTCCAGCGGCATCATCGAGGCGCCGAGTATGCATATCCCCACCGTCGATATAGGCGGACGGCAAGCCGGGCGCCAATGCGCCGCCTCCGTGATACACTGCGGTGCCGGAGCGGACGACATCGCCGCAGCCATCGCCCTGGCGCTCACTCCCGAGGCTCGAAATCGCGCCGCCACCGCCGCCAACCCATACTACCGTGATGACACACCGCGCATTATCGCCGAGGCCATACTCTCGCACCTGCCGCTAAGCATTGCCAAGACATTCCACGACATCCCAAACCCATAATCGGGAACACCTTATGGACACCAATCCGATATACATCATCCCCGCACGCGGAGGCAGCAAAGGCATTCCACACAAGAATATCAAAATTCTTGGGGGAAAGCCACTAATACACTACGCCATAGCCAACGCCCTGATGCTCACCGATGACGACACCCACCGGCGCATCATCGTCAGCACCGATGATGCCCGCATCGCCGAGGTGGCCCTCGCCGCTGCCGCCGACATCACCATACGTCGGCGTCCCGAAGCTTTGGCCACAGACACCGCCGCCACACAAGATGTCATCATCGATGCCATGGACTACGCCGACAGCCTCGGCATGGTCTACGACTGCGTGGTGCTGCTCCAACCTACTTCGCCGTTACGCCGCCCGGAGGACATACGCCGAGGCCTGGCGATGTACGCCGCAGCCCGAGGCACTTGCGATATGGTGGTATCCGTATGCCACGCCGCCGCCAACCCCTATTACGACCTCATGGAAAGTGACAGCAACGGCTACCTGCACGTCAGCAAGGGAGACGGCCGATACACGCGCCGACAAGACGCCCCCGCAGTATGGCAATACAACGGCGCCGTGTACGTCATCAACCCCGAGGCCGTGCGCACCACACCCATGCTGAAAATGCGCCGCCGACTGCCACTGGAAATGGAAGCTACACGAAGCATCGACTTAGACACTCCGCGCGATTGGGCGATAGCCGAAACCCTCATCAACGAATTACGCCAATGAATACGCCAACATCCCCGGCCGATATACAGCGCCACACCATAGACGCTCAGGCATCAATACTTACGGCTTTGCAACGCCTCAATAGGCTCTCCGGCGAGGCTATGACCCTTTTTGTGGTCAGCGACAGCGGCGCCGTCATCGGAACACTCACCGACGGCGACATCCGCCGCGCCCTGTGCGAAGGCATAGACACCGACGCCCCGGTCTCCGAAGCTGCGCACACCGGATTTGCATACATCGATGCCGAGGCACGCCCCGACGTGCGCCGCATAGCCGGGATGCGAAGTCACGGCATCACACTGGTGCCGGTGCTGGACCGCGACAAGCACCTGCTACGTATTATAAACCTGCACCATACTTCCACTTGTCTGCCCGTCAGCGCTATACTTATGGCCGGAGGCAAAGGCGAGCGGCTGCGCCCCCTCACCAACGACACGCCCAAGCCGCTGCTGCACGTGGGCGACAGAGCCATCATCGACTACAACATTGACGCACTGGCCGCCGCCGGCATCACCGACATCACCATCACAACGGGATACTTGGCCGAAAAACTGGACGCCCATTTTGCCAACGGAGCCAATACGCCCGAAGGCGTCCGCGTACGATGCCTCCGCGAAACCTTCCCCATGGGTACAATAGGAGCTGCCGCACTTATGAACCATGCCCCCGGCGGAACGACATTGGTCATGAACAGCGACCTGCTCACCACCATATCCTTCGAGCAGATGTACCTGCGACACATAGACACCGATGCCGACATCACCATCGCCGCAATATCCTACCAAGTGTCCGTGCCTTTCGCCATACTTGCCACCGACGATGCCGGCATGGTGCACGGTATCGAAGAAAAGCCCTCGTACACCCATTACGCCAACGCCGGAATATATCTCATCTCCAACGACATACTCGACACACTCGAAACCACGCATCGCACCGATGCCACCGACCTCGTGGCCAATGCCATAGCCGCAGGCCGCCGCGTCACCTACTATCCCGTGGACGGCATTTGGATGGATATAGGCACTCCCGCCGACTTTGCACAAGCCTGCCGCCTGATGGAAAACCACCAACGGCTCAACGACAGCCGTATGAGATGACACGCGCCTTCCAAAGACACGCACAACGACACAATCAAGACACGATATGCCCGAATCAAACTTCATAGACTACGTAAAAATACAATGCCGCTCCGGCAAAGGCGGAGCCGGCTCACTGCACTTCCACCGCGCCAAATACGTCCCCAAGGGCGGTCCCGACGGCGGCGACGGCGGACGCGGCGGACACATCATACTGCGCGGCGACAGACACATGTGGACACTGCTGCCGCTCAAATTCAAACGTCACATATTTGCCGGCGACGGCCAACGCGGTTCCGAAAACCGTAGTAGCGGTTGCGACGGCGAAGACATAGTAATCAACGTCCCCTGCGGCACCGTTGTCTACGACGCCGACACCGGCCAATACCTGGCCGAAGTGCGCGACGACGGTCAACAAGTCAAACTGCTACGCGGCGGCCGCGGCGGTCTGGGAAACTGGCACTTCAAGAGTGCCACCAACCGCACACCGCGATATGCCCAACCCGGCGAACCGGGCATCGAAAAAAACATCGTGCTCGAACTCAAATTGTTAGCCGATGTGGGCCTCGTAGGCTTCCCGAATGCCGGCAAATCGACACTACTCAGTTCGGTCAGCGCCGCTCGTCCCAAGATTGCCGACTACCCGTTTACCACAATGGAGCCCCAGTTGGGAATAGTCGAATACCGCGACGGACGCTCCTTTGTCATGGCCGACATTCCCGGCATCATCGAAGGTGCCAGCGAAGGCCGCGGTCTGGGGCTGCGCTTCCTGCGGCACATCGAGCGCAATGCCGTATTGCTATTTATGGTTCCGGCGGACGCCGATGACATCACCGAGCAATACAACATCCTATTACGCGAGTTACAGCATTTCAATCCCCAATTGATAGACAAGCACCGCGTACTGGCCATCAGCAAAAGCGACATGCTGGACGACGAATTGATGCAAGCTTTGTCCGAGACACTGCCCGCGGACGTGCCGCACGTATTTATCAGCGCCGTCACCGGCCAAGGCCTCACCGAACTCAAAGATATGCTGTGGCGTGCCGTCACCGATGATGCCAACCGCCTGGCCACGCCCGACATCGCCACTCGCGACCTCGACGAGAGCCATCGCGACCCGCAGGAAGACGCATTCATATTCGCCAACAACGCCGACTACGTAGATCCGGAATACCGCTACTACTTTGCCGACGAATACGAAGACGAGGGCGAAGACCTGCGCACCATCAGTCCCGAAGCGTGGAACGAAGCTGCCGCCATGGACGACAATTTCGTGCCCGACACCGACGACAAGGACTGATTACACATCGTTCTCCGCATTCGCCCTCGGCATCCGAGGCGAGAGACAGCCCGCCGTCACATCCACCCGAAATGTTCGCGGCGCACAAATACATATATGACTACCGATACAAAAGAAACCAATACCACGACTGAGGCCGCCAAAGGCTATGTCGGCACACAACGTCGCCCGGCCATAGCGTGCTGGGTGGAAGCCATGCGCCTGCGCACACTGCCGGTATCCGTGGCCGGAGTATGTGCGGCCTGTGCACACGCGATACTTCGCGGCACCTTCGGCACGGCACAAGCGCTACTATGTCTGGCCTTTGCAGTTTTGGCGCAAGTGGCATCCAATTTTGCCAACGAGTATTACGATTTTCGTGCGGGTCTTGACCGCCGCGGACGCCAAGGCCCGCGCCGCGGAGTCACAGAAGGCGACATTTCGCCCAAAGCCATGGCCGTGGCCACGTACGCCGTACTGGCTTGCGCCTGTGCCGTCGGTCTATGTCTGGTCCATTGGGGCGGATGGTGGCTTGTGCCGGCCGGAATAGGCATAGCCGTAGCAGCCTTGGCTTACAGCGCCGGACCTTGGCCGTTGTCCCGACATTGTCTGGGCGAAGCGGCCGTCATTGCGTTTTTCGGCATCATTCCCGTCAATCTGACATACTACGTCCAAGCCGGAACTTTTGACGCGGAGGTCTTCCGCAGTTCGATTGCTCTCGGACTTATGGGCGCCAACGTTCTTATCGTCAACAACTACCGCGATCGTGACGATGACAGTGCCGTAGGCAAACGCACCCTGGCCGTAGTCTTGGGACGCCGGGTAACATCAAGATTATATCTTCTGTGCGGATGGGTGGCAGTACTGCTTATGTCGCCACTATGGGCCGCCATAGGCGAAGCCGCCTGGGTCGTCCCGGTGGCCTACGCCGCCCTGCACACTCTGCTCTGGGCTCTTCTGAGCGTACGCCGTGGCGCACGGCTCAACCCCCTGCTGGGTGCCACGGCAGCGCTGATGCTGGCCTACGCCTTGGGATTTGTGGTCGTGGCTGTTGCCGTCAGCTGTTAGGCAATACTATGCAGTGTACCGAATTAGGGAAAGCGGCCATCATCGGGCCGTCATCCTTGCCGTCAGTGTAAATAATGCAGACCCCGGCATCGCGTTCGGCGACATACTTGCGCACACGACGAGCCTTTTCGTCTCCGCGACATTCCACGTAATCCCCGTATTTGGCCACTGCAGCCGTCTCGGTAGCCACCGCGCCGTCTATAAGGTCTCGCAGCGGCTCAAGCACCTCGGCATACGCCGCCGTGGCGACCAAGACATGATGCCCGTCACGGTGCGACCGTTCCAAGGCCTTCAGCATCGACGGACGCAGCATCTCCATGAAGCGGCGTGCATACTCATCACGGAATTCGGCGGAGATAGCCGGCGACAGCCCGGTGGCGGCATGCCACAACAGCCACTTGTAACGCCTATGGCTTACGATACGCAAGAGGCGCAGCCCGGCAGCCGTGGCCGTGCGCAACCACGCGATCGCCTGCCAACGTCGGCGTGCCACGCAAAGCAGCGTATCAAGGTACAGACGAGTGCTATTGCCGCGCAACAGCGTCTCGTCCAGGTCGTAAATGTCTATTTCTTCTTTTTTTGCCATTGCATGTATCGTGGCGTGAGCTGGCGACGACGTGCATCCGAAGACCACGGAAAGCGCACCAATGTTCCCGGCTGGAAGATATGGTAATACGGGAACGCCACCGGATCGGGCCGCGTCAACGCTATGGATGCGCCGCGCACCTCAGCTCCGCAATCCTTCAGAGCATCGAAAACGGCACGAAGCGTAGCCCCGGAGTCAACAGCATCGTCCACCACCAGAATACGCGTGGCATACTCCGCAGCATCAAGCATTTCCTTCACCGCCTCCGGTGTCGCTACTATGGCTCGCGGCTTGTGCTTGGCCAGTCGCTTGGCCTCGGATATGCGCAACTCATCGCCTATCCATCGAGGCAGAAAACGCGTCAAACGCATTATCGAACGCATCTTGCGCTTCCATCCCGTCGACGGACGATGTATGTCTACGTCTAAGTGAGGGACGTCCTCAAACATGTACTTGGCCAGCGTGACGCCGCCGCGTGCTATGGCTACAACCAGCTCCGGGTCAAACTCCCGGGCCTTCATTTCAAGCTCGCGGCCGCACCATTCCACTACACCCATGTCGAGGGTCAAAACCCGCATTTCCAATTCGAAATCCATTTTGCCTTATTATATTTGTGCAAAGTAACATATTTTTTTGCGAAAATCACAGCCAACTACGCAAAAAAATGCGTAACTTTGTAGCGTATGCGGCCCACTGTATTCGATGACAGTCGGCTTATGGTACAGTCCCGAGCGCAATACATTGTGCATCAAGCGTCTGTGCCAAGCATTCTATGTCATTCACAATTTATTGTTGTGACGAACCTCCTGTTACTTCCGGCAGTTGTTATTGCCCGCACCGCCATGAAACGACCGTGAAGCCACAGCCTCTTCCGTCGGCGACTTTGCCGAACAAAAGGACTATACAACCATCCTAAGGACCATAGCCTTATGGCGTCCGGAGAACGCCAATTCCCGAACGCCCGTAAATATCAAACACATTAACCAAATATACAACCAATCCTAACAACCAGCATCATATGGATCTGAAAACTACCTTCAGCCTCCGTGTACTCGGCTTGGCCGCAATTCTGGCAGCAACTGTCAGTGCCGGCGCTACTGTCACCGAGACACAAAAAGGCATTTCATTCTACGATGCCGCTTCGCACGGTTACGTCAGCACCATGCTGAACACCCGCGCAGGCATCGTGGTCGCCACCGAGCGTGGCAAGGACATCTCCGTGATACGTAACGGCAAGATGGTTCCCATGGTATCCGGTCCGGGCGTCGGCATGTACATACATGCAAGCAAGGACGGCCAATATATCGGATACAAGAGCATCAACAACAACACCGACCAGGCCCCCATGGTACTCGACGTCACCACCGGCCGAAGCATCATCCTCGAGAGCTACACCAACCAGTGCGGCCAACCCTCCTTCGCCGATGACAACACCGTGTGCTACACCGTCGGCAATAAACTCGTAGTGCGCAAAATCGACGGCAGCCAACGCCGCGAGTACAACATGCCATTCTACGTAAACATCGTCAATATCAGCCCTGACGGCACCCGTGCCGCCTTCGGCAGCATCGATGGCGACTTCTACATGATGAACCTCGCCGACGGCGACATCGTCACCGTCCCCGGAGGCGAAGGCGCATACAACCCCGTATGGAGCCCCGACGGAACTCGCCTGGCTGTACAACGTGTCAACGGCAACCTCTTCACCATAGACGCCGCCACCAAAGTACGCCACAACATTGGCGAAGTTTCGTCCTTCAACTGGACCGAAGACTCAAAGAGTATCGTCTACACACAGGTTAACCGCATCAACGACATGCTCTCCAGCGGCGCATCGGTATGCCGCGTCGCTTGGGACGGTTCGTCCAACACCAAAATCATCGACAATGACGCATCATGTCCCGTGGCCGTACTCGCCGATGGCAACGCTCTGATTGTGTCTTACGCCGTAGGCACACAACGCGGTCTGAGCAAGCGAGTATACCGCACCGTCTCCGACTTTGTCGGAGCACCGGCACGCACAGTGTCCCTGGTATCCTTCGGCAAAGACGAGCAAGTGGGCAACTCCCGAATCACCAACTTCAAGGGCTTCTCGCGTACAGACGCCCCCATGGCCTCCTTCGAGGACATTATGGCCGACAACGCCAAGGCACGGAAGCTTTCTCCCGAGCAACGCGCACAATACAGCAGCGGAACACGCAAAGGCAACGACATAGGTCTGACCGCCATCCCTTACATCAATCAGGTATGGGATACCCCCGGATCGTATAGCGGCAACTACAGCGTCGGCTACGTATGCTGCGCACCCTCATCCTGCTGTATGAACCTCGGCTGGCGCGGCAAACTGAGCAAAGTAGCCGTAACATCGCGCGCCTCCGGCGTTGGCACAGTATACTACTCCTGGCAAGTACTGCGTGACTACACATCCTCCACCGGATATGCCTTCACCCAGCGCGCATCCTACTACGGCTCGGTAGGCGGCGGCTACGGATATATGTGGGGCTTAGGTTCGCCCGCCTCAATGATGGCCAGCTTCTACAAGAACAACGGCCTTAGCTCCTCTTTCGCCTCATCGTGGAGCACTTTCTGCACCCAGACCAACAATAACGACCCGTACACCATCTGTCTGGCCAACGGCACAGGCGGACACGTCGTCCTCGGCTTCCGCACCAATCAGGCAGCTGCCTCCAACGGCTCCAGCACCTGGGCAAAGACCGGCTCGTTCATATGCCACGACCCCTATGGCGACTACAACGGTGCCAGCTACCCTAACTGGGACGGCCGCTATTCGACATACGACTGGCCCGGATACAGCAACGGATACAAAAACATCGGAACGTTCCACTGGGGATGCATTGCCACCGGCTCCAAGCCCACACCCAGCAACCCCACGCTCACCGTCAGCCCCGCGTCCGTAAACTTCACCTGCGAACTCAACCAGCATCCCTCCGCGACCATTAATGTCACCGGCAAAGACCTTAGCAGCGATATCACCATTGCTTCCTACACCCCGGGACGTTTCACCCCAAGCGTTACATCACTTCCCAAAACCGGCGGCACTTTCAAAATCACCTTCAATATCTCCGACAAAATCGGCACATACGGCGAAGGTGGTTCGGCCGTTAACTCCAAATTTTATGTCAAAGTCAAGAGCGGAAGCCTTGAAAAAATCATCAACATCACTGCTACCGTAACCGCTCCGCCGCTGGGCAAACTCTCCGAAAAATGGAACCTCTCCGAAAAGAAAGGCAACAAGGACTCCAAGGGCTATGACGCCTCCAATATCCGCAACTTTGTATACAACGACGGTAAACTCTATTGCGTATACAACCACAGCGACATACTGGTACTAAACGCCCAAACCGGCGCCAAACTCGGCTTCCTGCCCAAGAACGACATCGTCAAGGGCGGCACTCTGACACTCTGCGATGTCAAATGTATCAACGGCAAGATTCTCGCCTGCAACATCGCAAAACAAGGCGAAGAATTCCGTGTATACGCATGGGACAATGACAACAGCTACCCCACACTGGCACTATCTACCACAGACATCCAAGGCGCCGCTCGTGTGGGTGACTGTATGGAGCTTACCGGTACATATCCCTCGGATTACTGGTTAGCATTCTGTAACGACAACGGCACCGACACCCGCATCGTCGAATACCATATGAACGGCACCAAAATTGCTCAGGCCAAGAACACTAAGGTTCTGAAAGACGGCAAACAATGGAAGACCGGAGCCACTTCGCGTGCATATCCCAAAGGCAGCGGATGGTGGGTAGACGGTTCTCAGAGTATGCCCGCATGGACCAATAACCCCAACAACGGCACTTGCACCGTACAATGCATCAACACCTGCGCCGACGGCAAAAAACCTTGGGGCGCCAGCCATCACGAATTCAATTGGAAGGGCGGCAAATATGCCATCAACCTCATCTTCGAAGGCACGACGAACTACACCGGAGCCAAGATGCGCATCGTCAAGGACAACGCAGGCGACTACTCCAACACCACCGAAAACGGCAAGTACCCCGCCGATGGACTTGGAGACGCCACAAAGAACACCAACAGCACAGGCGATTGCATGATCAACACCGACGGCAACTCATACTTGGAAGCCTGGGTGCTCTCCACCAAGCACGGCATGGCATACTACGCCTACGGCAACCCGCCGGCCAAGAATCCCTCGGCCATCGTCGGCCCGGGCGAACCTAACCCGACAATAAGCGCCAACCCCACCTCGTTGTCCTTCACCTCCAAGAAGAATGCGGCAGTGGACAAAGATCTCAAGATTGAAGGCGCCAACCTCAAAGGCAACATCACCGCCACTCTCAGCGGCACAAATGCCAACATGTTCAAGCTTTCCAATACAAGTCTCAGCAACTCCGGCACAATCAAGGTGACATACACCCCCACCGCCGAAGGCACTCACAAGGCCACCATCACGCTGTCAAGCCAAGGCGCAACCAACGTCACCGTAGCCCTCAACGGCACATGCGAAGCCACCATAACCCTGCTCGAAGACATTGCAGCCCATCAGGACAAACTCTCCGAGGAATGGATATACTCCACCAACAAGAACAACTCTCCGAGCTGGACAAGCTTCGTCACCACCGAATCGGCCAACCGTGACATCGCTCTGATTGGTGATAAGCTTTATGTACTCAACGGCAAAAACTGGGGTGATGTCGCAGTGAACATCATCAACGCCAAGGACGGCAAGCACAAAGGCTCGCTCTCCGTAGCCGACCTCGGAAGTGCTCTCGGCAAACTCGGCGGTCTCGCCGTAGCCGACGGCAAACTCATCGCCTCCAACATCGTAACAGCCGCCCAAAACCTCCGCGTATACATTTGGGACAACGATGCAGCCGCACCGCGCGTACTCGTCCAGAAAGACGGCGCAGGCATCATCACCGGTGCTTCCGTAGCTTTCAGCGGAACGCTCAACAACGGCCGTGTATGGCTCACCAAAGACGGCTCCAACGAAGTCGTATACTTCGAAATCAAAAACGGCAGCTGCGACAACAATATGCACACCATAGCGCTGAAAAACGCTAAAGGCGAAGCATATGCATACGGCAGCGACGGCCGTGGTGCTTCCAAGATCTATCCCAACACCGACGGCAGCTTCTGGATGGCCCAGAAAGACAACCAGATAGCCAAGTTCGATGCTTCCGGCAAGATTACAGACGAAATCCTGCCCAAAGAAGCGCTCGGCGGATCCTCCTACGGTACAGCTTTCGCCCAATTCTCCATAGGCAACAAGCGATACATCGCCGCTATCACCTACAAGACCGGCAACCTGCAAGACGGACAAGTAGCTATCATTGATGTAACCAATGGCGTGGCCAAAGCCACGGCTCCCATCAAACGCCTGCCCGAAAACGGCTTCGGATCAAACGTGAACAGCCAATACATGTCCACAGTTGTCGTAAGCGCCGAAGGATCGCGCAAGGGCATCGTCAACATCTACGCCAACGTCTTCGGACAAGGTCTGGGATACTTCAAGTATGCCGGCGAAATCGCTGACGCCATCTCCGACATCACCGTCGATGGCGACAACGCCGACGTCGAGTACTTCAACCTCCAAGGCATACGCGTAGACGCCGACAACCTCACCCCCGGTATCTATGTACGCCGTCAAGGCAATAAAGCCACCAAGGTCGTCATCAAATAACCACTGACCAACATCATCCTCAATAAAGGGAGGCGGGCCGCGCGGCTCGCCTCCCTTTCTATTTTTCAAACATCATCCACCGCCGCTTTTGACAATCTTGCCAAAACAAATAGTTATTCCTAACTTTGGGGTATGAAAATGAGATACGCCACAACGGCAGACATCGAGCAAATACTGGCAATCACCGACAGCGCTCGACGGTTCCAACGCCAATGCGGATTTCGCCAATGGGAAGACGGCTACCCGGCATATGACGACATTGCCGCAGACATCGCCGCCCAAGGCGCATATATATTCGAAAACGAAGGCACCTCCGCCAAAGCCGCAGACATTACCATCGAAGGCTCGAACATCGTTGAACGTGAGAATATTGTCGCTTATGCCTACCTGACCGAAGGCGATGCCGAGTACGACCGCCTATCCCGGATATGGCACTACCCCGGGCCCTACGGCGTCATCCATCGACTGGCCATAGCCACGAACTTTCGCGGTCAAGGTCTTGCCGCCCAAATCCTTGCCATGTCCGAAGCGCACCTTGCCGCACAAGGCACACGCGCCATGCGCATAGACACCGGCCAAGACAACATTGTGATGCAGCGCATCCTCAGTCGCGCCGACTACACCTGCCGCGGCCTCCACCACTTCTCCTGGGGCCCCCGCCTCGCCTACGAAAAGCCCCTGACCTGACCATCTGCGGTCCGGAAATAGAGAGAGGTAAATCGCTAATTGTTTGGAGTGTATGGCAAAAAACGCACCTTTGCACTGAAAAAACAGCTGCATCTGCAACCATTTTTTCAGTTGCAGCTACTAAAAAACAGGCGTAATGATAATAAATAGAGCCGATTACAACAGGAAATGTCGGCAATTTGCTAAGCCTTCAGGGAATGGGCTTTCCTCGCAATTGGAAAGCTCTTGGCATTTGGAAATAATGGTTACAATACCTCTATGCTTATATCCCTTAATTATTGCGACATCAGGCGGGGCGGCCGGCGAGGAGGGTCGTGCGGGTGAGGTTGTCGCCGAAGGAGTATGGCAGGAAGGCGAGTGAGGGGACGGGATCGGTGATGCGAAGGTCGGCACGGAGGCCGACAGCGATGGCGCCGGTGGTCTCGGACAGGCCCATGGCATAGGCGCCGTTGATGGTGGTGGCGGCGAGCGCTTCGGCCGGAGTGAGCCGCATCTGTATGCATAGCAGCGAATTGACCAGCGACATATTGCCCGAGGGGGTCGAGCCGGGATTGTAGTCGGAGGCGGCTGCAACACCCAGCCCGGCGTCAATCATTCGGCGTGCCGGGGCGTAAGGCAGGCGCGAGAAAAGCGAGCAGCCCGGCAGTACCGTCGGCATCGTCTGTGTGCCTTTGAGGACGCGTATTTGGTCGTCGGAGGTGTGTTCGAGATGGTCTACGGAGAGGGCATTGTGCGCCACGCCCACTTCCACGCCGCCGGAGTAGTCCAGCTCGTTGGCGTGAATCTTGGGCCGCAAGCCGTGGCGGTATCCACATTCGAGTATCTGCGCCGTATGCTGCGGCGTAAAGAATCCGCGGTCGCAGAACACATCGATGTATTGGGCAAGGCCTTCGTGCGCCACGGCGGGAATCATCTCGCGACATACAACATCGACATATCCCTGATAGTCACCGGCAAAATTGCGCGGCAATGCGTGCGCTCCCAGAAATGTGGACACAATATTGGCCGGCAAGTCTTGGCGCAAACGAGCAATGACACGCAGCATTTTCAATTCGTCATGGAGGTTGAGCCCGTATCCACTCTTGATTTCGATGCTTCCGGTGCCGTACTCAATCATACGGCGTGCACGCGGCAGTGCTTGGCGGTAAAGTTCGTCCTCGGAGGTGTTGTGCAGCAGGTCGGCCGAATTGAGTATTCCGCCGCCGCGACGCGCAATGTCTTCGTAGGAGAGTCCGCGTATTTTATCCTCGAATTCCTGCTCGCGCGATCCGGCATATACGATATGTGTGTGCGCATCGCAGAACGCCGGGAGGACGGCGCCGCCACGGACATCCGTCTCGGTGTCGTAGCGGCGGTCACGCGGCATCGAGGCCATGGGGCCGAAGTCGGCGATAAGCCCTTCTTTGATTACGAGATATGCATCGCGCATCGAGCGATCTTCGCCCATTTCCGTTCCTTGTAGGCGTGTGCGGCCTTGTGTTTCGATGCCGGCAAGCAGCCCGATATTGTATAATAGAGTGTCCATAGCGCGTAGTGGGTAAAGGAGCATGCCCATAATGGCCATTACAGTTTTATAGCCATTATGGGCGTGTACTGTCAGATGCGCGGTGCTTCGCGCTGTATGAATTTGATAGAGTTGGCAATATGCGGATACATCGGTTGGTCGTTGTCTATATAGGGGACAATGGCGCGGTATTCGGCCACAAGAGCCTCTATGGCCGGTGACGACTTGAGCGGACGGCGGAAGTCGAGGGCTTGTACGGCATTGAAAAGCTCAATACCGAGTACGCGTTCGGTATTGAGTACCACGCGGTATAACTTTGTAGCCGCATTGGCGCCCATGCTGACATGGTCTTCCTGGTCCTGCGAGGACGAAATCGAGTCTACCGAGGCGGGCATACACAGGCCCTTGCTTTGGCTGACGATGGATGCGGCAGTGTATTGCGGAATCATAAATCCGCTATTGAGACCCGGATTGGCCACGAGGAAGCGCGGCAGATCGCGCAGGCCCGAGATGAGGCGGTAGATGCGGCGCTCTGAGATGCTTCCCAGCTCGGCAACGGCTATGGACAAGGCATCCATGGCGATGGCCAACGGCTGGCCGTGGAAGTTGCCGGCCGAAACAACGAGGTCTTCGTCCGGGAACACCGTCGGGTTATCTGTCACCGAGTTGCTTTCGGCTTCGAAGACGCTGTCCACGTACCGTATTGTGTCCTTGGACGCCCCGTGTACCTGCGGTATGCAGCGAAACGAGTACGGGTCTTGGACATCCTTCTTCGGACGAGCCACTATCTCACTGCCTTCCATAAACTTGCGGAAGAATGTAGCAGTGTCCGACTGGCCGCGGTGTGCGCGGATGCGGTTGACCGAATCATTGAACGGCTCGATATGGCCGTCGAAGGCATCCAGCGAAATGGCACCGATGACATCGGCCCATGCCGAAATTCGATGTGCCATGTGCAGCGCCCACGTGCCGTAGGCGTTCATAAACTGTGTGCCGTTGAGCAACGCCAGACCTTCCTTGGACTGCAAGTCGATAGGCTCCCAGCCCATCTTGTGCATCACTTCGCCGGCATCCACCACCCTGCCCATGTATTCCACTTCGCCCATTCCGATGAGCGGCAACGACATGTGCGCCAATGGCGCCAAGTCACCCGAAGCACCCAGCGAACCCTGCTGATAGACGACGGGGATGATGTCGTGGTTGTACATGTCAATAAGTCGCTGAACGGTCGCCACTTGCACGCCCGAATGGCCGTAGGCAAGCGATTGAACCTTAAGCAGCATCATCAACTTGACAATCTCGGAGGGCACGCGTTCGCCGGTGCCGCAAGCGTGTGACATAATCAGATTACGCTGCAATGTGGACAAGTCTTTACGGTCTATAGAGACATTGCACAGCGAACCGAAGCCCGTTGTGACGCCGTAAATGGGCGTGCCGCCGACGGCTTTTTTGTCCAAGTACTCGCGGCACTTGCATATGCGCTCCACGGCTTGCTCCGATAGACGCAGCGCCTTGCCCGAGGCAACGATTTCGTATATTTTGGCAGGCGTAATATGCCTTTCGCTAATGGTATGATACATATTCGAGGTAAGAATTTGTGGTTTGTAATTTTTTGAGAAGGCGGACAATATTTCCCATGAGCCAAAGTCACGCGAGCGCATCGCGCACCACGTCGTCATCGGCGATGTTGGGCATGGTGATGATCATGTCCGGATGAAGAGCCATGGCGCGACGCGCAGCCGACATGGCTCCGTCGTTGCGAGCCCAGCTGCGGCGAGCGATGCCGTTGTTGACGTCCCACAGCATCATCTCGTTTATATGCCGGCGCGCCTCGGCGCTGCCGTCGATAACCATACCGAATCCGCCGTTGACGACTTCGCCCCATCCGACGCCGCCGCCGTTGTGCAGCGACACCCAGGTGGCTCCGCGAAATCCGTCGCCGATGACATTCTGCACGGCCATATCCGCGGTAAAGGCCGAGCCGTCATAAATATTGGACGTCTCACGATAGGGCGAATCGGTGCCCGAGACATCATGGTGGTCACGACCCAGGACTATGGGCGCCGAGATGCGCCCGTCGGCTATGGCTTCGTTGAAGGCACGAGCTATAGCCATACGGCCCTCTGCATCAGCATATAGGATACGTGCCTGCGATCCGACCACCAAGTTATTGGCGCCGGCCTCGGCTATCCAATGAATGTTATCTTCGAGCTGTCCGGCAATTTCGGCGGGAGCATCGCGGCGCATGTCTTCGAGTACGCGGCGTGCGATGTCGTCACTCTGCGCCAAATCCTCAGGCAGGCCCGAGGTGCACACCCAGCGGAACGGCCCGAAGCCGTAATCGAAAAACAGCGGCCCCATAATGTCCTGCACGTATGACGGGTATATAAACTTGCCTTCGGAGTCCACAATGTCAGCTCCGGCGCGCGAGGCCTCCAGCATAAAGGCGTTGCCGTAGTCAAAGAAATACATACCTCGTGCCGTAAGCTTATTTATGGCGGCCACCTGTCGGCGCAGAGACATCTGCACCTGCTGCTTGAATTGTTCCGGATCTTCGGCCATCATCATGCGCGACTGCTCGTAGGTAAGTCCTGCCGGATAATATCCGCCGGCCCACGGGTTGTGCAGCGAGGTCTGGTCGCTGCCCAGGTCTACACGGATGTTATCATCGGCCAAACGTTCCCAAAGGTCTACAATATTGCCTTGATAAGCCATAGACACCACCTCGGCATCGGCCAAAGCACGTCGTATACGCGGAATCAGCTCATCCAACGAGGTATGCACCTCGTCCACCCATCCCTGGCTGTGACGCTTCTCCACGGCCGCCGGATTGATCTCGGCGACGACACTGACCACTCCGGCGATATTGCCGGCTTTGGGTTGTGCTCCCGACATTCCGCCCAAGCCGGAGGACACAAACAGCATACGGCGTGTGTCGCCCGGAGCGCGGCGCTTACGCGCTGCATTGAGCACCGTAATGGTGGTGCCGTGGACAATGCCCTGCGGACCTATGTACATATACGATCCCGCAGTCATCTGGCCGTACTGCGACACGCCCATGGCATTGAAGCGTTCCCAGTCGTCCGGCTTGGAGTAATTGGGTATGACCATACCATTGGTGACCACAACACGTGGCGCGTCCCTGTGCGACGGGAACAGCCCCAGCGGATGACCCGAGTACATCACCAGTGTCTGGTTCTCGGTCATCTGCGACAGATATTGCATAGCCAGGCGATATTGCGCCCAGTTTTGGAACACGGCGCCATTGCCGCCGTAGGTGATAAGTTCGTGCGGATGCTGGGCCACGCGCGGGTCCAAGTTGTTCTGTATCATCAGCATTATGGCCGCTGCCTGCCGACACTTGGCCGGGTACTCCTCGATGGGGCGGGCGTACATCGGATAATGCGGGCGCAACCGATACATGTATATGCGGCCATAGCGGCGCAGCTCTTCGGCAAATTCCGGAGCCAAGACAGCATGCTGTTCCTTAGGGAAATAGCGCAGCGCATTTTTCAGAGCCAAGGCCTTTTGTGCGGGCGTGAGGATATTCTTGCGACGCGGAGCGTGATTCACGGAAGTATCATATTCCTGTGGTTCGGGCAGTCGGGACGGAATGCCGCCCATAATGTCCTGTTGGAATTCGTTGAGAGTCATAGTCTTTCTTCGATTTCGGATATTAGAGTCTGTTCGCGGCTGTCCGCCTCGGCGGCCAGGGCCTGCGCCTCACCTCTGAGGGCCTTGGCCTTGTCCGTGTCCTTGAGTCCGGCAGCATTTATCATCACGTTGAGCGCCGCACCGCGCACGGCGGCACGAGCGGCAAGTATGGCTACACCGGCGTCCGAGAGCGAATTGGGATTGCCATCCACAGCCATAACATGCGCCACTTCAAAGACTTCCATGGCGGCTTTCATAGTCTTCAGCGGCACTTGGGCGGCATATAGTGTAGCCTCTTCGAGGGCGGCGGCGCGTGCGGCCTTCTCCTGCTCGGTGCCTTTGGGCATGGCAAATACGGCCATGATGCGGTTGAAGGCTTCGGTATCCTCGTCTACCAAAGCAAGCAGGCGCTGCATCAGGGCATGTCCCTTCACGGCCCAGTCGGAGAAGAATTCCCAGCGGTCGTCCCATCCGGGCTTATGCGCCGACAGGTTGGCGACCATAGTGGCCAAAGCGGCACCCATGGCACCCATATACGCCGATACGGAGCCGCCGCCGGGCGCCGGCGATTCGCAGGCCGTCTCCTCGGCAAAACCTTGGCAAGTAAAGTCGACGAGTTTCTTGCCGCCCTTGGGTGCCAAGAGGTCTTCAATGACTTTTTCGTGAACCTTGAAAGGTGCCAAATCCTCAAGACCGAGCGACTTGACAGCTATCTTGATAATCTCGTCATCGCTGATACCCAGCGAGCGGCATTGCTTGCGCAGAAAATATTTGCCGGCATCCAGCAGACACGAACGCGGCACCAGTCCCACGATTTCGGTTCCGGTGACACGCAATCCGCGGCGGTCGGCGGCGCGGCACACCTCCTCGAAAGCCACGTGCAGCGGCGTGGCGCGTATGTCCGTAATATTCATCGACACCTGGGCGATGCCGTATTCTTCGATGTACCATCCTATGGCCTTGCAACCCTTGAGCGTGCCCGGAATCATCACCGGATTACCCTCGGCATCGCGTACAATCTTGCCCGTGATGGGGTTACCCTCGCGGCGCGGACGTCCTTTTTCGCGGACATCAAAGGCGATGGCATTGGCGCGGCGAGTGCTGGTCGAATTGAGGTTGAAATTGACGGCAACCAGAAAGTCGCGAGCACCGACGACGGTAGCTCCGCTGCGTGCAGCCTGCTCGGTGAACTCTCCGCCGCCGAAATCGGGCATCTCTGCCGGGTCGGTAATACGCTGAGCCAAAGCCTCGTATTCGCCCTTGCGGCATACAGCCAAGTTACGGCGCTCGGGACGCAAAGCCGCCGCCTCATAGCAATACGTCGGTATCGCCAGCTCATCAGCTATACGCTTGGCAAGAGCACGAGCCATCTCGGCGCACTCCTCAAGGGTGACGCCGCTCACCGGCACCAAAGGCAAAACATCTGTGGCGCCTATGCGCGGATGCTCGCCGTGGTGCGTACGCATATCGATGAGTTCGGAAGCCTTCTTGACACTGCGGAAGGCCGCATCGACCACCGCCTCCGGCGTACCGGCAAAGGTCACGACCGTGCGATTGGTCGCCTTTCCGGGGTCCACGTCCAGCAGTCGGACGCCCTCAACGTCCTCGATGCTCTTGACTATCTCTTGTATAACTTCAGGGCGGCGTCCTTCGCTGAAATTGGGGACGCACTCAATGATACGTTTCATGTTCGGGTCTGGCACTTATGTGTTTATTTGTGTTTGGTTTCGATATAGTCTGTTGTATATTCGGTATCGTATGTTTGGTCTTGATATTACCCCCGTCGCTTACGGGAGTTTGGTTTCTCGGGGTTAGGTATTTTGCCGCCATCCTCCGCACCGAAGCCTCTCGATGACACTCGAAGCACTCGGATTGCAACATTTGAGCATCGGAAGCCGTATCAGAGGCGTCAATGTGTCACCACTGCTCCTCCTATCCTTGGCTATCCCGCCGCTTTCACTGGCAAATATAGCACTTTTCCGCCAATAATCCCGCATCATCGCCGAAAATGCCACCGTATTCATAATTCCCTATTTTCGATATATTTCGATAGTACAGAACAAGAAACACGCAGCCGACAATTTGCAATAGTCTTGTTCTATTGTTCTATATTATCCTGTCGATGTGTATGTCTACAGGTTTTTGTGCGTCTTCCTGTTTTTTGACAGTTGGATAGTGCTACACACAGATACACAGCGAGTTGAGCGGCATTCAAATGTGCTACCCAACTCGTCGTGCATTTTTAACGTTACTATTGCAATGTATATAGAAATTCTTAGAATCGCACAATTGTCAAGTGCTTTGCAATTCGTTTATGTATCTACCTGTTTGATGCCGGAGTTACGGGCAAATCAAACGGGCCCCACGAAAAATTTTTAGCCTGTATCACAAAATAATACACAGTGCAGCTACCTTTGCAGCGTAATCAAAAAAACAGAAACAATATGAATCCTATTACAAACAACCAATTTTTGGCGGCAATCATCGAAGAAGCCGCGTGGAAAGCAATTTCTCGTAAAGAAGAATGGACAATGGACGCCCTCGAAAAGTATCAAGACAAAGTGGATTGGGAGGAAATATCGTCTAATTCCGATGTTATGTGGACTGTTGATGGCATGGCATTAATAAGTTTATAAACAAAATCGACTGGGAAGCTTTTTCTCGGTATTGCCCCGCCTATCTTTTGACGGAAGACAATCTCCTTCGCTTCAAAAGCAACTGGGATTGGAGTCGGCTTTCTCTTCGCGAGGAGATCTATAACAATTGGGAACTGCTTGACGCAGTAGCCGAATTAGTCAATTGGAGAGATCTCACACCGGCTGGAATATAAAGCATCCGATTCGGTTCTTCAAACGCTATGAATCCCACATTCCTATGTCTCAGCTACAAGAGTCCCGATTTTGGGGCGACCTCATTGACGCCGTAGGCGACAGCTTGAAGAGTTCTATAGCGGAGTAAAATTAAGGTGCAGGCCTGCGCAACAGAATTGGATGACAACTTTCTTATGTATTCCCGAAGCTGTCTCGAATTTTGAATCATGTCAAGTTTACCTTTGCGGTGTAATTTACCAATTCACCAATAAACAAAAAAGATTATGGCATTATTCAAAGTAACCACAAAACGCCTCATTCTCAGCGGAGGCAAGCGTCTCGAAGCCGGCATGACGGCCGAAGTCCCGTTCAATGACTTTACCCTTCCCCTGTACAATTCATCGGTAAAGGAAACAATACGTCATCAATTCGCTATAAAGTATGCCGTAGATTTCCCCCTTCTCAGATTAACCTCTCCAACCTGACGGTTGAAAAGATCTGATTGCAGCGCGAAGCACAACACATTATGGCCGTAACTTTTTATCGAAACTTTTTATCGGACAAAGTTGCGGTCATTTTTTAGCCGCGCCTGCTGATTTTTCTCGAAATTAAGCGGTATCTTTGCAGCCGCCGATGGATAGTACGGACACTCGAATGACAACTGCCTCGAATTATTTGACTACAAACAAATCAGCACATACTTTTTACTATTAATGATATGGGAAGACACTACGCTAATGACAATTGGCTGAATGAAATGGCCAAGACGGACGAGTACGCCTGCCGCGATCTCGCAACCGAAGTAGACGAGATGACTGACGGGCGGCAGACCTATAATGCAGTCTTCGGATTCTTGCCGGGCGGCACTTCGACCCGGCCTCGTAACGTCTCGATTGCTTCGTTAATGAGGCTGTACTGCGCCGAACGAAGCGGACACAAGGAGGACGCACGGCGTGAAATAAAACTCCGTTTTCATTACCTGGATTATACGATTCAGAAAAAGATTTTGCGGCTGTTTCTGGACGGCTCGAAGCAAGACAGATTGTTCTGTTTCAAGCAAATAAGGCATAGCTGGGATAAGGTGTTCGAGCCGAAACTTGTTGAGCTGTGGGAGATGCACTGCGAGCCGGAGTGTGCTAATCTTTTGGTCAAGTACGGCAATATCGACTATGTACGCCGGCATCAAGAGGAGTTGGCTAAATCGGCAGGGTATTATCCTACCGGCAAAAGGCTGGCGCTCGAGGACAGAAATTTTGTCATCGAAAAGGAAAAGTTGGAGGGTCCGGCTATGTATGTCCGGCTGTTGTATGAAACCAAACGCACTATCGGAACGTGCGAAGCGACGGACATCTTATGGCGGACTATTGATCGGTCGCTGCTGCAAGGCATACGTCATCAATGCAATATTGCGCCGTACTTTCTTGTATACGACGGTCGTTTGGACAGCGATGGATTGCCGCTCGAAACAATTGTGCCGTCCATCGTATGGGACGACAATGTAATGGAGTGCATGCGCTACCTGTATCACATTGCGCCGAAGGCTGTTGTGGCCGAAGCATTGCGCCGGGACATGGAAGTGCGCAAATTATTTTATCGTCTTGTCGGCGGAAAGTGCTACAACAATTCAAGTGACCCGAGTGCGGATAGGCGGCATGATATGCAGATGTTTTGCAAATTGGCTTACGCGATGTTTCCCGAAGATAAGCGAAAGTATGCCGCCGAAAACGACTGCCGGACAGATACATCCGGCCTTTCTGCTGCGTCTTGGGATAATTGTGGTTGCCACTCGATGAAGCCGAGTTCGTTGGATTGGAGAGTTTATGCCAACTGTTCGAGCACAAATCTACTTGAAACCATCCGGGAATATCGTCTGACCGAAGAAATGACGCCGGAGGAATGGAAAACACTTTACATCGAAAAAAACATACCGAATAACTCGGCTTTCACGATACTTTCCAAACGATTAAGCCTCGAACCTGACTGCCCAAGCCGGGAGGAGTTTATCACAAAGTTGCTGAGCTGATGGTCGTGTTTTAGTCGTGGTGTCTGATGTAAGTTTGTTCAAACTTGTAGACCTTGGATAATGGTGCAAAATTAGTCGTTTTCGACATATAGGTCGGATTTTGCTGATTTTGACGGGAAGTTGATTATTAAGCGGCAGTATAATAAGATTATAGCATATAGACCGAAAAGTGCGACGTTCCAAGTCGTTTTGATGACGGAACGCCGCATATTTTGGACTAATTGGAGGCAGATGCCGCTCAGGGCTTGTTGTTGCAGGTGATGGTGAGGGTGGTGATTTTGCCGGCGGCGATGATGTCGTTCTCGTTTCTGCCGCTCTTGAAGGCGTCAACGAGGGAGTAGGTCTTGTCGCCGTTGATGCGGATGTATTCTACATTGGAAAGGTGGACTATCTTTCCCGAGCCGGACACATTGGAGAGCTCGTCGGGTACTACCGCAGCCTGCCAGAATGTGCCTGAGGCGGTCACGTGCTTCTTGGTCTTGATGTATCCGTAGCCACCGAAGGGGCGCACGTGGAAGCCTCGTTCCTTTGTGATGCGGACGCCGGCCTGCTTCTTGCTGTCAAATTCGATGGTCTTGACTTCGTCGGCATATGGCCCGGTGACGTATACGCGCAGGATGCCCAGCCCGTTGTGGAAGTTGAAGTCTACCTGGCCTTGGTCTTTTGCAACGGTCGCGGTGTCGGAGATGAGCAGGTATTTCAGCCCTTCGGCTTGGTCGGTAATGTCGAAAGTGTTGGGGGTGAATGCAACATATTTGTTGACTTCGAGGTCACGGTATGCCATGATGGGCTTATTTATTTGGACTTTCTTCCGGCCGTCCGGCTCTGTCACCAGGGTGATTTCGCCGATTCCGTCCGGTTTTGCCTGCACGCAATCTGCTGCATCGTCGCTGAGTTCGCGCACGATGAATGTCTCCGTGCCGTTCCATTCGAGCAGGGTTGCCGACAGGTCGTCGTTTTCGGTCATTCTTGATGCGGGCTTGCCGTTCCACGGGGTCTCGGTGTAGTCCGCGAGGGTTATGTTGCCGACCTCTAAGGCGTATCGGGGTCGTTCGTTAGCTGTCGGCTCGTCCGAGGCGCAGGATGCCGCCAGTGTGCATACCAGCAGCGCCGTCAGGGATAATGCTATGTATCGTATGGTCTTTTTCATCTGCTTGGTGTTGTGTTTGTTGTCACTGCTTTCTGAGGCCTATGTCATGGCATTAAATCGTGAGCGAGTAGTCGTTGCTGTTCTTGGCCCACGGCATAGATGTTGTCGTAACTTCGACATCGTCCTTGCTGCTGCCGTTGATGGTGATGTTGAAGGTGTAGACGTATCCGCTCTTAAACTCGAACTCCGAGGCGGTCACAAATTTGGACAGGTCGATATTGTGTGTTATTTGCGGACCGATGCCCGATACGGGACGGTATTCCATAACGATGAACGGCTTGTCGGTGGCCCGTTTTTGTGCAACGATTATTGTTTCATACGAATATGCGGCCTCCTCGGTCACCGAACCCCATTTGACGGTGTTTGCCGAATTTAGACCCTTGTGTGGGGGTGTCTTGTCTTCGGTGTTGTATGACTTGATGAGGTCAAGGGTTATCTTCTTGTCGCTTTTGTTCACCGTGTATTCGGCTGTCTGGTCGATGTCCCGGAGTAGGACGAGCCAGCAGTTCTGGTACAGGTTCTTGATGTACTGCGTATTGCGGATGTTGACTACGATTTTGACCTGAGTGTGGTAGAAATCGAGTTTACGACCGTCGCGACCGATGTCGTTGGAATAGGCGAGCATGAGGTCGTCGCTGATGGTGGATGAGTGGCAGGTAGTCCACATGATTGTGTCTCCTACGGGATAGTAGCGGTTGGGGAAGCGCCCTATGACTTCGAGTTTATTGCCGGGCTTGACAATGAATGGGTTTGACGAGGTGAGCAGAGCGGTGGCTCCGTTGTCCAGCGTGTCGGAGACGATGTACTTGCGCAGGACGCCGTTGGCCTGTATTGCCACGCCGCCGGTGTCCACTTCCAGCCATGCTGTGCGCGAGCTGATTGTACCTTCGGTGCTTATATTGAGGCCGCTGGCGATAAACTCGAGTGGTGTGCCTGCGATGTCCTGCGGCTCGCTGTCTTCTGATGCACAAGCAACGAATAGCACCGCCGGCATTATGCCGCCGAGTATGGCATAGATATATTTCTTGATGCTTTTGTTCATGTCCGTTTGTATGTCCGTTGTTTGGATATGAGTGTTGTTCGGTGTCGTTGGAGCAATCAAAGCTCGGCAAAGTGTTCGCCGCCGTCATCCCAGTCCTTTTGGGTGGCGATGAGGCTTAGCTCGGAAGGCTTGATGGTGACGGTGTATGTATAGACGCGATTGCGTTTTAGCACGCCGAACAGCGAGCCGTTGCTTTGATATGTTTTGCCGTTGATTGTCAGTGTGAGATCGGAGCCGGATGCCGTCTGCGGGGCTACGATTGCCGTATAGACTACCGCCTGCTCGGTCGCGTTGTCGATGACTTGTTGTATGGTGTTGTCCTTGAGCGACCAGTCGTTGATGGGTGCCCTGTTGTCAAAATTAAACGAGTTCCATGTCGTGCTGAAATTGATGTCGTCGTGTTGCAAGCCGCCCAAGGTACATTCGGCCTTAGTTATGTCGTCGAGAGTGATGCCCATTGCCGGGTCTGCCTTGATTTTTATGACAATTTTCGACATTTGATGGCTGAAGACAAGGTTGTCGATTTTGCCGCTGCTTATCCAGTCGGCCTGTATTCCTTCTTGTACACGCACAATGTCAATCTTGCGTTGTAGCTCGCGAGTGTTTTGCTTGCGGGTGTTGATTGCAATTCCAACGTTTGATTTGTCTATTCTACTCGGATCATTGGGGGTATATGGCGCATACGCGATAATAGAATTAGACCCGGCGGTCAAGTCAGAAACGGCGATGGCTTTGCCAATTTTGGTAAAAAATGCCGTTGTTCCGGTAGACGTGGTGTAATAGGGAAGGTTTTGGTAGTCTTTGACTATGGCGTAGGAGAACGGTGCGGTGATGTACACGCCTATTGTGTCGGCTTCCCATAGAGAGCCGTTTACGCGGGACTGCGGGGCACGCTCCCCGACAAATGTGCCGGAAATCTGAAGCTCCCTGCTATCTGTGAAGTCCGGGCCGTCTTCCCCGGCGCAGGAACATAAGTATAGCGTTGAGAGTGCTATGGCGGACGAAAATGTGAGAATATGCTTTAACGTCATATTGGCGGTGTTATAGTGTTTTGATGTATCCCTTGACGAGAAGCCGGACAAAGCGTGCTTGATGTACGCATGTCGGCTGATAAAGGATATGGCGTTTGTTTTCCCTTAGTGTGAAATGGCTGTATCAGAACGATATTCCCACACTAAGGCAATCTTTTGTCGTGATGATGTTTATTGCATCACGGCTTCGCCGGAGCCGCTGCCGCCGTATTCCCAATCAGTGACGGTACAGCCTTCGATTTTGAGGCCCGTCTTATGGATGGTAATGGTGTAGGTATAGGTCTTGCCGGGCTCGAGAGCGGGCTGCATGGCGGTATCGTTGACGTAAGGCTGCGATGCCATTACGGCCTTGTATTTCAGCGGAGCTGTCAGCGTCTGGGGTATCACAAGGGCGTCAAAGGTGACAACGTTGTTGGTCATGTCGGTGGTGCGCATGGCGTATGCCAGCGACCATTCCTCGGAGCTGCCGGTGGGGGTCACGATGCCGGTGGCGGGGTCAAAAGTGCCGTCAAGGATGAGGCCGTCGATGTAGTGGCCGCCGATAGCGACGTCAGGGGTTGTGAGGCCGTCGCCGGGCTTGAGCTTGACCACCAGACGCGACATTACGTGGCGGAAGGCGGCGGAGCCGGTGAAAGACAGTACGGGGCTGTTCTTGGAGGCTACGGCGCCGGTAGCGTAGATGAAGTCTATGCGTTTTTGCTGCTCGCGAGTCACCTGGTAGCGGGTATTGACCTGGGGATTGTTCCAGGTCGCACCGCTTTCGTAGGGTGCATATGCGCAGAATGTTATATCCTCAGTGCCTTCGAAGTATATCGGGGCGGCGTCGGCGGTGAACTCGGCGACATCGCTTGTCGAGGTGGTGGAGTAGGATATGTTTTTGTACTTATCCTGCATCTTGGTGTTGCCGGCGATGGCGAATACGCCGATTTTGTCCGATTCCCAGGTCGAGCCTAAGGCGCGAGAGTTGGTCTCGAATCCGGCGGTGATTTTGAGGGCTGTCGGAGTGTTGTCGGGCTCGTTGTCTGAGGAGCAGGATGCCAGAGCAAAGATTGCGAGAGTGGGCAGAAGGATGTTATATAGTTTCATTTTGTGATATTTTTATCGTGTGATTTGATTGTTTGTCAGTGGTTTGTGTTGTATCTGTCGGCCGGCGTTACTTGGCGTCAAAGTTGCCGCCGTCGGCTTCGGTCCAAGCTGTGATGGTGCAGCCTTGTATCGACACTCCGGTCTTGTGGATGGTGACAGCGATGTCGTACTGGTATCCGGCGAGCCATTCGTTGCGCGGGTCGGCGATGCCGGCGTTGCGGTTGGCGGCAGTGAAGTCTATTGCGGCGGTGTATGTCTGAGCACCGGGCTGTGTGGCGGTGAATGTCAGTGCGCTGCCGAAGGATTGCGGGGCAACTATCAGCGTATAGGCAATGGTCCCGGCGGCGTCATCGGCTATGGCCGGGGCATTTTGTTCGGCTGTGGCGTTGTTTGCAAATGTCAGCGTAGCTGCATCCTTGGAGGTCACGATGCCGGTTGCACGGTCAAATGCGGCGGATGTATTGAATTCGCCGAGCGCCAATACTGCTTTCTTGACTTCATCATAGGTTACATCGCTGCCGCAACGTGCGGTGATGACCACCTTAGACATTTTATGTGCGAAATTGAACGCCACATTGGGGCTTGCCTTGCTGCCCGAAGCTTGCGCCCATAGGTAGTCGAAAGTCTTTTGCGAAGCCTGAAGGCGTGTATCAGCGGTTGCGACTGCATCGCTCCAGGGATAGTAAGCGGTGAAAGTCACCTCGGCATTGTCTTGGAAATAGATGTGGTCGCCGGCGGCGGTAAATGCTCCGGAGCCGTCGGTGGTGTACTTGAGATTGGAGTATGTTTTGTCGCCGCTTTGGCCCGAAATGCCTATGGCGTCTCCGGATTCCCATGTATTGTCATAGGCACGCGATGCGGTGGCTATGCTTGCGGTGAAATTAGGTTCGTCGACACCTGTGCCGGGCGTGGGGTTGTCGTTGTTACAAGCCGTCAAGGTAGCGGCCGCTAAAGTAATCGTAAGTAGCGTTGTTTTTTTCATAATCGGGTGTTATACTTTTTGTGTTTTCTGTTTGTTGTATTGTAGTGGATGCCGACAGATGTCAATGAGCATCGTATCCGCCGCCGTCGGCAGTCTTCCATCCGTCGATAGAGCCTTCAAAGCCACCTTTGACCGGAAGTTTCAGGTCACCGCGTATAGCCAGAGGACTTACGCTTTTGCCGAAATCTTTGGTCATATCGGAGATATCGGAGGTGATGGTGCACGTATCGCCGTTGTCGAAGGCTATGTCCACCTTCAGCGACATATTGCTGTAGTCTGCATCCTGTATTGCAAAGAATCGGAAGGTCGCGGTCAATAGTTTTTCCGATTGTTTGAGTCGCTCGGCGGTGGTGCGTGTTCGATCAGCCGGGTCGGCGCTGTGAGTGATGAAGTCGATAGCACCATATACGCCGTCAATGCTCGCGGTGGCGGATGCTATGCGGTCGTAATCGCCCTCGACAATGGTTAGAACGAGGTCGACGCTGCGCATCAGCTGCACCATGTTGACGGTGGCATAATATGTCGCGGCGGGAGCAACGTGTATCGTGCTTGTGTAGTCGTGGTAGTCACCGGCGAACATTATGTCCGGATATGCGATAAGCCCGCCATCTGCGGCTTTGGCGACTGCGGCGCGTGTGCCGCTGAGCGTCACGCCTGCCGGAGTGTTGAATGCCGACAGTCGGTAGTCGCCGATGGCTATATCCGTAAAGATGTATTTGTCGCCGGAAGCTATGGCGGTGCGATCGCCGCCGTCAACGCGCACATCCGGAGTGACCCATTGCAGGTGCATAGTGTATTCGGACGGCTTCACAGCGTCTGCCGAGATATTGTTCCACGCAGTGGTAACTTCGATATTTCCTTTGGCATCATAGAGTGTATCCTTGACGCACGAGGATAATGCAGTTGCGGCAATGCCTGCGAATATGCTGAGTTTGAAGATGTTCATCGTTTCAGAGCATTAAAATATGTTCCACACCAAGGTGACGCCGGCATGGGTGACGCCCCAATAATTTTTATTGTCATGTTCGAGGCGTACGCGAGTGCCGTCGTATAGATAGTATTTATCGTAATCGACATTGAGGCCTCCGATGCCGATGGACAGGTCAAGAGAGAGTGCCTTGTTGAGTCGTAGCACATATCCGCCTTTGATGCCGCCGCCTTTGATGGTTCCTTGGCGGCCGGTGTCGGTGAATTTGTAGTTGAAATCGCCGTAGTGACCGTATGCACCGATGTATCCGCGGTTATTCTTACCCAAATATAGGCGCCCCTCGGGCAATACTTCCCATAATGCATAGCGGCGGTCTTTGTCGTTCCACGACCAGGATGTCCATGACCCGTGTGCCAGAATGCTAAAGCGCTCGGAGACGTGCCATTCGATGCCGAAGTCGGGGGTGAGCGTAGCCCAGCGCAACAGATTGGCACGCAGATCTATGTGCGGGCGGGTCGGCGCTGCTACCTGCTGAGGTCGGGACTTGGCTGCAACGGTGTCTGTCGGCTCGGGTTGTGCCTCGGGCTCGGCTGTCACTATGGGTTGCGAAGGCTCGGGCATAGGCAGGGTTACCGCCTCGGATGTGGGTAGGGTTATGCGTACTTCTACGTAGTTGCCGCCGTCAGAGTGATTGGTGGTACGGAAGCACTGTTCGGTGAGCCCGCAACGTGTAATCATCTCGGACTTGACGCGGTTGCTGCGTGTACGAGCTGTCGCAAGATTGGCTTCGGTACTGCCGCACGAATCGCAATACCCGAATACGGCTACCGGAACGTCGCCGGCAAGGATTGCATCCTTGTGCGTATTGACGCACTCAATCATTGCCGCTATCTGGTTGTGATTGTCCAGATATCCATCGTAGAATCTATCGGAGGCGGCGGCGAAGCGGAACGTGAGGACGCGGCTCTCGCCTTGCTTCTGCGCCGTGACGGCAATGCCGGCTGTAAGCAGTATAGCACACAGAGTGCATATTATTCGTCGTATAGTCATATCGTATAAGATTGGATGTTTCGTCGGGCAAATAAGATGATGGCATCGCAACATGTGTCGTGGTGCTCTCGGTATTTGTATTCGCAGTATAATAAACTCCGCAAAGTAAGATGCGTATATAGAAGATCTGTATTACAGGGCTTTGCGTTTTCTGCTATAGCTGTGCGCATAGTGCATACGATTAGCCATCTTTTGTGCGCACAAATATGTTTGCAAATTTATCCATAAAGACACTCGGCACTTAGCCGAATCGACAATTTCATTTTCCGCTAAGAGGGCACGCGGCATATTTTAACTTTCCGCTAAGCGCAAGCAGTGCCGGCTATTTCCGAAGCTGAGCGGCAAAAACCCACAGCGTGAAGAGATATATTTTCTGCTGAGCTATATTTTGGTCAGGTATTATTTCTGTTGACGCGCCTGTACAGCCCGACTCGTTTAGCATTATTGATAAAAAGTGTTATTATGAAAAAAAAGTACGAGCTTATTCGGCTCATACTTTTCTTGAATGGTCTCGAGGGATGATGTGCAAGATTACAGCTTGACTCCGCTGACGATTTCGGGGTCAACTTGCGGCACGCTGCGTTTGGCCTTGCTGAAACTCGAGCCGGAGGCAAATCCGGCGGCCTCGGCGATTTCGCTCTGTTTGGCTTCGGGGTGCGCCAGTCCGTACAGGCGTGCGTGTTCCAGGCGGAACATATTGATAAGGTTGTAGTACCCCACTTGAATGATAAAGCGGTTGGCCCCGCTTTTCTTGCCCGAGCCTATGAGCGCGAGTATGTCCGACTTTTGCAGGTGCGGCTCGCGATATTTTTGCAAAATGATTTCGAGTACTTGTCGGCGTGCTTCGTTTGATTCGGGTTCGGACGCCTCCGCTTCTTTGACTTCTTCCTCCTTGGCGGCAATGATAGCTTCTTCCATGAATTTAACCTTACGACACCCTATTCGGTCAAGCTGTTCTTCGATATACTTGGGCCGCAGCAGCCTTTGCGGATGAAGTATCAAGCACAGAAACAGTACCATCCATACGGACATGATGATCTCCGCCACCATGTTCAGGACGCGACTGTCGGCAAGCAGCACAGCCCAGACTATGGCGGTCCATACAACAGGAAGGTATATGACTTTGCCGGCAAATTTGTGCGGAAAATCGCTATCATCCGAGAAGTTGCCCTTGTTATAATCCGAAATCCGGCTTTTGAGCCAAATCAAGGTCTTGAGCATATATGCCGTCAGAATTATGCCTATGCCGGAGGCTATGCCAAGCACCACAGAGCTGTGTACCTCAATCCATACGCCGACCGGAGCATAAAGCACGGAGCATGTCATAATAAAAAGCAAACTCATAGGTACGTAGAAGAGCAGAATTGCGCTCGAGCCGCGCAATTTATGCCATTTGAAATACTGCAGGAACATGGCAGCAAAAACAGCCGGATAAAACACCACGCCGAAGACACGCACAAAGACCCATGTTCCCGGGGCTTCCGGATGCAAATAATATGGCGTCAACATCGCTACGGCCATGAACACAAAGGCGGTAAGCGAACTTGCCGGATAGAAGTACCGAATTTCTTTGTCGTAAGGGCGGCAATGATGTATCAGCCGGACAATGCCGCATATTATGCCTGTGACGATGAATATAAGGCAGATATCGGAATAGTATGTATAGCCGTGGGACATGTCGTGTCGTATATGTGTGGCTGTGCTTGTTTTTTCAGCGCAAAATTAACGATTTTTTGCACAACAACCTAAGTTTGACCGCAAAAATTTCAAGTCCGGAACGTGCCTCTGTGTGGACGCGTCCCGGACTTGATGCGAATGGGCATGGCGGCAGTCAATGCCGCTGTATGCCGTTATGGATTGCGCCTATGCAGTTTTATTTGACATAGACCTTAGATGCTTTTCCACTGGCGCTGCGGCGTACGTAGATGCCGGGCGTCAGATTGTCGGCGTCTACGCGGATGCCTTGCAGGTTGAAGTACTCGGCAGCGGCGTTGTCGTCAATGGTGATGTCATCGACGGCACCGGTGAAGAAGAACACCTTATTGGATTCGCCGGACTCGATGCCGTTTTGGATAGCAGTGACGTAGTAGTTCCCTTGTTTTGCATCGGGGATGATGACGAAAGTGTCGGTCAGGCCTTCGCGAATCTTTTCGTCTTCATAGTACAGGTTGTAGGTGATGCCGGAAGCACCCTGTTTTTTGAATACAAGTTGGTCATCGTTGGCCAAGACTGCCTTGATGGCCCAGTTGTATTTGAGTTTGTATTTCACGGACAGACGATACCAGTAACCGGGAGAGGCACTGTTGGTGAGGATGTCGCCCTTGTCGGGATCGCTGGGGAATGTGCCGTCTTCCATGGCATCGACGCCGAGGGGCTTGACGCCTGACTTGTGCGCAAGTGTATAGCCGATATATAGGTCGGCATCTTCCTTGATGAGATAGGGTTCGTTGAGGCGCACATCATTCCAACCTGTGGTGACAGAAGATACGGGCTGGTGGTAGACAATGTTTTCGTCTTCGGCGATTTCAACGGCTACGTCAGTGACATCGGTGGAATATAGGGCGAAAAGGATATGGTCGATGCATTGTCCGACGTACGGTTTCAGGTCTTCCTTGGCAAAGCGAATGAATGCATGGGGTGTAAGATTGCTTCCGGTAAGTCCGAGGCCGCCGATTTTAGTACCCTGAACGTAGGACATTGCGAGTGCCCGGTCGGGCGATTGCCAGCTGAGGTTGAGGCCATCGGCATTGGACACACCGGTAAGTGCGTAGGGTGCTACGCCCTTCTGTGCGATGGGGCGATTTACGGAGACTGAACGTGTCGCGGGTGATTCCCAATCGTTTTCATAAACTGCGGTGACATAATATGTATAGATGTTGAACGACGGCAAGTTGTCCACGTAAGCCTTTTCGGTTGTGGTCGCAATGACTTCGCCGTTGCGATATACATTGAATTTCACCGGCTTGGGCACTGCGGCGGACTTAGCTACAGCTTTGGGCGCTTTGGCGGTATATACAACGCTGATAGGCTCTTCGGTGGCCCGGACTGCGCTAAAGCCGAGACTTGCAGTTGTAGTCGATTCAGGCGCAAGTTCGGTGGTCGAACCGGACTCGCCGTCGATGAGATATGCCCCGATGTAGATATTGTTGTCGGTGGCTATCGAGGATATGGTAGCGAGATTCATCCAGGTGAGGCCGTTGGTGAGGCTGACGCGTGCACCGCCGTCCTTAAGCGGGCCTGCATCAATAATCAATGCAGAAGCGCCGCCGGGAACAGTTCCATTATAGGCGATGTAGAGGTCTTCTTCACCGGTGATTTCAACGGGCGTGGGAAGTTTGGCTGTATATACAGTCCCGGCATCAACATCGCCGTCTTTGACGGTGATTTCGGAAAGAGCCGTGCCTTTGGCGGTATAGACGCCAACCTTAAATTCGCCGATGGCAGCGCCGATGGCAAATTTGATGCGGTCTATCTTTAACCCTTTATAAGAGGCGAGTTCGTCTTTGGTAAACTGAGCGCCCCACAGCATAGCCATATCCTCTTCGAAACCGGTAGTATAAGCGGCTTGGTCACATTTGGTCAATTTTGTATCCGTGTTCCATGACAGGTTAAACTCGTTGGTGTCTCGGTTATATGATGAACCGTCAATTTCGGGTGCGGCATATTTGTCAGGCAGCGAAACCTTTACGGCAAACTCCTCGGGATAAGATGTGTAGTAGTAGCCGTAATCAGCGGTTAGGGTGTAAACATAACGTCCGGGGCCGGGGACTTCGTCCGTGTAGCTGGTGGCCGTGATGCCGGAGGCGATGACTTTGCCGTCGCGTGCGAGCGTATATCCGGAGGGCGCTTTTTTGGTGGTGGCATCTTCGACAGTGGCATACAATGCCCAGTTGCCGGGGATGCCGCCGCTCTTCAGCGTCTTCCACGTGGGAGATGTTTTCTCAAACCCTTTGGAGCTCGGAGAGGTGACCGAGAAGGTGTTGCCGCGTCCGTCAACGGCTACATTACCGGTAACGCCTATCGGATGAGCCTTGGGCGTATGTGTTACGTACAGACCGTAGGCATAAGTGTGACCGGGGGTCAGCTCGTAAGGTGTATCCAGCGCGAAGGTGCTCACCTTATTGGCCTGAATTGCTGAAAGCTCGATGTCGGCAGCGTCTTGTGCGTAGTCGATGACTCCGTCTTTCATGACGAAAATCTTGACGCTGTTGATGACGGCCTCGGTAAAGATAGTCTTGATGTTCGTAATCTTTGCGTTGGTGCCGAAAGCTGTAAGGTCGTCGGCAGTGAAGACATTACGAAACCACACCTTGGTGTCTTTGGCAGCACTGCCGCCTATCGAGTGCGTGGCTTCGGCCGAACCCCATGTGAGGTTGCTGCCTCCGGTAAGAGGTGCGGTCCATACAAGCACATGCTTGAAGTCGCCCGCCCAGGTATTGTAGCCGTAGTGTGCCGAGGGCGCAGACCTGGCAAAGTCAAGGATTGTCACCTTGCATGCGGTCGATGAGAGACGGTGTTCGTCGGGGTAATCGGCCGATACATAGACCTGATGGTTCCCTACGGGAACATTGTTCATTATTGCGGTGTATTCTACGACGCCTGAATATTTGTTCGGGGCGCTGGTGATGGTTACGTCTGCCGGGTTGTAAAAGTCCCCGTCCATCATTACGCTATAACCCGTGGGAGCTTCGTCGACTTTATTGACGAGATTGGCGGTTACCAGATAGTCACCTGCGCCGGTAGCCACCCAGGTCTTGCCGTCGGTGCTGTACAGATCGCCTTTGCCGGGGGCATCGGTGGTCTTGTCTTTCATAAGCACGAAGTCCATATTGTATCCGCCCTCAACTTTGATGGCGAAAATGTATTCGGTGTTTTCTTTGATGGTTACGTGGCTGTCCAGATTAATCTTCAGTGTTGTATTCTTTTCGTATTTGCTGCGGTCGGCCACGCCTTGCGATACAACTTCGCCGTTTTCGTACACCAATCCGGTGACCTTGGAGACGTTACGATACTGGGCAAAGGTGATGCCGTCCACGACTTGACCGACATAACCTTTGAGGTCCTCGGCCGTAAACTTGGCGCCGGCGTATGCAACCTGCGCTTTTTGTAAGTCACTGTTGATAAAACCGTCTCCATTGTAGTCGTAGTCATCGTGCCACTGGAGGGTCTTGGGTGCTTCGGACGCACGCCATTGGAGGCGTACTTGCTGGAAGTAGGCATCGGCTACAAGCGTGTGCGCTCCGCCTCGCTTGGCATAAGCAGGCGCTGTACACAGCATCGCGGCAAGGGCCGCACCGAGGCTACGAGTTAAGGTTTTTTTCATAGACCTTGATTGGGGGGGTTAGGGGGGTGAGTAAATATGTGGATAAGTCTGTCAATATTTCTATTGTTGTTTCGGAATACGCGTAACGATTTGATTCCGCCTGACCATAGTGTCTGCCGTGGATGTGTGTCCCTCCGCTCTCGGAAGCGTTCTTCCATCGGACGCTATCTTGCTCCGTTATCAGACTTTATCGGCAGCAAATGTATGTATTTTATGCGAAATAACAAGCATTTATGATGTTTTTTTGCCGCATCGCATATTTTTTTCAATCCACCTCGGCGACAGATTTCCCGCTCCGCCTACATGTGAGCGCGATTACCCCCCCGACTGCTACGTCGGTTATGCCATTCCCTTGTTTGGATGCCTCGTATTCACAGACAATCCTTTGCAGAAATTTCCAACCGCATTTCGTCCGAATTTTCAGCGATGCATATCACGACCGGAAAGTCCGTGTCTAAGGACCAAGCTTCGTTGTACATCCTGACGTAATACACTCCAAAGATGTATTCCAAGAAGATGTATTCCAAACATTGACGCGACACTGTCGGCGGATATTTTTTTGCGGGTTGGGAATTTAGTTGTAACTTCGTGGAGGCAAACGGCGACCGTGGGCAAGCGATTCGGCCGTGCCGCATAATTTCTCCGGCGCTGATGTCGGCCTCTGTGCTGCACATCAACGTCTTAAAATGACAACCGAAACGGACGCATCAATGAAGATACGACACATCCTGATGGCGTCGGCGGCGGTTCTGGCTATGGCCGGTGCCGCCTTTGCCGGCGTACGCGGCGGCAAAGATGCCGCACATTTCTCCAAATCAGACATCACGCAAAACCTCAAGCTATTCAACAGCATCTACAAGGAGCTGACAATGAACTATGTGGATACGCTGGACGCCAAGGCGACCATGCGCACCGCCATAGACGCACTGCTCGGGCAAATAGACCCGTATACCGAGTACTTCAGCATCGATGAGCGCGACAACATCACTTCCGTAACAACGGGCGAATATGCCGGCATCGGGTCGGTGATACAGCGTCGCGACAGCGTGGTGGTGCTGACTGCTCCATCTTGGAATTCGCCGGCGCGGCGCGCCGGCGTGCGCCACGGCGATGTCCTCATAAGCATCGATGGCGACAGCGTGACCCCGGCAATGGACATCTCGGAGGTTAGCCGCCGACTCAAGGGTCGCCCCGGTACGGAGGTGCGGCTGCGACTGCGCCGTCCGTGGGTGGACGCAGACAGCGTCTTGGATATTACAGTGACGCGCGGCACCATTACCATCGACCCGCTGCCATATTACGGATATATCGGCGATGGTATCGGATATATAGACATCACCACCTTCAACGAAAAGACCGGTGCGGAGGTGCGCAATGCCGTGGCAACGCTCAAGCGCGACCCGCGTGTCAAGAGCCTCGTACTCGACCTGCGTGACAACGGCGGCGGCATCGTCGACGGCGCCGTACAAATCGTGTCGAATTTCGTACCCAAAGGCACGGAGGTGTTGACTATACGCGGCCGCGAAGCTCGCAACCGCCGCACCTACAAGACCACCTCTGCACCACAGGATACAAAGATTCCGCTGGTGATATTGGTCAATGACGGCACTGCCAGTGCAGCCGAAATAGTCACCGGAGCACTCCAAGACCTTGACCGCGCTGTCATCGTGGGACGCCGCACATTTGGCAAGGGTCTGGTGCAGAATGTGCGCCCGCTACCTTACGACGGACTGCTCAAGGTTACCACCGGACGATATTACATACCCAGCGGCCGCCTTATCCAGGCCATAGATTACGGCCACCGCAACAACGATGGCTCGGTGGCACGCATACCCGACTCGCTGACGACGGTATACCATACGGCGGCAGGCCGCGAGGTACGCGATGGCGGCGGCATCACGCCCGATACGACAGTGTCGCTACCCGAAAGCAATCGCCTGCTGTACACGCTCTACAACAGCTTCGTAATCGACAACTTTGCCAACCGCTACGCCAATACGCATCCCGATGTTCCGACAGACACTCTGGACTGGCACCCGGACAGCACGCTCTTTGAAGACTTCAAAGCCTTTGTAGACCCGGCCAAACTCAAGTATGACTCACCTTATGCCGCCGGAATAAAGTATCTGCGCGATGCCGCACGTGTCGAGGACTATCTCACGCCGGAGGTAAAGTCCGCGCTCGACAGCCTCGAGAATATGCTCAAACCCGACTTGACACGCGATATAGAGCGGCGCCGCAACCAAATTATGGAAGTGCTCGAGGACGAGATTGCCGCCCGCTATTTCAGCACACGCGATCTCTCGGCTCGCGCCGTCAAGAATGACCCGGATGTAGATGCGGCACGCGCCATACTCACGGACATGCGGCGATATGATGCCATATTGCGCAAGAAATGATGAATACTAAGGCTGTCAAATCCTCTGTCGGCGGCGATACGCCGTTGGCAGTCATCAGTGCCGCCTTTGCCGCCGGTCGCTCGGAGGCGCTCAAGTCCTTGGCACATCGCCGCCGCAGCATAATCTACGGCGCCAGCGGAAGTGCCGCCGCCATGGCCTTGGCGGCATTGCCGGTCGGTCGTAAGGCGCTCACTGCTTTGGTGATAGGCGCCGACAGCGATGACGCGGCATGCCTGTACGGCGATCTATGCCGCGTGGCCGGTGACGAGGCCGTGGCCATACTTCCATCGGGCTACCGTCGCAGCATCAAGTACGGACAAGAGGACGAGGCTTCGCGTATACTGCGTACACAGACGCTCACGCGCCTGCTCGGCGAGACCGATACGAATCATTCGCCGCTGCGCTTCATTGTATCCTATCCCGAGGCACTGGCCGAACGCGTGGCCTCGCGCGACGAAGTAGACAGCCATACCGTCACTCTACGCGTAGGCCAAAGCATCGACCCCAAAGATTTGCTACAAACGCTGCTGGACAATGGCTTCAGCAAAGTCGACTACGTCTACATACCCGGACAGGTGGCCATGCGTGGCGGCATCCTTGATGTCTTCGGCTTCAATGACGAGCGGCCTGTGCGCATCGACTTTTTCGGCGATGATGTCGAGAGCATCCGCTTTTTCGATGTCGAAACGCAGTTGTCCGATGACAAGACGGATAGTGTGTCCATAGCCGCCGATGTCACGCGGCTGGCCAAGGACAATCCCTCGCTGCTTCAATTTGTGGACGAAAAGACGCTGGTGGCCGTGCGTGCCGGCATAGACGTCTGCGCACGCGTGCATGCCGTAGCCGCTTCGGACATTGCCGTCAATGCCCTTACGGCGTCAAGTGAAGACGGCATGACCCTCGCGGACATACGCGCCGACATCGTGGACGCCGACGCTTTTGCCGAGCGCTATGACGCCATGCGCCGCATGACACTATGTGCCGCAGCCGACCCGGCCTCGGAGCACTCCGAGCAATCGAAGGACTCCGACACCACCAAGAAAACAGCCTCTCTGGACCTGCATTGCTCGCCGCAGGGCATTTATCACAAGAATTTCGAGCTGATAACCAAGTCATTGGGTGACTTTGCCGGGCGTGGCTACAAAATATATATACTCAGTGACAGCGTCCGCCAAATACAGCGCTTGCGCGACATCTTTGCCGACCGTGGCGATGACATAACCTTCGGCGGCGTCGAGGGTACGTTGCACGAGGGTTTTGTAGACCACGAACATAAGGCGTGCGTATTCACCGACCATCAGATTTTTGACCGCTTTCACAAGTACACACTGCGCAGCGAAAGAGCACGCAGCGGACGCGTCGCACTGTCACTCAAGGAACTGGGCGCAATACAGCCCGGCGACTACATAGTGCACGTGGACCACGGCGTAGGCCGTTTTGCCGGTCTGTTGCGTGCCAATGTCAACGGACATACGCAGGAGATGATCAAGCTGGTCTATCAAAACGAGGACATCGTCTTTGTATCCATACACGCGCTGCACAAACTCTCCAAATACCGTGGCCAAGACGGCGAGGCGCCCAAGCTGAACAAGCTGGGCTCGGGCGCATGGAACCGCATAAAAGAGCGCACCAAAAGTCGTCTGAAAGATATTGCCCGCGACCTTATACGCCTGTATGCAGCGCGTAAAGATCAGCAGGGCCATGCCTTTGCTCCGGACAGCTATATGCAAAACGAGCTTGAAGCATCGTTTGTATACGAGGACACCCCGGACCAGATTACAGCGACGCAGGCTGTCAAGTCAGACATGGAAAGCCCACGACCCATGGACCGCCTGATATGCGGCGACGTGGGCTTTGGCAAGACCGAGATAGCCGTGCGCGCGGCCTTCAAAGCTGCCGTGGATGGTAAGCAGACCGCCATATTGGTGCCCACCACGGTCCTTGCATATCAGCATTACAACACCTTCAGCGAACGCCTCAAAGATTTTCCGGTGCGTGTCGAATATCTGTCGCGAGCCCGCTCGGCCAAGGACACCAAGGCCATACTTGCCGACCTTGCCGAGGGCAAGATAGACATCATCATAGGCACGCACAAACTTATCGGCAAATCCGTGCATTTCCACGACTTGGGGCTGCTGGTGATAGATGAGGAACAAAAGTTCGGCGTAGCCGTCAAGGAACGCCTCAAGCAGATGAAGGTGTCGGTGGACACACTCACCATGAGCGCCACACCAATACCGCGCACGCTACAATTCTCGCTCATGGGCGCGCGCGACCTTTCGTCGCTGACCACTCCGCCGGCCAATCGCTACCCCATAGTCACCAATGTAGACACTCTCAGCGATGACTTGCTGACCGAAGCCATAGGTTTCGAGCTTGCGCGCGGCGGTCAGGTTTTCATCATCAATAATCGTATCGAGGGACTGTACCGCCTGCAAAACATGGTAAGCCGACTTGTCCCGGATGCGCGCTCCATAGTTGCGCACGGTCAAATGCCTCCCGAAGCGCTCGAAAAGGCCATCATCGACTTCACCAACCACGACTATGACATCCTTATAGCCACCACTATCATCGAATCGGGCATTGACATGCCCAATGTCAACACCATCATAGTCAACAATGCCCAAAACTTCGGACTGAGCGAGCTGCACCAGTTGCGCGGACGCGTGGGCCGCAGCAGCCGCAAGGCCTTCTGCTACCTGCTTGTCCCGCCGGACGCCGAACTTACCAGCGTGGCACGCCGACGCTTGCAGGCCATAGAGAGTTTCAGCGACTTAGGCAGCGGAATACACATCGCCATGCAAGACCTGGATATACGTGGCGCCGGCAACCTCCTGGGCGCCGAGCAAAGCGGATTTATCGCAGACCTGGGCTACGAAACATACCAAAAAATATTGAAGGAAGCGGTCACCGAATTGCGCACGCAGGAATTTGCGGACACCATGAAAGCGTCCACGGACACTGTCGGAGACGGCGCCACGGATTCCGATGATTTTGTGGCCGACACCACGGTGGAAAGCGACCTCGAATTGCTGCTACCGGCCGACTATGTGCCGCAGGAATCCGAACGCATAAGCCTTTACCGCGAATTGGACAATATAGAACGTCAGGACGACCTCGAAGCTTTTGCCGCACGACTTATCGACCGTTTCGGCCCTATTCCGGCGGTAGCTCGCGAATTGTTGCTGGTGCCGCGCCTGCGCCGCGATGCACGCCGCTTGGGCATAGAGAAAGTTGTTCTGAAAAACGGCAAAATGTACACCTACTTTGTAGATGCGTCCAACATCGCCTATTATCAGTCAGCGATGTTCGGTCGTATGCTCAGTTATCTCAACCTCAACAGCCGACGCGTACACATCCGCGAAAACGCCGGGCGCCGCTCCTTCGTCATCGACTCCGTGCCCACGGTGCATGACGCCGTCTCGGCGCTCGAGACAGCCCTCACCCTCCCCGTGGCCTGACGGAAAGGCTTTTGCCCGAGTCAAGGCGGCCACGCCGTGCTACTCGAAATTGATTAGCGTAACTAAGATGTCTCGGCGTCAATGGGCGCGGACAACGAGCCAGTTGGTTTGGTAGATGGAACGGACAGCAAAGAGCAGACGTGCCGGGGCACCCTCATTGGCTCGAAACCATCCGTAATTCCAGCCCATGCCCATGTCGAGATACAGCGCGTGGCGCACGCCCATGTGTACAAGAGCCGTAACAAAACAGTCCAGAGAGACCGGATAACAGGACTGGATGATGGTAAATCCGCCGTCCGGCTTGACTCCAACGTCAGCCTTCTCGCTTCGTCGATTGAAGAGACAGACTGCGCGGTATATGTTTTTCTTAGTCCGGAATATCGGTCGTCCGCCATAGACGTCTTTGCCGTTATACACCAGAAGCATCTGCTGGAACAGACTGCCGCCATCGGCTTCTGCCCGGCGAATCATGACCTCGAGGCTGTCCATTGGCGCTATGACGACGCGCCCCCGGGTGCTACACAGCAGTCCGGTGTTTGCCTCACAGTTGTATCCGTGGCGAAGCCTCCCGACGCTGACGTAATCGCCGGCAACATTGGCGGCACTGAAGCTGTCCGTTCTCTCACCGGTGAAGGCCGCCTCGACGCACAAGCAGACCTTGGGGTCATCGATGTCCGGTATCATCGAATCTACCAGCTCGACGGAAGCCCTTGATGTCTTGATGTCCAGTCGAATGAAATCCTTGCCGTCCATACTTATTAAGGACTGCGAAACAATGGAATCGGCGACACCGGGGTCTTCGGCATCGTCAGTGTGTCCTCCTGTATGTGCACAAGCGGCAACGAATACCGCCATGAATGCGGCCTGTGTAGCAACCGCAAATTGGTGTGGAAGTTTCATTTTGGTTAGTAGTCTTGTCCGATGTAGTGGTCGGTCTCCTTAGGAGATTGTAAAAAAACAGGTTATTATTAAGGCTCTTGTTTAAGGGATAAGCTGCGCCACGCGCCGGATGTCAACGTTGGACGTCAGCTTCTAACGACAAAATTACTCTTTTATTTTCGAACTTACAATACCCGTACCCAATTCAAGACGATTGCGACCACGGCTCTTTCATTCGAAAAATCGGCAAAAAGCTTAAAATAGTGCTATTTTATGGTGAGTATGACCTTGTGCCTTTTGTGATTATAGGGAACACCGACAAAATGCAAGAATAACCGGAGTGGGACTATTTCAAGCCGTTATAGGTTGTACCTTTTTTCTTGGCTCGAACCTTCATATACATCGAGGGGTTAGCGTTGATGTAGCAGTAGGGGTCGTCATCGGGTTGCTTGACGGTAATACGGATGTCCTTGGAGGTTTGAGAGCCGGAGTATTTGAGGCGCACGGTGTACAGCGTAGCGTCTTCGGTTTCACGGACTTCGGTGATGTTCATCTCCATGGTATAGGGCTTGGTAGGATTGTAGCCGTTTTCGGGAGTAGCGCCTTTCATGTATGCTGCTGCTTGATATGGGCGTGGTTCGTTGATGCCCTTGACATACCATTCGCGCAAACGTCCTCGAGCGTGGTCGGTCAAGCCGGTGACGGTATTGATCATATTCAAACATTCTTCGCCCACTGACTGTCCGTACTCGCTGTACATTCCAAGGGCTATCACCTGAAGAGCCACAACTCCTTCAGGGGTCTTTCCGATTTTCTCTCGCAGGGTTGTGAATTCGGCTACCGACTTGGGGAGAGCCTCTACGCTGACCGTTTTCAAGCCTTTGCTTTGAGTTGCGGGGACGGAAGTTGCAGCCGAAGCACTTGCTTGTCCTGTGCCGGCAAAAGCGACTGCCGATGACAGCAATAGTGCTGCTACCGGAATAAGTTTTAAGGTTTTAGATATCATGCTTGCCATATCATCTTGATTTAATATTATGTATTCTTCGGTGTATGGTTGCCGTCCGACATACCATGGCGTCCGAGCCATGTCTTGCGTACATCGCAAAGATACGACAATTTCGCCATTACACAAACAGCCGCGCGGTTTCTGCACCACAAAACACGCCCTGAAAGATTTCTATAAGAAGCGCAACGGCAGAGAGAAAGAACAGCCTTATTACGGAAAATCAAAGATATCCCGGCGGGATATTATCTACCATTCGTAGGGTGGCATCTCGAAGGGAAATATAATCTTAACTTTCAACCCTTGAACTTTCACGTAAATTTTCCCCATTGAGTTTTTGGGATGGGCGTAAATTCCGTCAGAGTACACATAGCCTGATTTTTTCATAGATTCGACGAATTTCTCCACTCCCTCACGATTAGCAAAGTCTATGGTGAGCAGCTGATCCTCACCACTCTTAAATGCGATATTCGTGGATCCGCTTGGCTCCTGGCGATGGGCTGTCATATAAACAAACGGCTCTATTTCGTCAACATCCGCAGGTCGCTTAAACTCCTTGATGGTAAATCCGAGCGTCTTCAACACTTCGGCGGCGTTGGCCCTGAAGCCTACGCCCATATCCTCGTCAAGCACTTCGATCAAGGCATATTGGGTCAATGGAGCGACGGACGCCGGCTTATCCTCACCGTCTGAAGAGGCCGCTTGCTTGGCGTTGACACCCTTTTGACTTGCTGTGACATCGTTATTTCGGTCTGCCGTAGCTTCTGTCATGTCGGCGTTTGTGTCGGCGTCTTTATCGACCTTGTTCGCGGAGCTGCATCCGCAGGCCAAAGTCGCGATAGCGATAGAGGCAAGGATAAGCATCTTCTTGCAACTCAGGCCGCAAGACTCTCGCTTTGCGTTGCGCGTTTCGTTTGATTGTTCTCCCATTTTATTGAGTTTTTGAGGGGGGTAAGATGTTGCGATTACTTGATTAGGGGGAGGTGTTGTGATGCTCTTGGCTAATGATAATTGTTCGGCTATTATTATCATCAGAGAGTTCTCCGTAATTCAAATACAAAGCTACTGCTTTTTGTCGGATAAGACAACATTTCTTTCTCGTATTCAGATAAATATTCGTCAGACATACTCAGCCCGTTGCATCATTTGTGTGCGGATTGTTAGAAGCGGGCGGTGAGGGCGAAGCCGGCGCAGCGCGTGCCCAGCATTGGGGAGAGTGTCAATGTGGGGGCGGCAGCGCGAGCGGCGGCCTTTTCGCGTGCAACGCGGCGCGCCGGGTTGCGGTCAAGGAAGCCGACGAACTCGTTGACCGGGTCAACAAGAAAAGCCACAATATTGCCTAATACAGCCGACCCCCATAGCGTGTAGTTGTGGTCCACAATATGCCGCTTGATGCGGTAAAAGCCTTCGCCTACGCAGCTTCCGATGATGGGTGTTACAAAAAGGTCTTGTATCGACGGCCGTTCCATAAATGCCTCGACACCGTATTCCCACCCGACATTTGAGACGATGGTGCAGTAAAGCAGTGACTGCCAGAAATTGAAGCCGCACGAACGAGCCGCCATGAAGTACACACCGCCGGCGTATGGATGCAGTATGTAATTGAAATAGAACTTGTCGTGGTCCCATTCGACACCCTTGTCGATGACGTGATTGTACCAGCGTTTGAACAATGGGACGTCCTGCAGCTCGGCGCGATTCCACGAGGTGGCATCCTCGGGCAGACATTCCAATACCAAGAGCGTGCCTACGAAAGCCGAGCCAAGCGTAATAGTGTTGTACCACAGGCGCTTCCAGTCGTGCGAGCTTGCCGTCCACGATACGGGCATCTCGTATGGACTTACAGGCCCGGGATGTGCTCCGAAGCGAGCATCCCAGTCACAGTCAATGCTGTCCGGGCGCAGTGGCGGCAGCGGCGCGGCACATGATGTGTTCCAATGTATGTCAGCTAATTCGGACGCCGCAAAGGTTATCGTTGCCTCGGATTTCGCCATGGTGTCGGCAACGGCGTTTGTCTCGTCGGGGACAATGGTAGCTCTCTGTGCGCACGTCGAAGTTGCGACAACGGAGAAGATGAAAAAAAGAACGATGCGTAATAACGAACCCATTCGGTGCGGAGTGTCAAAACTGTAGTATCTGTGTCGTGTGTCTTTGAAGCAGCAGCATCGGCGAAATCCCGATATAATAGTACCTGATGGCGCTTGGCTCGCCGTGGGTCGAGACGATGCATTGCCATATCTTAATGACGTTACAAAGATACTTCTTTTCGAGTATAACAAAAAAGTGCAAAATGCGTTTTTCGACTTTTAGACCAACAACTGCCCGTTTTTGGCAAATATCGGCGTACACAACCAATAGATGTCTCTATTGCGAAAAAAAAATTTAGAGCTTGCACTTTTTTTGCTCCACTACAAAGATATGCGAGCCTGTATTTCGATAATCCCTTTGTCTATTTCGGAAAAAACATAAAAAAACATAACGCCAAACACATAAGGCACTTCCAAACAGCCGATATAAGCAATTTTATTGCTAAATTTGCGTTATGATAGAAGGAAAGTAGGCTCCGAAGCAAATTTCGGCGTCAATTTTGTTAGGCCTGTAACCAACCACACCAACAACTATCACGCACATGAACTTGACAGTCAGCAATATATCCAACAACATACGAATACTTGCCGTTGCGGCAATGCTCTTGTGCGCCGTGGGAGCGGCACGCGCCTTGCCTGCGGAGACTTACGCAACCAAATCGGCATTAGCCTCCGGGAAGTGGGTCAAGGTCAGCGTGGATGCCACCGGCATCTATCGCCTGACGCCCGCGACGCTACGCCGCTGGGGCTTTGCCGACCCGTCCAAGGTCAGCGTTTACGGATACGGAGCCTACCGTACCGGCAACCGCTTGAGTGCGGCCAACTTCTATGATGACCTTCCGGCCATACCCGTGCAACGCCTTGCCGACGGCACCATCGTGTTTTATGCATACGGCCCGATGTCATGGGAGCAGAGCGCTTCGCGACGATATGTGGGCAGTCAGAATGTCTATACCACAAAGGGTTATTACTATATTGGCGAAAATCCCGAGGCCCCTGCAAGCGATTCACCCATGACGGTATCCTCCGAGGTTACGGGCGACATAGCCGAGACATACAACGCACGACTGCACCACGAAGTGGATGAAGTCAGTCCCGGCGAGGCCGGAGCCGCACTCGTAGGCGAAGACTTCCGCTACACCCCCACGCGTTACTTCGACTTCAAGCTCACCGACCGCGATGAATCAGATCCAAAGATATGGATGGAATGCTCGTTTGTCTCCAAGACATACTCGGCTTCGGCATTGCTCAAATTCACCGTCAACGACACCGAATTGCCTGAGATTTACGCCGATGTTATAGGTACTACCAACAATTCCTCATACTACCACGGCGTGGAAGGTACGCCGCGCCGTACCTTTGAGCTCTCAGGCAGCGATGCACGCATAGGCATCACCTATGCGCCTCAGGGCACCACCAACGGCGCATGGCTCAACTATTTGACGCTCAATTATACACGCAAGTTGCGCCTGCCTTCCACCGGCGAGGGGACGCTGCTATTTTGGCTAAGCAACTCGGCGGCACGCCTCAGCGGTGTCACAGATGCTTCGCGTCTCCACGTTTGGGATGTCAGCAATGTACTGGCTCCCGTGGCCGTGCAGTTTACCGCTGAGGGTTCCGGCGTGCTGTGGAACAACCCAATGTACGGCTTCCGCTCTTATGCGGCGTGGACCGAGAACGCCGCGCTACCCGAGCCGACACTCGTCGGCAGCATCGCCAATCAAAATCTCCACGGACTTGACGTTCCGGACATGGTCATAGTGGTACCTGCGGCCTACGCCGCACAGGCCGAGCGCATCGCCGAGTTGCACCGCAACGATAAAATCCGGCCCATGACCGTATCTGTCATCGAAGATCAGGCGATATACAACGAGTTTTCGAGCGGTAGTCCCGATGTTCACGGCCTGCGGCGCTTTTTCAAGATGCTCTATGACCGCGGCGGCGGACTCACCCCCACATCCGAGCATCACCTGCAATATGTACTTCTGATGGGCTGCGCCACCTACGACCACCGCCACCTCACCGCCGACCTCAAGCGCATGAACACGGTGACGCTGCCGGCGTGGGTAACCACGACTATGCGTTCCAGCCTCAACGACAACGACGGCTTCACCTGCGACGACTTTGCCGCCATACTTGCCGATGACAGCGGCGAGAATATGGCCTACGACAAGATAAGCATATCCCTGGGGCGTCTGCCCGTGCGCTCGCTCGACGAAGCCACCTCCACCGTAGACAAACTCTGCGAATACGTCAAGTCCTCCAAGAAGACCGATTGGCGCAATCAGGTGTTGATTCTCGCCGATGACGAAGACCAGGCCATACACATGACACAGGCTGACACCTTTGAAAAAAATATCGAGAACACCGACCCGGGCGTTTTCCTTACCAATAAGGTATATATCGATGCCTTCGAAAAGGTATCCGGCACCGTTCCGGGAGCCCGCGAGGAGATGTTCCGACTCTTGGACGCCGGCATGGCGTATTGGATATACCTCGGACACGCCTCCAACCACGGCATGAGCCACGAAAAAATGCTCACAATGGAAGACATCAACGGGCTGTACCTCAAGCGTATACCCATACTTATCGCCGGCACGTGCGATTGGTTGCGGTGGGACTCGAACACACTGAGCGCCGGCGAGATATTCTTCCATGAACGCTATGGCGGCACTATCGCCACTATCAGCGCCACTCGCCCCGTATACATCAGCGAAAACGGCCGGTACATGGCCGCCTTGGGACGCAACTTCGCCGTACGAGACGAGTATGGACGCCTGCCGGCCATCGGCGACATCTACCGCAATGCCAAGAACAACATACAAAACTCTTCAAGCATCGCAAGCGACAATCACCTGCGCTACGTCCTTATGGGCGACCCCGCCATGCGAGCCGTCACACCCTCCAACCGCGTGCGCCTCGAGACCATAGACGGCAAGACCTTGCCCGGCAATGTCAACGATGACAGCGCCGAGCAGATAGTCGTGTCCGCTATGCAGCGCGCCACCTTTGCCGGGAGCATCACAGATGCATCGGGCAACATCCTGACAGACTTCAACGGCCGCGTCTTTGTCACTATATACGATGCCGACTATTCGACGACATCTTCGGGCCGCGGTTCGGGCAAGCCTTATACCTTCGACACACATGGAGGCAAGCTGTATACCGGTGTCGCTGTGGCCAAGGACGGACACTGGAGCCTTGAAGTGGCCATGCCCGGCGAAATTGCCGACAACTTCCGCGAAGCCACGGCCAACATGTACGCCTATGCAGACGCAGACGACCGCGATGCCTGCGGCGTCAGCCATGCATTCTACGTCTACGGTATGGACGAAAACGCCCCCGAGGACACCCAGGCGCCGACCATCGAGGCCATGTACCTCAACCACGAGAGTTTTGTCGACGGCAGCGCGGTCAATTCGGAACCCATGCTCATAGCCAAGGTCAGCGACAATGTAGGCATCAACGTCTCCACTGCCGGCATAGGCCACCAAATGACCCTCACCATGGGTCGCAAGACTTACAACGATGTATCACAGTATTACACGGCCAATGACGACGGCAGTGCCGGCGGCACGATATGCTATCCGTTGAGCGGTCTCGAAAAAGGCAAATATAGCATCACGCTCAAAGTGTGGGACACAGCCGGCAACAGCGCCGACCGCACTATCAACTTCAACGTCAGCCCCTCGGCAACCCCGCGCATCTACGATGTCTGGACAGACTCATCGCCGGCATCGGTACAGGCCAACTTCTACCTGCGACACGATCGTCCCGACCAAATGCTCACCGTCACCGTGACAGTATACAATATGCTGGGCCAGCCGCTGTGGAGCAATACCACCAAAGGCCTGTCGGACATGTATGTATCCACGCCGGTGGTATGGAATCTCACTGACAAAGCCGGAAGGCGCGTGCCGCGCGGCATCTACCTATACCGCGCCGTCATCGTCGGCGAAGACGGGCAGGAACAAGCCACGGCATCACAACGTCTGGCTGTAACATCAAAGTGACGCAAATCAAAACACATACAAAACCAAATAAAACATACGCACGACAAAAGCATTAGAACCAACACTATACAGACAATGCACGAAAACAACCGTCTTGCGACAACACCACTTCCCGAGCCGACCCTGCGGCGACTGCCATGGTATCTGGCATACCTGACGACGCTGCGCACACAGGGCCAAACTCATGTGTCCTCGACCCGCATCGCCGCCGATGTAGGCGTGGACTCGTCGCAGATAGCCAAAGACCTCTCCTTCCTCAATATCAAAGGCAAGACTCGCATAGGCTACGAAGTACAAGCTCTCGAAAACGAGTTGCGCCAGTTCCTCGGCTTCGGCCGCAACCACGATGCAGTCATCGTCGGCGCCGGCTCGCTGGGCTCGGCACTCATGCGTGACAGCGGCCTCCACCGCTACGGGTTGAATATCGTGGCTGCTTTCGATACGGACCCGGCCATAGTCGGCGGCGAAATCAGCGGCATACCCATATATCATGCCAACCGTCTGGCCGAGATATGCCAAGGGCGAGACATAGCCATAGCCGCCCTCACCGTCCCGGTAAGTGCAGCCCAAGCCGCCGCCGATGCAGCCATAGACGCCGGCATCCGCGGTATTTGGAATTTCACCCCTTGCCGCATACGCGTCCATGGTGGCGCCGTGGTGCAAAACACATCCATGTATTCGCACCTGGCGGTGATGTACAACAGGCTGCAAGACCCGCAGCAGTAACGCCGAAAGGTACGACCCGGGCACGGCACAACGGCTGACAGCACGGCTGACAATATAAGCCGACAGACATACAAGACGTAATCTACAGAACCACGGCATCAAGCCGCCACACCAGTTATGAAGATACTTGCCATAGACAACGAAGGACACGTGCACGCCGCCGCCGATTCGGCTGTGGTGACGCGTTCGCAGCCGTGGTTCGAACCCGACCAAGGGGCGCCATGGCATGGCGAGGCATACATTGCCGCCATAGTCTCGCGCTTGGGCAAGGGTGTGGCCGAGCGTTTTGCCCGGCGCTATTACGACAGTCTGTGCGTTGTGATACATCCGCGGCCGGCCGTAGCCGGAAGCCTCTATGAATGGACGCGCGATGGATCTATACTCATGGGAGATCATATACCCGTGGACAACCTTGCAGACAAGATGAAAATGAGTGTCGGCGAAGCATCCTATCCGGTGGACATCGCCCGGATGCTCGGTATGTTTGACCGCCTGTTGTGCGACGTAGCCGAACACCACACCATCAAGACCGGGGACATGCTGATGCTGCCATTAACCGAAATACAGCCCGTGGCATTGAAGCGTCCGTTGACACTGGACATCACCCTCGGGGAGACACGTGTAATGCGGCTCAAGGTCCGATAAACGATGGCCGACAGCCATAGATTTCGCACCCGGAGATACGAGCCAAAGCACATATAAATACAGACACAACAAAAGACACGACATAAAACACTATTCGAGAAATACAGCCAAAATCCGAATATGAAAAAACTACTACTCCAAATATTGGGCGCCGCCCTGTGCGTGAGTACACTCACAGCTACCGCACCCGAAGCATCAGCCTTTAAGCCATCGCATTTTACGGCTATTTCGGCCCTGTCTACGGGACATTGGGTCAAAATACGCGTAGACCACGAAGGCCTTTACGAAATCACATACGACCAACTGCGCCAATGGGGATTTGCCAATCCGGAATCGGTCTCGGTCTACGGTTTCGGCGGCACGATGCTGACCCACGGGTCATTCTACGACACCGACCCGGACGACCTTACTCCCACGGTATGTTTCCATACGGACAATGCTGTACGTTTCTACGGTATCGGCGCCATGCGTTGGCTTCCGGAGAGCTACCGCGAAATCAACCTTGAACAGAATATTTATAGCAATTACGGATACTACTTTGTGTCCGATGTGAAGCTCGAGGTCGGCGAGGATAAGGTAGAATTGCGCGAAAGCTCCGGCAAGCGTGCCACGGCAGTCTCGGCAGTCTACGGCTTCACCGAGGATGTCGAAAATCCCGTGAAAGCCGGCGGCTTCTTTCTGGGCAAGCCTTACGGTGCCAACGAATACCACACCTTCAATATTCCGGTGACCGGATTTGCCGCCGATTGCATAGACCCGGTATTCACTATCAACGCCCGTTATGCAGCCAACTTCGGCATCAGCGGCGTGGCAAGTGCCGAGTACGATTCGACCAAACTGCTCAGCGTATCGCGAACCGCCTACGACGTGCCGAGTCTTACAACCTCCAGCGACCGCAATTATTATCTATCCACCTACAAGGAAAGCTTTTCGAGCCTTGCTTCAGACGGGTCGCTGCCCGACACGGTATTCACCTTCAAATTCGGAGCCGAGGAACGCATCCAGCATCAGGTCAATTACCTTGCGGACGATTACCTCACTTTCAGCTATCCACAGACAGCCTTCAAGCGTGACGGAGAGGCCACAATACTCTACTTTGTATGTTCCGAACAATGGCAAAACTTTGTAGTCAACAACTGCGACGACAAGACGCTGATATACGATGTAACCTATGCCTCTTCGCGACTCAAGTCATATACGACAAAGTACGACAGCGATGCGCACACACTCACCGGATGCTTTGACCGTACCATCAACAACATAACCTATCCCTGGCACGCCCGAATGCTGGTGGTCAATCCAACCACGGACGCCGTATCCGTCCCAGAATACGTGGGTGTGGTCGCCAATCAGAACATCCATGGCGACGCAGTTCCCGATTTGCTCATAATCACTACCGATGAGCTATACGAGGCCGCCCAAGAGCTGGCCGAGGCACACCGCGCCGAGGGACTAAGAGTCAATGTGTATACACAGCAACAGGTATTCAACGAATACACCTCCGGCACGCCCGACATCGCAGCATACCGCCGTGTAGTCAAGATGTTCTATGACCGCGACAGCACGCGCATGAAATATTTGCTCCTCTATGGACGCGGTATTTGGGACAACAGACAGATTATCGAAAAGACCAACAACGAGGTTCTATTGGCCTACGAAAATCCTTCCACCATATTTGCCGGCAGCTTGTCGCAGGCATACGTGGGAGACGGCGTGCTTGGCGTGATGGCAGACAATGCCTATCTCGAAAAATTGCACTCCTTTGAAGCCGAGGTCGCCGTAGGCCGCATTCCGGCAGATAATCTTCAAATGGCCCGTGACGCCAACGCCAAGATTATCAATTATATGAACAGCAAGGTGCCCTTCATTAACTTTACGCGCGGCGTCTTTGTCTCAGATGACGGCGATGGATACACCCACCTCAACCAGACCGAACACCTCATAAAACGTATCCAGGCCGGCTACCCGGCGGTTACCGGAATCCGGGTGCACAACGATATCTTCCCCTGGACAGGCAAAGACGCCAAAACCGCACGCACGGTACTGTCCGATGCACTCATCAAAGGCGTGGGACTGTTCTGCTATGTCGGACACGGCACGCCAGACGGCTTCACCGGCGAAAAACTGTGGACACGCTCCTTTGCCACTTCGCTTAACATCAAGTATCCGCCACTGGTTCACTTGTCCACCTGCGACTCATATGCCTTCGACCACCGCGACAATGGTATTGCCGAGGCTATGTTCTTCAAGAAAGACGGCGGCAGCATAGGTATCATCGGAGCATGTCGCGCAGTATACATGCAGATGAACCAATTCTTGGCACTGAACCTCGCCGAGGTTTACGGCAAGGCCCGTTACGGCACCACCGTCGGAGACATATACCGCCTGGCTTACAATCAGACCAAGAAAAAATACTACAACGACGATTACGTAACACTCAACACCAGTTGCTACAACCTCTTGGGCGACCCCGCAGTGCGTCTGCCGTTCCCTATGGACACAGAGAACACGCCCAAAATCGAGCGCTTCAATGATGTCAATGTCAGCAATTACGAGCCCGGAGTCTCCGAACGCACACGCAACGAAGCCTGCGAGATTGTCCCCGGCCATAAATTCACCATTGAGGGCGGAATAACCGGCGGCACAGGCTTTGACGGCACAGCCAACGTCACCGTATACCAGTCGCCGCGCACCGTCACCACCCTGGTACAGAACCCCCAAGACCGTCTTACGCCCAAGGATGTAACCATAGAACAAGACGTCTTGGCCGAGACGGTGGGCACCTGTCTTGACGGACACGCTGCCGTGGATGTCACCGTGCCGCAGCCCATGACTGTCGGCGAATTCAACCGCATAGTGCTTACGCTCACCGACAGCAACCAACCCTCAACCGGCGTGGCTGCCGTATACGACGTGGCATACATAGATGACAATGCGGACGAGGTACTACCCGACTATGCACACGCGCCACAAATCGAGCAAATGTATCTCAACGACAACACTTCCACGCAGGATATAGTGGTGGGTAAGAACTTTGTCCTCCATGCCACCGTACGCGCCGCCTCCGGCTTCAACGTATCTTCCGATTTGGGTGCCGCCACACGTCTGACCATGGACCACAATAAGAGCTACCACGACGTGCTCTACAATATCAAACCCACGGACGACCCTGCTGTCTTCGAGCTGACATATCCCATGAACGATGTTTCGGACGGACGACACGTCTTGACCCTCGATGTGGCCGACAATACCGGAGCGCGTGCATCTATGGACTTGGCTTTCACAGTGATGTCTTCGCAAGTGTCTATGAGCATCACCATGGACAATACCTCGAGCATAATACGTCAGGACTGCACCTTTGACGCCACCTCCGAGAACACGTCTGTCACAGGCCCCTACCGACTCATAATCTGCGATGCTATGGGCAATACGGTCTACAACAAGAGCGTTTCGCTGCCCTACACCTGGGATCTTAAGGACAAAGACGACGCATACGTCAGCGATGGTCAATATACGGCACGCATACTTGCCGGAGATAGCGACAGCGCCCCGTACGGCAGCACAAATACAATAACTTTCACCGTCTTGCGCAGAAAATGAAAACCATACTTCCCGAGACCGAGCGTGCCGGCATTATCGCTCTGATGCGACGCGAAATCGTGCCTGCCACCGGATGCACCGAACCGGTGGCCGTGGCCTTGGCCTGTGCCTATGCAGCCCGTCAAACCGGCATGGGTCCGCAGCGACACCCCGCCGACTTTGCCTCCATAACCTGCCGATTGAGCGGCAATATGATTAAGAATGCCATGGGCGTCGGTATCCCCGGCACGGGGCGCACGGGATTGCCCATAGCCATAGCCCTGGGTGCATTGCGCGGCAATCCGGACTGCGGCCTCGAAGTACTGGACGGAGTCAGCCGTGACGAGGTGGAAGCTGCCGATGCGTTGACAAAAGCCGAAGGAATCATCGACATCGGGCTGCAACCCGGCCCTTGCGACAAGCTATACATTGATGTATCCATACGTACCGCCGACGGGCGATACGGACACGCAATCATTGAAGGTGCACACACGCACGTTGTCCTCCTGGAAGGGAGTGCCGATGATGAATGTCGAATGTCGAATGTCGGATGTCGAAAGGACGGCAGCGCCTCCGAGACTGCAGACGGCGGCGCGGATATACAACTGACTATGCGCAAGGTCTGGAACTTTGCCATGACTACTCCTTTGGACGAAATACGCTTTATCCTCGAAGCTCGCCGGCTCAACAAGGCCGTAGCCGAAAGCGCCATGCACGGCGACTACGGCCACAGCGTAGGTCGTACCATGCACTGTCTGCGACAACGACAACTTATGGGCGACAGCATATTCACGCATATCCTGGCCTATACGTCCGCGGCGTGCGATGCACGCATGGGCGGTGCCGCAGTGACGGTGATGAGCAACAGCGGCAGCGGCAATCAGGGCATAGCGGCCACCGTCCCGGTGGTGGTATATGCCGATGACATCCATGCCGATGAAGAGCACACCATACGAGCACTTACATTGAGCCATCTTACGGCGATATACATCAAGCAAAGCCTCGGGCGGCTTTCGGCACTATGCGGATGTGTGGTGGCTGCCACCGGCTCCAGCGCCGGGATATGCTACCTTATGGGCGGCGATTACGATCGCGTGGTTGCCACCATCAAGAATATGGTAGCAACACTCACCGGAATGATTTGCGACGGAGCCAAACCCAGCTGTGCGCTCAAACTTGCCTCCGGAGTCTCCACTGCCGTAGTCAGCGCCCTCGTAGCCATGGAAGGCCATTGCGTTACTCCTCTCGAAGGCATTGTTGATGATTCCATAGACAGGACCATCGCCAATCTCACCACCATAGGCCGTGACGCTATGAACGAAACGGATGACACCATACTTCGCATAATGACCTCGAAATGAGCAGCAACGACGCTGAGCGACCATCAGTTTTGCAGGCTTCCGAAGAACTACAACGCGCCTGGGACTTCATAGAAAACACAGATGTGAGCGTCTTCCTCACCGGTAAAGCCGGCACGGGCAAGACCACTTTTCTACACGATTTGGTATCGCGCAGCTCCAAGACCTTGGCCGTGGTTGCGCCTTCGGGTGTAGCGGCCATAAATGCCGGCGGAGTCACCATACACAGCTTTTTTCAACTGCCACTGTCGCCGTTCATCCCCGGGATAGGCAGACGAGAGCAGCGCTTCAATTTTTCGCGCGACAAATTGCGTATCATCCGCGCCCTTGATGTCCTGGTCATAGACGAGATTTCAATGGTGCGCAGCGACCTGCTCGATGCCGTGGACGATGTCTTGCGCCGCATACGCGGCACGCAGGCACCCTTCGGCGGAGTACAGTTGCTGATGATAGGAGACTTGCGCCAACTCTCGCCCATAGTAACGGCTCAAGAGTCACAGCTACTGGCGACGCATTACGATACACCTTACTTCTTCGGCAGTCAAGCATTGCGGCGCTTAAGATATGTCACCATAAGCCTGCGGCATGTGTTCCGGCAAAAGGATAGCGAGTTTGTACGTATACTCAATGATATACGCGACGGACATCCCACGGCCGATGGTCTGCGGATGCTCAATAGCCGTCTCGATCCCGGCTTCACGCCCCCGCCGGATGCCGGATACATACGCTTGACTACACACAACCGCATAGCCGACAGCATCAATAACGCATGTCTGGAAGCACTGCCGGGACGCACCTACACGTATAAGGCTTGTACCAAAGGTACTTTCCCCGAAACATCATTCCCCACCGATGCGGTGCTCACGCTCAAGGCCGGGGCCCAAGTGATGTTCATTAAAAACGACCCCACGGGTGCCGGACGTTTTTTCAACGGCAAAGTGGGACGTGTGGCTTATGTCGATGCCACCACTGTCAAAGTATGCTTTGCCGAGTCGCCGGAATACATCACCGTCGAACCCATGGAGTGGGAAAACACTACCTACGTGGTCAATCCCGAAACCAATACACTGGAAAGCTCGGTGCAAGGGACTTTCAGCCAATTGCCGCTGCGACTGGCATGGGCAATCACCATTCATAAAAGCCAAGGCCTGACCTTTGACCTGGCCATCATCGATGCCGGCTCCTCGTTTGCACCAGGACAGGTATATGTTGCGTTGAGCCGCTGCCGATCGCTCGAGGGCATGGTGCTTGCAACACCCATTAACGCCTACTCGGTCATAAACGACCCCGCTGTGGCATCCTACATTGCAGCCGAGGACGCCCGTGTGGCCGAAAGCTTAGCCCTACTTCCGCAGCTGCGGCGTGCCTACCGCGTACGACTGTTGTGCGACACCTTCCGTATGGCACAGATAGACACCCTGCACGGACGACTATGCCGCATATTGTCCGAGACTTATAGCAAAATGTTCGGCGACATTACGCGCATGCACCTCAATGCACACGAGGACCTGCGTATCCGAGTAATCGATGTGGCCGACCGATGGATAGCGCTGCTGGCGGCCACAGAGCCTTCGCATGTCTCCGATGCGGCGCTGCAGGACCGCATACGTCGCTCGGCACAATATTTTGCCGACACGCTGGGCCAAATCTTCGGCCCGTGGTTTGAAGGTACGGCAATGGTACGCAGCGAAAACAAGGTTATGACCCGACGCCTGGCCGATGTATACGAACAGCTACGCGTGGCCTTACGCGCCACGGAAGCATTGATGCAGGCCGTAGCAAAGGATGGCTTTGATCCATCGACAATACTGGCACAACGGCGGCAGACCATGCTCGAGGCCTCGGGCGCACCAGCCAAGGGACGGGCACGCGCCTCCAAGTCGGCCACGCGCGAACGCTCGGCCGATGTGTCGGTGAACATGCTTCGTCAGGGCATGACCATCAAACAAGTGGCGGCCGAGCGGCGGCTGTCCCAATCCACGGTTACGCGCCATATAGCCGACGGCATCGCTGCCGGACAGGTGGATATCTATGCTTTGATAGAACGCCCTGCCGTAGCCGAAATTGCCGATGCGATACGCCTCGCCGGCGAGGACGCCACCCTCGACGAAGTACGGCAAATGTGCATACGGCGCATTCCTAAGAGCGAAATAATACTTGTACGCGCATGGCTGTCACGCTCCAAATAGTCGCGGCCTTTGCAGCACGTGTCGAGTTTTTCCGGACAGTGGAATTTTACGTTGTGGCCACTGTCGTGGCGGCTGCCGTCATCATTCTGAGCACGCGTCCCTCCGGCTCCAAGCCGGTGCAAACACGCTTTGCACGTGCCACCTTCGAGCCGGACACCGAACCATCGGACGCCGAGCCATCGCTGGAGGTCTCGGTGCGCGATGACGGCATGGTAGTGTTCACACGCCACGGCCTCGGACGCATTCGCGAAGGCACCGTGGTTGCACTTGCAATCACAGTCAAGGGCTTTGATATAACGCTCAAGGAACGTATCACCGCCGCCTCGTCGCACGCCGAGAGCATGTACGCGCGTCTCGAAAGCCAAGATGCCGATGCCTCCGCAAGTGACGCATCCTCTATGTGTTGCAAGTCTACGGCCTTGGACGCGACCGAGCATAAAGACGGCATTGAAAACTTCGACAATACAGCTACTTCCGCGTCAAGTCATCCGGTCAATATGTCGGCAGTGTTTGTTCTCGACTTTTTTGCCCCCGAATGGTATCATATTCAATACATTAACGAGCATGACGGGCGTTTTGCGGCCTTCACGCTCCACGTGCGCCCGGGTATACACACTCGCCGCCCCTTCAAGCAGTAACGGTCATAGAAGCCCCAATGTGCAAGTATGGGGGTGCATACCACGCCTTTATAGGCGTGTCTTTTACAGAAAACAAGACATCCCCGGGCGATGATGGTCGTTGCCCGGGGATGTCGATTTGTATATGTCCTTGCGCGTATGCGCAGACACATTAGCGTGCGGCCAGATTGGAAGCAGCAAGAGCTTCCTGATATGCGTAACAACCGTTTTGGCTGATCTCTACGACTTTGTAGTCGCCGTTGGGCAGGGGTACCTTGGCGTGGTCGGCATCGATGAAGGAGAGGAATACAACACGTCGACCCTCTGTATCGAGAGTGCTCCATTCCTGAGTCTTAACGTCGAAGTCGAGGCGCACTTTGGTGCCGTCGTTTTCGCTGATGATGTCGTAGCCCTTGCCGTCGCATTTTACGAGATACTTGCCGTCCTGACCTTCGATAACCTTGGTGCCCTTGGCTACGGGGTTATTGCCGCTCCAGAACTCGATACTGTTGAGCACCAGAATATCGGCCAAACCGGAGACTTCGTATACGGGCAGAATCCAGAAGGCAAAGAATACCAACTCGTTGACAAACTTGTTGCCTATCGAATTGTTCCACGTCAGCAGTTTGTTTGTGAGTTTGAACGAGCCTATGCACGAGCTGAACATCATGCAGGAGCATACCGCGATGACGGCTGCTACACGGATAGCGTACTTTTTCATAATTCTATCTATTTGTTAAGGATGGGTTGGATTGTTTCTGTATAACGTTTTGTGTCTTGTTTCGTTTATAATGAGGATTGTCAGGCATGGATATTGGCCAGTACACGATGGTAGAAGCGCATCACCGCCCCGACATATTCGATGGTCTGCGTGCCGCGGAAGTACCCGTAGCGCACGACTTCGTCGTTGTAGTACGCCGGATTGGACTTGAGTCGCAATGCCTCGGAAACATTGTCTTCCCATACGGCGGGATTATACCCGTGCTTGCGGGCCAAGGCTATGGCATCGATGATATGCGCGGCTCCGGCGTTATAGGATGCCAAGACAAACTTGACACGTTCGGCCGGGTCTTTGACATAGGGGCGCATGGTGCGGTCGAGTGTCTTGAGCAGCCGCGAAGCCAGGCGTATCGAGGTCTCCGGGTCGGTCAGTGCCGCCGGGTCGATACCGTTGGCCCTTGCGGTCGAAGGCATTATCTGCATAATACCGCGTGCACCAGCCCAGGAAGTCACGCTGTTGTCAAAACGGCTTTCGACAAAGCATATCGCGCCAAGCAGACGCCAATCGTGTCCTTCGCCGGCGTAGAGCTTGAACAAGGCATCGTAGGGCGACAGCCGTCCGCCGTGGAAGGTGTATGTCAAGGCAGTAGGCGACTGTTTGGACATCTCGAAGTATGTTTTCAGAAGTGCCAAATTGCGTTCACGAGGCTTGTCGGAGGACAGCCAGGTGTCTATGCTGTCGCCCAGCCACGCGTGATCGGGGGCGGTGGCCCAGCGCGCTTTTTGCGGAAAGCTGAGCGCCACGGTGATGTCCAAACGCGGATAATATGTGCGATTGATGCGAGCCAAGTCGCTATCAATGACCGTCATGGGTATTTTGCCGTCATTGACCATAGCTATAAGGTCTTCGGCCACAATGGAATCGCGGTTGAGCGTGTGTATGCGTATGCCGCCTCCGAGTTCTTCGTTGAGATGCCGCAGCCGCTGATGATATTTGCTGCTGTCGACCACGTAGATATCGCGTCCGGGCAGTTGGGTGACGTCGGTGACGATGCTATCGGTGCCACGGCGTTGCACCAGCACCTGCGTGGTCTCGAAGGTGGGTCCGCAGTGGTGAACTCGCGCCTTGAATTCGCTGTTGACCGGAATTTGGTAAGCCACAACGTCTGCCTTACCCGTATTGACCATTTCTATGGCTCCGTCAAGGCTCGGCGCCACTTCCACCTCGAGCGCCATCCCTTTTGCCTTGGCAAATTCGGCGGCCAGGGCGTAGTCATAGCCCATAGCTTCGTCGCGATAGAGGAAGTAGGACAACGGGCTGTATATCGTGGCGATACGCAGCGTCTCGGGCAGCACGTACGCCACCGAATCGGTGGATGCGTCCGAACCCGCGCCCTTGCCGCAGCCGCCCAAAAGCAGCACCGCAGCCATCGCGACTATGTATAACAGCCTGACCATGCCTGTCGTATATCGTTTTTATATCAAGTCGGAGCGGAGTATCGTCAACTTGTTGCCTTGGGGACGATCCTCGACGTGTCCTATGACCTGAGCCTCCACGCCCATGGCGCGAGCCAGCGCGACAACGGCCTCGGCCTCTGACGGACTTACGTATATCTCCATACGATGTCCCATATTGAAGACTTTCTCCATCTCTTCCTTGGAGGCGCCGCTTTCGAGCGCTATCATCTTGAACAGCGGGGGTACGGGCAGCAGATTATCCTTGATTACGTGCTTGTCTTTCACGAAATTCATCACCTTGGTCTGCGCGCCGCCGGTGCAGTGCACCATACCGTGTATATGCCTGCGCCCTACCTCGTCGAAAATGCGACGTACCACCGGAGCGTATGTGCGCGTGGGCGACAGCACCAGGCGTCCGGCATCCAGGGGCGTGCCTTCCACCGGGTCGGTCAGTCGGCGACTGCCGCAATATGCCAGTTCCTCGGGCATACCTTGATCATAGCTCTCGGGATATTGTGTGGCGTAATACTTGGCAAAAACATCATGGCGTGCCGAGGTCAGGCCGTTGCTGCCCATGCCGCCGTTGTAGCTATGTTCCCATGCCGCCTGACCATACGAGGCCAACCCGACAATAAGATCGCCGTGGCTGATGTGCGCGTTGTCTATGACTTGGTCACGCCGCATACGGCACGTCACTGTGGAGTCTACGATGATGGTGCGCACAAGGTCGCCCACATCGGCCGTCTCGCCTCCGGTACTGTAGATACCTATGCCGTATGACCGTAATTCGGCCAGAAGTTCCTCCGTCCCGTTGATAATGGCCGAGATGACTTCGCCCGGGACAAGCCGCCTATTACGTCCTATGGTGGAGGACACCAGAATGTTGTCGACGGCTCCTACGCACAATAGGTCATCGAGGTTCATCACCAAGGCATCCTGCGCAATGCCGCGCCATACAGACATATCGCCCGTTTCGCGCCAATACATATAGGCCAAGGACGATTTGGTGCCCGCCCCGTCGGCGTGCATAATATTGCACCACTCCGGGTCGCCGCCCAGTATATCGGGAATAATTTTGCAAAAGGCACGTGGGTAGAGGCCCTTGTCTATGTGGCGGATGGCGGCGTGTACGTCTTCTTTGGATGCCGATACGCCGCGGCGGTCATATCTCTGCTGGTCTGCTGTCATATCGTGTCGTTATTTGTGTTTGGATAGGCGAATTTAGCAATAATTTATGAGATTTCGGCCCTTTTTAAGTAACTTTGCACTCGCATGGGCATCGCGGACGCGCCAAGGCACGCGCACACGCCCCTGCCGGACTTTCATAAATACAGATTTCAGACTATGGCCGTAATATTGAACATAGACACTTCCACCACGGTATGCTCGACAGCGCTCACCGCCGAGGGTATGATACTCAAGCATTTCGAAGATTTTCAAGGGCGCAACCACGCCGCCCTGCTCAGCGGATACATCAAGGCCTGCCTTGACCACGCCCGCGAAAAGGAAATGCACCTCGATGCCGTGGCCGTGTCTATGGGCCCGGGGAGCTACACCGGCCTGCGCATAGGCCTCAGCGAAGCCAAGGGCCTGGCTTACGCCCTGGACATCCCGATAATCGGCGTCAGCACGCTCCAACTTATGGTGACACACGTTATGTTTGACGGCGAGGACTATGACGATGACCCGATATTTGTGCCCATGATAGACGCCCGACGTATGGAGGTGTACACCGCCGCTTACGATATGGCCCTGGGCGAAGTCATGGCGCCGCAACCTCTTATCCTGGACGAAAACCGCTACGCGGAGCTATTTGGCTCGGGTCGTACCGTCGTATTCTTCGGCGACGGCTCGGACAAGGCTCGCAATCTTATCTGCGGCAGACATCCCGAGGCTCGCTTCGTGTCGGGCGTCGTGCCCCTGGCTGTGGATATGCTGGCTTTGGCCGAACGTGCATACTCGCGCCGCGATTTCCTCGACACGGCTTACAGCGTCCCCGAATACCTCAAAGATTTTCAGGCCACCAAACCCAAGCCGCGCCTGTGACAGCCTCGACAAACCCGGGTGCGTCCGACCGGCGGCACAAACGTCCGAACGTCCGGAAATTCGCATAACGTCACAATAATCTGTAACGACACCATCGAAAATCACACCTTTAATTTCAAAGATTCAAATAACTCAGAGACTCATTATGGAAGACAATGGACCACAGAAACGAGCTCCACGCAAAAAACTCCGCATCACTTTCCCGGACGGAGAAGTCCTCTGCTATACGGATTCGACATCTACAATGCTTGCCGCTTTAGCCAAAATCGGCAAAGAACGGTTCCCGGAAATAAAACTTGAAATCGGCGGCCAGCCAATAATTTCGCAGCAAATACTCCCGAAATACAAGGCCTATATGCGCGAAATTTGCGATGGATGGTATCTGAACACACAGTCGGACACCGACTGCAAATATATGCAGATGAAGTCTATAAGCGATACACTCGGACTCGGACTGAAAGTCGAAGTGGGATCCGATTTCAAAGCCCAAGCGATGCCTGGCCGAGCCGTAAGGCACCGCGCCAAAGAAACACTGCGCATACACTTCCCGGAAGACGACACCTACATCGCGCTCGAAAGCTCGCAAGACGGATACCTCGAAGCATTGCGCAAGATCGGAATTAATAAAATTGTCAATCGCCGAATTCCGTACAAATCATACTCCTTGGCCACGCGTGTGCGCGAGTCTTCTCGTCAGTTACCGGTAGACGATTGCTGGGTTTATGTTCCCGGCGCCATCAAGGATAAAGCCTCAATGCTGCGCACCATAGCCCTATGTCTACGCATAACTCTTGACGTTACCATCGTCTAAGGCGGCGGTACATCATCCGAGCGGCGACATCATCTGATAAGCGGTCGCATACGCCCGCCGCGCAGCCCCATTCGGCATTAAACAGCAGAGGGGCGAAGCCGCGCGTTTGTCGGCTTCGCCCCCCGCTGTTGTATTGAACCGTATCTGATTACAGGTCTTCTTCGATGCTGAATTCGTCGTCATCATCGGCAGCGGCAGGGACGGTAGTGTCCATATCGGCGGCCGGAGCGGCGGGATTGGCTTCGGCGGCAGCATCTGCGGCTTGCTTGGCGGCGCGGCGTGCTGCTGCATCGGGACGTGCGTCGGCAGCGTCCATAGCGGCTGCTATCTTGGCCTCGAGTTCGTCCGCCAATTCGGGATTGTCGGCGATGATACGCTTGGCTGCATCGCGACCTTGTGCCAATTTATTGCCGTCGTAGCTGAACCACGACCCGCTTTTCTTGATGATGTCGTACTCAACGCCGAGGTCCAGGATTTCGCCGGAATGCGAGATGCCTTCGCCAAACATGATGTCGAATTCGGCACGGCGGAAAGGCGGTGCCACTTTATTCTTAACCACCTTGACGAGGGCGCGTTTGCCCAGATAATCATCGCCGTCTTTGATGGTGCTGCGAGGACGAATGTCGAGACGCACGGAGGCATAGAATTTGAGCGCATTGCCGCCGGTGGTGGTTTCGCTGGGGCCGAACATCTGCCCGATTTTTTCGCGCAACTGGTTGATAAATATACATGTGGTCTTGGTACGCGATATGGCGGCGGTGAGCTTGCGCATAGCCTGCGACATCAGTCGTGCCTGCAATCCCATGTTGCGATCGCCCATTTCACCCTCGATTTCGCCTTTGGGTGTAAGAGCTGCCACCGAGTCGACAACCACGATATCCACAGCGGCACTGCGAATCAGTTGCTCGGCTATCTCAAGAGCCTGCTCTCCGTTGTCCGGTTGCGAAATCAACAACTCGTCGGTATCTACGCCCAATGCCTCGGCATAAAAGCGGTCGAAGGCATGTTCGGCATCTATAAGCGCGGCTATGCCGCCGGTCTTCTGGGCTTCGGCTATGGCATGGAGCGCCAAGGTTGTCTTACCTGACGACTCGGGACCGTATATCTCAATAATACGTCCCTTGGGATAGCCGCCGACGCCCAAAGCATGGTTCAGCGAAATCGACCCGGTGGGTATCACCTCGACATTTTCGATGGCCTCGTCTCCGAGACGCATGATGGCGCCGCGGCCATAGTTCTTTTCAATCTTGCCTAAGGCAGCACTCAGAGCCTCGACACGCGCTTTCTTGGGGTCTTCGGCTTCCTTCTTGGACGTTTTCTTGGTCTTTTCCATTATGGTATATGTTTCGTGTTTATATTATTCTGTTTATCTGATCAGCGGCAAGGACTTCTTGCGTTGACAATGCAAAGTTAGCATCGCGTATGTGCAATCATATTGCCCGCTTAAGTTAAATATCCCTTTGCTGCATTTTCATACATCGCTGATTTACCAACGCTTAGAATGTGTCATTATCGCATTTTTCCGGATAATGGTGCATATCGTCGAACCATCTCACATTGTGCAATGTTCTGTCTATAGAAAGCGAAATTACTTTTTTTCCATTGCAAGAAATGTGATAATGATTGGTTTATTTCCACCGTGGGGATACCGTGAGGCATCTCCACGGTTGGTTTTTTTATAGAACTTACGGGACGACTACGCCGCTGATGTGCAGTGTAATTTTCTTATTCTTGGGGTCGTTGGTGCGCACTCTCACCGATTTATTGAACTCGCCCGGACGACCCTTGGGAAGATAGGTTACTCGAATTTTCTCGCTTTTGCCGGGTGCGATAGGTGCCTTCGGATAGCGCGGCATAGTGCACCCGCAAGAGGCTGTCGCCGAGACAATCACCAGCGGACTTTCGCCCTCGTTGGTGAAGACAAATTCGTAAGACACCGGGCCGCCGTCTTCCTTGATATTGCCGAAGTCATGGCTCTTTTCCACAAAAGCCGCAACGGCGGGAGACTTCTCGGACTTATCCTTTTTCCCGGCGCCAAAGACATTGGCAGGCATCAAGATAGCCAAAGCCGCCAACAGCAGCACGCAGCGCCACCCGCCAATACATTTCATCGCTTTCATTTTTTACCGGTCTTTACTCAAATTGTTTTGCTCGAAATACGCATCCAGGACATTGCGTGCCGCCACAAAAGACGACAAACGGTTATCAAGCACAAGCGATTCGTTCACTTGCAAAAGCTTTTCCATGTCCGGATTATTATAAAAATGCGCTTTAAGCTTCTCGTTGATAGTTTCGTACATCCAATATCGGGACTGCTCGATGCGGCGATGCTCAAAGAAGCCGTTACCCTGCACGTACGCAAAATAACGATCTATCATCTCCCAGACCTCATCTATGCCCTTTTCGTAATATCCCGAATAAGTAAGCACCTCGGGCATCCATCCCGATGTTGTAGGTGGAAATAGATGCAGCGCACTGCGGAACTGAGCCTGAGCCAAGCGTGCACGGTCGATATTATCGCCATCAGCCTTATTGATGACGATACCGTCGGCCATCTCCATAATACCGCGCTTAATGCCTTGCAATTCATCGCCCGTGCCGGCAAGCTGGATTAGCAGGAAAAAGTCGACCATCGAATGAACAGCCGTTTCGCTTTGTCCTACGCCGACAGTCTCGACAAAAATATTATTAAAACCCGCAGCCTCGCATAGCATAATCGTCTCGCGTGTCTTGCGCGCTACGCCGCCCAGCGAGCCCGCTGACGGGCTGGGACGAATAAAAGCCTTGGGATGTATCGCGAGACGCTCCATACGCGTCTTATCGCCCAGAATACTGCCACGCGTGCGTTCGCTCGACGGGTCGATAGCCAACACCGCCAGCTTGGCATTCTCATCCTTGAGCACATGCAAGCCGAAAACGTCTATAGACGTAGACTTGCCCGCGCCGGGCACACCCGTAATACCGATACGGCGACTATTGCCCGTATACGGCAGGCATTTTTCTATCACCTCCTGAGCCAAAGACTGATGCACCGGCGCTTGACTCTCCACAAGAGTCACCGCACGGCTCAACACCGTCACATCCCCCTTGAGGATGCCCTCCACAAGCTCGGATGCCGTAGGCAGCGGCTTACGACGATGCACCTTCAAATAAGGATTCACACTCGGTGGCTGTACTACACCGCTATTTACTGTCAGTCCGGTGTAACGACTGTCATTCTCGGGATGTTCCATATAGGCAAAATTAGCCAATATCCCACACATACCCAAACCGTCGCCGTCAAAAAAACACAAACAATCAAAAAAAGCCTCCCCAAGCCCTCCAAACACCCCATCGCAGCCCATTCCACATCCGCCCCTAAGGTCCTTAAAGTCCTTAAAGTCCTTAAGGTCCTTAAGGCCCTTAAAGGCCCTAAAGACTCAGTCCCATCAAGCACCTCGGCGTAGCCCATTCCACATTCGACATTCAACATTCGACATTATAAAAAGGGTCCGGGCGGCATCCGATTATCGGATGCCGCCCGGACGGTTAAGGTGGCGGTTACCTACTCTCCCACTTTCGCAGTACCATCGGCGTAGCGGGGTTTAACTTCTCTGTTCGGAATGGGAAGAGGTGGATCCCCCGCGCTGTCACCGCCTTTGTGACTTCTTCGGAACGGTCGCTGCTTTCTCTGTTTCACTGCTTTTTCAGTTTCGCTGTTTCCTCAGTTTCTTCTGACGCAGTCTCTTCTGCTTTCAGCGGCTGTTCTCAGGCCCCCTTTGCGGCGAGGCCTTTCCGTATGGCTCGGAAAAGAGCTTTTTGGCTCTTGCCGGAAGGCTGTGTGCGCTCGTGTTGTCACGGCGCCGAAGACTTCAATACTTGCTTCTTTGCTCTGCACTTGTCGTGCTTCGCTTCTTGACTGCTCAAGGGCTTTATTTTCCCTCAGTTCGAGTCGCGTGCCGTAGTGGGTGGGTCGGACTTGTGTCCGCCCGGACGCCGGCGCGGCTTTCCCGCCTGCCGTCACCACGGTCTTTTGTCTTTGGGGGGATTGCTCCCCGGAAAGGGTTCGGGCTATTAGTACTGCTCGGCTATGCGCGTTGCCGCGCCTGCACCTGCAGCCTATCAACGTTGTAGTCTCCAACGGCCCTTGTGTGGAGATCTTATC